>Ga0070738_10001821_pt1 | contig 38098 bp, 38 predicted proteins | sample Coa_R2_2_FD_66446 | JGI IMG/M metagenome (GOLD analysis project Ga0070738, IMG submission 66446) | Surface soil microbial communities from Centralia Pennsylvania, which are recovering from an underground coalmine fire - Coalmine... | ecosystem: Environmental > Terrestrial > Soil > Unclassified ...
TCCCAACGTTTATTGGGCGCTCACGGTAATTCCTCGACCACTCATCGATATGCGCAAGGGCTACGAGTTCGAACATGAGTTATTGGAGCATCAACTCCCCGATCTGGCCGACTTGAGCCGGTTGCGCTCCACCGAAGATTGGGACGCCGCCTTTTCTCGGACCTTCACTGGGGTGCGTACGGAATTGAGGCGACTTGCCGAGGGATCGAAGGATGTTAAGCCTCCCAAGCCCGGCAACGCGCCGAACGATCCGGCGGGCAAATCGCCTGATTTACCCATTGCCCGGAAGTATCTCGCCCAAGTTGCCGGCATGTCCGCTGCGAGAATCGACGCGATGCCTCCTGCCGAGGTGCTCCTTCTGTACATGGTGAGTTTGTATCACGAGATGCGCGATGAATGGTTCAAATGTGCCTATGTACCCTACCCGCAATCGCGACGGATGGTCCAAGAGGCCCAAGAGCGATTAAAGGCGGGTCCGGACACTGAGGCGGCGGAAGTCGTCCGAATGCTTTTGCCGGCAATACCCAAAGTTCGGTTGGCCCAAATGCGACTTGAGCGCAACCTCGATGTCTTGCGGGCAATCGAGGCGTTACGGATGCACGCTGCTGCCCACGGCGGCCAACTTCCCGATAAGCTTGATGAAGTAAAGGTTGTGCCGGTTCCCGACGATCCGGGCACGGGCCGGCCTTTCGAGTATCGGCGCGACGGGCAGACCGCGACCATCATTAGCCGCATCCCCGGTGAAACGGTGGAGACCGCCGGCCTGCGCTACCGCGTGACGATACGGAAGTAAGATCATTTTCTCGATGAGCCACGAGCGCCAGCCACAGAGAACGAACAAGATAAGGATTTAATCCTTATCTTGTTCGTTCTTTTTCTTCTTGAGACTTCGCGATGCCCTGAAAAATGCTTGCCCGCATCCTCCGGTACGGGTACGATTCTGGGTCGGGAACCGATTGGGCCTGCCCTTCGCCCTGCCTGTGCAATGCGAGACAATAAGGACCAAAATTGACGACTAAACGAAACAAACGCGGAATGGGGCCATTGCTGAAGGAGATGCGAACTAGCCCGGTGGCTGCCGTGGTAAACGGCATTTTGGGTGTCAGCGGTATTCTCGGCGTGGGCATCGTGATGGTCATGTGGTTTATCAGAGGCGCGCGAAGGACCGTTCCCCTCCAGAACCACGAGGTCCGTCTTAAGATCACTCAGGACTCTTTCCTGCTTTATTTGGGCATCGGCAGTCTCTTCCTATTGGGTGGAGCTGCCTTTTTGCTTTTCGCTCTCGTGCAGATCACCACGAGCATCCGCGTCTTTGACAAGGGCTTGGTCTGGCGCCGCTTCGGGAAGAAACGGGTTGTCCGCTGGGTGGAAGTGAAGCAGTTCGGACCCGGCGACGCGGCGGCTGACAGTTTGACTTCATGGAGGATGGTGCTGCACAATGGCGAGTTAATCGTCTTTCACTCCGGCCTGTACAACCGCAGGGAATTCACCGAGACGATGGAACTCATGGCGGAACAGATCGAAGAGACGTACAAGCAATTCGGCTGAGGCGATTGTTCTCGGGGAGCGCGAATCAATCGTTAATATCTTAACATGTTCCGATCGATGCGATCCGCCCACGCCAGAATGCCGCCGGTCAGGTTCTTCAATTGCGTGAATCCTTGCTGGCGGAGGAACTGAATGGCCTTTTGGCTGCGCACGCCGCTCTTGCAATGGACGACGATTTCACGCGAGCGGTCCAGCTCGCCGAAGCGCTGGGGCAGTTGCGGCAGGGGAATCACGGTGCTGCCGGCGATGCGGCAAATCTGAATCTCCTCCGGATTGCGCACGTCGAGAATGAACACATCTTCTCCCCGGTCGAGCTGTTTTTTCAGTTCCTCCACGGTAATGTCCGCGCCGCCGGCCGCAATGGGCGGAGGAGTTTCTTGTCCGCGCATGCCGCAGAATTGCTCGTAATCGATGAGTTTAGTTACGGTGGGTTCGTCTCCGCACACGGGGCACTTTGGGTTTCGCCGCACGCGGAACTCGCGGAAGCTCATCTGCAGGGCGTCGTAGAGCAGCAGACGGCCGACCAATGGAGATCCTTGGCCGAGGAGCAGCTTCACTGCCTCCGTCGCCTGGATGCAGCCAATCAGTCCCGGCAGAATACCCAATACGCCTCCCTCGGCGCAACTGGGTACCTCGCCGGGCGGGGGCGGCTCCGGATAGAGACAGCGATAGCAAGGACCGTGGCCCGGATAAAACACCGACGCTTGGCCGTCGAAGCGAAAGATGCTGCCGTAGACGTTCGGCTTTTTCAGGAGCACGCAAGCATCGTTGACGAGATAGCGCGTCGGGAAATTGTCCGTGCCGTCGATGACGATGTCATAGGACTGAAAGATCGATAGCGCGTTCGCGGAGGTCAGGCGCGCTTCGTACAAGTCCAGTCGCACTTCGGGGTTGATGGCTTGCAGGCGGTCTCTGGCCGAGTGCAGTTTCGGTCGGCCCACGTCGGGTGTGCCGTGCAGCACCTGGCGTTGAAGATTACTAAAATCGACGACATCGAAATCGACCAATCCGATACGACCTACGCCGGCGGCGGCGAGATAGAGGCCCAGGGGCGAACCGAGACCACCGGCTCCGATAAGCAGAATACTGGCGGCCTTGAGGCGTTTCTGTCCCTCCATGCCGACTTCGGGCATGATGAGATGACGGCTGTAGCGAGCGGCTTCCTGCGGCGAAAGCGTGGCCTGCATGGCACGGGCGGGAAGGGTATCGAGAGGGCCGGACATGATGAGATCCTGATTGCAGATTTCGGATTGATGATTGCTGATTATCTTTTAATCAGCAATCATCAATCCGAGATCATCAATTTACTTAATCGCTCCGACGACCAGCGTGCAGTTGTGTCCACCGAAGCCGAAACTATTGGACAGGGCGTGGCGGACCATCATTTCGCGGGCGGTGTTGGGCACGTAATCGAGATCGCAAACGGGGTCGGGTATTTCGTAATTGATCGTCGGATGCACGACGCGATGACGCAGGGTCAGCGCCGTGACGATCAGCTCAACGCCGCCGGAGGCGCCGAGTAAGTGGCCAAGCATGCTCTTGGTACTGCTGATGGCTAATTTGCGTGCGTGGTTGCCGAACACTTCTTTGACTGCTTTCGTCTCCGCTTCGTCGCCCAGTGGCGTGCTGGTTCCGTGCGCATTGATGTATTGAATGTCTTCCGGATTCAGCTTGGCATCACGCAGCGCCAACTGCATGGCCTTGGCGGCCCCAGTGCCGCAAGGGTGTGGTTGGGTAATGTGGTGAGCGTCGGCCGTGCTCCCGCAACCCAGCACTTCGGCATAGAGCGTAGCGCCGCGCTTGCGGGCGTGCTCCAACTCCTCCAATACGACGATGCCGGCCCCCTCGCTGAGGACGAAACCATCCCGTTCCTTGTCGAACGGCCGGCTCGCACGTTGCGGCGCGTCATTGCGAAGCGAGAGGGCGCGAGCCGAGCAGAAGCCGCCGACACCCATCGGCGTGATAACTGCTTCGGAGCCTCCGGCAAGCATGATATCGGCGTAGTTCCATTGAATGGCGCGCAAGGCGTCGGCGACGGCGTGAGCAGCAGAGGCGCAAGCAGTCGAGACGGCCGTGTTCGGGCCGGCCAAGCCGAACTCAATCGATACGTTGCCCGCCGCCGCGTTCGGGATCATTTTGGGAATGACGAATGGACTGATGCGCCCCGGCCCGTGATCCTTGTATCGGCCGTGCTGTTCTTCGAACTCATTCAGTCCGCCGATGCCGCTGCCGATGATGACGCCGCAGCGGTAGGGATCTTCTTTCGAGAAATCGATACCACTGTCCGTGACGGCGGAGTGCGAGGCCACCAAAGCAAATTGAGCAAAACGGTCCAGCCGATGGATTTTCTTTTTGTCGACCAGCGATTCCGGGTCGAAGTTTTTGACTTCGCCGCCAAAGTGGACCTTGAATGCAGTGGTGTCGAATTGTTCGATGGTTCCGATGCCGCTTTTTCCAGCTAACAGCGCGGACCAGAAGCCGGGAACATCGCAACACAGCGAGTTGACCGTGCCCATGCCCGTAATGACGACGCGACGGGTCATTTTTTCGCTTGCTCCCGCTCGATATAGTCGATGGCCTCACCGACGGTTTTGATCTTCTCGGCTTGATCGTCGGGAATGGTGATCTCGAACTCTTCTTCCAGTTCCATGACCAGTTCCACGATGTCGAGCGAATCGGCGCCGACGTCTTCTTGGAACGATGTTTGCCGCGTGACCTGCTCCTTGTTCACGCCCAGATTTTCGCAGACAATATCAATGACACGTTCTTCAACGGAAGCCACGGTTTGGGACCTCCCAAAGCATATCGTTCGTGTACCCCGTGGGCGTGGTGATCTCTCCTCGAAAAGATCGTCGCCTTTGGGTTATCTACCACAGCGCACGCGCGCCGGGCAAGGTGTCTTGAGTAGGCGTCACAAGCCCGAAGCGCGAGCGACGGGCATTTTCACCCGTTGCTCGCGCTCCGGGCTTGTGACATCTATTCTGTTTGGCACCTCTTCCTCGTCGTGCGTCACGCCGTCGCCGTGCCCAGTGCAGCGGACGTAAATTGAATAAGTACAGACAACAAGGGAAAATGGAAAGGCCAACCCGTCTCAGGCGCTGATGTTCTGGCACTCCACTTTCCGTTGTACCCGTTTGAGCAACCCGGCCAACACGCGCCCCGGTCCAATCTCGTAGAAGCGATCACAGCCTGACGCCAGCAATTGGCGCATCGTCTCTTCCCAGCGCACCGGTTCCGTGATCTGCCGCCGCAACAGAACGCGAATCTCCTCGGGGCTTCCGTGCGGTTGGGCCGTCACATTCGACCAAACCGGTAAGCGCGGCTTCGCCAGCGGCACGGCGGCGAATACCTCCGACATCGCTTCCTCGGCCGGCTTCATCAGCGGGGTATGGAACGCGCCAGCCACGGCCAAACGCACGGCCCTTCCCCCCGCCTGGGACACTAGCGGTTCCAGGCGGTCGCAGGCGGATCGATGGCCCGAGACGGCATAATTGCCGGGACAGAGATAATTGGCGATCTGCAAGATCTCATTCTGGCGGGCGGCAGCGCATAATTCCTCGACCTTGGCTTGTTCCAGCATAAGCACGCTGACCATTCCGCTCGGAGTCAGGTCGGCTGCCGCCTGCATGGCTTCGCCGCGGCGCTGGACGAGCCGCAGTCCTTCGTTGAATGTCAATGCACCCGAGAATGTCAGCGCCGTGAACTCACCGAGACTCAGGCCGGCTGCCGCAACGCATTCATCCAGAACCTGCGAATTGCTCTGCTTGAGCGATTCCAGAGCGGCCAGGCTGGCAACGAACAAGGCCGGCTGGCTGACCACCGTGGAATTGAGGCGTTCCGCCGGCCCGTTGACGCATACGTCAAGCAAGTCGTAGCCAAGCTGTTCGCTTGCTTCTGTGAATAGACGGCGAGCTTCGGGCAGCGACGCGCATAGATCGCGGGCCATGCCCACCGTTTGGGCACCCTGGCCAGGGAACAGGAAGGCGACACGCGCCATGGAGGTCCTTTCCGTTATTCATCAGAACCAGTCGTCGGACTGGCTTCCAACTCCTTGACGATTAGTTCATTGAGACGGGCGCGGGCGTAATTGGCGGCGACGCCGAGTGCGTTCTGAATGGCTCGGTCGCCGGAGCTACCGTGGCAGATGATGCACACGCCGTCGATGCCCAAGAGCGGAGCGCCGCCAAAGGCGCTGTAATCATAACGATGAGTCAACCTCTCCAAGGCCTGCTTCGCCTTTTCTCTCTCCACGTCCAGCGCGGTCAACAGCTCCTGAAGCACCATCTTCATGGTGAACTCGAAAACACCCTCGCTGGTCTTTAGGACCACGTTTCCCACGAAGCCATCGCAGACGACCACGTCGGCTGCGCCTCGGTGAATGTCGCGGCCCTCGACATTGCCGATGAATTGGCCCCGCAGCGGACTTCCGTTGAACAGCGCATGGGTGTCCTTGGCGAGATCATGACCTTTCTGCTCCTCCGAGCCGACGTTCATCAGGCCAATGGTCGGTTGCGGCCTTTGGAGGATGTGGCGAGCAAAGATGCTGCCCATGACGCCGTACTGAAAAAGGTGCTCCGGCTTGGGATTCACGTTGGCGCCGACATCGATCAGCACGCACGGTCCCTTGAGGGTGGGCATGACTGTGGCAATACCGGGCCGGCGCACGTTTTTGAGGTAGCGCTTGAGGAACAATCCGCCGGCCACCATCGCCCCGGTGTTGCCGGCGCTGACGATGCCCTCGACTTTCTGTTGAGCCAAGAGTTGCCAGCAGCGGCTGATGGAATTATCGGGTTTTTTGCGCAGGGCAACGACCGGACTTTCTTCCATGCCCACGGCCTGGGTGCAGTGAAAGAGCGGCAAGCGCTCGTGGTGAGCGACGCCGGCCAGAAGCGGTTCCAGCCGCGGTTGATCGCCTACCAGTAGCACGCTGAGCTGGGGATCGGCGGCGACCGCCTGCACGGCGCCGGCTACGATTGGTCCCGGCGCGTGGTCGCCACCCATCGCGTCCAGGGCTATGAGCATGAGTTACTTCTCCTCTTCGGCCGGCACGACTTCGCGGTTCTGATAATAGCCGCAGTTGGGGCAAACATGATGCGGCAGCACAGGCTGCTCGCAGCGGTTGCAATACTGAATCTGCATCGGCTTGACGTGCAGGTGACTGCGCCGTTTGCCCTGACGGGCGTGGGAGGTTCGTCGCTTAGGGACCGCCATGACTTCTGCCTTCCGAAAACACAGGGATAAAACACGCTATCGTAGGGCAATCTCGCGCCGCTGACAAGACCGGAGCGCCCACGATGGGGACAGGTCGATCGGGGCCACTCCAGGCTAGCAAGCACTATCTATCATCATACAAAAGGATAGGACGACCGACAGGTCTCCCCTCGCTTGTTGCTTCCGCTTTCGATCGCAGGAGGATCGCCGATGGATCAACTGTGGGCGCCCTGGCGCTTGTCTTACGTGGCGGCGGCCAAACCGCCCAGCGCCGGTGATGCTTGCTTTCTTTGCACTGGATTGGCCGATAACGACGACCGGAACCACCTCATCGCTCTGCGTACGCCGCTTAGCGTCGTGATGCTCAATCGCTTCCCTTACAACAACGGCCATCTTCTCGTCGCTCCGCGCGCGCACAAGGGCCGCCTCGATGAGCTGGCCTCGGATGAATTGCTGGAGACGATGGAGACGCTGCGACAAATGGTGCGCGTGCTTGAGGAGTTGATGCACCCGGATGCTTTCAACATCGGTCTGAATCTCGGCCGCGCCGCCGGTGCGGGGCTGCCGGGACATTTGCACTGGCATATTGTGCCGCGCTGGAATGGCGATACTAATTTCATGCCCGTGCTGGCTGATGTCAAGGTCATCGTCCAGTCGCTGGATTCGCTGTATGACTTGCTGGTGGAGCGATTGCATCGGGAATCAAGTCCTTTGGTATAATCATTTTGGGGCTGAGTGGAGCGATCGAACGAAACTTTTGTTTGCCGGCCCATAGTGCCAGGAAGGGTATATCCTTGCTGGCGCTGCGGGCCGGCAGGAAGTGAGCCACCAATTCGGCGCACTAGGGGTCCATCATGACTGACGATGTTCCCTTCGAGCCGCCTGACTGGCTCGATCGCGAAGATGAGGTGCTCGCTCCCTATGCCATGCGCACCCGGCAGAGTCGGGGTCGGCGCCACTCCGAACAACCGCATCCCTTCCGCACCCTCTATCAGCGCGACCGTGATCGCATCGTCCACTCGACGGCTTTTCGCCGGCTCATGCACAAGACTCAGGTGCTCGTCACCCAGACCAACGACCATCACCGCACCCGCTTGACGCATACCCTGGAAGTCGCCCAGATCAGCCGCACCATCGCCCGCCGGCTGGGACTAAATGAAGATCTAACTGAGGCAATTGCTTTATCACACGATCTTGGCCATCCCCCATTCGGACACGCCGGCGAACGCGCCCTGGATGAGTGCATGACCGAATACGGCGGCTTCGAGCACAATCTGCATGCTCTGCGTATCGTCGAAGTGTTGGAGTATCGCTACGCGGATTTTCCCGGCTTAAACCTGTCATGGGAAGTGCTGGAAGCGATGGCGCTGCACAGCAAATCCCGCAACGCTCCAACCGCGGCCGCATTCACGGGAGTCGGCCAGCCGCTTTTGGAAGCGCAAGTCGCCGACGCTGCTGATAGTCTCGCCTATGACGCCCACGACATTGATGACGCCCTCAGTATTGGTCTCATTACGCCCGCCGATCTGAGCGAGGTTGAATTATGGCGGCGCGTTCTGGACGATGTTCAAAGACGGCATGGCAATCTGCGACCGGAACAACTCCAGCCGACCATGGTGCGCAAGCTCATTGATTTGCTTGTGCGTGATCTACTCGAAAATACGCTCCAACGGCTGCGTCAACAACGCATCCGTGACGTTGCTGATGTACGCAAAGCTTCCTCGCTTCTCGTGGAACCCAGCCCCTCCATGTGTGCGCTCAAGGCAGAACTCGAACAATTCCTGGCCCGTCGAGTCTACAACCATTCGCGAGTCCAGCGCATGGCTGTCAAAGGCAGCCGCATCATTCGTCAATTGTTCGACGAATTTTGCCGTGAACCGCGGCTGTTGCCGGAACGCTATCATCGCCGCATCGGCGAACAGCGTCCGGAACGCACCGTTTGTGATTACGTGGCCGGGATGACCGATCGTTATGCTCAAGATGAGTTTCTCAGACTGTTCCAGCCCTACACCATCGTGTAAAATGAGCCATCTTCCACGAATACTCTGGCCTTCCAGGATGGCCGCATTCGTGGCGGAGCGTTGATATTCCTTCCACCGTTTCATTTCCCGCCTCCGCGCGTTTGCGCCTCGGAGACGGTTTTTATCTCGGGAGGCTTTCGATGCCGTCGCAAATGTTTTTCTCGGTTTGGAATCGATTGTCACGTGTGATTTCGAAACGGCCGCCGGCGAGCCGTGTGCTCTTGTGGCTCTTACGCGGCGTTTTTGGTGCCATTTGCATCGGGATCGCTATGCTGGCCTTTCGGCATTTCAGCGAGGAACCGAACGAGACGGCCAACGGCTACATCGCATTTTCCTGTATCCTCGGCGCCGGTTTGCTCATCGTCGTTACCGACATTCTCATTCGCAACAAGCAAATCACCACGCTGTCCGCAATCTACTTCGGACTGCTGCTGGGGCTGCTTCTAGGCAACATTCTGTCCACGGCGCTGGAGCCGTTCATTTTCGATTGGGGAACGATGCGGAGCGGCACGGGACAGGATGAAAGCTGGCAAGTGCGGCTGATTCCGGCCAAGACAAAGACAGCGAAAAATCGGGAGGGCGAGGCGGGCGGTGAGCCGCCCGCTATGGAAAAAAAGGAAAACCCGGATAAGCGGAACGAGAAGCAAGCAAAGGGCGTACAAGGCGCCGAGCCGCCCGCTCAACAACCTTCCGATTTCGGTTTCGAAATCGTTCGCGGCAAAGCATCTGTCGGCAACCCTTCCGCGCAGGAGCTGCGCATCGGCTACGAGCGCAAGGCGTTATCGCTCATCATAACCGTGATCTGCTGCTACATTGCCATTTCGACGTTGCTGCAAACCAAGGATGAATTTCGTTTTATCATTCCCTACGTCGAGTTTTCCAAGCAAGTCAAGGGAGCCAAACCGCTCGTCCTCGATACCAGTGTAATTATTGATGGCCGAATTGCCGATATATGCGATACGCGGTTTATCGATACCAAGCTAATTGTGCCTCGCTTCGTATTGCAAGAGCTGCAAAGCGTGGCCGACAGTTCGGATAAACTGAAGCGAAATCGCGGACGGCGCGGCTTGGACATGCTGAAGCGGATGCAGAACAACCCGAAGGTTGAGCTGCAAATGCACGAGGCGAACTTGCCGGTGCTGCGCGATGTGCATAAGGTCGATGAACGCCTGGTAGTCTTGGCCAAGGCGCTCGACGCTCGGGTCGTGACTAACGATTATAACCTCAACAAGATCGCGCAGCTCCAGGGAGTTGAGGTTATTAACCTCAACGAGTTGGCCAACGCTCTCAAGTCGGTGGCCCTGCCCGGCGAGTTGATGATGGTTCGCATCGTCAAACCGGGGGATCAGCTTGGCCAAGGGGTCGGCTATCTTGAGGACGGCACGATGGTGGTGGTCGAACATGGCCGATCGATGATCGGTCAGGAAGTGTCCATCACGGTAACAAGCGTATTGCAAACGCCGGCCGGACGCATGATTTTCGGCCGCGTCGAGGGACGCCCCCAGCCCGTGACTAGCTAACCACAGGGGGCCCAGAGAAGAAGTAGAGAGCTTTTATGCAATCCTTGCAAAAAAAAGTACGCGTTTCTCTCTTTGTACTTTTTTGTCTTTTTTGTCCTTTTTGTCTTTTTTGTCTTCTCTGTGACTCTGTGGTTAGTTTAAGCGGTGCCGAGCCGGCCCCCGCCAAGGGCAAGAAATCCGCCACCAAGGGCGATCTTGAAATGGTCGAGCGGCTCCTTGCCGCTCGAAAGGAGTATCAGACGATCCTGGAAGGATTGCGGGCCCACTACATCGGCGCCGGTGATGTCGAGCGCGCGCGCTGGGCGGAGGAAGAACTAGTCCAGTATCACCGCATCAACAAATATCCCTTCCGTCTCGAGCTAGTCGTGCCGCCGCCCACCTTGCAGGGCAACTACAATATCCCCGAAGCCAACGAGCTTTATCGCCAGGCAATAAAATTCAAGGACCACGGCTATGGTCAGGATTACATCGACAACCAACATCGTGCTGAGTTGCTCTTTCAGCAATTGCTGACCAATTATCCACAAAGCAGCAAGATCAGCGACACCGCCTATCAGTTGGGCGACATCTACGAAAACAAGCCGTTCCGCCAGTTTGATCACGCCGCGGTCTACTTCGAGCGCTGCTTCCAATGGAACCCCAAGACCCATTTCGATGCTCGTCTTCGCGCTGCCCGGCTCTATGAACGCTACCAAAGCGAACGCAGCCATGCTCTTGAAATCTATCGCGAGATCACCACGCATGAAACCGACCCGAAACGGGTCGAGGAGGCTCAGCGCAAGGTGACGGAGCTAAGCAAGAAAAAATGAGCGTTTGCCGCGCACGGCGAGAATTCATGAGCTAGGATCGAATATCCCGTCCTCTATCCCCGCCGATTTAGAATCGGAATGGTGCGGCTCGACCCTCTCCCCAGCCCCTTCCGGCCGCAATTGCGGAATCATCGATCATTCGGAATCTCGCCATGCGCAAACAACGTGAGGCAGCGATCAAACCCGGCCAAGCCGCGCTCGTCATCACCTATGGCAACACGACGAGTAAGTTTCACCCGTTGGATGGCGACCTGCTTGTGCTCGGCCGTTCGCCCACCTGCGATATTTCCCTGGTTTCGCCGGAGGTGGCGCTCGTTCATTGCGTCCTCCAGCGCACCACGGAGGGCTGGTTCCTCCGCGATTGCTGCGGAGGCCGGCACGCCACGCGAATCAACGGCCGGCCGGTTCGCATGGAGAAACTGAACGACGCGGACATCGTACAAGTCGGCGCGTTCAGTTTCGAGATGCGCTTGCCGTTGGCACATCCTACCCCAATCGTCGGAACGACTCCAGTCGCAGACGAGCGCATGCTCGCCCGCATCAAGTACTTGCAGCGCTCGCGACGCAATCTCGTTCGTCTTGCGCTGGGGTTGCGGCGTAAAGCCCGCCAAGCTGGTCCGCTGCCGCCGACCTTGGCGGAGTTGGAACAACAAGCGGAAAGTCTACGCGGCTTGCAGCGCGATTACCAAAGGCTTATCGCCGAGTATGAATCGCGTATGAACGATTTGGAGAAGGCCGAGCGCGAAGTGTGTGATGAACAGGTCGCCTTCCACCGTGAATGCACGGAGCGGCAGACACGGCTCGACAAAGCCGAGCACGAAATGGCACGACGGCAGGAAGAGATGGAAAGGCAGCTCCAACTGCGCTGGGACGAGTTCGAAAAGCGCTGCCGCGAGGCCGAGCAGAAGCATGCCCAATTGTTGCACGCGATGCCGGCCACGAACGGGACGGTAGCTGCCTCTTGCGATGTGGCGGCACAGCTGGATCGCCGCAGTCAGGAACTCAACTGTTTCGCTCGCTATCTCCGCCGCTGCCGCCAGGAAATCCACGAACAGCTATCGCGTGAACGGACCCAGATCGCGGGAGAACGTGCCGAGTTACTGCGCTTCCACGAGGAGATCCGCGCTTCGGGCGAGACGACCGTGGCGGGCAAGGTGAGCGGACTCCTGGTCCATCTACCCTGGATCAAGCAGGAAATCGCCGGAACCTCCCCATCCGCTCCGGGAGCACAGCTGCGAGACGGCCCCAATCTCATGGCGGTTGACCCGGAACGCTCAACGGTCGATTGAATGGCTGGGGCGGTTCCTTGAGTCCCTCACTGGGACGAACCGCGCCGCGGACGCCGAGCAGTTCGGGGTGCCGCGCCAACTTATCGGCAAACGTTTCCATGTCCTTCAAGATGCGCTCAATGCGCGGCATGCCGCGGAGGAGCAGGCAGGCTGCGTCGTTGATATTGTTGTAAAGCGACGGATCCTTCAGCAAACGCTGGACGGTGCCGTCCTGGTCGAGCACACGCGCCAACCCGCTGTAGTCCGACATCATGCGGTTGAGCTTTGCCATACTCTCATCGAGATTGCGTGCCGTGCTCTCGCTGCGAGCGGTGTAAGGCGTGAACGTGTTTCGTATGTCATTCATCGCCACGTCCATGCGCGTCAGCGTATCGTTCATGTGCTTGGGCAGCGGGCGGCTGTCCTCCAGGATGGCGTCGAGGTTGCGAGTGATATTGTTGAAGCGCTCGCTGGCAACGCTTGTGTTCTTGAGGATCGTCGTGAAGTAGCGTTGGTTGTCCTCGTTGAGCACGTTGCTTATCCGTGTCAGCACGGTATTGAGATTATCGATGGACTTGGTGAGGTTTTCGAGATTGCCCTGCGCCCATACATCGAGGCGTTCGCCGAGCTTGCCCCAGTTGCGAGCGGCGGCGCCGAAATCGTCGAGGTTACGCTGCGCCTTGGGCAGCGCTTCCCGCATGTCCTTCGCCAGTCCTTGCACTTCTTTGTTCGTGTCTTCTAATTTGGGAATCTCACGGCGGATGTCCTTGGCGAGATCGCGATATTCGCGCATGGTCTCCTCCGCCAGCGGGGACATGCGCTCCAGACGCTGCAACGAGCGGCGGATTTCATTGAGAGTGTCCTGAGCCGTGGGCGCCACTTCGGAGGCACGGTTGAGCAGAGTATTGACGTTGGCCGGACGAGTGCCCACGACTTCCGAACCTGGTTCCAACACAGAACGATCGATCGGCTGTCCTTCCTCCGACGGCACGGGCACGAAGTCGATACTGACATCGCTGCCGAGCAATCCGACCGTGAGGGTCGGCTGTTCGTTGCGCCGAATCGTGAAGCGCGGATCTATGGCCACCTGCACCCGAACAATGCCGCGTTCGTCATCAAGCTGGACCTCGCGCACCTCTCCGATACGCACCCCCGAGCGACGCACCGGCGTGCCGGGTCCCACGCCGGGCGCATCCACGAAGCGGATATTGAAGAGGTTGCTGCGTTTGAAATAGGTGGGAAGGCTGCCAAACATCACGATGAGGGTGCCCAACAGCACCAGTGCCCCCAGGACGAGGAGGCCGATCCCCAAACGCATGCCTCGACCGTTCATGGTGCTACCTCGTAGGGTTTGGGGTTTAGGGTTTGGGGTTTAGGGTTCAGGGTGAAGAACGACGGCCGGGTTGCATCATCCCGAACCTTCTTACCCTAAACCCCCAAACCCTAAGCCCTAAACCCTATGTCTGTCGCGCCAGCTCCTGTAAGCGATCGCGGGCCTCACCTTCGATGAACTGGCGTACGCGCGGGTCGGGACACTCGCGGAGTTGATCCGGTGTGCCATCGAACAGAATCTGAGGTTCGCCAGGACGCAAACGACTCAACGGATAGAGCATCACGACGCGGTCGGCCACTTTGTTGACGGTCTTCATTTCATGGGTGACGATGATGCTTGTCACCGGCCGTTGACGCCGCGTTTGCAGGATCAACTCGTTAATCACATCGGTCATAATCGGATCAAGTCCCGTGGTCGGTTCGTCGTAAAGCATGACTTCGGGGTCTAGGGCGAGTGCGCGGGCCAATCCAACCCGTTTTTTCATGCCGCCGGATAACTCCGCCGGCTTTTTGGGCATTACTCCCGGCGGCAAACCAACTTCCTGCAGTCGCTGCTTTACGATTTCAGCGATCTCGCTCTCCCGCTTGCTGCCCTGAGCGCGCAACCCGAAGGCAACATTGTCGAAGACCGATAGGCTGTCGAATAGCGCGGCGCCCTGGAACAGAAACCCGAAGCGAAGACGCTGTTGGGTCAGCTCGCGCTCGGTAAGCGAATCCAGGTGCTTGCCGTCGAAGAGAACACGGCCGATGGTGGGTCGAAGCAAACCGATGATAAGTTTGAGCATTACCGTTTTGCCGCAACCGCTCTCGCCGATGATCGCCAGCGTTTGTCCGCGCTGAACGCTTAGATCGATCGCGTGGAGAACGCGCTGAGCGCCGAACTGCATGGTCGTTTGCTGTAAGGAGATCAGCGAATTACTCATGGTGATCTCTCCGTTGAGCCGCAACCGTAAGGGAGCAGTGAGTTAGACCGCTCCGTTACGGTCGCGTCTCCGCTTTGACTACAAGAGATGACCACCTTGCGGCCATAGGTAATCGTAAAGGTTGTTGAGAAACATGGCGAGGAAGAAGTCAAGGACCAGGACGGCAATGAAAGACAACACGAACGCTCGGGTGGCGGCCCGGCCGACGCCCTCGGCGCCAGCCTCGCTGTAGAAGCCGCGGTGACAACAAATGACCGCGATGGCGGCGCCAAAAAAAATCGGCTTGATCAGCCCTGTCATCAGATCCCACATGCCGATGTAGCCGCGCGTGTTCTCCCAATAATGATGCGCCTCGACATGATAGACATCGATACAAATCAGCGCTCCGCCGAGGACGCCCATGAAATTCGCCAGGATCGTCAGTAACGGAATGAGTAGCACGCAAGCCAGGAAACGCGGTGTGCCCAGGTAATGGATCGGATTGACGCCGAGACAGGCGAGCGCATCGATTTGCTCGGTGATTCGCATGGTGGCCAGTTCCGCCGCCATGGCGCTGCCCACACGGCCGGCCAGCATGACTGCGGCCAAGACCGGACCCAACTCGCGGACCACGGAAATGTTGATGATCTGTCCGAGTCGCGTTGCCATCCCCAGGTGATAGAACTCGGCATACGCCTGCACCGCCAGCACCATGCCGATGAAGGTCCCTGTAATCGCAACTACCGGAATGCTAAGAACGCCGACCGAATAACTAATCGGAAGGATGGTGTTATAACTGGAGCGCCGGCGGATACCGGCGAAGATGCGAACGGCGAAAATGCTGAGATCGGCAAGGTCGAGAATCGCATCGGCAATCTTGCGTATACCCGATTGCCAGAGACCCAGCGCTTCGGAGCCGACCGTGGCCATTTCTACTCTCCGACTGGATATTCCGCAGAGCCGCGACCGTAAGGGAGCGGTCTTCCCAACCGCTCCCTCACGGTCGCGGCTCTGGTCTTTTTCGTCCTTTCTCCTTCGTCCTTCGTACTTATTTTCATCCCCAGTATGCCACGGGGCGGCCGTTGTGCCATTGCACCCAGACCCGATGGCGGCTGTCCCACGCCACGCCGGAAAACGCTTCGTTCGGCTGAGCCGGTTCCTGGGTGGGATCGATTACTTCTACGGCCTCATAGAGCGGCTGCGCGAAACGTGCCGCCTGCCGTCGTGCTTCTCGTTGGCGCAGAGCCATTAATTCCATCTGACCAGCCATTAGAACGAACACGGCCACCACAATCGGCATTGGGCTCAGCATCCACACGGAAAGGCACGCGATGAAGAACGCCACGACCAATCCGACTTTAACCGCGATCTCGGTGGCGCGCAGCTGGCCTTTCCAGTGTGACAGAACGGCGCGGAATACTCGACCGCCATCCATGGGGAAACAGGGTAGCAAGTTGAAACCTAAAAGTAGCGCGTTCGCCACCCACAATTGAATGAAAAAAGCACCGACCCCAGCACCGAGGCTCGTTCCCGGATCGAAGGAGAGACCGCCGAACAAAGCCCCTGCAAACGCCAGCGGCGTGAACAAAATGACAAGAGCAAGCGTGACTGCCGGTCCAGCTAGAGCGATACAAATCTCCTCGAACGGCTTTTCGCTCATTCGCTGGAGCCGAGCGACGCCACCGATGGGGTAGAGCGTGATGCTTTCCGTTCCGATGCCGAAAAATCGGGCCATGAGCGCGTGGCCTAGCTCGTGCAGGATGACGCAAGTGAACAAACCGACCAAGACGAGCATGAGGAAGAGGGCGTTCATCGAGCCGATGCCGGGATTGGATAGCAACACCCAGGCGGGCAAAAGAAAAAACGTCGTATGTATGTACAGCGGTATGCCGAAGAGCTTGCCTATTTTGAAAGACCGCAGCATGAAGACCTCTGCTTTCGTTGAGAAATTCTAACAAGCAAAACTATTGTGCTTGTGCGCGAGAATGGTTGACCCAGAGGGATTTTTTCCTGGGAGAAGCGATTTTTTCTCAAGTTTCGCTTCCTTTCGCCGTCACAGGAGGCCAAGTCTCGCCTACAATGAATTGTAGGGGGAAGCAACGACCCGCGCGAGAAAAAACGACCGGTAAGGAAGCTGAAACGGTCGGGGTGGGATCCGAACTTTCGCGTGTCGCCAACCCTCTCATGCTCGCCGCCTCGCCCCGCTCGATCGAGTCGGGAAGCCCAGGGGGAGCGGCGATCAAAGGATCCCCGATGTGAGCGGACCGACCAACGGGGGTGCCGGTCAGCGCTCATGGAACTCCCAGCAGGAGAGTCTCACCGTGAAACGTCCACCCAAAGGCGCCAAGGAGCGGACCCAGACCATTCAAGTCTGGACTTATGAGCAAGCTCAGGCAGCCGTGCCCTATATTTCATCGATTCTACGTTCTTTGCGAGAGCATGCTCTTGAGGCCCTGCAATACTACCATCGGGCCAAGCGCATCGCCAACCGGCCTGGCCGGCCTAACCGTTCCGCCATCATTGCCCACCAAGAGGCTGAACGAGAAGCACGGCGAGCCGACGATCGCTTCCGCGATGATCTTGCCGAGCTTCAGGACATGGACATTTACACTCTGGACCCTATTCAGGGCCAGGCCCTTGTTCCCTTTGTTTATAATGATCAGCTTGCGTGGTACATTTTCGATCTCTTCGACGCACAGCCGTTGCGCTTCTGGCGCTACCAGAGCGATCCCGATGACACGCGCCGTCCCGTGACAGCGATGCAGCGAGGCGCTGCCGAAGCCACGCGGATCGTCTGAGGTTATCACCAAATACCAGCCCGCAGCTTGTTGGTGGTTGGGTAGTTATCAACCCAACCACCTAACAAGCTGCGGGCTGGTGAGTTTTCCCTGCAAATCGATACCGGAGGCTTCCACTCATGCGCGTGCAGCTCCCAGCGGATTGGAAAGCAGCTCTCGCCGACGAGTTGAAGCAACCCTATTTCCAGAAACTGAGTGAGTTCGTCGATAAAGAACGCGCGGAACATCAAGTATTTCCGCCAGAGGACGACGTCTTTAATGCTTTCAAACTGACGCCTTACAAGAAAGCCAAGGTATTGCTTCTGGGGCAAGATCCCTACCACGATGAAGGCCAGGCGCATGGCCTATGCTTTTCGGTGAAACCGGGCGTGACGCCGCCGCCTTCGCTAAGAAACGTCTTCAAAGAACTGCACCATGATTTGGGCTGCAAAATTCCCAATAACGGCTATCTCGTGCCGTGGGCGGAGCAGGGCGTCATGTTGCTCAATGCGGTCCTCACCGTCCGAGCCCACAAGGCCAATTCGCATAAGGATAAAGGATGGGAAAAGTTCACCGATTCGGTGATTAGCCATCTCAACGAGCGAGAACGCCCCCTGGTCTTCCTGCTGTGGGGCGCCTACGCGCAGAAGAAGATCAAACTCATCGACACCGAACGTCATCGCATCGTTACCGCGGCCCATCCCTCGCCACTTTCTTACAAGAAATTCCTTGGTAGCAAGTGCTTTTCAGCCGTCAACAAAGCGCTCGAAGAGCTGGACGAAACACCGATCAATTGGCAGCTGCCCGACCTGTGAGCCGGCATACCAGCGCCGTGACCAACTCGGCAGCCGTCCAGACCAGGCGCAGCACTAGCACCGCCAACACAACCGTGGCGCGAGCATCTTCGGTCCCCATTCCTTGCACCCCGACCAGCTCCGGCGTCAGAAGCAGGGTCAAGAGAAATTCGCGCACACCGAGGCCACCCGGAGCAATGAGAATGACAAAGCCGATCACATAGGACAGTCCCATAATGGCCGGCAAGCGAGCCGTCCGCACGTCGAGCAAGAGCCAATCCGAGCCGACGATGCCGCGAAGTGCGGCCGCGAAGCTGGCGCCTAGAAAGAGCCATCCAACGGCTGCGAATGCCAGACCTTCGATGAGATAAATCAAACGGATCTGGGGCAACTGCCCCGTTTGTTCAGGCGTCTTGCTGATCCGCATCACGAGCCGGTTGAAAATTGCCGGATGAAGCGGTACGAGAAAAGCAACAAACAGGAGCAGAGAAACCAACACCACGACAGGACGTTGCACGCCGCCTTCGCCGGGTTGTTCCATCCAAAGCAGATGATACAGCGTTTCCGCGTTCAGTCCGGCACCGGCATCCGCCCCCAGTACCGCGAACAGGATCGCCGCGACAAGCACCCCCGCCGCCATCGTGGTCAGTACCTCGTAAAACGAGGTCAATGCCGCCATGCCGGCGGAGACGCCGTGGCCATGCACTAAACTGGACCGCAAGAACAACGCCCACGCCTTGCCGGGCAGATATTTCCCAAGATGACCCAAGTAATATGCCCGCAGCGCTACGCCCAGCGAGATCGGACTACCGAGATGGCCAAGTAGACGATGCCAGTAGAGTGCGGAGAATCCCAACCCGAGCACGTACAATAACCCAGACAGCGCGAGCCAGCCGGCGTGCAGTGGCCGCTGTGCTAACTCAGGACGCTGGAGATCGCGAGCGAATTGCCGCCCGATGAGGTAGAGAATGAGAAGCCACAAGAGAGCTTTCACGATCGGCCAGGCTCGCCGCAGTTTGCCGCGCATGCGGCGATTGTAGCGAGTGATCGCCAAGAATAGAACGCGGATGAACACGGATGCAACGGATTTACACGGATCAGAAACAAGACAAGTAAGAATTGATTTTTTTCATTCAGTCTGATCCGTGTAAAGTCATTGCATCCGTGTTCATCTGTGTTCTATTTTTCTGCGGCAGGTCCGTTAGTAAAATAAAACTTTTTAGGAACCATCATCATGAGCGATACGGAAAAACCGACGGAATCGACTCCCCCTCCCGCCGAGCAACAGCCCGCCGCCAAGCCGCCGCGCGAAAAACCGCCGAGTCGAATGGACAAGGTGCCGTCGCTACAGCACGAACAGGCCTACGGCTTCGGCAAGAAGATCGACGCTTTCGATGAGGAGATGGAGCGTCAGCTGCAAGAAGCCATGTCGGGCATGTCCGACAAGGATCTCTACGGCGAACCAGCACGGCCGGCTCCCCGCGGCAAAACCGCCGCGGATGCTGGACCCAAGAAGGGCAAGGTGTTCCGCATCCACGGCCAGGATGTGTTCATCGACTTGCCCGGCGGCCGGACTCAGGGCGTCTTGCCGCTGTTGCAATTTCCCGAAGGTCCGCCTACTCTCGGAACCGAGGTCGAAGTCACAATCGAGGGGTTCGACAGCGCCAACGGTGTCATGCTCTTGTCGCGCAAGGGCGCGGCCGTCGAAGCCGATTGGTCGAGCGTGGCCGCTGGCATGACCGTTGAGGCGCGTGTCACCACCACCAACAAGGGCGGCCTTTCGGTCGATGTCAACGGCATCCGCGGCTTCATGCCTATCAGTCAGATCGATCTGTATCGCGTGGATGACCCGGAGCAATTTGTCAATCAGCGGTTACTGTGCCTGGTTACGGAAGTAAATCCGGAGGAGCGCAATCTCGTCCTTAGCCGCCGCGCCCTGCTGGAGAAGCAACGCGAGGAGATGCGCGACAAGCTCTGGAATGAGCTGGCCGAGGGACAGATCCGCCAAGGCGTCGTGCGTTCCATCAGGGACTTCGGGGCCTTCGTCGATCTCGGCGGCGTGGATGGTTTGCTCCACGTCAGCGAGATGAGCTGGCAGCGTGTGAAAGATCCCTCAACCATTTTGCAGCCAGGACAAACCGTCAAAGTGATCGTGCTGAAAATCGATCACGAGCGCCGCAAGGTCAGCCTGGGACTCAAGCAATTGACGGCGAGTCCTTGGGACAACATCGGCGAAAAATATCACATCGGCGATCTTGTTACGGGCAAAGTATCGCGTCTGACGGACTTCGGCGCCTTCGTCGAACTGGAGCCGGCCGTCGAGGGCTTGATTCACATTTCCGAACTTGCACCGCAACGTGTCTTTCGCGTCACGGATATTGTGAAACCGGATCAGGAGGTCCAGGTCAAGGTGCTCAGCGTCGATCCGGCCCAGCGGCGCATTTCGCTATCGCTAAAAGCGGCGCAGGTCAAGGAGCCCGAACCCGCGGTGGAAGAGCCGGAACCCGAACCGGAGGTTCCCGCCAAGCCGCCGCGTCCGCGCACCACGCCGCTGCGCGGCGGCACGGGATCGGGCAGCGGAGACCTCTTTCAAATGCCGAAACCGCCGTCTCCTGAAAAGAAAGGATGAACCATGTCCGGCACGATCGAATGGATGTACCATCGCCGCGGTTGAACCAGTTGCCAGAAGGCGCAGGGGTTCCTTGCGGCGAATGACCTGAAAGTGACCGGTACAATCGTGGACGCGACCAGGGAACGGCGTGGGCACGATGAGGCGTTGAAGCTGGCCCGCTCGGTTCCGCGTGTTGTGGCGGCCAGAGGCAAAAAGGTGGTTGTCTTCGACATGACGAACGACCCGCCCACCGATGAGACTCTGGCAGCCCATCTGCTGGGACCGAGCGGCAATTTGAAAGCGCCGACATTGCGCTTCGGCGATACCTTGCTAGTTGGCTTCGGGGAGGAGGCGTATCGGCAGGTGTTTGAGAGTTAATTACCGAATCCCTAGGGGGCATGTCATGCCGATGGCCGTTTTATCTGGGTGGAAGTAAATTCGCGGGATCAAGGGGCGGGAATAAGGATTTCGAGCCAGACGATGTGGATCAAGGCTATCACCATAAACCGTTGGCGGTTTTCTTCGATGGATAGGCCGAGGGTAAGCGTCGAACGCGTGAGCCGCACCATTTGCGGATTGCGGATGTCCACAAAAACGCCCGTGGACAAATGAAGGCGAAACGGCTGAAACGGCCTGCGATCGAGATATTCGCTCAAGTCGTCCTGTCGCATGGGCAAGTCCTTCCCTAGCCCGCCCGGATGGTGGATTCGGTCAACGGTTCGATGGTGTCCACTTCTGGCCATTGCACCCATACCGATCGGTCGGAATACCGAGACTTTGGATCGTCTTCCGGCGGCAGGCCAATAATCAAAATCGCCTCTGCCGCCAACGTCCAACCGCGATAGGGAATGTCAAACGTTCGACCGTCTTTCAGGCGGATACGTACCGGCTGAAACGGCTCCTTCCACAGATATTTACGTGCTTCTTCACAAGTCATGATCGATCATCCTCCAAAGAAACCCGCTAAGGAATTTTCCGGCTACCCATCCTCGTAATCAAGCTCGTCACTTCCCCGGATGGGAATGCGGATGATGATGGTCGTAAAAGCCCTTATGGCTGCCGAAAATCTCTTCGAGCATGCGCTCGTTGATGATTTCGCGCGGCGGCCCCTGGCAGGCGATACGGCCATCCTTGAGGCATAAGACGTGATCCGCCATTCGATCTACGACGTTGGTATCATGAGAGACCAGCAGAATGGTCGCGTCCGTCTCGCGGTTTAGACTGGCGATCAGATCGTAAAACTTCTCGCCTTCCTTGAAATCGATGCCGGCGGCCGGCTCATCGAGCAGCAGCAGTTCCGGGTGCGGCTCCATGGCCAGGGCCAACAAAACACGCTGCAATTCGCCACCGGATAATTTCTCGACTTGCTTGTGCAGAAGGTGAATCGCATTGACCCGTTCGAGAAGGTGCGTCATGCGCTGGCGCACCTTGCGCATGGCACCGAGAAAGATCGGCCGGCGCTGCAGTGCGATGCCAAAAAGATCGTAAACCGTCAGCGGCAGGTTGGCCTCGATGCGCAGGCGCTGCGGCACGTAGCCGACGTGTTGAGGATCAGGGCGAGTATGATCGTGGCCGCAGTGGAATTCGATCCGGCCGCTATCCGGCCGCACTTCTTTCACCAGAGCACGCAGCAGGGTGCTCTTGCCCGCACCGTTGAGGCCTATCAATGCGGTGATCTTGCCGCGCGCTAACCCGGCATTGACCCCTCTCAGGATGGGGTTGCCACCCAGCGTGACATGGAGATCCTTGATCGTCACCAGATCGAGTTTCATGGCAACGCCTTGGCCAGCTTCTGGAGGTTCTCTCGCATTTTCTTGTCATACCAGTCCGGGCTTTTCAATTCCTTCTCATCCTCCTTGAGATCCGCTTTCTCTGTCGTCTCCAACGGGTCGATTACGACGGGTTCAATCGCTTTGTTTTTTTCCTTTACCGCTTGGAGCAATTGTTTGGCCGAGGATTCTTGAGGATATTGCGGCTCGACAGCGATGACGCGAACATCCTTTTCCTTGCACTCCTCCACCAATTTCATCAGGTGCTTCTGGCTCGCCTCGGAACCGGGCATGAGTTCCAGAACGTCCACGATCTCCACATCGAAGCTCTTGGCGAAATAACCGAGCGATTCGTGAAAGGCGATGATCTTGCGGTTCTTCTTGTCTTTGAGCTGATCCTTGCCGTAATCCTGTAGCTTCTTGAGCTTTTCAATATATTTGCTCGCGTTTTTATCGTAGTCGGCCTCGTTCTTCGGATCAATCTTCTTGAGTTCGTCGCGGATGATCTCGACCATGGCGATGGCTTGCGGGATGCCGAGCCAGATGTGCGGATCATAATCGCCATGTTGATGCTCATGCTCGTGCTCGTGTTCCTCCTCCTTGCCGTGCTCGTGAGGTTCTTCGAGGCGGAGCAGCAGTTTCTCTTTCCGCTTTTCATCATCAGCGCGGAGTTTCTCGCCGAGCTTGACGTACTGGAGGTTAGGATTGTGGCTCTCGATATGAATCGGATCGGCGAACTTGTCGTCGAGGGAAAGCCCGACGGCGAAGAACAAATCTGCTTCGCGGAGAAGGATGGCGTCCTGGGCGTTGTACTGATAGTGGTGCGGCCCCTGGGTGGTACAGAGGCAAACAACGCCCACGTGATCGCCGCCGACATTGCGGACGAAGTTGTCTAGGGCAGGAATCGTAACGACAACGCGGGGCGGGCCGCCGCGATTCTGCCAGGCTGTCGTTGATCGCTTGCAGCCGGGTAAGCCGCTCGCCAACGCCACCGCTGCCACGAACAGGTACCCCCCCGTCATGCCTCGCCGCGTCATCGCTCAGCTCCCAGAAAGGAAATACTTTGTTATACCGAAGCTCCCATTCTGACATGGTAATGCGCGAGAACCGCATTGACAAGGCATGATGGGACGCCCTCCGCGCCGCGCAGGCAGTGGAGCAAGCGGCGAGAAGAGCCGCGACCGTAAAGGAGGGGTGTTGTCTCCCACTCCCTTATGGTCGCGGCTCTCTACTCCCTACTCCGGCATCTTGTGGCGATCCGCGACGATGGAATCCGCCGGATCGCCCTGTAACGCGCGCAGGAACAATACCAGATCGCGTTTCTCTTGCGGCGTTAAATTGAGTTTCAAGGGAGCAACCGGTTTCTGGTCCTTGCCGAACTGCTTGACCTCCGGCCCCTTGAACGAAACGTGATTCTGTTTGCTGAGGAGATACGCTTTCTCGGCGTCGAAATCGCGCATTTTGGTGTCGAGGAATTCGTTGACGTTGCCGCCGCGGTCGTAGAAATCCACGACCTCCTCCAGCGTTCGCTCGCTGCCGTCGTGCATGTACGGAGCGGTGCCAAGGAGGTGGCGCAGAGTCGGCGTTTTGAAGGCGCCGATCATCTCCGTGCTTTTGTGGCCGGTCGGCAGTGTGGCGAACCGGCCCAAGGAGTTGGTCGGCAGTTGGCCGTCCTTGACTCCGACGCCAAGGTTGTGGAACTGATTGTCGGTGAAATTATCGCCCACATGACAGCTATTGCAGCGCGCTTTGCCGAAAAACAACGCCCTTCCGTTGTTGATACTCCGGGCGATTTCCGCCGCTTTTTGCCGATCGGTTGCCACATTCAGGCCCAGTGCCGCAAGAGCAGGCTGATCTTTGGCATCAAAGGCCGCCGTCAACACCGTCTCGTAATCCTTGGCCTTGATCTCGTACTTGCCAGTGCCCTCATCTTCGACGCGGAGGCGCATGGCCAACTCGGCGCGATCATGGATTGAGTTCCCCGAAAGAACAGTTCGCTCGTAGGTGGCGATGGCCTTGGCGATGCCGTCGCGCGTGGGATCGGTGCCGAAGATGGCTCGGAACTGCTGGACGTAACGGGTATCCTTCCTCACCCGCAAGACAGTATTGTTCCAGGCATGGCCATCGCCGGCGAACATTTCCACTGGATTCATGACGGGACCTTGGGCTTGATCTTCCAGCGAGAAAGCCCGGCCATCCCAGAATTGCAACACATTGTAAGACGCATTGAATACGGTAGGAGCGCTCATGCCGCCTTTGAGTCCGCGAATGCCGGTTGATACCGGCGCTTGATCCGTGTAGCCGCGCTTCGGATCGTGGCATGAGGAACAAGATACCGTGCCGTCTGAAGAGAGAATGCCGCTGAAATAGAGCTGTTTGCCCAGCTTCCATTTGGCAACGGTCATCGGGTTCTCGGCCGGCACCGGAGGATTCGTGGTCAGGCCCAACGGCACCTTGATCTTGACCGCTTTGCGCGTTACCGACTCGTGGGTATTAGGGTCAATGGCCTTTTCAGTTATCTCATTCCAGAAACGCGGCAACTTGTCCCATTCATCGGGAGCTTGGTTGCGATTGACGAAGTAGACGGGTTGATCGTCTTTGAAGGGCATCTTCCAGCGTTCGCGCGGCACCTGCCATTCGAAATCGGCGCTGATCGTGCCCTCGCCGATTCGCGGCGACGAGGGGGCATCCTTTGGATCAGCGGCGGGCATGGGCCTGACGAAGGATACTCCAAGGAGCAGAACGACGACAAGGCCGCCGACTGCGACCGTAAAATTTAATCTCGCAAACATGGATTCACTCCGAAACTATAGATGGCGGGATGCTAACTGTGGGGGGGAAACCGTGGCGTGAGCTATCGGGAGGAACAAATCAGCGCCGGCGTTTATCGTATTTGCCGACCTCCGGCTCGCCAATCGTGGCCAGCAGTTGTTGGATGATGTCTTCGCTCTTTTTCCCCTCGGCCTGGGCCTGAAAATTTGTGCTGATACGATGGCGTAGCACGGGGATGGCCACTTTCTTGACGTCGTCGATAGCGACGCTGAATCGTCCATCCATCGCCGCCAGCGCCTTGCCGCCGTCGCGCAAGAATTGTCCGGCGCGCGGACCGGCCCCGTAATCAACCATCTTCTTGATGAACTCTGGGGCCGTCGGATCGGAAGGTCGCGTGGCACGCACCAACCGGGCGATGTAGTCCAGCACATAATCGCCGACGGGAACGCCGAGAATCAACTTTTGCAAATTGCTGATCGCTTTGCTTGATAGCACCTTCGTCAACTCGACCGCTTCGCTCTTGCTGGTCATTGACAGAATTCGCTTCTCTTCCTCAAGTGACGGATAGTCCACCTTAATAGTGAACATGAAGCGATCCAGCTGCGCTTCGGGCAGGGGATACGTGCCTTCCTGCTCGATGGGGTTCTGCGTGGCGATGACGAAGAAGGGGTCGGGCAGTTTGTGGGTATCCTGGCCGGCCGTGACTTCGCGTTCCTGCATCGCTTGTAGGAGCGCGGCTTGCGTTTTCGGCGGAGTGCGGTTGATCTCGTCGGCCAGGACGATGTTGGCGAAGATCGGCCCCTTGACAAAGCGGAACTCACGTTTGCCCGGTTCGCGTTCGTCGAGGACCATCGTGCCGGTGATGTCCGACGGCATCAAATCGGGCGTGAACTGGATGCGCTTGAACGACACGTCGAGGATCTGGCTGATGGAGCTGACCATGAGCGTTTTGGCCAGTCCGGGCACGCCGATGAGCAGGCAGTGGCCGCGCGTGAAAATAGCGGCCAGAATCTGCTCGATGACTTCGCTCTGGCCGACGACGACGCGGCGCAGCTGATCGAGCATGAGGCTGCGTGTCTGGCTGAATTGCGTCAGGTATTCGCTGATTCGATCCCCGGTGGACACCGTGCGGTTCCTTGACAGGCAATGACGAAGTCGAGCGACGCTGAATCTATTGTAAAGACGTGGGGAAAAAGGCAAAGGCATGCGATCTCGCTCGAACGAACTCGAGTCAGCCATCGGGCAGACACTGGTTTTCGGTGCGGCGAATGAGTACACTCGGCGGATAGAGAACATGGCTGATCGCATCCATCCCTCTTTCCCTGGAGCTGCCGTGAACATCATCTGCGTTTGCCGGTCCCATTTCTTGATCCTCTTCATCGCCGCCTGTTGCGGTTTCCAGGAAACTTCAAGCGGGAGATCCGCCGAAAAGCAGGCGCCGAACCCGGTTCCCCACCCTCTCGTTATTCGATTGAGCGACTCCAAAGAGCCGGCCATAGAAGTCGCCGGATTGCAGCCGGAGGAGCTAAAAGCGCTGGCTCAACTCCAGCAGACGCCAGAGCAATGGCAGGCACTGTTCGCCGTGTACGTAGAGCGAAGCGGAGACCGGAAGAAACATCCAGCGATGCTCGGATCGTATCGCGTTACCAAGGATGCGCTCCGCTTTGAGCCGCGTTTTCCATTGGTGCGCGGCGTTTCGTATCGGGTGGTGTTTCATCCTGCAAACCTCCCCGGACGTGCCGGCTCGACGGAGAAACCCGTCGAGAGAATTGTGCTCCTGCCCAAGCCGAAACCGACCACGACGACGGTGGTTGCCCAAGTTTATCCGAGCAAGGAAGAATTGCCGGAAAACCAGCTCAAATTCTACCTGCACTTTTCCGCGCCCATGAGCCGAGGCGAATCGTATGAGCACATTCGATTGCTGCGATCAGATGGCCAGGCGGACGAACGGGCGTTTCTGGAATTGCCGCAGGAATTGTGGGACCACCACGGCACGCGATTCACGCTGTTCCTCGATCCCGGCCGCATCAAGCGCGGACTGAAACCGCGCGAGGATGTCGGTCCCGTGCTGGAGGCGGGCAAGAGCTACACGCTGGTTATCGATCGCGCTTGGAAGGATGCCGAGGGCAATCCCCTGAAGGAAAGTTTCCGCAAAACGTTCCGCGTCCTGCCGCCCGATGAAACGCAGCCTGATCCGAAGACCTGGAAGCTCGCAGCGCCCGAGGCCGGAACGACGGCGGCGCTGGTGATGACCTCGCCCGAGTCTCTCGATCATGCACTCTTGCAGCGCATGCTGTGGATCACGAACGAGCGCGGCGAAAGAGTAGCGGGCACGATCGAGGTAACGCGGCAAGAGACTTGTTGGCGATTCACCCCGGCGAAGCCGTGGCAGGCAGGACGCTATTTTCTCGTCGCCGATTCACGTCTGGAAGACCTCGCCGGCAACAGCATCGGGCGGCCCTTCGAGGTCGATGAACAGCACCCAATCGAACGCGAGACGAAGACCGAGACGGTGCAACTGCCGTTCGAGGTGAAGTGAATGGCGAGCGGGGCGTGTCAACGCCCCGCTCGCCAAGACAATCACGCCGACTGCGGTTTCTGGGCCGGCTCATAGGGCAGGACTTTGCTCTCCAGCCCGGCTCTCGCCAACACGAAATAGACGAGGGCACCAACCAGGAAGGCTGCCACGGGAGCAGCGGCCACATTCACTCCGAGATTCGGCAAGATACCGACGATAAAGCCCAGCAACCAGGCAGCCCAGCCGGCTGGATTGAAGCCGGCACGCGGCCCAGCCCATTTGCGCCCGGCCAGCAGGTAATCGACGAACATCGCGCCGCAGATGGGGCCAAACGACGCGCCGATGAATCCAAACACCGAAGGCAGATCGCCGGCCAGCCGCGTCACGGCCAAGATAATGCTCACCAACGCCCCAATCCCTACCGACAAAAAAGAGTTGACCTGCGGCATCACTGTCTTGAAGCTGTTGGCTGCGATGAATGACGAGAAACAGGCTCCAGGGAAAGCGGCAAGCGTTAGACCAACCATCATCGCCGACACCAGCCAGGTCGGCAGTCCCGCCTTCTCCGACTTCAGGCCGTTGGTCAGCGTCAGGTCTTGCTTGCGGAGTTCCTCCTGAATCGCTTTATCTTCTTTTTTGTCTTTTTGAAACTGTTCAGCGATCGGTTCGTCAATTTTCTGATTGGGTAACGCCCCGGTCCCTCGCGCCCCGGCGACGGCGAGAGTGGCTCCGCCCGCCGTTATAAGGATGGCCACGAGAATGCCGGCCAATCCGCCGCGATTAACGTCAGCTGCATCCTTGCTATTCATGCCGAAATCGACGCCGGCCGCTCCAGCAGTCGCGAAGAAACCCACGATAGCGCCGGTCATCGCCAACAGCGTCATCCACGGGGCTGGGCCACTCTCGCCCGGGGCCGGTTGATAGGATCCTGCTGAGGGAGCGAACTTCACGAGCGCCAACAACAATACAGCCAGAGGGATCAACGGCAAGAATGTTGCCACTTTCGCCACATATTGGATGCCTTTGAGTCCGACGAAGGCCGCGCCGGCGGCCCAGAGGACGCAGAGGATGTAGAAGTACACATCGCGGTTTCCGCCCAGCGCCGTGGCTGCTTCTTCCGCCAGAAAGCCCGCGGCAAAAAACGTGTTAACCGCTAGCCAGCCGAATTGCAGCAAACCCATTAAGAATCCCGGCATGAGCAATCCGCCGATACTGCCAAACGTCGAAGTGCCGACAATGTAAAGCGGCAGGCCGGTTTTCATACCGAAGAGGCCGGGCACCAAGTAAAACAGGAAGTGGCAGATGAGACCGCCCAGGAGCACGCCGGCAAGTGCCATCCCCAGCCCGCCGCGGTCCAAGCCGCCGGTGTACGCGATCTGATCCCAGAATACAAACCACAAGAAGATGCCGGCGTAGGTCGGCGCCGTGTTCTTGTACCACGGGGCGCGGTTGCTGATCGGGTTGGGCTTGGCCGCCTGCAGATACGTGGGCAGAGGATTACTTTCCGCTGTCGAGGTGTCGAGTGCCATGATGCGGTTCCTGGATGGAGAGTTTTTTAGGTTTAGCCACGGCTAAACGTACTATATATGGCGGAACGCTTCAGGTAATGCAAGAAAAATTGGCCACGAAAAAACACCGAGTCCCCGAAGCTCCCAATCCGCCTCTCTTGCTAAAGCGACAGAAACAGATTTCATCATTTCCATTGAATGTTCTGTCGATCGCTAACCGAGACATGGAGGGCGAGACTTTTTTGAGGGTCGGAAGGAAAATCTATGTAGATTGTGCGAAAATAGCCAAATCTTCCTTGACAGCGGTATGGGATTTGAAAGATTGTTAATATAGCGAGTCGATTCGTGGTCACGCGGGACCTCTTATGGCAACCTCTCCTAGCATCATTCGTCAGGCCGGCGTTCTTGCAATCAATGGCGAACATATTTGCGTAGTATCCTCTCGCGGCGGCAAGCGCTGGGTAGTGCCCAAAGGCTGCCTGGAGCCAGGCAAAACCGCGGCCGAGATCGCCTTACAAGAGGCGTGGGAAGAAGCGGGGCTTGTCGGTGTGCTCCAGCCGGAGCCTATCGGCACTTACTTCTACGAGAAATCGGGTTTCGTCTGCCATGTAACGGTCTTCCTCATGAGCGTGACGGATACGGCCGATCGCTGGCCGGAGGACAATTTCCGTCAGCGCTGCTGGCTCAATGTGGCTCAGGCACTGCTGCGTGTTGATGACCCTGGATTGCGCGAACTAATCCGCGAGACCATGACCGTCAAGACGGGATGACCCTCATCCACCCGGCTGCAACGCCGGCAAGGACATCCCTTGCTGGCGTTGCGGGCTGGTGTTGATTTTTTCACGCGACATCCTCGGCCTTAGCTGGTCCATCCGCTGGCAATTCTTTGCTGCCGACAATTACCAGACTTGCGTTGATGAGCACCGACACATGTTGGCCGTCGATCTCGATCGTAGTTCGGCCGTTGAGATACCAACCCAGCGATCCCGTGGAGAATTCCTTAACTTCGGCCATCTGCGGTACGCCGCCGATGGTCACGGGGATGGGCTTGGCCTTAGCGCGAAAGTCAGAGCGGCTGATGGGACAGGTGGTTTTCTTGGCCATGACGGTCTCCTCTCAGGGTCGGGAACATTCCTATTCAACTCCATGTGAGCGGAGGAATCATACCATGCCCCGGTGGGGAGACGGCAAGCGGGATTATGCCGCGCCGATGATTTTTTCTCGCCAGCGCCATTTCCTATCTCTAGCGGTCGGGCTTTCCCCGTGGTATAAAGCAAGGGTCGGTCAGACGGCGCGACCCATTTTCCACGACTCCATCCGCCCCATCCTGCTCGGTGGGCCGAAGCGACTCCATGGTGTGTTATGGATCGAAGTACCTTCTTGCGGTGCTTGCAGGAGAGCCGCCTTTTTTCCGAGCAAGAGTTCGATGCAGCGACCGCCGGGCTGCCGGATAGCGATCAGGCACGCGTTCTCGCCCGCGCCTTGAATGAGCAAGGGTGTCTGACCCGATTTCAAGCTCGACATCTCCTCCACGGCAAAGGAAACAAGCTCGTTCTCGGACAATATCGCCTGGTGGATTTTCTTGGCCGGGGAGCCACCGGCCGCGTTTACAAAGCGATTCACGCGATCATGCGGCGGATCGTTGCCATCAAGGTAATTTCCTCAAGCATCCTCACCGCGAAAGACGACCTTTACCTGTTCCAGCGGGAAGTCCGTGCGGCGTCTCAGCTCCAGCATCCGAATATCATTGCCGCCTACGACGCGGATGAGGCCAAGGGCACGCATTTCTTCGTCATGGAATATGCCGAGGGACCAAACCTCCAAGAGCTACTGAAAAAACAGGGGCCGCTGCCGATCGGCTTGGCCTGTGAGTTGATGCGCCAGGCGGCCTTGGCTCTGCAATATGCCGATGAGAAAGGGATTGTGCATCGCGACATCAAACCCGCCAACCTGTTGGCCACCAACCTGGCCGAATCTCCCGTACCGGTAGGAGCGGCAGGCGGCGGCGGGGCGACGCGGTCCTCCCCTCCTCCCGCTCCAATTCTGAAGGTTCTCGACTTTGGCCTGGCCCGACTGCACGGCACTGCGATCACCGGCGGCATGGACACCATTCTGTCCAAAACGGGAACCTTGTTGGGAACGATCGACTACATCTCTCCCGAGCAGGCCAACAGTATCCATGCCGTCGATATTCGCTCCGACCTGTACAGCCTGGGCTGCACCTTCTACCATCTGCTCGCCGGCCGGGTGCCCTTCCCCAGCACGACCCCCATGGAGAAGCTTGTCAAGCACTTCATGGAAGAAGCGACTGCTCTGGAAGAAGTGCGTCCGGAGGTGCCGCCGGCCGTCGCTGCCATCATCCGCCGACTGATGGCCAAAGATAAAGCCCAGCGTTTTCAGACCCCTGGCGAGTTGGCCTCGGTCTTGGCTCGGTGGTGTGAGGAGAATCTTAGAGAGACGACCGGCGCGGCAGCGCGTCCCGCCTCGCCGTCGCAAACCACCGCCGGAAGCCAGGACGTTCGAGTCGAGCAGAGCGTGCATGAAGCTCGCGACGCTGCCCCGGAGACGATGGTTCAGATCGGGTCGCCGGGAGAGACATCTTTCATTGACAACAGCCTGCTCGAAAAGTGGCAGCTATGGACGGCCATTGTCGAAGAGTCGTTGCGCCGCCGCGGTACACGGAACTGGATCAACCCCCAAGCGTTCCAGTCATTGCAGGACGAACTCGTCCAGATGTGCCGACAACGCACCAGTGCCGCCGAGGGGAAACAGCGAGAATTCCTCGAATCACTCGAGGAGTTGATCAAACCGTGGCTGACTCCCGAGACGTTGATGCAAATGGATGTGGAGATTCACGGCAGTCTGCTTCGCCTTTGTCAGCAAGCGCAACAGACTCTCAACGACTGGATCATGGCGAAGCGATCGGTGACGGAGAATTCGGAAACCATCGCGGGGGGCTTCCTGAATCGATTCAAGAAGCGCCGGGAGTTACTCGACTTCCAGGAGAAAATACGAAAGCGGTTTTTCTAGTTTAGAAGTGAGACTTTATCTATCAGAAGCCGCGGCGCGCAGCGAAGCGACGGGCCGCTGGCTGGCGGGACCGGCGTTTTGCCGGTCTTGTGCAAAACGCCGGTCCCAGGCGTAAGCCGCGCTCCACGGCGCGTCTAAATGCAACCACTCATTAACGAGTGCTGCCGAGTCCCTGCGGCATGCTCGAGGCCATATTGGGCATCGGATAACCCGCGTTCGCCGAGGACGGGAACGCCGCGCTATTCGACATGCTCGACGCGCTCGGGTAAGTCGCCGAAGACGGGAAACTTGGCGCCGAACCCTGGGAATACATCGTTGCTCCGGCGCCGCCGATTGGCCCGCTCATCGCCGTGCTGCCGCCGTAAGGCGAACCGCCACCCGGTCCGCCGCAGCTCGAGCCGGAGCTGCCGCAATTCTTGCAACCGATCACCGCCGATACCAGAATGGCGCCATGCAGCCACCAGAAACGGCTGGATTTCCTCATATTCGACATCCTTTTCCGTGTGAGCCACGAAACGGCCCGGAGAGCTCTCCGTGCTCTCCGTTCCAGACCGCTCCTTGTACTGCGGCCCCTCCATTGCTAATCATCGGCATTTCCGGAGGCGAATTATTGACCTTCTTCTTCAGCTCATTTCGCTTTCTTGGAAGGACCGCGCCAGGCGGTAGAGATTAGCGCGCCACACACTGAGCGCCGTAAGGGACGCCGTATTCGGTGCCGGCGAAGTTCTGGCGTAAGTGGATGTAGGCGAGCATGTTCGCGGAAAGAAGGAATTGAGAGAGGCACAGAAAAAGCAGGACAACGCGACTGAAGCGGAGCGAGCGCGGCGTTGCGGAATCCGAGGCCAAGGTGAGGCGGGCAACCCAGAGGAATTCCAGCGGAAAAAGCACGATCATGTAATGGCGGTGGATGGAGAAACTGGACACCGTAAGCAACAATCCGAAGCCCCATAGGGCGGCATTCTGCGTGAAGGCGCTGGCCGAGCCGTGGCCAATCCAGAACTCGCACCACCTCTCGCGCTGTCGCCACAGGAGCACGAATGCGCGAAACATGATTAGCAGCGCGACGGTGGCGAGGAAGCAATGGAGCATCGCCACAAGATAGGTGGGTCGGCCCGCCAACAGAGGGTAGCGGAGAAAATCCCGGAAATACGGACCGAACGTGTAGTCAGTCCCGAATCCGAACGATTCGGTGAACCAGCGAATCCAGAACTTCAACTCACAGGCGTGGACCCAACGATACGGATTGGCGGGATGCGCGCTCGGATGTGTGACAAGATGTATCAGCCAGGGCAGCATTGGCAGCGCTCCGAGAAAGCTGCCCAAGAGCCACGCCCTCCATGCCACGCGCTGGTGCCAGGGACGATCGAAAAGGATGGCCCACAGCGCGAAACCGGCGGCAAAGAAAAAGCCAGCCATGTGAATCTGTCCCAAACAGATTCCAACAAGGCCCCATAGAAATGCAGGTCCGCGCCGCTGCCGATACCACCAGCCATATAGCATTGCTAGAGTCAATAACGGCAGCACGCAGGGCGGCCAGATTTTGCGATGAAACAGCACCGCCAGCGGATTGACGGCGACAAGAGCGGCCGCCCAGAGCCAAGATTCGCGCTCACCATACGGGACGCACCATAAGGCAAAGCCGGTAAGCAGAATCAGCGCGGCGATGTTTACCAGTTGGATTGCACGAGCAAGAGCCGGCGGATCCTCGGCGCCGCTGACGCGCTGCAACAGCATGAAGACCCAGAGGCTCATGCCGGGATTGGGAATGTCCACACTCGACTGCATGCCTAGCCAGGGCAGTGCGGAGTCATGGCTGTGCTGGAAGGTCCATGCTTCATCGGCTTTGTACTCGATGTCGCATGGCCAAATGAGACGCAGACCCGCACCGGCGAGGAGGGCGATGGCGATGCCGAGGACGGGCAAAAATCGTCTCATGGGGAATCGGATGATTTGGTTTACGAGTGGACTCCCGACTAGCCCGGAGCGCCAGCGACGGGCAGAAGCATCCGTTGCTGGCGCTCCGGGCTAGTCGAGAGGCTCCTTGTGAAGAGGAATGGAATCACGCCGCGCGACGGCCCGACACGGCACACGCCTTTTGCAGCAACACAGGCGGCGATTCCTCCGGCAGCACCAAGACCGTCGGCGGTACAAAATACGAATGCTCCAGCGCATAGCGGCCGCGCAACACCGCATGACTGCACGTATCGGTCATCGCCACCCACACGCAACCCGGCGGGAAGGTATGCAGATATTTTGGACCTTTTTCCTGGAATTCCTCATTCAGTTTCAGATAATCGTGAAAGCGCAGCATGAATAGGTCGTACTCCGAACGGCGGCCGATGTTGGGACGGAACAGGCCCAGCACGCTTTGGCCTAGACCTTCCAGCCAGCGCGTGCGGTTGCGATTGGGCAGACCCGCCGCTTCGCCGTAGCGCTTGAGCAGCTTGGCGAACGGATCGCTTGTCACCCAGATTCGCGGCTCGCGCGGATTGATGTTGGCGAAGACGCGGAGAATGCGATTGCCGCGCGACGGCCGGCCCGGAAAAGCATCGACGTGCAACAGATCGTTCCGTGCCTTGGGTCGCAATCGCCGTGTCGCTTCTTCTTGCGGCCGAAAGCTGGCGCGGTCCAATTGCCACCCCTGACTGTACTGCGGAAGGAGGTCGCTCAGCCAGCGAGTCGCTGCTTCGGAGAACCGTGCGAAGATACCTCGCAACTGCTCGGCCTGCTCGGCTGTGCGGCGGACAAAGCCGTTCACTTTGCCATTGTGTGGGTTGTAACTGATGTTCTTGTGGGCCAAGCTGCCGAGTTCCTGTTGGACTAGGAAATCCAGGTCGGCGCCCTGAGGCAGGGCGAACGGGGCCGTCGGATAGAAAAGGACTTCGCCCCGTTCCAAGCGCTCGGCGGGAGTTCCGCATCCCATCGAATTGACGCCGTTCGCTGACATCGAATATACTCTCCCATGTTCCCATGTTTTCGGCCCACGCGATGCTATACCATCGGTCGCGCCGAACGAGCAAGGCCGACCTGCTCACCCTTCACTCCGGGTTGCGCGAGGAGATTTGATTTACTTGCGAGGGAACCATGCGACGACGCGCTGGCTTCACGCTCATCGAGTTGCTCGTGGTGATCGCCATCATCGCGGTATTGATCGGTCTGCTACTTCCGGCCGTGCAAAAAGTCCGCGAAGCCGCTGCTCGCATGAGTTGCAGCAATAACATGAAGCAAATCGCCCTGGCCCTGCACAACTATCACGACGTCAATCGCAGTTTTCCGCCGGCCGTTCTGATGCCCTATGCCCAGGCCGGCAACGATCCACTCACGGGGGGCGCGGCCAATCCGTTTGGACCCAACTGGGCCATTTTCATTCTGCCCTTCATCGAGCAGCAAAACCTCTACACCTTGGCCAATCCCCAATCGTATCCGGGAACTGGTAACCTTTCGAATTTTGCCTCGTACAATCTTTCGTGGCGCGGCGTTCGCGGTATGACGATCAAGAGCTATCTGTGTTCCTCAGACATTGGGCCAGGGACTCCTTTTACGGATCCTGGCAGTGCTCCGCCGGAGCAAGGCTGGGCACGCGGCAACTATGCGTGCAGCGGGGGGACGGCCGATACCGACCACCATATCGCCGGAGACAACGGTACTTCCAATCAGCCCTTTCCCGGTCTGAGCAAGGGGCCGGTCATGTCCATCAACTTCGGGGCGACTCTCACCACCATCCCCGATGGCACATCATCGACTTTTATGGTCCATGAAGTGCGCATTGGACTCCACCCGATGGATCGCCGCGGCGTTTGGGCGATGGGCATGCCGGGCTCAAGTGTGGTCTGCGCCGGCCGCGATTACAATCCGACGCCGAACAATCGCCTTGACCAATCCGATGAGATCGAAGGTTGCTGGCGCTTCTGGTATGCCGGCATCGGCACAAGGGACGGCATGGGTTGCATCAACGGCACGACCCATTACAGCATGGCGGGGCAGGCGCGCAGCCGCCACACCGGCGGTCTCAACGCGGCCTTTTGCGACGGCCACGTGCAGTTCCTCAACAACTCCATCGGCCAGCAGACATGGGTACTGCTGCAATCCACCAACGACGGCATGATTCCCGGCAACGATTACTGACCATTGACCCGCTTATGGAGTGGAACCATGAAAAGACGAGTTGTAGGATCGCTCTTTTCCGCGGCATTGGCCATCCCCCTTCTAGTAGCGTTTCTCACCGCATCAGCGAATGCAGCCGAACCCGCTACCCTCGAGTTGCTGCAAACGATCCGCCTGACAGGAAAAAACGGGCGGCTCGATCACCTGGCAATCGATGGGAAACACGGCCGCCTATTCGTGGCGAATCTTTCTAACGATAGTCTGGACATTGTGGACCTCAAAGAGGGCAAATTCCTCAAGCAGATCTCCGGACAGAAGAAGATACAGGGCATTGCTTACGCGGAGGATCTGGATCGCATTTTCGTCGGCAACGGGGTGAGCGGCGAATGCAACGTCTTTGACGGACGCGATTTTACGCTGCTAAAGTCGATCAAGCTGCCTGGTTCGGACAACGTTCGCTATTCGCCCGGCCGCCGCTTGGTTTATGTCGGTCACGCCGAAAAAATGCTCAGCGTCATCGACGCGCAAACCTATGAGGTGAAGGCCGATATCCCTTTGCCGGGACGCCCCGAAGGGTTTCAGCTGGAGACAAAACGGCCACGCCTATACCTCAACACGGTCGATCCGACTCGGCTCGTCGTTGTCGATACAGACAAAAACAATGTGCTGCACCGTTATCCCCTCAAACTCGCTGATCGCGCCTACCCGATGGCGGTGGATGAGGCCGATCACCGACTATTTCTCGGCTGCCGCAACAAGCCGAGTGTCGTGATCGTGGACAGCGAAACGGGCAAGGAAGTTACCAGCGTCGCTATCCCGGAGGATATTGACGATCTGTTTTATGACGCGAAGAACAAACGATTGTACGCGTCTTGCGGCGCAAGCGAGTTGGCGGTGATCCGGCAGCGCGACGCCGACCATTACGAGAACGTGGAGTCAATCCCCACGGCCAAGCTCGCACGTACTTGCTTCTTCGATCCGGCTGGGGAGCGCCTCTATTTGATCGTGCCGCGTCAGGAGGGCGAGGAAGGACCGAGCATCCGCGTGTATCAACCGCGGCCATGAATCAATCCCTATCCGCGAATCGGGGTGACAAGCAAACATTTACCATCAGGAAGCCTGCCGGCCATTAGCGCTGGCCATCTGCAACAGATCAGTATCGCCCCCGTCGATTTCGGGCATGGTTAGACGAGGCAGGGTTAGCACAAAGCGCGTTGGCTCGTGGCGGCGTGGTGGATCAAGCCGGACATCTCCGCCTTGCAGTTGAGATAAGCGCCAAGCGATCGGCAAACCGAGTCCTCGGCCCCGCCCTGCGGTGCGGCCGGAGTAGAACGGGTCGAACAGGTGAGGACGCTGGGCTGCGTCTGGTCCAGGTCCGTTATCCTCGATCAGGACTTCAATTGCCTCGCCCGCGGCCGGACGACGAAGCACCAATCGTGCCCAGCCATCCGTCGGTGCCGCCTCAATAGCATTTCGCAGGAGACACGAGAGAGCGGTTCGCAGTTGCCCGGCATCGGCGTACACCGGGAGCCGCTCCGGTTGCAGCGCCACCTCGATACGCACGCGCCGTTGCCTGCCCAGTTCCTCAAGTCCCGCAGCTACCT
>Ga0070738_10001822_pt1 | contig 38057 bp, 28 predicted proteins | sample Coa_R2_2_FD_66446 | JGI IMG/M metagenome (GOLD analysis project Ga0070738, IMG submission 66446) | Surface soil microbial communities from Centralia Pennsylvania, which are recovering from an underground coalmine fire - Coalmine... | ecosystem: Environmental > Terrestrial > Soil > Unclassified ...
GAGTTGACAAACGACTGGCTGGGCGTGAAGTTGTACGTCCACGCAACCTGGGTTGTCGTGGGAACCGCCCAGGCCGGTGTGCCTCCAAGGCTCAGGAGGCCGGCCGCCAAGGCGATCGCAAGAAGGGAACGCTTCATATCTGTGGGTCCTTTCCTATCCGTAGTCCTGACCACACGAAACAAGATGGGCGAACGATCTCAGACATCCATTTAAGAGGTCGTCTCACCGAAGCGTGTCATCAATTCAAGTCGTAACACCTCCCGAACAGGAGAGTCAAGGGTAAAGTTAGACTGCCTCCCCCGCTCCCTCGATTTCGCTGACCTACTGTAAAGACCGGCGGTTGTCGTGTCAAGCAGAGCGTGGGATCAGCTAAACAAGTTGGTAAGAGGGGATAATTGGGAGATTTCGGCAGTGTTTCTTAAAGGGTTAGCGATGCTTCGGAGAAGCGTCGCTAACCGATGTCTATTGCTTGTTGCCGTCGGCCTGCCAGCGATTGCCCCAGCCAATGTAAAGATCATTCAGGAAGCGATACCATTCGTCCTTGGGGCGAGTGGAGGGGAATGGCTCTGGTTTCAAGGCCCATCCGGAATCGTAGACGATTTTAAACTGCCAGTCTTTTTGGATACGTCCAATCCGCATTGGACGCCAAGTGTAGCGCGTGTCGACGTCGATGCGAACGCCTCCCTCGGGGGCTTCGAGAAAACGCCCCTTGATCGCCGCGCGGACGTCCCTCGGCTCGACGCTGCCCGCGGCTTGTACCGCTTGCGCCCACAGATAGATGCCGAAATACATCGTCTGCATTGGGTCGGAGATGACGCGCCGCGTGCTGAATTTTTCACTGAATTTGCGGATGAAGTCGCGGTTCTCCTGACGATCTATGCTTTGGAAATAGCTCCACGCAGCATAATGCCCGACGCACTCCTCGCCAATGTTGCGCAGGTCGTTTTCGCCCACGCTGAAAGACAGCACGGGCGTCTTGTCGGCACGGATGCCTGCCTGGTAAAGCTCCCGGAAGAAGGCGAAATTGGTGTCACCGTTGATCGTGTTCACGATCAGGTCGGGCTTTTTCTCTTTTATTAGCTTGATGGTGTCCTGCACTTCCGAGCCGCCGAAGGGAATGTATTTCTCGTCAAGGATCTGAGCCTCCGGATACTTCCTCTTGACATGATCGCGGAGGATCCTATTGGCGGCGCGGGGAAAAACATAGTCGGAGCCGACGAGGAATAGGCGATATTTGCCTTGATTGCCCAGCATGTAATCGATGGCGGGGAGGATCTGCTGATTCGGGGCCGCTCCCAGATAAATGATGTTGGGCGAATCTTCCAGTCCCTCGAACTGCATGGGATAAAGGAGCAAATTATCGTACTTTTCGACGATCGGCAAAACGGCCTTGCGATTGGACGACGCGCGCGTGCCGAAAATGGCACTCACATGCTCTTGAGTGATGAGCTTTTCCGCTTCTTCCGCGAAGATGGAGTACTTCGATTCTCCGTCCCGATGAAGGGCGGCGATCGGGCGGCCGAGCAAACCGCCTTGTTGATTCAATTCGTCGATGGCCAGTTGGGCGGCATCATGGGCGGCCGATCCGCCATTCATCATCGTACCGCTCATCGAAAATAAGACGCCGACTTTGATGGGTTCCTTGCCCGGAACTCCCGCAGCGTTCTCCGTGTCTGCGGATGGTAGCGAGTGAAGACCGCCGCGCCACAGAAGTAACCCGCCGCCAACCAAGAGCAGCCCCACAAGACCGCTCGCCAACAACCAGCGCCGAGAACGTCCATTTTGGAGGTCCGGTTTTCCAGCTGGCCGAGCTCGCGATTCGGGCTTTCCCGAGCGACGATTTTGCGATCCCGCATGGGAGACTTTGCCGACGGAAACAACCTCGGGCAGCGTCTCGCCTTTCTCCAGAGTGCGAAGCGCCTCGGCGACCACTCGTGCCGTTTGCGGACGCTTTGCTGGATCACGTGCAAGGAGTTGATTAATCAGCCGGCGCAACCCTTCGGGAAGATCAGGGGCTAGTTCTTCAATGGGACGGGGATCAGCAACTGCCAGGGCCGTCAGCTGCGCTAGCGTGTCGGAACCCTCGAACGGCAGAATTCCCGTCACCATGCGATACAAAACGATGCCGAGACTGAACAGGTCGCAGCGGTGATCGAGCGGTTGGCCGCGGGCCTGCTCAGGCGCCAAGTATTGCGGTGTGCCGACAATCAATCCCGTGGCGGTCAATTTGCGCGTGTCATGGATCTGCCGGGCCAAGCCGAAATCGAGGATCTTCATGCGGTAGTGATACTCGCACGATAGCCGGGTGGCACTGGAGCCTCCAGGCTCCGGCGGGGGCGTTTCAAGCCAAAGATTGGCAGGTTTGATGTCGCGGTGAATCAGGCCGCGCTCGTGGGCGGCACTCAGTCCCAGCGCGACCTCCCGGCCGATGCGCAGTACCTCATGGGGCGGCAGGCGCTCCTCGCGCTGGAGACATTGCTCCAGCGATTCGCCGTAAAGGAATTTCATGGCCAGGAACGGAACCTCGTTCTCCAGGCCGACCTGATAAATAGTGACGATGTATTCATCTGGTAGGGCGGCGGCGACTCGCGCTTCTTGCAGGAACCGTTCGCGGAACGACAAATTGGAAGCCAAGTCCGGCTTAAGCACTTTCAGAGCGACGCGACGGTGCAAATGCGTATCGAAGGCATCGAAGACGAAGCCCATACCGCCTTCGCCAAGCACGCCGATGATTTGATAGTGGGCCAACCAACCGACTTCCCCCGCTCCTCGGGGGGGAGACAGAAAGAAAAACGCCCCTGCCGGCGGTGTGGGCGAGGCGTGCTTTCCAGGCTGCCGTTGGCCGCCGGGACCCTGAAGGTCGACTTCCGAGGACCACGTGATGGCGGAAGGAACTGCGGGTTGCGCGGGTTGGCCGGCGTTTGTGTCGCCGGTGGGGTGAAGCAGCGGCGGGGTATGGCCCAAAGTGGTCTCCGCCTGGATTTTTTGCCAAACCTGACGGCAAGTGACACAAGTGCGGAGGTGGTCGCGAAGACGCCCCGCTTCGGCTTCGGGGAGGCCCGGGTGGAGCAATCGGCGCAGGTCGCTAAGCGGCGGACAGCGCGTATCGGTCGGTGTCGGTTTCATCGCGGATACCCGTGCAGGGGAACATCCTACAAGTATACAATGGAAGTCCTGCCAAGCGGGAAGCAATTGCTGATTATCGCCGGCGTTTGCACAAGGGGCGGTCAAAGATTTCGCGCAGCACGAAAGCGCTGGCGGCTGTCTGCGGCTTGCTCAACAATGATCGCACCTGTTGCAGGACCGGAGCAGGAAGCGCGGAGGCAGGAGCCGAGGAAGGCAGAACGGGCGTCTCGAGGGCCGAGGGCGGAGCAGGGGTTGGTTCGACGACCGCGGCCGGCGGGGTGGGCCTGGGCATCGCTACAGCAACGACGACTTCTTCTCTGGGAACCGGCGGAGGGGAGAGGCGTGGCGTCTCCCGAGGACGCAACGGACGCTCCCGCAGAGGCGGCCGTGTCACGGTGGCGCGCGCCGGCGGTGGAGCGGGCGGCGGTTTGGGCCGTTCTTCAGCTTCACGGCGACGACGTGTTTCTTCCAGAAAGCGATCGAGGTCGGTCACGGCACGGCGTCCCGGCGCTCGAGCCGGGAAACCATCGCGGCTCCGAATGTCCTTCTTGGTCTTATCGTCTTCGCTCTTAAAAAGCGTGCCGATAATCCACACACCCAGAGCAATCAGCGGGATGATGAGGATTTCCCAGTGCATGTATCGCTCCTGCGTAGCGGGCGGGGCGGCCGCGCTCCGGGGCGCGACGAGGTTGTTCGCGGTCCGGAGCGAGGGCTCGCCGCCCGCAGACTCTAGCCGAGATTACGGTCGCCACGATCGTTGATGCCAGCACCGCTGATGGCGCTGCGCATCTGCGTATCGGCTTGCAGATTTTTCAGATTATAATAGTCCATAACGCCCAAATGGCCATCGCGGAACGCCTGGGAAATGGCGCGCGGCACTTCGGCCTCAGCCAGCACCACTTGCGCCCGATTCTCCTCGACTTTGGCCCGCATCTCTTGCTCAAGAGCGACCGCCAGCGCCCTGCGTTTCTCGGCGTTCGCCTGGGCGACGCGCAAATCGGCCGCCGCTTGATCGGCTTGCAAATTGGCGCCGATGTTTTGGCCCACGTCGATCTCGGCCACGTCGATCGACACGATCTCGAAAGCAGTCTGTGAATCGAGCGAGTTGCGGAGCACGGCTTGCGAAATCAGGTTCGGATTGGCCAGAACGTCGGTGTGATGCTCGGCACTGCCGATGGCCTTGACGATGCCCTCGCCGACGCGGGCGATAATGGTTTCCTCGGTGGCGCCGCCAACGAGACGATCGAGTTTGGTCCGCACGGTGACGCGAGCGCGGGCCTTCAGCTGAATGCCGTTTTTGCACACACCATCGAGCGTTGCGCGGCCCTTGCTCGGATCGGGGCAATCGATGACCTTGGGATCGACGCTGCGCTTGACGGCCTCGTAGATGTCGCGACCGGCCAGATCGATGGCCGCCGCGACGCGCCAGGGCAGATCCATGCCGGCCTTGTGAGCGGCGATGACGGCGCCGGCGACGCGCTGCACGTTGCCGCGCGACAGGTAATGGGCTTCCATCTCTTGCGTTGACATTTTGACGCCCGCTTGGACTAGCGCGATTTTCTGGCGGACGATCATGCTGTAATCGACCTTGCACAGCTTCATGCGGATCATGTCCACGATGCCGATCTTCGCCCCGGTCAGCAAGCACTGGATCCACAGCTGCACGAAACTGAAAAAGACGAACAGAACCACCAAACCAGCGAGGGCCGCGATGATGAGAACGATGACCAGCCATTGGTTGCCGACCTGCTGGGCTGGATTATCGGCGAAGATCAGGGCATTCATGGGTAAATCCTCTTATGAGAGTTAAACCGCCAGGCCGCCAAGGACAGAAAGGATAGAAAGGACAGAAAGAGAGATAGACCAGTTTCGGAGCATATCTCGCACCTTTCAAAACCGATTTCAATTCTTACTTGTTTTCTCTCTTTCTGTCCTTTCTATCCTTTCTGTCCTTGGCGGTTCATTCGTCGCGGCTTGTCACTTAAATATAGCTGTTTCCAGATCGCCGAGATCCGGTTTGTCAATTGGCCGCACGACAACCTTGCCGGCCCGCACGTCGATGCAACGGACCAGTTGGCCGGCATCGACCATCATCCCTTCCGTGATGGTATCGATGCGCCGGCCATCAAAATCGACCATGCCGGCCGGACGCAGCGGGGACAGAGTCCGGCCAATACGTCCTTTCAGATGCTCCAATTCCTGATTTACCGGCAAAGCTGCCACTGTCGCATCTTCCGGTTGTTCCGTCAAGAAAATATTTCGTCCCATCGGCGTCCGTGGCCAGAAATACAGCAACAAACGCACGGTCGCGGGGAGTGCAACAAAGACGGCCAAGGCGGTAACAATGCCAACCGAAGGACCGCCTCCCAGGAACGTCAGGATCACCCCAGCGATGATGCAGCCTAGCGACAGGAGAGCCAGGATGCCGCTCATGATAAACAGATCGGCGGACAGGAGCAAGAATCCCGCTCCGATGAGGAGAAAGCCCAGGATGAGCATGTTGGAATCCATGCAACTTTTTCACACTTCCTTGACGACGATACGATTACCCTCGATCTCCACAACCTGGACGCGCGTGCCGGGCAGGATGTAACTGCCCTCCGCGACGACATCGACGAAATCGTCGCCGAACTGGACTTTGCCGGCCGGCCGCAGCGGCGTCGCGGCCACACCGATCGCGCCGAGGAGGGCCGCGACCTCCGGATGGATCGAACTGGGCACCTCCTCACCAAGTTCGCCGGTCTCCTCCTGAGGCTTAAGCATCAAACGATTGGCGTAAGGAATGTGCGGCAAGTAGCGGGCCAGGAAAAAAGCGGACACGATAGCACCGAGAATGGCGAGTGTAAACGGGCTTAGCGCCTGACCGTAGGAAAGCCACTCCTCGTTGCTGCGCGGCCAATGGCCGTAGGCGACCAGGCCAATGCTGCCGAGAACAAGAATCACGCCGCTTATCCCCGTGACGCCGAAACCGGGAATCACAAAGATCTCCAAGCCGAGCAGAATCAAGCCGAGCAGGAACAACAAAAAAGCCAACCAAACAATCTGGCCGCTCACCTGCGAATGAGACCAAAAGAAAAGCAAGAAACAGATCGCCGAAATGATGCCGGGCAAGCCGACGCCGGGCATTTTCAATTCCAGGATCAGGCACGTGATGCCGACCATGACCAACACTACACTCGTCCAGGGATCGCGGAGGAAATCGACGAGAGCGTCCAGCCAGTCGGATTCGGCGTTTTGCACATCGCTGGGGCTGATCCCTTCCCGCTCGCACAATTCCTCGAAGTTGTTGACCACTTCGCGAGCCACGCCGAGATCGCGCGCCTGGTCCGCCGTTAGTGTGAGATAATTGTTCTCCTCTTTGTCGTTCGATGGCTTGATGATGCCGACACTCTGCCAACGCTGCTCGCCGCGCTGGTCTATTTCCAGTTCGGATTTGCTGAGGTATTTGCGGGTACTTTCTTCTTTTATGCTTTTCACGGCGTAGATGCGCAATTCTCGATCGAGCATGCCCTCGGCGAGGATGCGCGGATAGTGCTTCTTTTCAGCGATGTCGGCGAGGTTGCGGCGTATCACCGGCTCCAGCTCCGGATGCGCGAGCACAAAGCGGTCGAAACCTCCGAGGACGGAGCCTTCCTGGACCTCGTTGCCCAGCCATTTGGTTTTCTTGACCTCGCGCTGCATGACGATTTTGTTGCAGGCGAACGCGAGGAAGGCGGCTGTATCGCGAGCTCGGCCAGTGACGAACGCAATCGTCTCCACCGGTTCGCGCCGGTTATCGTTTAGTTCAGTCAGGAAGTTGGCAAGATCATAAGCCGCCTCGCTTTCGCCGCCGCCGCAAGCCAATTCGAGAATGAGCACGTTCGCTTTCTGGCCCAGTGCTTGACGGATACGGCGTTTGACGCGCTCTTTCATTTCGCCGTTAATTGGTCCCTTGAGGACGATCCGCCAGGCCACGAGGCGATCCAGAGCTGGATACAGGCTGTCACGCGACAACCGATAGCGTTCGAGCACTTCATCAATGTTCTTGCATGGCATTGGCTGGCATAGGCTGTGCTTGCTGGCCAACTCGAACGAATACAGGGCCGTCTCCCCGTGGCTGAGACCGGAGACCGGTACACCCTTGGGGGGCGGCTTCTCGTAGAGGTCGTGGTACAACCCATCGCGGCCTTTAATGACATCGACGCTGGGATCGTACATCTTGCGAATGAGGACTGGAGAATGGCGCCTATTGGCAATGTCATCGAATGCCATACGATCCAGGGCTTCGAGCGGATGCTGGGCGTCGGCGACTTTTCCAAGATGGGCGGGCGGGTCTTGTGACATCACAATTTCGGAGCAAGCCAGCACCGGCAGAACGGCATGCCGCGTCACGCTGCCATGCACAAAAGCGATGACCTGGATCCCCTGTTTCCGTTGCAGATCGCGGAGATAACGCGCCAAGGTCTGGCAAGCGCCCGGGTCGTCGCTGCTATTGTCGCGGTTATCTGGATTGAAGTCGCACAGGAGGTAGAAAGTGCCGGCCTCCTTCGGGTCGCGGTTCAGCTGGTCTTCATAACGGCGCAAGGGTCCGTAAAGCGCGCTGCGCAGCCGGCTGGTCGCCTCGGTTGTGATGGTTGTAGGGATTGGCGCGACCAGGCCGGCATTGCGCTGATCCTGGGCAAACAATGAAGGCGGCATGTAGCCCGCAAGCAACAAACCAATGCAGAAAACCATCCAACCTGCCAGCGTGGCGGGCGGGTGGATGGCTTTTTGCTTGGAAGAGTTGACCTTCATATCCGAACCTCGCCAGGGGTAGCCAAGTTGCCTAACCACGCATGCGGGACGAGGAAGTCCAGGAAGGGAGGGCAATTGCTTCCCGCGTCTGCTTTGTGATTATAGATGGCAGCGCGAAGGGGTGTCAAAGTTTTACCCTCTTGCATCCTTCCTCTGCTAAGTGATTCGCTCAAGAATCACGAAACTTTGTGGCTCGCCGAATCTTGCTGAGCCGCGAGCGTGAGGGAGCTGCCGTCGTAACCGCTCCCTCACGCTCGCGGCTGGGCTTTGCCAGGCGGCATTGAATTTGCACTTTTTCACCTGAGCTTGTGAGGAATGGGGCTGGGGGAATAGTCATGCCGTTGCGAATCGAAGATTACGCTCTGATAGGCGACTGCGAGACGGCGGCTTTGGTGGGGAAGGACGGCTCTTTGGACTGGCTGTGTCTGCCGCGTTTCGATTCCGGTGCCTGCTTTGCCGCATTACTGGGAACGCCGGAGCATGGCCGTTGGCAAATCGCTCCTGCCGGCGAGGTTCGCAAAGTTTCGCGCCGTTACCGCGAAGGCACGATTATCCTCGAAACCACCTTCGAGACCGCCGAAGGCGTTGTCACGCTCATCGACGGCATGGCTGTCCGCGACGAGCATCCAGTGTTGATCCGTTGTGTTCGCGGCCAGAGCGGCCAGGTGTCCATGCGATTGCACCTGGCAATTCGTTTCGATTACGGTTCGATCGTTCCTTGGGTGACGCGACTGGAGGACGGAGGTATCAAGGCCGTCGCCGGTCCGGATACGCTTCTCTTGCGCACCAAAGTGCCGCTTTGCGGCGAGAACCATAGCACCGTGGCAGAATTCACCGTATCCGAGGGACAGATGGTGCAATTTCTGCTTGCATGGTACCCTTCCCACGAACACGAGAAACCTGCGGGTGATCCCATGAAACTCCTCGGCAAGACGGAGCGATCCTGGCGCAGATGGTCGAAGGGTTGCAAGTGTGCTGGACCATGGAGCGAGGCAATGCTGCGATCGCTATTGACGCTCAAAGCACTGACCTACGCGCCGACCGGCGGCGTCGTGGCGGCAGTGACTACTTCGCTGCCCGAACAGCTGGGCGGCGTCCGCAATTGGGATTACCGTCTCTGCTGGATCCGCGACGCCACATTCACCCTCTACGCGCTCATGGCGGCCGGCTACAAAGAGGAGGCCGGGGCCTGGCGTGAATGGCTGCTGCGGGCGGCCGCCGGAAATCCGGACAAGCTGCAAATCATGTATGGCATAGCTGGTGAGCGCCGCCTTATGGAATGGCATGTGGATTGGCTGCCGGGGTATGAAGATTCGCGCCCCGTGCGAGTCGGCAATGGGGCCTACAAGCAGTTCCAGCTCGATGTATACGGCGAGTTGCTCGACGCGATGTATCAATCGCGGCGCATCGGGCTGGAACCGGAGCAGGCGGAATGGAACCTGGAAAAAGCCGTCGTCCGCGTTCTCGAATCGGCCTGGCAACAGCCCGATGAGGGCATCTGGGAAGTACGCGGACCCCGGCGGCACTTCACGCATTCGAAGGTCATGGCATGGGTGGCCTTCGACCGCGCCGTCAAGGCTGTCGAAAAATTCAATCTCGATGGACCGGTCGATCGTTGGCGTGAAGTGCGCGACGCTATCCATCAAGAGGTTTGTTCCACGGGATTCGATCGCGAGTTGAATTCGTTCGTCCAGTATTACGGCTCGAAGGAGCCGGACGCCAGTCTGCTGATGATTCCGCTCGTCGGTTTCTTGCCTCCCGATGATCCTCGCGTGGCCGGCACGGTTGCCTGCATTGAACGCGAACTACTGCATGATGGATTCGTCGCCCGTTACAAGACGCATCCCGAAGTCGATGGTCTGCCCCCAGGCGAGGGCGTTTTTTTGCCTTGCACGTTTTGGCTTGCGGACAATTACGTTCTGCAAGGCCGACAAGAGGAAGCCGAGCAAGTCTTCGAGCGTTTACTTGCTCTACGCAACGATGTTGGCCTGATCTCCGAGGAATACGATCCGAAGACGCGGCGATTGGTCGGCAACTTCCCGCAAGCATTCACGCACGTCGGACTTATCAACACGGCGTTGAACTTGGCGCGGCAAATCGGCAACCCCGCCGAGCATCGCGGCGTATGAGTCATGCTCATTCCTTGACGCTCTCCGTAGCAGGCAGTAGCATCCCGAACAGGGATGTAGGTGCCGCGAGCCGAGCGGCACGCGATGGTCCGGCTCGGCTCGCCGGACCTACAGGGGAGCAAATTATGCCGCACGCCACGCAGATGTCGGCCGCCGATACTGGCTTGCTGGTCATCGACGTACAAGAGAAACTCGTCCCCATGATTCTGGACGCTGCTTCTCTTGTGCGCAACATCGCCTTCCTTCTCGACGCCGCCCGCCTGCTGAACATAACGGTGCAATGCACGGAGCAGTATCCGCGCGGACTCGGCGCGACGGTGCCGGAACTGGCGGATAAATTGCCTCATCGACCCGATAAGGTCGCTTTCAGTAGCTGCGCCGTTCCGAGCGTGGTGCAGACTTTCCATCGTGAAGCCCGGCCGAAAATCGTCCTGTGTGGCATCGAGACGCACGTGTGTGTGCTGCATACCGCTCTTAATCTTCTGGCCCTAGATTTCCGAGTGTACGTGGCCATCGATGCGGTTGGTTCGCGCTATCGAATCGATCACGATGTTGCCCTCCGCCGATTGGAGCAGGCCGGCGCTATCCTGACAACCAGCGAAATGTGCGTCTTTGAATGGATCGGCGGCGCCGGCCATCCACAATTCAAGGCCATGAGCCAGTTGATCCAGGATCGGATGAAAAAGATTTAACCACGAATCATACGAGTAACACGAAATAAAAATGAGAAAGAAGAAGAAGAACATTTTTCTTGTTTGTTTTTTATTCGTGTAATTCGTGTGATTCGTGGTGAAAAACATAAGGAGAACCATGAACATTCCCGGTCCCTTGAATCCGCCTCGTCGCTTGCTGCTTGGCCCCGGTCCGTGCGATGCGCATCCTCGCGTCCTTCGCGCCATGGTCACGCCGCTTCTGGGCCATCTCGATCCGCAATTCCTGGAGATCATGAATTCCGTCCAGGAAATGCTCCGCGCCGTCTATCAGACGCAAAACCCGGTCACGTTTCCCGTCAGCGCCACGGGCATGGCCGGCATGGAGACTTGTTTCGTCAACCTCGTTGAGCCGGGTGATCGCGTGGTTGTTTGCGTTGCCGGCTTTTTCGGACAGCGCATGGTTGAAATTGCCAATCGAGCCGGGGCACAGGTGACGGTGCTGGAACGGCCGTGGGGCGAGGTGTTCGACTTCCAGCAGATCCGCGAGACTCTGCAAAAGGTGCGGCCCAAGCTGCTTGCAATCGTGCAGGCGGAGACTTCGACTGGGGCATGGCAGCCGCTCGAGGGACTCGGCGCATTGTGTCACGAATTCGATACGCTGCTGCTGGTCGATGCCGTCACCGCGCTGGGCTGCATCCCGGTTGCCGTGGATTCCTGGCAAATCGACGCGGTTTATAGCTGCACGCAGAAGGGATTGGGCTGTCCGCCGGGGTTATCGCCGGTGTCATTCAGCCCGCGGGCCGTCGAGGTATTCAGCAAGCGCAAGACGAAAGTGCAGAGCTGGTATTTCGATGTCAATCTGGTCGAACATTACTGGGACAGCGAGCGCTTCTATCATCACACGGGTCCGATCTCAATGGTCTATGCCCTATACGAAGGGCTACGGCTCGTGCTGGAAGAAGGGCTAGAGGAACGCCATGCACGGCATCGTCGTAATCACGAGGCGCTCAAGGCGGGCCTCAAGGCGTTGGGCCTGACGTATACCGCCAACGAAAAGCATCAATTGCCGCAGCTAAACGCGGTGCGCATCCCCGCCGGCGGAGACGATCTGGCCGTGCGAAAACGTTTGCTCAGCGAGTTCGGTATCGAAATCGGTGGCGGACTCGGCGAGTTCAAGGGCAAGGCCTGGCGCATCGGATTGATGGGATATAATAGCCGGCCCGACGTGGTATTGTTGTTCCTGGCGGCGTTGGAACAAGGTTTGGCGAGTCAAGGAGGCAAGGTGCAACAAGGCGCCGCCGTAGCTGCGGCGAATCAGATCTATCTATCTTGAGAGGGAGAGATCATGAGCACTGCCCCTTCTTTGTCGGTTCGATCCAATCAATTCTCCGTGCTGGTGCTGGTGGTGGCGACCCGCGCCATTCTTTGGCTTGCCTGGCTGCTGGGTCTCTTCCTTTGGGTGCCGCGCGTGGAAAATGTTTTTCGGCTTTACAATGTTCAGATGCCTTCAGCCGCACAACTCGTCGTAGCGCTTACACATGGCCTCCTTCCCTTCGGAGTGGTAATCGTATTGAGTTTCATCGTTCTCGATGGCAGTGTTATGTCCCGATTGCGTCGAGCGGGGACGCGGGCGATGTGGTCGAGCCTGATGACCCTGGCACCCGTTGCTGCAATCATCTTCTCGGCTGTGGCACTCTGCCTCCCCATGCTTATGATCTTGGAGGCTCTGAGCAAGTGAAAAGCATCATGGTGTTCGGAGATTACTACGATGGCCACGTATGAGAACTCCGCAGCCCAACAACCTGTCCCTCGAGGGTTCCCGACCGTCCGGCCACGCCGCCTACGCCATAATCCGCTAATTCGCGATGTCGTCCGTGAGACGACGCTGTCGGTGCAAGACCTGATTTTGCCACTGTTCGTCCGGTCGGGCCGAGGGATTAAGAAAGAAATCGCCTCGATGCCGGGCAATTATCAGCTCAGCATCGATTGTCTCGTGGATGAAGTGGGCGATGCGCTCGAATTGGGAGTGTGCTCCTTCATTCTTTTCGGCATTCCGGCACACAAAGACGCCACAGGCTCCGGCGCTCTCGATCCCGAAGGCATCGTCCAGCAAGCCCTCCGCGCTCTGCGCAAAGAATACGGCGACCGTGCCTTGCTCATGACGGATGAGTGTTTCTGCGAATACACCGATCATGGACATTGCGGAGTGTTGACGGAGGCGACGGGCCGACTCGACCTCGACAATGATGCGACGCTACCGCTGTTGGCCGAGCAGTGCGTCAGCCATGTCCGTGCCGGGGCAGATCTGGTTGCGCCCAGCGGCATGCTCGACGGCATGGTCGGTGCTATCCGCGCCTCTCTCGATGCTGCTGGATTCTCTCATGTGCCGATCATGAGCTATTCGGCCAAGTACGCTTCCGGATTCTATGGCCCCTTCCGCGATGCCGCCGAATCGCCGCCGCAGTTCGGCGACCGCAGCAGCTATCAGATGGATCCGGCCAACGGCGACGAAGCGCTTCGCGAGGTCGAGCTAGATCTTGCAGAGGGAGCGGACATTGTCATGGTCAAGCCGGCCTTGGCGTATCTCGACATCATCCGTCGCGTCAAGGAGCGTTTCGGCGTGCCGGTGGCGGCATACAATGTCAGCGGTGAATTTGCGATGATTAAGGCGGCGGCGCAAAAGGGTTGGATAGACGAGCGCCGCGTAGCCGTGGAAGTCCTCACGGGCATCAAGCGGGCCGGCGCCGATATGATCCTCACTTATTTCGCGCGCGACGCGGCGCGGTGGTTGAAATAAATCCGAAACCCGAATATCGAAATCCGAAAGAAACCCGAACGTTGAAGGGAAAATCCGAAACTAGAAGCAAGTCGTTTGGGATTTCTGATTTTCAATTTGAGATTTCATTCGGATTTCGGATTTCGCGTTTCGGATTTCCCGGAGGGGTTATGCTGGTTGGACAACAATTCGGGCCGTTCACGATCGACTCGGAGCTAGGCTCCGGAGCGATGGGGACCGTATATCTGGGACGGTACAGCAAGACCGGGCAAGTGATGGCCATCAAGATTATGGCGCCCGGTATCGGTTCGACCAACGCCGTTGCCGTCGATCGGTTCGAGCGTGAGATTGCCATCCTTAAACAACTCAATCACCCCAACATCGTCCGCTTTTATGGGTCCGGCAAAGAGAAGGGCATGCGCTACTTCGCCATGGAATTCATCGACGGCGAATCGCTCGACAAGGTGATGGCGCGGCGCGGCCGGATGACCTGGGAGGAAGTAGTGGAGCTGGGCAAGCAGCTCTGCTCCGCGTTGCAGCATGCGCATGAGAAAGGCATCATCCACCGCGATTTGAAGCCTTCAAATATCATGGTGCTGCCCGAGGGCACGCTCAAGCTGACCGATTTCGGCATCGCCAAGGATACAGACCTCGAGACGTTGACGGCCACCAACTGCACGGTGGGTACGGCCTCGTACATGTCGCCGGAGCAGTGTAAGGGCGAACGAATCCTGACGCACAAGTCGGACCTGTATTCGCTGGGCGTGATGATCTACGAGCTGGTAACGGGCCGCAAACCGTTCAAGGCCGACAACGCCATGGAAATGTTCATGCAGCACGTCAACGGCACGTTCGAACGACCGTCGCGTCTGGTATTGGACATACCTATATGGTTCGATACGTTGATTTGCCAGCTGTTGGAGAAGAAGCCTGAGCAGAGGCCGCTTGACGCACACATGGTGGCCAACACGCTGAACACCATACAGGAAAAGGTCGAGGCACAGCAAAGCGCCGGGATCGATGCCGTTCGACGTCGCTTTATTGACCGTGCTCCCGGACAGAAACGGATGGAGGAGGAAGACAAGGAAGCCGCACGTGTGCTGATGACCGGCAAGGGCAAACCGAAGCGTAAACGGGGACAAAAGCCTTTTTATCAGAAGGTGTGGTTCCAGGCGATCGGTCTTGCTCTTGCTCTTGGCGTTGTGTCAACGCTTCTGTATCTGGTGTTCCGCCCGCCGCCGGCTAATCGGCTGTACCTGGAGGCCAAGGCCGTCATGGACTCAGGCGACTTTGAGAGGCAAGAGAATGCCCTCGATCAGAATGGGGCGATCGGGAAATACATCTACTATTACGGAAAGCTGGACGACGAGCACAGCCGAGACGTTCGTCAATGGAAACTGAACATCCAAATCGCCAAGGACGAGCGCTTGCTAGAGAGATACATGCAGAAACGGAATTCGGTAATGAAAGTACAGTCGCAAAGCAAGACGGAGCAGGACGCTTTCGATGCGTTGGAAGCGGAAGAGAAGGGCGACCGCGAATCCGCGATGAAACATTGGCAGGCAATTAAGCAGCGGGAAGGAGAGGATTCGCACTGGGCGGTCGTAGCCGACAAGCATCTGGGGGAATGGAAGGCAATCGATCAAATCGATCAGCGATTTCAGGAGCGGTATAACCGCATTCACAATGATAATGAAGTACCCGAACTGACCGACGATCATGAGCGACAGTCATTCTTGGTTTGGCGGATGGAGCATTCGGAAGTCGGGGATAAGGGCCTAGCCAAATCGATGTACAAGTCTTCCCGAGAAGAAATGGCCAAGGAGCCCGGCCTGCGCGGGCGCTGGTATCTGTACGCGGCCTGGCACAATCGACAATTGGACACTGAGACGACCGAAAATAAAGAGGAACTTAAGAACAAGATCCTGACAGACCTCGGAACGAAGTACGAACAATGGAAGATGGAAAAAATCCCTAAAAAGGATGTGAAGTTGGTCTGCCTGGATGTGCTGGCTCTCTATGGCGAAGACAAATCAATGAGCGAAGCGGTTAAGATGGCCACAGAAAAGCTTCAGGAACTCTCCAAATAGCTCGCGGCTAAACCGGATGCTCGGGAAGCGTATCCGCGTAATCGAAGGGCGAATCCGCCGATACGTCGGCAATGCGTATCAGCCGGCGGCCGTCGAGAACCGCGAGCAGATCTGGCAGGACATGAGCGCGGCGCCAACCGGCGGTCAGCAGCGATTCGGACGGCAGCGATTGGCCCGCGAGGCGAGCGCGGACGAGCAGTTTCACATCATTCGTACTGGCGACGAGGTTCGGGGCCAGTCTGCGGCGCGCGCACACGTCGCCGAGGACCGCAGTTAATACGTTCGATACCAACCCCACTTGCGGCGGATCTTGCTCTCGGCCGTACACGATGGGACAGTCTTCAATGGGCAAACTTCGCGCCTCGGCAACCATCTGGAGGATGGCGTCAAGGTCGCGGCGCGGCAGGCCGCGCACCACTTGCAGATCGCGCTCGCGCGAGGGATTGCGGCGGGCAATTTCGATTATCAAATCGTCGCGGACAATGGCGCGAGTGGGCCGATTGGTGCGGGCGGCGGTGTCCTCGCGCCAGTTGTACAGGGCGCGAACGATGGCAAGACGGCGACGGTCCAGCGAGCCGAGGCCACGCAGCTTCCGCCATTTCTCCGTGGCCGGCTCCTCTGGCGCCGCGCTGACCGCCAAACGCGCGAACTCCTCGCGCGCCCAGTCGGTTCGCCCAAGTCTGTCCAGCCGCGCCGATAAGCGCTGCCATACCGGCAACAAGTAGCGAACGTCATCGAAGGCGTAGCGGATCTGGCCGGTGGTGAGCGGACGATGTCGCCATTCGGTGAGCGTCTCACCCTTGGTCATTTGCACGCCGAGTACTTGATGAACCAACGGGCCGTGGCCGAGCGGATAAGCCAACCCCGCCAGGCCAGCTGCCAGTTGCAGGTCGAAAAGATTGCCGGGTGTGCGCCCGGTTGACAGTCGGCACAACCGCACTTCTTCGCGGCCGGCGTGGACGACGACGACGCGCGCCGGATCGATAACCAGCTGCCAGAAAGCATCAAGTGATCCGGCCGTCAACGGATCGATCAGATAGAGGCAATCCGCCGTCGCCACCTGAACGAGACACAAACTGGGATGGTAGGTGTCCTCACCCACAAACTCCGTATCGAATCCGAAATGGGAACATTTCGCCAACTCAGCGCAGCAATCCGCCAACTCGTTCGGCTGCGTGATAATTTCTTCCCGCACTGGGTCCATAAACTCCTCTTTTGGCGAACGGCCAGCGTAAGCTGGCTGGTAAGTTACCAGCCAGCTTACGCTGGCCGTTCGCCAGTGTGATATTGTCCTTCGCTGACGCACCAACCGCCGTCGATGGGCAAGACGGCGCCGGTGATAAAGCGAGCGGCCTCGCTGCACAGGAAGACGGCCGCATCGCCGCAATCCTCCGGCCTTCCCGGTCCCGCGCTCAACGGCTGCTTGGTCCGCAGGTAATCCAGGATGGCCGGATCGTTAACGGCCCGCTCCGACATCGGCGTATCGATCAAGGCCGGCGCGAGAACGTTGACGCGAATACCCTCGGCCGCATAGCGGGCAGCGGCGAGCCGGCTCATACTGATGATACCGCCTTTCGTGGCCGCGTACGCGCACGTATCAAAGTAGCGCGGCGCCGGAGAGAAGCCGAGCACACTCGCCATGTTCAGGATAGCACCTGGACCGCCTTGCTGGATGAAACGGCGAACGGCGGCGCGATTGGTCAGAAACGTGCTGGTCAAGTTTGCCTCGAGCGTAGCGTGCCAGCCGGCGTCACTGCATTCATGCAAGGGACCGTCGCCGTAACGCCGCCCACTGATGCCGGCGACGTGATAGAGCACATCCAATCCGCCGAGGTAGGTCAGGGCGTCGGCGAAGAGTCGCTCCACTTGGTCCGGCACGGCCGCGTCGCACGCCACGAAGGCGACCGGACCCAGCGGTCGTAGCCCGGCGAGCGCCTCATCGCCCTTGTCGGCGTTGCGCCCGGCGATGACGAGTTTTGCTCCCTCTTCGAGGAAACGCTTGGCCGCGGCGCGCCCCAGGCCGGTCGTGCCGCCGACGATCAGACAACGCTTGCCAGGTAGAAGATTTCCCATACGTTTGAACCGCCAAGGCGCCAAGGACGCCAAGATAAGAAAGAGTGAGACAAATCAGAATGAAAGGATCTGATTCGTTATGTGACGCTATTTCTTATTGTTCTCTTCCTCTCTTTCTTCTCTTGGCGTCCTTGGCACCTTGGCAGTTTATCCCTGCCTACCATACAGCGGCGCCACGCGCTTGGCGTACTCCGCGTAGAAATATTCCAGCTGTTCCTCAACCGTGCGGCTGCCGACGAACTGATGGCTTGGCAAAAACACGGGTTCGATGCCGCGATCGACCAACCGCTGTGCCACCTCGCACCGCAGCATGTTCATCACCATGCCGCCGCCGAGCGTGCTGAACGGCCCCGTCTTGTTCACGCATCCCTCCAACTCCAGCAGACAGTCACCGACCGGAGCGCCGTTGTCGAGAATCACGTCGGCCACATCGATCAGCTTCTTGCCGGATGGATGCGCAGGGCGTGCTTGTTCGCAGTGTGTTCGGCTGACGACGCCAATGACGTGCAGACCGCGCTGCTTCGCACCTTCGGCCATCTCAATAATCACTTCGCGGATGCCGCTCGTCGAAATGACAATCAGCACATCCTTTGGCCCGAAAGCGAAGTTACGCAGGATTTGCTCGGCATAGCCCGGCGTTTTTTCCAGATGGAGGCTCTGGCGCAGACCGTTGGGGCCGACGATGAGGTTGTGGTAAGTCAGGGCCAACTCTACGATCGTGTGCCAGCCAACGAAACAGCCCTGGCGCGGCGTCATCTCCTCGCAGAGCATACGACTATGGCCGCAGCCGAATAAGTGGACCAATCCATCGGAGGCGATGGCTTCGGTACATAACGCCGCGGCACGATCGAGGGCGTCGCGCTGAGCGTCCAACAAGTTTTGCAAGCGGGTCAGAGCGGCTTGATGAAATCGCTCCGCGGCCGCCAAGGATGGCTTTGGCATGAAAGCGTGTGTTAGAAGGCGAGTCTTCTTAGAGGTCTTCCGTTACAATAGCAAACAGGAACGAACCTGGGTATCCCTCACACAGCTTGGGTGAGTGCCGATGATCGAAGAGTTTTTGAACCAGCGTGTAGTGATCGATCTTCGCGGCGAGTTCGTCTGCATGGGAACGCTCCAGAGCATCGATGAAAACTTCCTGGAGCTGAGCAACGCCGATATGCACGACTTGCGCGACAGTGATACGACGCGCGAAAATTATGTGGCCGCTTCGCTCGCCACGGGCATCAAGCGCAATTGCCGCCGCCTGCTCCTGGTCCGATCCGAAATTGTCGCCATCGCCCTGATGGATGATGTCGTGGAATCGTAAGTTATTGTTTAGTCGCGACACTAACGTTAGCACTGACCAAGAACGCTGCGGATGCTTTGAACGAGATCCTGCGGCTTATACGGCTTGGCCACGAACCCTTTCCCGCCAGCGGCGAGCAGTTGATCGACTTCATGATCGGTATGGTAGCCGCTGGAAAATAGCACGCATACATCGGGATCGAGTTGCTGCAACTCTTTTAACACCTGTACGCCGTTCATCCGCGGCATGATGTAATCGAGCAAAACCAGATCGATGTCGCGCCCCTCACGGCGATAGATTTCGAGCGCTTCTTCGCCCCCCTCAGCGCTGACGACCTGGAACCCCGTGCGTTCCAACACGGTTTTGGCCACGTCGCGCACTAGCGGCTCATCGTCCACGATGAGAATGCGTTCGGCGTTAGTCGGACCCAAAGATCGCGCGACATGCGGCATAGCGGATGGCGTGACAGTACGCGCCGAAGGAATATAGATGTGAAAGGCGGTGCCCTTGCCGGGTTGGCTGTCCACCGTGATCCAGCCCTTGTGGCCTTTGACGATGCCGAATACCACGGACAGGCCCATGCCGGCACCCTGGCCCGGCTTCTTGGTTGTAAAAAACGGCTCAAAAATGCGTTCACGGATTTCTGGAGTCATGCCCCGTCCGTTGTCCCGCACGCACATTTCGACAAACGAGCCGGGTCGAGTATCGAGATTGGCCGCGCAGTCCTCGGGGGTGAAGGTGCGATTAGCCAGCGATAATGTCAAGGTTCCACCGATGGGCATGGCATCGCGTGCATTGGCGGCCAGATTGAGCAGCAATTCTCGCATTTGGGCAACATCGACGGTTACGGGGTGAATGCCTGGATGCGCGTCCGCCTCGACCTTGATGCCCGGCAAGTCGTGCTGTAGGCTAGTGACCATTTCGGCGAGGAACGGCTCAAGAGAAATGGTCTGCATCGCTCCGATACGACCGCGGCTGAATGTAAGAAGCCGGGCGGTCATGCGAGCGCAGCGCTGCGCCGCCTGTTCGGCGCCTTGCAGACACGGCCGGATCGATTCCAGCATGGATGTCCCTTCGCTCTGCCATTTTTCCAAGTCCCCTCGCAGCATGTCGAGGTTGCCGAGAATCGCCGTCAGCTGATTGTTGAAGTCGTGGGCGATACCGCCGACGAGAGTAACCAAGGTCTCCATCTTGCGAACGCGGATGAGCTGCTCTTCCATGCGCCGTTGCTCCCGTGAGGCTTCCTCGGCTCGTTTGTGTCCGGTGACATCGACGAAGAAAGTGGCGTGATAGCGAACAACGCCCTGGGAATCGCGAAGAGGGACACGCACGACCCGCACCCAGATGAGCCGGCCGTCCCGATGGACAAATCGCTTCTCGCGCTCGTACTGGGAGGCATCGGCCTGTTCGCGTACCAAATTGCTGCTGCTGCGATCCTCTTCATACATGATTTCCTGGAGATGCCGGCCAACCAACTCCGACTCCGCGTAACCGAGCAATTGACGCAGCGCTGGATTGACCTGCACGAAATCGCCGCTCGGCGACAATAGGGCCATACCCACGCCGCCGTTCTCGAATAGCAGGCGGAAACGGTCCTCGGATTCGAGCGGTCGTTTTTCCCTCTTCGGCCGCGATCGCCACCACGCAAACATACACCATAACATGGCGCATCCGACGAGCAGCGGTAGAGTTCCCGACAAGGCGGCTTGCGGGGATACCCACCCAACGGTTAGCGCAAGCATTGGTTCCATGTTCCGACCCGATGCGAAAATTCATTGCGATCCCCGAAGACCGGCAAGGGATGTCTTCGCCGGCGCTCAGGGATAGTAAACTATACCGTTTTTGGAAGTGCTTGGCGGAAGAAACGCAGCCAATTGTTATAAAGAATGCCGGCGACGTCATCCTCGTCATATCCTCGGCGGTGGAGCAGCTCCGGAAGACGCCGTAAGTCGGCGATGGTATCCAGATCGTAAGGCGACTGCTCGCGGCCAAAGCCGCCGTCGAGATCGGTGCCGATGGCTGCATGGTTGGCGTTGCCCGCCAGCTGGCAAACGTGATCGATGTGGTCCACCATCGTCTCCAGTTTCACGCCTGCCTCTTCCGGTCGCGTTTGGCCGCGCACCCACCCCGGCACCATCATCCACGCATCCAGGGCGGTGCCAATAACGGCCCCGCGCTCGATCAGTCGCTTGATCTGGGCGTCGGTCAACTGGCGTTGATCGGGGACGAGCGCCCGGCAATTGTGATGGCTGGCCAGCACCGGCCCACCATAAATGTCCAGCGCCTCGTCGAAGCACTGATCCGACAAATGCGTTACATCAAGAATCATGCCAACGCGCTGCATCTCCTTGAGCAGCGCCGGCCCTTTGTCGAACAATCCGCCCTCCGTGCCGGTGCCGTGGGCATAGGGACTGACGCCGTAGTGGGCCGGGCCGATGACGCGCAACCCCGCTTGAAACCACTCCTCGACTTGCTCCGGCGACAGTACCGGGTCGGCTCCCTCCATGCTCAGAATGAATCCCAGAGGCTCGCTCTCCGGATTGGCATTCCAAGCGCGGACGTGGGCATCAAGGCTGGTCGCATCCTTGATCCTGCGCAGGACGCCCTTCTGCTCCAGGATGCGATAGTACGCCATTTGCCCGTGTGCCGCGGCGTAGGCCGCATCCATGTGCTCGTAACGCTGGAGGGCCGGCATCAAATTGGGTCGAAGCAGCCGAGCCAGCAGCGTGGCGATGAATACACCGACGCCGCCACGTCGCAACTCCGGGAACGACACCGTGCCTTCGCCGCGGCCCTTGCCGGTCATCCCCAGCTCACACTCGCGCTTGCGGATTTCGCTCACGGGCAGCCGCAGATCCCGGTTCCAGTCAATGGCGTTCCAGGCAAGATCAAGATGTGCGTCAAAGATTAACATCTTAGCGTTTAGGGTTTGGGGTTTAGGAATCATCGTCAGGTGGTCAACTTCTGTGGCTTACTATACAGTGAGAACATGCGGATAAATAGTTTTTTTGTAATCGAACCCCGACCGTTGCTCCATTAGCCCTAAACCCCAAACCCCAAACCCTAAACCCTAACTGGGCCGTACGATGCGACAGATTCAGATTGGAAACGTTAGCGAAACCGTGGTGGAACGCGCCGATTATCCTCCGGAGCGTTTACAGGCGATCCTCGGTCCCGAGACCGTCGCAGTCCTCGGCTATGGCGTGCAGGGCCGAGGCCAATCTCTCAACATGAAAGACCACGGCGTCAAGGTGATCGTCGGGCAACGCGAGAAAACACGCAGCTGGGATTTGGCCGTGCAAGACGGCTGGGTGCCTGGACAAACCTTGTTTCCGCTGACAGAGGCAGCCCAGCGCGGCACCATCGTACAATATTTGCTCTCCGACGCCGGCCAAAAAGAATTCTGGCCCACTCTCAAGCCGCTTTTGACGAAGGGCAAGGCGCTGTATTTTTCACATGGTTTCAGCATCGTCTACAGCGATCAAACGGCTGTGGTGCCACCCAAGGACATTGATGTGATTCTGGTCGCGCCGAAAGGATCAGGCACGACGGTACGGCGGCTGTTCCTCGAAGGCAAGGGCATTAACGCCAGCTTCGCCGTTCATCAAGACGCCACCGGTAAGGCGCGCGAACGCGCCCTGGCACTGGGCATCGCCATCGGCTCAGGCTACCTGTTCGAGACGACTTTCCAAAAGGAAGTTTTCAGCGATTTAACCGGCGAGCGCGGAGTGCTCATGGGCGCCATCTATGGTTTGTGGTTAGCACAGTATGAGGTGCTACGCGAGCACGGCCATTCGCCATCGGAGGCCTTCAACGAGACTGTCGAGGAGGCGACGCAGAGCCTTTATCCGCTGATCGCCGAGAACGGCATGGATTGGATGTACGCCAACTGCTCGACGACGGCGCAGCGTGGCGCGCTGGACTGGTTTCAGCGCTTCCGGGATGCCGCCAAGCCGGTTTTTGAGGAGCTTTACCGCAAAGTGGCCGAGGGCGAAGAAACGCGCCGGGTCCTGGAAGCGAACAGCCGAAACGATTATCGGCAGCAGCTGGAAAAAGAACTGAAAGAAGTAGCTGACAGCGAAATGTGGCAAGCTGGCACGGTGGTCCGCTCCCTGCGCCCCGAACGCGCCGCCAAGTCGAAGGGATAAAAGAGACTCACTACGGAAAACACGGAAAGCATGGAAAAAAGACATAAAGGACAATAATGACAATAAAGACAATTAGATAGGAAAATCGCGTTTCTTGTTTACCGTCTGCTCTCACTATTTTCTTTTTTGTCTTCTTCCGTGCTTTCCGTGGTGAATTCTTCGTTCTGATGCGTCCTCCCTGTATTCATCATTGCACTTCTGAGCCTTATCGCTTTTTCGGTCGTTCCGCCGAGCTGGAGTTGCTCGATGCCGCGCTGAATGGCGGCGCGGAGAGCATTGTCGCGTTGATTGGGCCGGGGGGGCAGGGGAAGACGGCCATTGTGCAGCATTGGTTAGAGGGCATCGGGACAACGGCGGATCGTCCCGACGGCGTGTTCTTGTGGAGCTTCTATCGGGGCAAGGATGCCGATCTTTGTCTCCGTTCGTTGTACGCCTATGCAAACGGATTGCGCCAGCCGCCGGATCTTTCTGCCGGTTATTGCGTGGATCATCTTCTGCCGCTCTTGCGGCGCGAACGCTGGGCCATCGTGCTCGATGGGACGGAGGTGGCTCAGTACGACAGCGGCTCCTGGCTGGGGCGGTTTCTGCATCCGGAGCTGGGCCGATTGTTGGAGGAGTTGGCTTCCGAGGCGATGCCCGGCGTGACGGTGTTGACGACACGCTTTCCGCTGCCGTCGCTGACAACCCGGCGTCATGTGCGGCTGATTTCGCTCAGCGCACTCGATGCGGAGAGCGCCCGTGCCTTGCTGACCAGTCTCGGCGTGCGAGGCGAGCCGATCGTCCTCGATGAGGTAGCCGCCGCTGGCGGCTATCACGCCAAGGCGGTCGAGTTGCTGGGGGTGTTCCTCGTTCGCTATCACCAGGGCGATGCTCGGCGCCATCGAGATATTCCGGATTTGCCACGCCCTCCCGGAACCAGCGACGAAGAGCATCGGGTCGCGCGTGTGCTGGCGGCGTTTCAAGAGGCGCTGCCACAGGAGACACAGGATGTGATCGCGCTGGCAACGGCGTTTCGGGGTCCGCCGAGCGAGGCGCGGTTGCTCGACTATCTGGGCAGTCAGCCGGTGCAAACGCTGTTGCATGAGACGTGGGGGCGAACGTATCCTCCGATCGAACGCAGGTCGGCAGATTGGCTCAGCAAGCAGCTTCAGCTGCTAATCGATTTGCGACTTCTTGAGCGGGTTGGCCGTGGCAGTGAGGAGAGGGTGATCGACGCGCATCCTCTGGTGCGCCGCGCCTTCGATCACGCGCTGGGCGCTGGAAGGATGCGTCAGAGTTCAGGGACCCGTGCCGGCTTCCTGCGCGGCCGTCCGGATCGACGCCGTCCTGAAACGCTGGAGGAGGCCCGCGAAGAAGTCGAAATGTTTCACGCCTACGCCGATGCCGGTTTGTGGGCCGAAGCCGACAGCGCCTTCGTCGCTCTCGACAATCCCAAGCATCGTTTCCTCGCGCCGGTCCTGGAGCGCGATCTTCTCGTGCGTTTCTTTCCCAACGGCGACTGGAAAAAGCTGCCCCTATGGCCGGGGTTCGGTCGATACCGGAGTTTGGCGATCTGCTTTGAATTGCTGGGCCAATTCGAGGATGCTCTTTCCGCCTATCGCGAAGCGGATGCAGCTCTGCGCGGCGACGCCCTGATTGCACTCGGACGCCTCGGGCCGCTGCTCGATCAAGCGACCGTGCCGCCGCCCTGGCAGACATTGTGGAAAGCCTATCGCTGCCATGCCCTCTGTCTCGCGGGGCGCACAGAGGAGGCAGTCTCCTTAGCGAAGTCTTTGTTGCCGGTGGATGTTTATGAGTGGGTACATGTTTTTGAATGCCTGTTGCGCGCCGGTCAGTTGGCGGCCATCGATCTGCACAGCATTCTCTTTCGGCCGCCGCAGAACGCGGAACATCGTTGGGCAGACCTTGCCCGTCGCCGAATGCGGGCGGATTATCTCCGAGTCGTAAAGAGAGAGGGAAACACCAACCTGGAGTCCGAATATCGAGAATTACTCGAAGCCTACGATCGCGGCGGACTGCCGTTCGAGCGCGCCCTAACGCGACTGAGTTTTGCTGCCTGCCTGGTCTCTCACGGAAAAATGGAGCAAGCGGCGCGCGTCATCCATGTCGCGCTCGATCTCGCGCGGCAGTACGGCATGCGCGTACTGCAAGCCGATGCCCTGGCCGCGCTGCGTCACCTCGCGGAAAAAAGTGGAGACGTCGCGGAGAGGCAGGCCACACAGCACGCTTTTTCTGAGATCCGTGGCCGGATCGGAGCTCCCCAAGTACCACGTCCCTGAGGGAAGGAAGGGGTAGAGGGTTCAATCGCTACCCGGCAACCCGAAGTCGATCGGCTCGCAGCTGGCGCACAAATGGTATGCGCAAGATGAGCAGCGATACGAGTTGTGCAGCAGAACCAGCGGACCACTACACAGCGGGCATTGAAGCGGGCAAGCGGGTTCGCCGTGTTCCCTCGTTGGAATTTCTTGACATGAAGGGGTGCTGATTTGCATCGGTTTGGCTCCTCGCTGGGACAGGTTGACCCGGCTTTTCTGGGCCAGGAGGAGTAGAGTAACATAGCCCTTAAACGATGTTCAATGTCGGTAGGCGTCGCTATCGTGGGGTGGGAATTCTGATTGCCCGCTTGACAGTGCCGAACTTTTTCGTTCACATTAACGGCATGGTAAATCAACGATGCGGCGAACCAGCGATGTTTTGACCGCGTAAAGATAGCAGGGAGAACGTGGAGCTACCTGACCCCCTCAGCGCATGTTCGGACGAGGACCTTTTGGGCCGTTTCTGTCGCGGACAGACGGAAGCGTTCGGCGTATTGGTTCGTCGCTACGAGCGTGAATTGTATGGCTACCTGCGGCGTTACCTGGGCGATAGCAGTTTGGCCGAGGACGTTTTTCAAAACACGTTCTTGCAGTTGTATCTCAAGAGCAGTCAGTATGAGGCCGGCCGGCCGGTTCGGCCGTGGTTGTACACGATTGCCACCCACCAGGCCATTGACGCCCTCCGTCGCAATGCACGCCATCAGGTTCTCAGTCTCGAACAAAAGCGCGATGACAGCGCCGACGGCGAATTGCGGAGCTTGCTCGATACACTGGAGAGTCGCGGCCCAGCCCCACTGGATAACCTCACGGCCCAGGAGCGCAAAGAGCGCGTCCGCGCAGGGGTTGATCGTCTGCCCGAGTTTTTGCGAGATGTGGTGATCCTGGCCTATTACCAGGGCCTGAAGTATCGCGAAATCGCTGACATTCTCGAGATTCCGGTTGGCACCGTGAAATCCCGATTGCACGCCGCCCTGAATAAACTCCAGGAGGCGTGGAGCGAATCGCCTTCTTTTTTTGAAGTGTGAACGACATGGAAGAGAACCTAGTCGGTTATCTACTCAATGCTCTTGACGATGACATGCAACGGGAGATGGAGGCTTCCCTGCGGAAGTCGCCCGAATTGCAGTCGCGTCTGGAGTTGTTGGAGCGCGCCCTGTCGCCCTTGGCCGCCGATCGGGAGATTCCAGAACCAAGCCCAGGTCTGGTCCTTTCGACCCTGGCCCGCATTGCCGAATACAAATGCCGCAAGCTGCCCGATGCCCCGCCGCCTCCGCGCAGCCAATCCGTGCCTACCATCCGTTCTTGGCCGCGCCGCGCTGACGCGTTGGTAGCCGCTTTGCTCCTCATCGTCCTGGGCTGCATCGGCTCCAGTTTCTTGCTGCATGTGTGGCGTGACTACCACGGGCGGGCCGAATGCCGCAATAACCTCTTTTTGATCTGGAATGGGCTTCAACGTTACTGCGACACCCACGAGGGCAAATTTCCAACCGTTGAAGCGAATGGCCCTCACGGGGTTGCCGGCATCTTCGTGCCAGTCCTCGACGATAGCGGCATGCTCCGTCCTGAAATCTCGATCACCTGTCCAGCGCAGCAACGCCAGCCAGCAGAACATCGATCCGTGAAAGAATTGGAGGAACTCTACCAGAGCAATCCCGAAGCCTTCCGCTTGGAGGCACGGAGACTGGCGGGAGGCTATGCCTACACACTCGGCTACCGAGATGCTGCCGGCTTCTATCACGGTTTGCGCTGCGATACCGTGGAGTCCGGCAATCTCAAGCTGCTGCCTATCGTCGCCGATCATTTGGATTCGCTGACGCAGCGCAACAGCGCCAACCACGGTGGCGATGGACAAAATGTCCTCTATCTCGACGGTCACGTCGAGTGGCGCACTAACCGCAACGCCGGCATCAACGGCGATGACATCTTCGTCAACTGGGACAATCAAGTCCTGGCAGGTAAGTCGCTTGAGGATACCGTCCTTGGCTCTGGCGATGCCAGCCCTAGCCCAAGAGAATAAACCCTAAAACCGAAACTCGAAATCCGAAAGAAATCCGAATCTCGAAAGAAAAAAGTCCAAAGCTTAAACCGGATGGTTCGAGATTTGGCGTTTTGACTTTGAGGTTTCCTTTCGGATTTCGAGTTTCGGATTTCGAATTCATTTCGTGGCTGCGATGGCAACATCCCCGCGTTCCGTGACGGGCTGGCCGCGCGGCAACTTCACGACCAATACCGAGGACGACGCATCCCGCAGCACTTTCTCTGCGACACTGCCCATCAAGAGGCGCTCAACCCCGGTGCGGCCGTGAGTGCCCATGACGATTAGATCGATGCCGGCATCCCGCCCGTAACGGACGATCTCGCTGGCTGGATCGCCTTCCAGAAGGACATGCGTGACCGGGATGTTCAGATCAACCGGGCGAATCTGCTCCAGTTGTCCCTGCCAATAGCGACGGTCGGTCACCTCATCGCCTTGTGATCCCGGTGTGGTCGTATGGTCCGGGTTGTAAACAAATAGCACCGTCAGGCTAGCATTATGCTTCTCGGCCAGGGCGATGGCGTGGAAATAAGCCTGATTGGAATAAGACGAGAAATCAGTTGGATACAGGATCTTCTTGATACGAATCATGCACACCTCCTGGCACCGAATGCCGCCCGGGTTTGAGAGGATCGCCCGTGCCGGTCTAACCCGCGACGCGCTCCTTTCGCGCTGGGAAGAGGGCGTCAAGACCTCCTCGCATGATCGTATCACTAAGCACGCCGCGCGCCAAATGCTGGATCGAGGAATTTACCCCTTCGCTCCGTTCGGCCCTTCCCACCCGCCCATTTGCTTCGCTATCCTTGTGTAGTCGCTCCGTTCCGCGCCGTGGCCATCCCACCCGAGAAGCAAGCACCATGCTCAGCTCGTTTTTCCTCAATCCATGGATGCTTCTCGGACTGGCGGCGATCGTTATTCCGCCCATCATCCATCTGCTAAACCGCCGGCGCTACGACGTGGTGGACTGGGGCGCGATGCAGTTCTTGCAGTTTAGCGAGGTGGTGCGGCGCCGACTTTTCTTGGAAGAATTGTTGCTCATGCTCTTGCGCATGGCCCTCATCGCCGTGCTCGTGTTGGCCCTCGCAGGGCCGTTCCTAACCAGTTCAACCCTCGCACGGCTGGGGCCGCGTTCCAACCGCGATGTTGTGTTTGTTTTCGATGGATCTTACAGCATGGGATCGACCGACAAGGGAGGCATTCCGCACGAAAGGGCGAAAGAATGGGCACGGGCATTCCTGACTCATCTAGCGCCGGGCGACAGCGTGGCCATTCTGCAAGCGAAAGAGCAAGTTGTGCCGGTGCTGGCGGAGCCGAGCCACGATCTAGAGCGAGTGCGGAAGTACATCGACGAACTGCCACCCCCTTCCGGCGGCTGCGATTGGCGTCCCGCCGTGCAAATGGCGGCCACCATACTTTCGCGCAGTCAGCGCGTGGAGCGGGAGATAGTCCTTTTCACTGACGGCCAACGCTTTGGCTGGGCCGATCGCGAGAGTCTGTTCCGCTGGTCGCTCTTGGCCAGCGAGTTGGGATTGGATCAAGTTGTGCAGCCGGGACAGATGAGGCCGCGTTTCTGGGTCATCAACGCGGCACCGGAGCGACCGGCGGATTTACCCAACTGGTCGCTGATGCCGCTGGAGTCCAATCGCCTGCTCGCCTCCGTCGGCCGCGCCGTCACGTTCCGTACGGCGATGGATCTGCACGGACAAAAAGCCTATAGGCCCCCGCACCGCGTTCGTCTGGAAGTCGATGGCCGATTCGTGCGCAATCTGGAAGTGCCGAGCACGGCACAGCTACAAAATGGGCGCGTGCCATTCTCGTTCACGCAGGCGTTTGCCGCTCCCGGATCGCATCTTGTGAGCGTGGTTCTCGAACCCGATCCGCCGCCGGAACAGCGACCGGAAAAATACGCGATCATGGACGAATTGCCGGGCGACAATCGGCAGGACTTCGCCATCGAAGTCGTGCGCGCCTTGCCCGTGCTCATCGTTGATGGCGAAAAGCCAGGCACGAAAGCTCATCCGGATTTTCTATGCCATGCACTGGAAGCGCGCGATCCGGCACCCGTAGTTCGAACTCGCGTAGTTGCACTTGATGAGTTTGATCCTACCCTGCTAGCCGCGCCGGTGTCAAACAAAGTCGATGAAAGTTCCGAGCGGCCACGAGTGCTGATTCTGCGGAACATCGCCCGTCTCACGAGTGCGCAGCAAGAGGCGATTACGCAATTCCTCGCCGATGGCGGCGGCGTGCTGGTGGCATTGGGTCCACGAACTCAAGCTGACGCATTCAACTCGAGCCTTCATCGCGGTGGCAAGGGCTGGCTTCCCGCGCGTCTGGAAGGCATCTCCAGCGATGTCGCTCGCCCTTCTCCCGGCGGCAGCGATCATCCGGCCCTACGTCTCTTTTTGGAGAAGCCGAAGGATGGTCAGGGACCGACCCGCTTTCCGCAATTGGGTCGTGTTCGCTTCTCAAAATGGTGGAAGCTCAATCCACCGGGCCGCAATTCCGCCGGAGTGCAGGTTGCTTCCCTTCGTACCGCATCTGCCGAGTACCCTTTCGTCGTCGAATGGATCGATCCCAATCGCGCCGGTCGTCTGCTCCAATGTGCTGTGCCGCTCGATGATTCCTGGGGGCCGGAGCTGATCCGCGATGAGAGCTTTGTGCCGCTAGTTCACGAGCTGATCTATTACCTCGCAGGAGCACGTTCGGCGGAGTTCAACCTGGAGCCGGGGCAGCCGCTCCGCTATCGTCTTGAGAGCGCCGCGGATGTCGAGCAATTCAGGCTACAAACGCCGCTGGGCGAGACAAAACCGCTCAGCACCAACCAGGCCGATAAGAACGCATTTCCCGCCGCGGTGGACCGCCTTCCGCAAGGTTCCATGCTGCGCGTCGAAGGAACGCAAGAGACGGGCGTCTATCGTCTCCAAACGCCGGAGGGAGCCACGACTTATTACGTCGTGCGGCCGAGAATGGACGAGGAATCCGATCTGACACCGTGCAACGATGACGACCGAACGAAGGTTGCTCAGTTGATCCCGGGAATGAAGTATGCGAACGAGCGCGAGGAATTCGCCGAGGAGTGGGTGAGCGAGCATCATCGTATGGAATTATGGTGGTGGTTACTACTTGGATTGATCGCGCTACTATGCGGCGAGGTATGGCTGACGCGCCGCATTGTCAAAAATCGATGATCATTTGTCGAAGTGGATGCGTAATCGCCTGAGACGTTTTGTTTGCGAGGTATTGCGTGCATGGCAGGGTCGAAGCCGACGCGTTTGATTTTGGCCAGCGCTTCGCCGGCGCGGCGCGAGTTGCTGGCGCGACTGGGGCATCCATTCGAGGTTGTGCCCGCCAATATTGACGAGCCGGAGAGCGGTTTCCCCGATCCCCGCACCTTCGTCCAGGCTGTTTCTTGGGGCAAGGCCGCCGCCGTGGCGCCGCGGTTCGACGAAGGTATTATCCTCGCCGCCGACACGATCGGTTGGATCAACAATCACCCTATCCTCAAGCCGAGCGATGAGGCCGACGCCCGCCGAATCCTCCTGGAAATGGCCGGACGCGAACACGAGCTTTGGACCGGCGTTGTCCTCTGGCGTCGTCCCGATGATTTGCAAATTGTTTGGCAAGAGCAAACGAGCGTCGCCGTCGCCCCCTTGAGTGACGCGGAGCTGGATGTGTATTTCGCGACGCGCTCCTGGCGCGGCCATTCCGGGGCCTATGCCATTCAGGAAAAGGACGATCCTTACGTGCGGGTGGCGAGCGGAAGTATTACGAACGTGATTGGTCTGCCATTGGAATCGCTCGCGGAGCGCCTGCAGATGCTCGGCCTTGGAATGGCATAGCGGAAGGTAAATTCTGTTGTATCGTTCCGCTACAACAGGTTAGATAATCGCGCGGTTTCCGCCTCTCTTACACGCTTTTCTCCCTCGGCACGTCTCTTGCATTAACACCTTTCGTTAGGTTGATGAAGTACATCAACCTGAACAATATCCTCAACGGATCCTCGCCAGCGGGAGGAGTTGGAACATGTCTCTTAGTTCTTGGTTAATGAAACCGCAACGTGCATCTGATTCTGCCCAACAAAGACGAGATCGTCAACCGCGCCGTCAACCGACCTATTCGCGCCCCTCCCTTGAATACCTAGAAGAACGAACTCTCTTGGATGCTTCCTCCGGATTGATCGGCGGCGGGAGCAACAACCTCGCCTTCAACAGCAACTTCAACTTGGCCAGCAGCGGAGTGACTTTACCGGGCCCTGGCACCGGCGCATCCGTTGCCAATGGTGCCAATCCCGCGACTGCCCTCAATTTCAGTAACTTGGCTTCCGGCGGCTCGAGTGCCTTGGCATCCACATCCGCTCTTCTCGCTCAAGGTTCGCTCAATGCCCAATTCCGTATTTTCGCCGTCAATAGTCAGGGGCCGGATTACCAACTCTCTCAACCGTCGCAGTTAAACTTCTTGACGCAAGCCTACGGTTTTGGTTCCGGCACGCAGCCTAATGCCCCGTGGATGCCGAACGCCTACAATCTGGGGTTGGCGAATCGTCAGTTCAACTATTCCTCGCAGTCGGACTTCGGCTTCCAACCGGTCGCGCCTTGGACCGTGCCGGTCGCACATGCTCAGCCGAAGGACCAACCTACCGATCAGAGCGAGGACGCGGACATAACATCGGAGCAGGCGTTGGTTCAGAAGTCCACGCACGAGCAGGAGCAAACTCAGAAACGATGGATGGATGAAGACACCGGCGATCGGTTCGAGGATTGGAAGGCGCTGTTGGAAAAATCGGCATCTGACAAGGAACATCTTGTGGATCAGACGAGCAAACAGGAGAGCGATATTCCGGATGCAGTGTGGCTGTCGGCTCTCGCGCCCACTCCGATGGCGGCGCTGATTGCTGGACTTCCAGGGATGACCATCGCCGCGGAGAGTTGCGATGCCGACGCGGCGGAGTGCGGCGATGGCGGCGCGGATGCGCCCGAATGAGTTCCCTTTCCCGCATCGTCTACACAGGGGAGCGGGTAGCGTAAGCGCCCCGATGGGACTTTTCTCGGGGCGCTCACGCTACCCCGCTCGCCCTTATGGGGGCTTGCCATCCTTCCTATCATGTCAGTGATCCCGCGTTCGGTCGGCGAGAACGATGGGGCACTCACCTGAGGGAGAACGATGGCGGCAAATGTGGCGAAGTTGGCCCTGGAAGATGGAACCGTCTATACCGGCCGCGGCTTCGGGGCGAGCGGCGAAACCTTCGGCGAAGTCGTGTTCAACACGAGCATGACCGGCTACCAAGAGGTGCTGACCGATCCATCCTACAAGGGCCAGATCGTCGCCATGACCTATCCGCTCATCGGCAACTACGGCGTCAACGCCGATGACCGTGAGTCGCAACGGCCGCAGGTTGAAGGCTTCCTGGTCCGCGAGCTAACTCGTCTGCCAAGTAATTTCCGCTCCCAAGGCCAACTCGACGATTACCTGAGGGAACACAACGTCCTTGGGCTAGAAGGCATCGACACTCGTGCGCTCGTGCGACGGCTGCGTGTCCGCGGCTCGATGAACGGGGTCTTGTCCACGACCGATCTGGATAACGCTTCGCTTGTTCACAAAGCACGCCATAGTCCCCACATCGTCGGCCGGGATCTGGTGCGCGAGGTGGTGCCGCCCAGGCCGTTCGATTGGAACGAAGGGTTCACCAATCCATTTGTCACCTACCTGCCGCCGCGGCCGGCCAGCCATCACGTTGTCGCCCTCGATTTTGGCATGAAGCACAACATACTGCGCTGTCTCGTGCAGGTCGGCTGCAAAGTCACGGTGCTGCCGGGCACGGCCACGGCCGACGATGTGCTGGCGCAGAAACCGGACGGCATTTTCCTCTCCAACGGACCGGGCGATCCCGCTCCGGTGGGCTACGCCATCGAGACAATTCATCGTCTGGCCGGCAAAAAACCGATGTTCGGGATTTGCCTGGGACATCAGTTGATTGGTTTGGCGCTGGGAGCGAAGACGTTCAAGTTGAAGTTCGGTCATCGCGGCGCCAATCAGCCGGTACTCAACCAATGCACGAACAGGGTCGAAATCACGACACAGAACCACGGCTTCGCCGTGCGCCTGGACGATCTGCCGCCGGATCTCGAACCGACGCACATCAATCTCAACGATCGCACGCTGGAAGGGATGCGACACAAGCGTTGGCCGTTATTCAGCGTGCAGTACCACCCCGAAGCATCGGCCGGCCCGCACGACAGCGGCTATCTGTTCGAGGAATTTCGCAAATTGATGGGATAGCTCTACCGGTTCACACTCGATAGGGTTTCCAGCCACTTCAGAGCAGCAGCGGCTTCCGTTGTCAACCGTGCTCCTCTAGGGCCGCCGGCCCAGCGCTTCAACAAGTTTTTCGATGCGCCATCTCCGATCCATCGCAGGACAGTCACGGCCCGTATCTGGCGAAGCTGCTCCGAAGCGATCGCCTCTCCTTGTTTTCGTTCGAGGACTTTCTCCACTCGAAGGCGGACTTCGAGAGATGGCGAGTTTTTTAGAGTCTGTTCGAGGTAGGGTATTGCCTGTTCATCCAGACTGAGAAGAGCTTTCACTGCCGCTTCCCGAATTGCGAATTCGTCGCTGTCGAGATCTGCTAGGAAACGCTGAACCCGCTGAGGATCGAGCGCCGCCGCGGGCTTGATTCTCTCGGCGAAGAGCCGGACCGTCTCTGTCGGCGAGGCCAAGAACCTCCCCGCGAATTGGAACGATTTGCTAGCCTCCCTTGTAGCCAGATCATTCCACGCGCTTTCGAGGGACACGCTATCCGCGACGCGCGGCGGCCGCATGTCCCAGGCTAGCACCGTAGTATCGAGGCTTCCAGAAAGGAGCTGGCCTCCCGGCGCGAAGGTCACGCTGGTCAATTGATCGCGATGGCCCCTGAATTCGTTCCGCTTGGTCCAGGTCGCCACTTCCCAGATTTGCAGAACGCCCCCGGAAACAGCCGTCGCCAGAAAGCGGCCATCGCGCGAAAAGGCGGCTACTTGGAAGTACAAGCCGCCGGGCAAGGACGCAACACGCTTTCCGTTGGCGACCTCGCATACATGATTACCGCCGGTCGTGACTACGAGTCGGCCGTCGGGTGAAAACGCTTTATCGACAGGACGGCCGCCGGTAAGCTCAGGCAGTTCTTTCCCTGTGGCCACGTCCCAAAGTCGAACGAGCTGACGAGGACCAGCCGCGCCCCCTAACCTATTTCCCATATCCTCTTCGTAGGTCGCCACGACCGTCTTTCCATCCGGGGAAAGCAGCGACCGCCGTACGAAGTAAGACTGCTTCTTCAGGGCATCCGGCAGGATCGTGAAATTCCGCTCTTCCTTCCCGGTTTCGACGTCCCAGATGCGTACAGTACCGCCAAAACTCTCGGAAGTGACAAGTTTCTTGCCGTCCTCAGTAAACGCCACGTCCTGGGCAGCCCCTTTGAATGCCGGGAAGCGGTCCACATAGTTGTCGCTAGCGATGTCGTACAGGCGGACGCGCGAGCCGTTGTAGCGAACGTTGGGAGTCCGAGGGTCGATGAATGTGGCACCGCTATCATCAACGGGCACAGCGAGAAACCGGCCGTCGGGACTAAGCGCCACGCCGCGCTGCCACGCGGCAGAGAACCGGCGGAGGTGCTTGCCGCTCATGCCATCCCAGAGGTGGCCGTGGCCCTCCTGGTCGCGCGTGACGACCCGGCTGCCGTCGGGGGTAACGAAGATCTGCTCGACGCCGCTGTCCCCGGCCTCCGGCGTCAGCGTCTTTCCGCTGGCTGTGTCCCAGCGATAGATGGCCCCATCCACGGCACCGACCAACGACTTCCCGCCATCCGTGAAGTGCAGGGCGCTCGCCCGCCGGCCGATCCGCAGCCGCTCTTGCCCGGTGGTCACGTCATACAGGCAGATCGAATCGCCGGTGGCGGCCACTGTTTTGCCGTCTGGTGCGAAGGCTACACTGCCGGGCCTCGTCCGCAGGTCGCCATCTTTCGGGAACGCACGCCGTTCCTTGCCGGTATGCACATCAAAGAGCCGGAGAAAGGCGCCCGCCTGGGTGCTATGGGTTGCCAGCGTTTTCCCGTCGGGTGAAAATGCCAGGCTCCGAACGCCGTAGCCGTTCCTGCCGTGCATGAATCGGCGCACCTCCTTGCCGGTTTCCACGTCCCACAGCCGTGCGAAATAGTTCTCCTTCTCGTTCCCGTAACCGCCGGTCGCCATCCATTTTCCGTCGGCCGAGAAGGCGATGGTGAGGACCTGCGGGAAGCCGCTCGGGAGAGCCGATTCCGGATTGTCATGCACGAAAGTGCGGATCGTTTTGCCGCTCGCGAGGTCGAGCAGGTGAACGTCCTTCCCGTCGGAGATTGTGGCGACGGCCTTGCCGTCCGGCGTGAGCGAGAGGGCATTCCCTTCACTCCGTGAATTCACCGTGGGAAGTTCGATCGAGCGGAGCAGCTGCCCGGTGCTCGAATCGTGGAAGTGCAGACGGAGAGCCTGCAACGTGACGATTGTCCGCCCGTCGGGGGAGAAGACGATTGCCTCGGCCTCGCTGGTCGCGAGGGTGAACAGGGCGCGCCCCGAAACGAGGTCGAAGGCACGCGTGGACCCGCCAGAACGGGTGCCACTACTCACGACTGCCATCTTGCCTTCGGGTGAAACGGCCATGGTCCCGATCGATACGCCATGCCGAAATCGGGAAGTCCCGATCCGAAGCGTGCTGCCGGCAGGCAGTGGGTCATCCCATTGCACGCCCCGCACTTCCTGGATCGGCTTGACCTCCTCCTTTTTCTCTTCTGCTTTCTTCGGCGCGTCGGTCTGACCTGTTCCCGCGTAGATTCCAATACCGGCGGCGATGGCGACAACCGACACGAGTATCGATTTCATGGCAAGTCCGTTCATGTTGCCGGCTGAATCGAGAACGAGGGCAGAAATCGTCGCGGGCACGACGTTCCCCGTCGAGAAAACGAGGCGGAGGGTGGAGTCTCGAAGCGGATTGCTTACAGCCGATTGCAGAGCATCGGGAGTCAAGATGGTGAGCGCAAGCCCAACGGAGGCGATGCCTCGTTTTTCCAAGCGGACTCGCAAGGCCTTGCGGCCTTCTTCCAGTCGGCGCTTCAACGTACCGAGTGACCAGCCGAGCTGCTTCGCCGCTTCATCGCGGGTCAAACCGGACAAGTAACACAACAGAAGCGGCGAACGCAACCGTTCCGGCAGGCGCTGCAATTCTTCGTCGAGAGCCAGGCTAACTTCCCGCCAAACGAGTCCGGCTCCAGGATCGCACTGTTCGTACCGCTCCGGCGGCGGCACAGACGGCTTGAGACGATTCGCGCGGATTTTGGCCGCGATTCGACGCGTTGTCTTGTGAAGCCAGGCGGGAAGTGCGCGCCCCTGGCGGATCGATTTCGCAAGTCGCGCAAGACTGAAAAAGACAGCCTGGAACACATCCTCGGCATCGTGGCTGTCGCCGACCAATCGACGGGCGGTCCCCAGCACCATGGGACCGTGGCGTGCCATCAACAACTCGAATGCTTCACGATCCTTGGTCATGACGAAGCGATTGAGGAGCACGCCGTCTTCCGGCAGCACCGTCTCATTGCGCAATCGTCGAAGATAACGCTGCAACACCTCGATCGATCGGATGGACATGCGTCAATCCTCGTTGGGAACGTTCAACCCTGAATTATAAGTACCCACAGTGGAGGAGGAGGCTCAATTATTTGGGGAAGTTTTTCGCACTTTCCTTGCTTGCAATGCGGGCTGGTATAATGCAGCGCCAACGTTGGAGCTTTCCTTGCGGTTAACTTACATGGAGGTTGTCTCGCATGCGTTCTTTGTCCCCCTTGTGCATCCTCGGTCTCGTGGTCCTTCCGTTGCACGCGGAAGAGTCGGTTGTCGAAAAGGGCCAATTCCGTTTTACCCCGAGCGGCGATCAAGCGAACGTCCCAGAACGCTACCGGCTGCAAGAACGTGAGTTCGATTACCGAATGAGCGTCAAGCGAGACTTGCCGAATTCCGGCGTGCGTGTCTTCCGTGTCCAATTCCCTTCGCCGATCAAGACGGCTACTCCCGAAAACAACACCGTCCACGCCGAGTATTATCTGCCGGCCGGCAAGGGGCCTTTCCCCGGCGTAATTGTCCTCGACATCACAGCCGGCAATCAAAGCCTGTCACGCCATTTGTCGATTTTTCTGGCTCAAAAGAAGATTGCCGCCTTGTTCGTGCAGATGGCCTATTATGGTCCGCGCCGCCCGCCGGGCAGTAAATTGCGGCTCCTCATGCCGAACATCGAGCATTCGTTGTCGGCCATTCGGCAAACGGTGCTGGATCTGCGCGTGGCCGCGGCTTGGCTGGAAGCGCAGCCAGAGATAGATGGCAAACGATTAGGAATCCTGGGCACGAGCCTGGGCAGTTTCATGGCCGCACTGACGGCCGAGATGGAGCCGAGGCTCAGCCGCGTCGTTGTCCTGCTCGGCGGCGGCGGAGTTGTCGATGCCTATTACAATCATCCCAAGGCCGCCCCCTATCGCCGGGTCTACGAAGCCTTGGGTGGTTCCAAGGAAAGCCTGGCCAAGATCATTGCCCCCGCCGATCCTCTCACCTGCGCCGCCAATTTAAAGGAACACAAACTGCTGATCCTGGCCGGCAAGCGCGATGAC
>Ga0070738_10001827_pt1 | contig 37914 bp, 22 predicted proteins | sample Coa_R2_2_FD_66446 | JGI IMG/M metagenome (GOLD analysis project Ga0070738, IMG submission 66446) | Surface soil microbial communities from Centralia Pennsylvania, which are recovering from an underground coalmine fire - Coalmine... | ecosystem: Environmental > Terrestrial > Soil > Unclassified ...
AGCGATAAAACTGGGTTTAGACCTTAGTGGAATCAGTAGGGTGTCTTTGATAGCACCATTGAAAGTTCGTTTGTGGACTCTTCAAGAATCCCACGGCTAAAAGCCGGGGGGAGTATCAAGAAGTATCATCACACGCGGCTCATACATGGTGTTAAGTGATGGTAGAGTTTGTTTTGAATATCAGTTTGCTATTAATCTATTAATAGAATAGTATTGAATTTATAAAAAAAGGCTAAGTGATTGACAACCTACTTTTCCTACTTTTCCTACTTTTTAATTAATTTTTAATTAGAAAATTACCTACTTTTCCTACTTGGAAGAATACTAGATTTTTGCTATTTTGCTAGCAGACACAAAAATAGTAATGTTGCCGAGGCACACTTCACGAGTTTATTCTGTAGAGACTATCGAGAAGTGTGAGGGAACCTGATAGGAGTTTCATAAGCTAACTATCAATAGCATTGACTGCATTCACAGACCTTCCTGAGAATGCCTTAATGATTTTTTTCAAAAATATTGGAGTCAGACCATAATGTTGGTTGAATCAGACAACAAATTGCCCCAACAATTCTGCGTATTTGGCAAAGATCACGAGGATAGAACTTACTTCATCAAGAATATGACTTTATCGGAGTATCTTTGGTGCTACGCCGAGAAAAAGCTAACACTTGGTCAACAGGTTTATGGAGAAATTAAACCTCCTCAACATCCAGAAGATTTTCCGATGTTAATTATTTGTTCACCACTACAAACCATAGAGAGAAAGCAAGTCCAAGAACTGACTCAAAGTTTAATGTTGTAATACACATAGCAAGCTTGTCTCTTGTCCCATGTAGCACCGATCAGTCCAGCATTTCTGAGCTTTCTTAAGCAGTTGTTAACATGGGATGAACCATACATATTTATTTCTTTAACTAATAAAGCACTTGTATACGGCTGGCGGCGTAAATATTCACTCACAAGCTTTAAGCAAGAAGAATTAGAACTACGTGTTTTTAGTTTTTCTGAAGTGGTAAGTTGCTCGGCAGAGCTTTCTTGTGCATGTACCATATGAGTAATAATTTGTTAAATCGAGTTTGTATAATTGGTTCTAGTTTAAAAAACTGCTAACGATGAAAGCAATTTTGTTTTTTTATTAAAACAATAAATAAAAGTGATTGATCTTCTTCAGGAAGAAGGGTAAGGCGCACAGATCTTCGAGGTTTTGGGAGAGCTTACCCTGCCAAATTTGAAAATAGCTGTAGAATGCAAGAGTAAAACCCCACTACAGTGAGTGGGGTGCATGGAAATGGAGATCCCGAGCAAGTAACGTCTAACTTACATAGGGTCATAGCAAGATTAGCTTTTAATTCTGAGCAAAATCTGTAGCTGATGAGGGTGCTCACTATAGGGCGATCGCACGTCAGTTCCTGTAAAATATTAGACCTGTCAATATTTATAAATATTATACTTTTGACCAACTTACTGCGAAGTATAGGTTAAGGTATTGCATCTTGCTCATGCTTTTCTTGTAAAAAATCACTTTATTGGACACGAATGACACTAATTAGTCTGACCAAAGAATTAGACAATATCAGTAAGTATAGTGATGGTGAACTCATCCTGCGAAATCATCATGTCATTTGGCATCTTTACCTTGTCCGTGGTCAATTGCTTTACGCGATAAGTGAGATTCATCGCGTAAGGCGCTGGGATAGAGCCTTAAAGCAACATTGTTCCAAATGGAATTGGAAGGCTCTGGTATCTCAGTCATTGAACAATCAGCCTTGGGAATGTCAAATCCTTGATCTAGGACTTAGCCAAAAGCAACTTAGCTTGATACAAGCTAATTCGATCATTCGTACTGTGTTCCAAGAATGTTTATTTGATCTCATCAGTTACGCAGATTTGAAAAGCGATTGGAAACCGAGCCGAGAAGCTATATCGACATCGACTTACTGCCGAGTTGTATCCTTATCTCACCAAGGAATACAGTCAGTTCTCACTAAAGTCATGCACATACATAAAAAATGGCAAGCAGAAGGTTTGAGTCATCTTTGTCCTAATTTTGTACCTGTTTTGCAGTACACAGCAGACCCTCAAAAGCTCCCTGTTCAAAACAAGTATCTTAACGGTGAGTTTACCTTGTGGGACATTGCTTGGCAGACAGAACAATCAGTGACAGAGGTTACTTGCTCCTTAATGCCTTGGTTTAACAGAGGGATAATACAATTCCTAGAGGTTCCTGATACACCGCTAGTGTCTGTTCCACAACCAGTTGTAACACCACAACCAGTTGTAACACCACAGCCATCAGTTTCACCAACGCACTCATTGTATGAACCCAAGCCCATAGAATCCGTACCCAAACAGCCTGTTATTGCCTGTATTGATGATAGTCCTGTGTTGGCTCTCAGTTTGAAAAAAATCTTGACATCAGCAGGGTATCAAGTGCTGATTATTCCAGAGCCGATGCGGGGGTTTAGTGAACTCATTGAACATAAACCTGATATCATCTTGCTAGACCTACATTTGCCCAATGCTGACGGTTACAGTGTATGTAAATTTTTACGAGATACCCCTGTGTTTAAAAAAACACCGATTATTATCCTCACAGCTAATAATACCCCTATTGATCGTGCTCGTGCTCATTTAGCTGGTGCAACTGAGTTTTTAAGCAAACCTCCACAGACGCAACAATTATTGCTCTTAATTAAGAAATACCTTGGGCATTAAGAACAACAAATCAAATTGTTTCATCAACAATTAACCCACCAGTCAGGAGAATTTTTTCTAAATTCACAAGACACATCATTTTTTCCCGATAGGGAACTGTTCCTTGAAGATAGTCTTTGTTATTTGAATACATAAGAGGGTGTATTGGCTTGAGATCTTGTGGGTTGAGTAAAAACATGACATCACAAACATCTTCTACTACAAGACCGACAACTATATTCTCAACCTCAATAACCATAACCTTAGAAGCATTGGCTAGGCTTCTAGCTGGTAGATTTAACAATCTCCCAATATCAATTAAGGTAAGAATCTCTCCCCGCAAGTTCATGTTTCCAATGATATATGCTGGACAGCAGGGGATAGGAGTCATTTTTTGAACGTCAGTAAACTCCCGCACCAATTTTAAGTCAATACTAAAAAAATCTCCATTCAATTCAAATACTGTAAGAGGTCTTAAATTTTTGACATCCTGAATTTCTGTTGATAGCTTAAGACTATTAGCTCGTTCTCGAAAAACCTCTTTCTCTTGCAAAGTTGCATTTGATTGAAAATTAGACTGTTGAGTTGATAGTAACTTAGAAGTATGAAAGTGAGAGTTATCTAGAAGCTGGCTATTATGAATCTCTTCAGATATAAAATGTTGAATTTCTGTATTTTGAAACCAATTTTCTGGATGATGAAGGATGAAAATATCTTGCTGATTGCTGATAATTCCAAAAACAATTTTCTTTCGCTGAAAATCGGAAATTTCTGGATTGTGAGAAAAATCGGTTATGATTTCTTTTGGATCTATACTTTTTACCTCCTGTATTTTATTAACAATAATACCAACTCTTAAGTTTTCGCATTTTAAAATCACTAAACTATCTGTTAAGCGGTAATTTTGTGTTGAATTACCAAAATAAAGATTAAGATCTATGACTGGTAAAATATCTCCTCTAATATTAACAGTACCAATGATATTCAGAGAAGGGTTAAAAGTTGGTGTCAATTCAGGTAAAGCACAGACCTCGTCGATATAACCCGTATTTATGCCACAGATATATTTGTTTAAGCTAAAGATGAGATAGGTTGATTTTTTCATTTTTTCGAACAGATTTGAGAGAACATCAAGAATATAGAGTTTAGTAGAGACAAAGAGTTTAATAAAATATTTTTATTTTAAGGGTCGTTGATATATGAGTGATTCAGGAAAGACTTTTGTCTGAAACTTATTAAGATTTTGACTAGAAAGTTCTGTATGGCCCGTCAGGAGATATCCCAAAGGCTGGAGTGTATGATAAAATTTGTCTAAAACTTTTGCTATTGCTCCCACATCAAAGTATATAAAAACATTACGACAAATAATTAAGTCCATATCTCTTAGCTGAAAACCGAATTGAGGTAGTGGATCTTTAACTAAATTAAAATTTATAAATTTAACCATTTGCTTAATTTCCCTATCTATCAGATAATGATCGTTAATTAGAAGAAAGTAGCGCTGTATTATTTCAGCAGGAGAATTTCTAAATGACCAGGATGTATAAATTCCTGTTTGCGCTTTATTTAATGCTGCTTGATTAATATCTAAGCCAAAAATCATGATTTTCCATTCCTCTATATTAGGAATGATTTCTCTAAGAAGAATAGCCAGAGAATAAGGTTCTTCTCCAGTAGCACAGCCTGCACTACAAAGCCGAATTGTTTTATTCAATTGTTTTCTTTTAATTATCTCTGGAAAAATATGATTTCGTAAAACATTAAATTGACCTTGATCACGGAAGAAATAGCTATCAGTATTTGTCAATAAAATAACTAGTTTTCGCCACTCTTTAAAACTCTCTATTGTAGCTGATTCCAAAAAATGATAGTAGTGTTCTGGAAGTGATAACTTAAGAGCTTTCATCCTAGAAAAAATTTTTTCTACAAAATCTGTTTTCTCTCTGTGTTTAATATCTAGTCCCGTTTGGTAAGCTATTAACTCTATAAAAGCTTGTTTTAGCTCTTCAGTTAAAGATTTTGTATTTGTCACGTAGAACTCCTGTTGTTCTTTTTTAAGCTCAAAAATTTTTCATCTACTTGCAATTTGTTACTTAGACCTGTGTCTGCCTTATTCCGAAACAGGGCTATGAGTGTTGGTGCGATCGCTTGAATTGGTAAAATCTGTTTTACGGCTCCTAGACTAATTGCTTCTCTGGGCATGCCGAACACGACAGAGGTAGCTTCATCTTGAGCAATCGTCAAACCACCAACTTGGGCGATCGCCTGCATTCCTTGTGCGCCATCTTTACCCATACCCGTCAACAGTATTCCTAGTGTTGCTTTACCATAGAACTTAGCTACAGATTCAAATGCAACTGTTACAGAAGGGCGATGTCCTAACACTGGTGGTGCATTAGAGTATATAAATTGACCCCACTCATTCAGTTCTAAATGTTGCTTTTCTGGCGGGAAATAAATTATTCCTGGTTTCGGTATTTCCCCTGACTGAGCAATCTGAATTGGCAACTGACAACTGTTCCCTAACCAGTCAATTAACCCTTGTAAAAAACCAAAACAAATGTGCTGTACACAAATAATTGGTACAGGAAAGTTTTCGGGTAGCTGCGTGAACAATTCCTGGAGAGCTTGAGGACCACCAGTAGAAGCACCAATCACGACTACTTTGATCTTTGGATTGTCTTCCAAAGACAATTTGACATAATTGTCTGTTTCTAAGCTTTTTGATGGAAAAGCCAACTTTCGTTTTTTCTTTAAAACTTTGACTCCAGACAAAACTTTAATCTTTTGAATTAATTCCTGCTGAAGTTGCTTATCATTTATCGTCAATCCCGCTAAAGGCTTAGGTAAAATATCTACCGCTCCAGCATCTAAAAGTTGAAAAACATGATGAGTATCATCTTTTTGTACTGAGACACTGATGACTAAGATAGGACGAGGATAAAGCACCATGATTTCAGAGATAAATTTCAAACCATCCATCTTAGGCATATGGAGATCTGTACAAATCACATCTGGTTGAGTTTCGGGAATGAGCGATAATGCTTCTAACCCATTCCTAGCTTCTCCTACCACTTCAATCTCTGGTGATGAATTGAGAATTCTTTTGAGAATGACTAGTGCAATTTGTGAATCTTCAACTAAAAAAACTCGAATAGGCATGGGGGGGATGAGAGTTAGGAGTTGGGAGTTGGGAATAGGGGAGGGAGGACAAGGAGGACAAGGAGGACAAGGAGGACAAGGAGGACAAGGGAGACAAGGGGGATAAGGAGGACAAGGAGGACAAGGGGGATAAGGGAGACAAGGGGGACAAGGAGGACAAGGGGGACAAGGAGGACAAGGAGGACAAGGAGGACAAGGGAGATAAGGAGGACAAGGGGGAGGAAATAAGAATTAAATTAGTTTTTCTAAAACTTCTAAAAGAACATTTTGATTGAATTTTCCTTTTGTTATATAAGCATCAGCTCCGGCTTCAGCACCTCTTTGTTTATCTTCGTCAGCATTAAGTGTTGTGACTAAAATTATTGGCAAATTGCTATACTCTGGGTGTTGGCGAATTTTAGCAGTTAATGAAAAACCATCTAGATTAGGCATTTCTATGTCAGATAACACTGCATCAAATTGACGTGTTTTTAATTTGTCATAGCCATCTAATCCATCTACAGCAATGACGACTTCGTAACCTGCTCTTTCCAAAAGTCGCTTTTCTTGGGTGCGAACAGGGATTGAGTCTTCTACCAAAAGAATGACTGGCTTACGGCTAACTGTTTCCTTTGATTTAATTGAGACTGAAGATTTGTTTGGCTTTTGCAGTGATTTTAGTAAATCTGAAGGGTTCAGAATCATGCATACTTCCCCTGTGGGAAGAATAGTGGCTCCAGTGACATTACGAACCCTTTTTAACAGCTGACTTTGAGGTTTGATCACGACTTCTTGAGTATCTAAGAGGCGATCTACAAGGAATCCAGCTTGTTCTTCTCCAACCTGTAGTAAAATGCAAGGTTGAAATTGACTCCTTTGTGAGTCAACTCTACTAGCGAATGCATACGTATGAGAGTTGGAGAGTTCTAATAAATCTGCTAAGTTAACAACAGAAATTTCTTGTTCTTTAAAGGTAATAGTCTTTCTGCCTTGCGTTGTAGAAATTTGCCCTTGGGAAACGAGTAAAGTCGTTTGCACAAATTCTAGCGGTAGAGCATAGACAATACCTTGCACCTCCACAAGCAAAGCATTAACAGCAGTTAAGGTTGTTCTTAGCTGTATACGAAATGTACTTCCTTGACCTAGGGTAGATTCGATTTGAATGTTTCCTTTAAGCTTTTCGATGTTGGTACGTACAACATCTAAACCAATACCTCTGCCAGAGATTTCTGTGATAAATGTCCGGGTTGAGAAACCAGGGGATAAAATTATACTATGAATTTGACTTGGAGTCATCGTTGCGAGTTCTTCTGGACTGTATAGCCCACGCTTGATTGCAGTTTGTTTGATCTTCTCTGTATCTAGCCCTCGTCCATCATCTGCAACTTCAATGACAACGTTGGTAGTTGTTTGGTATCCTCTAAGCCAAATTTTAGCGGTGGGAGGTTTGCCAAGGCTTTCTCTCTCACTAGGAGTTTCAACGCCATGATCTACGGCGTTGCGAATCATATGTATTAAGGAATCTTTGATTTGTTCGAGGATACTTTTATCAACTGTTGTTTCTCCTCCTTCAATGATTAATTCCACTTGTTTCGATTGCAGTCTTGCTAAATCCCTAACAATGCGAGGAAATAACTGAAATACTGTAGATAAAGGGAGAAGTCGTAGAGTGCGAATTCTTTCTCTAAATTCTTCAGTGACGAGATCTAGTCTGATTCTGTTTTCCTGAATAGAAGTTCTTAAAGAGTTAATGATTGTGTCTATGCGTTCTTGATAAGGATTGGTGAGTACTGCTGAAGCATCAGAATATTTTCTTTGGCGATAAAAAGCTTTACAATCTTCCCATAAGACCATCAGTTCCTCAATTTCAGCATTAGCATGGGCTATGGAAATTTTAGTAACTGTTAGTTCTTCAGCTTGTACCATTAAGGCATCAAGCTCACGAGTTTCAACACGAATGGTGTCAAGATTGTAGGCTCCAACTTCTGAGAGGGGAATGAGATCTTGAGTTGCTGATTCTACAGATATTTGGGTGGGTAATAAAGGAACTTCTGAAGAAACTGCTACAGACTCCTTAACAGAGGGTGTAGACACAACCTCTATTAATTGATCAAGCATCTGGTTAACATCAATCCCATTTGGCTGTCCCGTCACGGCTTCTTGGATCAGCTTGCTAATGGAATCTAATCCCTGAAACAAGCGATCGCTCACTTCCAGTGTGAGGGAAATTTGTTGCCGTTTGATAGCCAAAAGAATCTCTTCGACTTGGTGAATGAAGGTTTCAACAGTCTCTAGTCCAATACTTCTAGAGTCTCCTTTGAGACTATGAGCTTCCCGCAGTAAATGTTCTAAAGTTGCTACATTAGCTGGATGCCTTTCTAAATGTAGCAAGCCGATTTCTAAATTCTGTAAGTGTTCTTGACTAGAAATTTTATAAGCATTGATCAGTTCTTCATCTTCTTCTGGAGTGAAGAGAATCTGGGGAACGCTTTCGGGCTGTAGCTGTTGCGGTAGCAAAAGGATTGTGATCAGCTGCTCAAGAAGCTGATTTGTATCAACCCCACTTGCTTGACCTGTGACAGCCTCCTCTACTAAAAGACTCATCGCCTGCAATGCTTGAAATAGGCAATCGCTTACCTCTGGTGTGACAGTGATTTGCTGATCTTTAATTCCTCTGAGGATTTCTTCGACCTGATGGCTGATAACTTCTACAGTTTCTTGTTCAACGCTTCTAGCGTCTCCTTTAAGACTATGAACTTCGCGATGTAACTCTTCCCAGAGTGTCGGATCATCAGGGTGTTCTAAAAACTGTGGCAAGCTAGCTTCTAGTTTTTGCAAATGTTCTGCGCTGGCAATTTTATATAAATTGCGCAGTTCTTCATCTTCTATAAATGTTGCTACTTCGGGAGAGATTTTTGGCTCTTGAGGTAGCAAAACAACTGCTACCAACTGCTCAAGAAGCTGATTTGTATCAACCCCACTCGGTTGACCTGTAACAGCTTCTTGTACTAAAAGACCAATCGCATTCAATCCTTGAAATAGGCGATCGCTCACTTCTAGGGTGAGAGAAATTTGTTTGCGTTTGATTTCCGAGAGAATCTTTTCAATTTGATAGCTAAGAACTTCTATAGTTTCTAGCCCAACACTTCTTGAATCTCCCTTAAGGCTATGAGCTTCTCGTCGCAACTCGTCCCAGAGTGCTTCATCATTCAGGTTTTCATCTAAAAGATGCAATAATCCAGCTTCTAGCCTTTGTAAATGTTCTTCACTAGAAATTTTATACAGATTCCGAAGTTCTTCATCTTCTATCATCATAGGGAGTGATTAGGTCTGCATAGTAGTTAGTAGGGGCGTACCGCAAAGCGGAACCGGAAGGGTACGGTCTACCCGTAAAGTTGTGAGTAGGAAAGACCGTATCTCAATATTTGTTTATATAGTTTAGGTTTATATGTGCCAACCTACATACTCTTAACTTTGCTACACTAATTCTTTTAAAGCCAAAGCAGCTTTGTTAAGTTGCTGAGTAGCGATCGTCGTTTGACTGATACCAGTTGCCGTTTCTCTTGCTCCTTTATTAATAGCATCCATTGCTTGAACAACTTGTTGAATACCATCTAATTGCTGCTTGAGATTTAGAGAGATTTGTTGGTTGTTCAAGACCACTAAGTTGACACCTTCTTCCACACCAACAAAGGTTTGCTCTGTATTTTGTGCAATTTTTACGCTTGTTTTTACTGTTTTCGTACCTTCTTCAGTCACCATTACGGTGGAGTTAATTGCATTTTGGATTTCTGAAACTAAAGCATAAATCTTTTCTGCACCGCGTTGACTTTGGTCAGCTAATCGGCGTATCTCATTAGCAACGATGGAAAAGCCCTTTCCATGCTCCCCTGCACGGACGGCTTCAACTGCTGAATTAATAGCCAACATATCAGTCTGGTTAGCCAAATCAGAGACAACCTGAGAAATCATACCAATTTGATTGGCTTGTTCAGAAAGATGTACCATCTGATCGGCGATCGCTTCCACTTTCTTTTCTAGGATGAACATCCCTTCCAAATTTTCTCCTACAGCTTTGGTACCATTTTCTGAGAGATGAAGAACTTTCTGCGCGGCGGCAACAGCTGCTTTTGCTTGCTCTGCTGACTGTCGGAAGGAGGCTTCTAGTTCATCCATAGTCGTTGTGGTTTCATGCACTGAGCTAGCTTGCTGACTAGTCACACGTTCTTGCTGTTCTATGGTTGCGGCAATCTGACTAGACGAAGCTGTGATCTCACTTGCCGATTGCTGGAGCTTTTTATTAATTCCTAAGGTGATCAATAAGCTTGAAGCTAAGGTGGCAATCACGGAAATTATAGTACCAAACACAATCACTAAGGTCAAAAAGGTTTCAGCTGCCTTGTCTTCGGTTTGTTTTTTCGTCAGAAGCGCTATCTGTTGTGCAACAATCTGATCATGAATTTGATCAATATCGTTCAATCGTAACTCATCAGTTAGCTTTATAGCCTGATTTATGTTACCTGCCTTAACTTGTTCTAATACTTTTTGAGTGCCTTCTGTAAATGCGTCAGCTTTTGTGAGCATAGTATTCAAGCTCTCTTTTTGTTTAGGATCTTGAATCAACTTGCTCAACTCTGGCGATACATCGTGATAAATTTTAGTTCCCAACGTAATGATCTGCTGATAATGCTGATACTCTGTATCTTTGGGAAAAAGAACCTGACCTCTAACAGACCGAAGGACCATAGATAAACCAAGCACTAACTGATCCATTTTGATAATAATGGTTTGTGCCTGTTCTACTTCTTGTTGTCTTTTGGCCTTAGTCACAACAGTTGAGTACACAGCCCCACCTAAGATCAGGAATAACAGAAGGGGGACGAGATATCCCAGCAATATCCGAGTTCTAAACTTCACATTCTTCATTTTTCTTTACTTGCCTATTGTTTGATGACTTTATTTCAGATGACATGAAATCTGAACAGTCAGGATAAAGTTGACTTCTCACAAGAAGCCAGGAACTCCCCTTCGTGGGGGCTGGGGATAGAGTTGGGGGTATAGGATGTAGTAAAACTTTCTTCTTTTGCCTACACTCCATACCACAAACCCTGACTTTTCACAACTCATGTGGAAAAGTCAGATCGATAAACTTGAACTCTGGTGTATATCACCTATTTGGTAGCTGAATCAAGAGGACTGTGCTTGCCAGTCTACTGTTTTCACCCTGTAAAATCTCTCAATCTGTCACATAATTGTAGAGAGTTCACTACAACTTGTATAAGTCTAGACATAATTACACTTAAAATCATGTTATGTCAATAAGTTAATCTCTGCAATAAATTCAAGTAAACTTTATACAAGTTCCTACCCTGGAAAAACCAACAACAAGAGATGGGCTTGCGAAGGTACATATAAGGCTGCACAGACTTCCCTCTTCTAGGTGAAATGAGTCAACATTATCAGTAGTTAATTCAAAGTATATTTTCGTATTGCCTAAGCTTTTTTATACTTTTTAAAAGTGCACAATTTTTTATTCAAATTACGTGTTCTTGTTTTTGTTTTTGTATATTTTTTTATAGTTAATCATTAATTATTTGCATCTATTTTAAATTATGCAACGCCTTCCTTATATGAGTAGGTATTCATATTGCTCAACAAATAATTTGTAGATTCAATAAGTTTGTATTTTTTAATGGTGGCTATTTATTTTGCTTAACAAATAATTTATAGAGCCAATAAGTTTATATTTTCTATGTGGGACTATTTATATTGCTTAATATCAACTATGTGTGTAGTATTGCTGTAGTAGCTTGACTTTAATTGAATACTTTGATAGTTATACATATGGCAACTTAAAAAAAAATAAAAGTTTGCTTCTGAAACGCAAAAGACTCAAGAAAAATAAATCAAGGAGATTAGTTAGCTGAGGCTCTAGCTCATAGATTTCTTAAATTGGAAATCCTCTAGCCTCAAGCTATTCTTTTGCTGTGAAGATATACAAATCTTCTTCTATGACTACAGGAGAACTTTGAGCATATGTGGGTAAGCAATAGCCTTACTCTCATAGTTTGTTGTGCATTGGGTGTGCCGTTTATTGTTGTAGGTGAACTAGTTAGATGGCTATCAAATTTGATGTCATAGCTCACAATATTTCTGCATATAAATCTCGAAAAATGACTTGGATAGTTTTTTTGAGCATTATATCTTGTGTGCTCATTCTAGGAACATTTTTCGTTGGTGTTCAAGCAGGGTTGCCATTAGCCGCAGAGAGGACATTGACATCCAAAATAGCAAAAGAGTTTATTGCTTCTTGTCCGATGGCGAGTCCTGACGATGAGGCGGCGCGTAATGCTTGTGGTGAAAAGCTTAGCAAGTCAAAACTCTTAACAGATGTCATGCCTCCAACTTTTGTCTGGGGTAGACAAGTGAATGATAACGATTACGATGTCGTCAAAAATAGGACGATGACGAAGTTCAACCCCTTTGTTTGGAGGAAACTTTATGCATCTACTTTCATGTTTCCTGGAACATTTACAGTTGAGCAGGTGCGAGACTGGCAAGGACGACTCCTAACCGTGGCTCACATCTCTAGTAGATTCCGCAACAAAATGGATATAGGAAGCTATCCCTATCCGTTTTGGCACTCAAAAATCAAGTGGGATACATATCAACAGTCAAAAGAACTTTTAGTTGTGGTGAATGAGGGGAAGATCATTGGTGCACTCCGCTCCCTAGAACAAGATACTAGCCGTGACTATGTGTCTCGAGAGTGGAATGGGCAATGGCATTGGATTGGTAAGAATGGGAAAACTGAACCACATGTAACACTCTATACGTCTCTGTTCTCTGAGAAAAATCCTTATGTCGAGCCACTAGATACTGCCTATCGAGAGTTAGAAGTCGCCTCTAGAGAGTTCAACTGTGCAACTTGCCACCATCCTGGCAATCCTGCCAAGATTAGCCCACTCGGATTTATGATTTACCCCAATCAAACACTCACAATGCGCCACAAAATTGTAAGCGTGTTAAGGGCAGATCGGATGCCACCAGCTGGGTTGAGTAACGCAGATGAGCCAGAAAAGGCACAATATGTTCCAGCCGGAATAGTTGACGAAGCTAAGAGGCTTCATCTACTTAAGCTAGCTGAAACATTTGAGCAAACTGCAGATAAGGCTCTTGCCTTTGAAAGTCAGCCGATTGATTAGCCGATTGATGAACAGAGGAGATTTTGCATGGATCGTCGCAGTTTTTTAAACAGGTTTAGTTTAGTTTGTCTTGCTGGCTCACTACCTTGGGCTCTCGCCGCTTGCTCACGCTCTTTAAAAACCCAGGCACAAAACCTTCCCAGTCCCATATTTACCAAAGCTTCTCGTCCAGATGGTTATCTATCAGTTGGTAGCGTAACTGACCTGAATGCTACAGGAGCTATTGCTTCCACTGGCAGTGTGACATCTGCTGTTGATGGCTTGAACGTCCTTATTGTCAAAAACCCCCGATACCCCCAGACTCCTTTTGCTGTCAACACCAAATGCACTCATCAAGGATGTGCTGTGGAGTGGCATGGAGACAAAAATATTTTCATCTGTCCCTGCCACGGTGCTGAGTTCAGTCCTTCTGGAAGTGTTGTCAGAGGCCCAGCTTCTAAGCCTCTCGAGACTCTTCCAGTGAAGATTGAGGCAGATTCTGTTCTGATTAAGACAGCTTGAGCGAAAATCAAGTAGCTCTAAGGAGAGTTAGGAATAGGGCATGGGGCATGGGGCATAGAGTATTCCCTTGTCCCCCTTGTCCTCCTTGTCCCCCTTGTCCTCCTTCCCTTGTCCCCCTGTTTGCCAAAAGTATCAGATTTATTTCAATTCTCCCAACTTGGGACTCCACCAGCCTTTTGCTGTACTGAAATAGGCCACATCCTTATGCTTGTTGTCATTACGGGACTTGGAGTCGGAACATCGGAGCATTGTTTTACTCTGTCCATCCTTGGTATAGGTGTACTCCTCGAGAGGTTTCTTACATACTGGACAGGGATATGTCGTTATTTTGATGGGGGATTTTTGGGGAATTGCTTCTTTGGTAGCTGAAGAGCGAGGTGGTTCCCAGGTTTTAGTATATTCATTCCAGAACAATACAACATTGTCACACCCACTGACACATTTGAGAAAGTATTTCTTTTTAACCTTATTGCTAGGAATCTTCGCTAAGTTGTTCTTGCATTGAGGACAACGAGTTCTGGAAGTCTCAAATTTACGTTGATCTACAGCAGAAGCGTTAGCCTGATTGGATGAACCAACAGATATAGTTTTTGCCTTTGCCAAAGCTGGTGCAAAGTATTTCTGGTTCCAAGTGGTTAAGTAATATTGCCATGGTTGTTTGCCTTGTGCGATCGCATCCAAAGCATCTTCCATTTTGGCTGTAAATTCTGCTTCTAGTAGATCAGGTAAAGCTTTTTGTAAAAAGGCATCGACCTCTAAACCCAAAGTTGTTGGCTGTAGGTTTTCCTTAGTCAACTGAACATAACCCCTTTTTTTGAGGGTTGCAATAGTGGGAGAATAAGTACTGGGACGGCCAATTCCTTTACGTTCCATCAATTGGACTAATTTTGGTTCACTGTAGCGTGGTGGAGGTTGGGTTTGTTTTTTTTCATGACCTGCATTCTCCAAAGTCAGCATCTGCCCTTGTTGCAAGTTAGGCAGAATTGTATCTTTGCTTAGGTTTGACCAGTAGCGGGCGTAACCGAGAAACTCTATAACTTGTCCTCTCGCTTGCCAGAGAAGGTCTCCTGATTGCGTAATAACTAGAGTTTTACGCAGTTGGGCTGGACGACATTGGGAAGCGATCGCTCTTTTCCAAATGAGGACATATAAGCTAAACTCGTCTGCTGAAAGTTCCACCCGCAACTGGGTTGAAGGACGAAATACATCTGTGGGACGGATAGCCTCATGCGCTTCCTGTGCAGTTTTGCTGCTACGATGCTTGGAAGTCTGCTGAGGTACATTCTGGGGATCATTTTGCTCCAACCACTTACGGGCACTAGCACAGAATTCAGGACTCAACATGACTGAATCTGTCCGCATATAGGTAATTAAACCAGCCTCGTATAACTTTTGGGCTAGAAGCATTGTTTTTTCTGGAGCAAATTTTAGCCTTGAACCAGCAGCTTGTTGAAGAGTAGAAGTGATAAAGGGTGGAGGTGGTTGACGGTTGACAATTTTGCCCTCATATTGAACAACTTTGTGAGGATAGCGTTTTGCCTCATCAACCAAACGTGTTGCTTCAGCTTCCGAAAGAACGCGAGTAGACTCAGGCGCTTCCGTAGTTTTAACGGCTGCGTCATCATCAACTTCAGTTTCCTGCCTTGCTGATTCTTTTGGCGCATTAACTATCCCTTTATAGAAGGCCCGAAATCCCTCTACATAGTCAACCCAGACACTCCAGTAGTCTTGAGGGACAAAAGACTGGATTTCACTCTCACGCTTGCAAATCAAGTGCAGAGTAGCACTCTGAACTCGTCCTACACTTTTTGCACCATTATTCAATGCCCAAACCAAAGGACTTCCTTTGTAACCTACCAACTTATCCAAGCAATCTCTGCATAATCCTGCTCCTACAAGTTGAAGGTTAAGCTGTCTCGGATTGGCGATCGCTGACCGCACTGCAGCCTCTGTTATCTCGGTATAGACCACTCGTTTCGGGTCTTTTAGTCCCAAAGCTTCTTTAAGATGCCAAGCAATGGTTTCTCCTTCTCTGTCTGGATCTGTGGCTAAGACAACCTCCTTAACCTGCTTGAGTGCAGCCTTGAGTTGTTGAATCGTTTCTTTTGCCTGTTGGTCGCGGGGTATATAGCAACACTGAACACTGTTACCATCCATAGTAAAGCCCAGGGAATCTTCACCTTCATTGCTAAGTTCCCGAATATGACCGCAACTAGCACGAACGATCCATTCTGTTCCCAGAATCTGACTTAGCTTTTTGACTTTACCGGGGGATTCAACCACTAAAAGGCGTTTAGGCATAGCACCTTACCTTTGGACGCAACCTATACAGCAGGTTCTTTGTCTTTCATAGTACACATTGTTTTGAATTTTGTGTGAGACTTTGACAACTGAGATCTTGATAAATTGATATTCAATTGCACGCTCTAAGTTGAACTGGAGTTTCATAAGAACAACTGCTCAATTTAATATTCCCACCACTGAAGATAAACTCACTGTAATTGGCCAAATCATCGAGTCCAACTAAATTCAATAAGAGTTCAGTTATTAGATTCTGAATTGTGGGAGAGTTGCAAAGCCAAACAGGGAGACAAGGGAGAAGATTGGCATAACTACAGAAGACCTAAATCATTTGCAAATGTGGAGAAACCCGATTAAAAAAATCAGATTTGAAGGGACTGACAAATTTTCCTAACTCAAATAGGATTGTATACAGCAAGGTAAGTAACCTTGTATGCTATTAGCTATACAAATGAAATTTTTCTCATGAAATTTTCATGTATATCTTATAAAGATTTATAATACTAATAATTAGATTAATAACTTAACAAAAATAACTTCGAACTCAGGAGTCCGAATTCAGTATGAATTTTGTACAACTGTGTGGCTTCTTTGGGGGTTAATTCCCTAACGAGAATTGAAGTATATAAAAGTATGATTTTTTATAATCATAAATTTTTTAAAAATTCATATTTTGCATATTGATATTATCAAGTGAAGGTATAAATGCTTGGGAGATGACAATCAATGGGTAAGCCACACTGGAGTAATCTTGAGAAAGAGTTTCTGTATTATGCTTCTTTAATTAGAGAAAAAGAGCAAAGTATAGAACTTATCCAAATGATTGCCGCAGGAAAAATAGCTATAGACAGAATAAAAATATTAAGAGAGTATGCTGAGGAAATAGCTGATAGGAAAAAACGCAGCGAGTTTATGAAGATTCTTGCTGATTTAAACCTAGAATTCGCAGAGATTAAAGATAAACTTATAAAACAAGTCGAAGAAAACAGTTCTCTTCAAAAGAGAATTATTGATTTTAAAGAAAGAAAAGAAAATCAAGAACTGAAAAAATCTGCATCTCAGTTAATACTTAAAGATGGACTTTATTACAAAGCAGATAATAATGATGGTCCTTTTTGTACTTATTGCTACGATAATAACCAGAAGATAATAAGAATAAGAACCCTACCACCTACAGTGCAAGAATTTGGCAAACATGAATGTCTAGTATGTAGGACGGTCTATCATTAAATAGACCATAGCAGTCCTATTTGCCTAATAGTAAATTTAGGGTATAAGCCCCTGAATTTATTAATGACGAATTAATTATTGAGTCAACGATACTTTCCTGAAAAACAGGAGAGTTACTGCTGCTGTTCTAGGAAGTCTGCTTCAGGAATGTTACGACCGTTACGACCAACGGCGGAGAATCAGCTGCTCTATAGGGAATCACATGAGTATATCGAAGGCGCAGCTGCGCCGCGCCGAGGCTGATTGTGCCAATTGTGTATGTCCTGCCTTATTTTGCTGCCTTCGATCCTCGATAAATTCGCTCTATTTGCTCCTGAGGAAGTGGTGCGAATGGAAATTGGTATCGGGGAATAGCGACTTCCTGAGGCGGTTCACTCACCTGTTGCTCAGTATGAGGGAGACGGATGACTCTGTCGGATTTGCGAAATGGGCTGTTGAATGTATCTACTTGAGAGTCTGAAAACTGACTTTGAGTCGAGACATAGGCGTGGGTGTTTGGATCGTATGCAAAAACTTCTCCTGTCTCAATATGATAAATCCAAGCATAAATAGTGAGTTGTCCTTGATAGAGCTTAGAGTGGATGACCGGATACGTCCGCAAATTCTCGATTTGAGTGAGCACATTTTCGGCAATGATAATTTCTAGCAGTTCTTCCCCTTCGTACTCGCTGTAGTGGTCTTTCACCAATCGTCGGGTTGCCTCTGCATACTTTAGCCAGTCATGTACGAGTGGCATTTCCTCTCTGAGTTTTTCTATTTTCATTAGCCCTTTCATTGCACCACAATGGGAGTGACCACAGACAATAATTTGTTGAATATCTAATGCTTGAACAGCGTATTCAATTGTCGCGCCCTCACCGCCATTGGTTGCTCCAAATGGTGGGATAATGTTGCCGGCATTGCGAATAACAAATAGTTCACCCACCTCGGCTTGCGTAATTAGGTTTGGATCAATACGCGAATCTGAGCAGGTAATGAATAACACTCGTGGCTTTTGACTATGAGAAAGTTGTTCAAATAGTTCTTGATGTGTGTGAAAATAACTGCTTTTGAATTCGCGCAGACCTTTAATCAATTTTTTCATACAAATTTCTGCTGAGAGGCAATACTCTCAATTTTCCCGTATGGTTGGTGCTATTGTAGCAAAGCGTTATCAATTGGATATTAGAAATTCTTCAATATTATCTCTTGCCCATACAAATGAACGTTGAAACTCTGTAACAACAACTTTTCATCCCGCCTTTTCTTCAAGCACCAGTGTAGAATCAGCCGATCGCCCAAACTCTTCTGGTGCATATTGCAGATGTACCTCTGCACCAGGCCAAAGAAACGTACCCGGAGTCACAGAACGTACTAAGTAATGGAGGCTATAAACTCCTGGTTCTAGATGATCTGCATAGGCGACAATGCGATCGCGATAAATCGTCTTAAAGCCAACTTGCCAACTATCTGCCAAAGCTTGCAATGCAGAGGTAGCAGTTTGAAAGCTTGCATCGACAGCCTCAAAACCTGCGGGTAGCGGATCGCTAATCACCACATGTTCTACAGGATGATCGGCTATGATTTCCAAACCAATATCAAACACCTGTCCACTTTCTAAGGACAATGGTTTGTCAAAAGCATACAAACCCACTCTTTGCAATGCTTTCTCCTCACCGACTCGGCGAATATCTCTTGTCACCCGTAAACCGTTAAACCGTCCTGGTTGATTTCCTTGCAAGCGATAGCGATAAGCTGTAGTGTAGTGCAACGTCCCTTGACCAGATTTTTGCAGTAGCAAATCATGACGACCACGTGGTAACTCAGCCATTGGGACTTTCACCTCCAAGCTAGAATTCCGGTAGCCTTCAAATCTTTGTTCTCCCAGTTTCTTCCCAGCCAATTGCACTTTAGCCACAAAACTTGGTGGTGTTGGTTGCAATTGACTATATTCCACCAAAGCTGTTAGTGCTTGAGCATTATCATAACTGGTCTGCCATGTACCATTTCTGCGTAATGCCAGCAGACTTTGCAATAATCTATCTATCACCTCTGGTTTACCTTGCTGAACGATAAACAGACGTAAAGCTTGTGCTTGCGCTGTCGTAGGTGAACTCATCCATCCCCAACTGGTTGGTAGACTAACAACGGCTGTTCGACCAGTCTCATAGATATTCTGTTGCAACTGCTTCAATAATTGCTTAGACTCATTCTGCCATTCTGGAAACAGCGATAAATATCGCGCTAGTTTAATTTGAGTCACTAAATCAAAAGCGTCACGCTGACGATAAATATCTGCAAGAAAACTATTACGCTTGTCTCCCAATTCTGCCAAAGCCATCAAGGCATGAAGTTGTAGCTGAGCTTTACACAATTGTTGTTTACAAAACTCATATTGTCCAGGATTTGCCAAAACTTTCTGCAAATAAGCCTTCAGGCGAGACACCATCCCAGCATCCACCAACCCAGGAAATACCTGACTGGCTTTAGCCAGAGACTCCGCTGCATAGGCAGAAACCCAGGGATCAGACTTGTGTTGTCCTGGAAAAGCCGCGAGACCGCCATCGGACATTAGTAGGGAGTGGGGCATAGGGAGTGGTTCCTTCTCACTCCCCACTCCCCATTTCTGAGACAGAGTTTGTAGATGAGCAGCAATAAGCAGCTGACTTGCCAGAGGTTCTGTAAAAGGTAATTCATCCTCCAACATCTTCTGTGCTGGTGCTGTGATTTCTGGAATCAAATGACTTGCTAGTTGAATGTCTAAACCTCCCGCTTCAGGAATGGCATTTTTCTCAACATTGAGGGGAATTTTTACCTGATTGCTAGTCACACCCGTTTCCACAACTTGTTCTGTAATTTCCAGTGGCTTAATTTCCAACGGCACTTCAAAAGCATCTGCTGTTGTACTATTTAGTTGCGTTGTAAAGCGAACCTGACTCATGCCAACACGAGTAGCCTGCATGGGGAAGCGATAACCTGTAGAGGTGTTGCATGCAGCATCTTTACAAGATTGGGTTTGCAAAACAGTGGTTGTTGGGTTGCTTCCCTCAAATTTGACTGTACCGTCCAACGTACCTTGAATTGTTAAACTACCCGCTTTCCCACTATTATTAGTCACAGATAAACCACCGAGGATGCGATCGCCAGGACGAGCAAACTGTGGCAGTATTGCATTCGTAACGAGTGGCTTTGTGGCAATAAATGTAGCTTCTGAATTGCCAAAACGGAGATTTCCATCAGTGGCGATCGCCATCACCCGCCATGTGGTTAAGTCATCGGGTAATTTAAACGTCACCTGCGCCTTACCTGTCGCATCAGTTACAACAGACCCATTGTAGTACGCTAAAGCCTGAAAATCTTTGCGAATGCGGGTACTCGCTGCACCAGCAGAAAACCCTCCACCATAACCCCAACCTTTTGGTATCGCCAAAGCTTGTTGCTGGATCACCACATTTCGACGATTATCACTAAAGCGAGTCGAGATTGGCTGTTCGGCATAAACAGTGTTGACCAAATTTGGCGGACGATAACCAGAAAGCTGTAACACTGATTCATTCACCACCATGACTGTTACTTGTCCTTTGGCGGGGTTTCCCTGATTGTCTTTGAGTTCCAGTTGTATTGTTTGTTCTGCACCAGGTTCTAGTGATGCTTGCACTGGAGTTGCTTGCACTTTTAAATACTTATCTTCCACACTCACTTTAAAAGGTGCAAAACCAATGCGTACTAAATTGTCTACACTCCCAGGTTCTAGCTGGTTGAGAGGTTTACCCTGTCGTACCAACACAGCTTGCACCGCTGCATTTGGTAACATATCTGGTGTGACTTGAAACTGAATTCGCGGTGCGCCTCCCTTTACTTTAGTAATCTGTTGATAAAGAGGTTTGTCCTTAACAACAGCAAAGTACAATTCTCCTTCTGGATAGGGAGATTGGATCAGTGCAGTAGCCGTTTCCCCTGGTTGAAACTTTGTTTTGTCAAGTTTAATTTCTAGACGATCTTGCTCTCTAGAACTCCAAGACACAGAATCTTCACCAGTGACCCAAATTTGCAAGTCCGTTGCTGTCGAGACTGCACAGGCAATATCTCTACAATCATCAATGAAATTGGCTCTAATTCGATAAGAACCAGATGCAGGTGGTGTCAGCGTAACCGACTGAGGACTGTTTGCAGAAGTGCTTTCTGTTTGTCCCACTGTCTTGTATTCCACTTGATTTTTTGCTGTCCGGCTTCCTTCGACAAGCTGAGACACACTGCTATATTTCATCTGTTGCAGTTCCAGACGTACCCGTTGACCTGTTAGTGCTTTTCCTGTGGGGTCAGTCACAATCACTTCAACTGGAAAAGCTTTACCAGCTTCTGCAACAAAGTTACTTTTTAACCCGATCAAACTCTGAGTTGGTAATGCTGTAAATTTCTGAGAATTGGCAACCGATAAATTAGAAACATCAGCAACTTGGACATCTACACGGTAAGTCATTGCATAAGGTAAATCTTTAGTTACCGTCACACTTTGAAGACTTTCACCCTTAGCATCAAGTTGTGCATTAGTTTGCAGGACATCACTAGCTACAGAAGGCGTTTCTTCTGGCCAAAACCACTGTCTACCAAAAGAAAATTCCTCCCAACCTTTAGGAACAAAATGAGTTTGCTCACGAGTCACAAAATATTTCACTTTTCCTGCTTCCACAGGAGAGCCAAATAAATAATGACTAGATGCCTTAGCCTCAACTTTATCATCAATAAAGGCAAATTCTTTATTTAAGGAAACTTCGACTTTGAAGTTAGGTGGCTTAAACTCAGCCACACGAAATTCCCCAGAAATAACGTGTTCATTCTGCGCTTTTGCCTGGATTTGATAGTAACCCAGATTTTGATTCTTGCTGATGGGTAATTCTAAAGAAAACGTCCCAAATTCATTCGTTGTTTGTGTACCTAGATCTGTTTTTTTCCCATCAGGATGGATGAGAGTCAATTGGTAACTAGCGTTGGTATCCTGCTTGATATTACCATTTTGGAGATAATCAGCAAAGCCAGTTAACCAAGCCTTTTCTCCTGGTTGATACAACTGCCTATCAGAAAAAATCACCCCACGTGATATTGGCTTACCATCTTCCCAGTCGGCATCAATACCGTAACCATACGCACCACTATATTCATCTGTACGAGTAAATGCCCAATCTTTATTTTCACGAGCAATGACTAAAAATTTCGGCTCTTTAATGAAACTTTGATTTCCCTCAAAACATTGTCGCAAATCTTCATGAGTAACCCGGAAACTACCACTCTCATCCGTATTCCCTAATGCACAGGGGAGAGTTGGAGTAGGAGTTTTTGCTTCCAATTTTGATGGATAGATTTCGATAGCAGCAGCCGAAACTGGTGAACCATCTGCAAGATGATGAACTCGAATAAGTCCAGATTCAGGAAACCACTGGGTAAACACACCTAAGTTTGTCAATTGAACCATCCCATAAGTCCTAGGTTCCTGCCACAGTTCCTTCCCATTTTCTTGATAGCTGTTAGTACGTGCTTGTACCCCATAAGCTAACATTCCTGTAGGCGCACCAAGTTTCTCTGTTAATGGGACAGTAACATCTACTGACTGATTTTGTTTTGCAGATACCTTGAAGCTTTGCCATTTGGTTAACTCAGGTAACAAACCTTGACCATTGTCCTTAGGATACGCAGAATCAAAATAAACTAAATCTGTTGGTTGAATAACTCGATAGGCTGCTTTGTACTTTGCTTCTGGCAAGTTTACTGTAGAAATATTAAGTTGCAAATCCTTAATCGATGGGAAAATATTCAAACCATCAGGGACCCAAATATTTCCAGCCAAATCTCCTGTTTCATACTTAACCTTTATTGGTTTATTCAGGGTTTGTCCAAACTGATCTTTAAGATTTGAGTTTATGGTAATTGTATAAGTTTTTTGTGGTTCTAAAGCATAAGGATTAATACTGACTATTTTCTCTTTATCATTGACTTGAAAAAGTCTAGAGATTGATTTCGGTTGAGGTTGAATTTTAATACTATCAATAGCTGTATCGGCAACTAACCCATTATTAAACTCTAACTGAGGACTACCTTTCAGAAATCTTCCATAGCTTCCATTAGCATCTGTCTGTCCATAAAATGTCATTCCCTTAAATGCTAAAGGTGAATAAGTTTGTACTTTACTAACAAACTCTTTCTCACTGGGTAAATTTCCATAAGCTGGAAGGATACCAGGAGAGAACACTAAGCGATAGTTGTTTGCTTTTTGTAAGCTTTCCTGCGGACTTAAATTATAAATCCAGTTATGAGTCGAGGGGTCAAATTTCTCCAACGGATCTTCTGTCTCTGGAGGCTTCTCATCCTTTGCCAAATCGATCTTGAATTTTATACTTTGTTTTTTCCCTTCAGGATTTAAATGTAAATGCTCTTGTAATGAAGTTAAATCCAGTTCTACATTTGAGGTCACCTGCAACTTCTGCTGCAAATCAATTGGTTCAATCTCAGCATCTTCAACAGGATTCTTCCCCGGTAAATTTGTCAGCTTAATAGATTCTGTATTGAAAGTCCAAGCCAAATCGCGACTAAGACGATGATTTTTTAAATCTGTTAAACCTGCTTTTAAAGTGACTTTAAACCGTGTTGCTTTTGGCAGTGCTTTATCAGCTTGAAATCCTACCATACGTGGTGTGAGAAATCGAAATTGCCCAGGTAAAGATGGTAGAAGTTCAAACTTTTGTAACAAACTCTGCTGTTTTGGACTATCAAGACTTTCAACTGGGATTAAAGCCTCTTTAAACCGGATACGGATTTGGTTGAGAGGTTTAGCATCTCCAATGGGACTAATCTGTTCAATCCAGTCTGGTAACTGTGGTGGAGTGAGAGGAGAAACAATTGGAAGCCTTTCTTTACCTGGAGTTAGACCTACCAAGTTGCACCCTGCTATTCCTACTACAAGAACTAGGAATAACAGCAACTGCATGAGGATTCTTATAACCATGCTTAAACAATTTAAAATAACAAGTCAAAATAATAATTATCGCAACCACAGATGTAGATACCTGGAGGACGGGTTCCCTCAGGATACAAGGTTGAACGCAGATAATTACCCGCGATTATCTGCGTCCATCTGCATTTATCTGCGGTTTAAATTTACACTGTCTTAAGTATGAGACTACAAAGGTAACACATGCAATTCTAAATGGCTAGATGATACAAAAATTTAGTTAGCAAAAAGTTACGAATAATATCTATCTAACACACTCTACTGAAATGTAATCCTTGTGTTATAAATCAATTGTGATGACTGCATCCAAATCAAGCTGATGAAACTAAATTCCTCATCATTTATCCCAATCAAAAAGAAAGTTTGGCATCAGCTAAATCGCAAAACTGGTAAAGTTATTTTAGCTTTGCTGCTCATCTGTGTGATAATACGTATAATACCCTGCTTAGCCCCTATACATAACGCAGATATTACACAACAACAACAGGTGATCGCATTTACAGATCGTAATGGACTACCACTAGGAACCATCCTCACCCGTGACCAAGAACATACAGCAGTTGTACCCCTAGCTCAAGTTTCTCCCCAATTTATTCACGCTATTTTAGCTGCTGAAGATAGTAGATTTTACAATCATGGCGCACTGGATTTGCAAGCGATCGCCCGCGCATTCAAGGAAGCCATTCACACCAGAAGAATTGTCTCCGGTGCGTCTACCATCACGATGCAGTTAGCACGGATGTTAAAGCCTGTTCCCCGCACCTTATCAGGCAAACTGCAAGAAATTTGGTTATCTTGGCGGTTAACAGCCGGGATGAATAAAGATGAAATCCTTGCAGGATACATAAATCGTCTACCAATGGGGGGGAATATCTACGGTGTGGAAGCTGCTGCACGTACCTATTTTTCTATACCAGCCAACGATCTCAATCTTGCACAAGCAAGCCTTTTAGCTGCTATTCCCAACAATCCCACTTACTACAATCCTTATGAACATTGGGAACGCCTCAAGCAACGGCAAAAATACGTTCTCAATCGTATGGTACAAGATGGGTATATCACTCGTTCTCAGTTAGAAAGAGCATTTGCTGAAGATATTCCTTTTCAATCCCGACACAAAGGAATTATTGCAGCACCACACTTTTTGTTTTGGGTTGCGAGTCAGTTACCATCACAAGCGCAGGAATCTTCTTCCTCCCCCATTCGCACGACTATAGATCGTCCCTTACAGCAGTTTGTGGAAGCACAAATGCAGCAGGTCATTTCCAACCTTGCTAGCAACAATGTACATCAGGCTGCAGCTTTGGTCATCGACAACCACACAGGGGAAGTTTTGGCTTATGTCGGTTCACCGAATTACTTTGATGCAGCAAAGCTAGGAAGAAATGATGGAGTCCAAGCACTACGGCAACCAGGATCGACTCTCAAGCCATTTCTCTACGAGTTGGCTTTAGAAAAAGGCACAATTCGACCAAATACTATTTTGGCAGATCTGCCAGCCCATTATGCAATTCCTGGTGCAAAACTCTACAGTCCCACAGACTACACCCAAAGCTTTCTCGGTCCTGTAAGAGTACGTGTGGCGTTAGCAAATTCCTTGAATGTCCCGGCTGTTAAGGTTTTGGAAAAAATAGGTGTGCAGACTTTTCTAGATCGTCTTCATAAACTGGGATTTGAACACCTGACTCATCCTGCAGAATACTATGGTTTGGGTCTAACTCTCGGTAGTGGCGAAGTCAGCTTATGGGAGCTAGCGAAAGCTTATCTTACCATCGCACGACAAGGACAACCCACCCCATTAATAACCACATTCCCCCACTCCCCCTTACCCACATCCCCCATTCTCCACTCCCCCACATGGCAATTAATAACCGACATGTTAAGCGATCGCCACGCACGTGCAACAGCATTTGGTGTGGATTCAGTCCTGAGTTTACCGTTTCCCACAGCTGTGAAAACCGGCACTTCCTCTAATTTTCGGGACACTTGGACAGTGGGATTCACAACCGACTACACAGTAGCCACATGGGTAGGCAATTTTGATGGTGAACCGATGCGACAAGTTTCTGGAGTGACTGGAGCTGCACCTTTGTGGAATCGAATTATGTTACACCTGTACGAGCATCAAGAACCAACAAATTTTGTATCTCCAGAAGGGATGGTACAACTCCCCATCTGTGCAAACTCTGGGTTGCGACCTACACCAGATTGTACCTCAGTCGTGCTGGAATATTTTTATCCTGAAGACACAGGAACTTTGAACTTACCCCAAGAAGATGAGGAACAGTTGGCGGCTTCCCAATCTCGTTCTAGTTCTGGCAAGTTGAAGATTTTGTCACCCCATAACGGAGATACATTTTTAGTGTATCCAGGTGAAGAAGGAAAGCAAAGACTAGAGTTTAAAGTAACAGGAACACAATCTCAGCCTGTAGAGTGGTGGTTAAATGGTCAAAAGCTAGCTACCCAGTCAGCAGATTCTCTATTTTGGTCACTCCACCCTGGTCACTGGACTTTGGAAGCCAGAAGCGCTGGAATCAGCAGTCAAGTCACTTTCCAAGTGGAGTCAGCTAGCACAAGACCAACACGTCGTGGGTTTTTGATAGCCGTGCCAAAAACGAGTGTTCGCTAGAATGCATAGTGATAGCCATCAAGTCACCATCTACGTTTTGTGTGTATGCAGATCCCGTATAGTCAATCAATGGCATATTCGTTCACCGATACACCCATCAACAAAATCTATGATGTGGTCATAGTTGGTGCTGGACCTGTTGGTTTAGCAACTGCTATTGGGTTACGCAAACGTGGTATTGACAATATTCTCGTCATAGACCAAACTCGTGCTTTTCGTCAGGTTGGACAGATTGTGGATCTTCTACCAAATGGACTAAAAGCTCTGAAATATATAGATCATAACGCTTACGAAGCCGTCAAAACAGCGAGTCTTACTTTCGTGAATTCCCAGCCGTCTGACGACGAGAAAAACACCGAAGCTATTGAGCCAAAACCTCCAAAAGCTTCACCAGAATGGGTTTCTAAAAACCTTCAGGGACAAATAGTCCGATCAGTTTCTCTGAGTTTTGATGTTTGGTTTAAAAAGTATGGTGAAGGTCGAGTTTCCATTTCTTGGTATGATTTGCAGACTACCTTAAGACGACTGCTTCCCGAAGACCAAGTTAAACCTAATCACCGTTGTGTTAATGTTGTAGATGAGCAAGAATTTGGTTGTGTTCGCTTAGATTGCGTTTCTGATGCTAGTGTAGAAGCCAACCCCTATGCATACTGGGCAGATGGACAAAAAAATAGTGATACACAGTTTCAAAATTTAGAAAGCACCTCTCAATCAGAGATCACAACATCATTTCGAGCTAAGCTAGTTGTTGCTGCAGACGGTATTAACTCTACAGTTCGTAGGATACTTTGTTCTAATAGCTCGAAACAGACTTTTGCCAACCCAGAATATTCTGGCTTTGCTGCAATCTATTGTAGAGACCTACCTGACATACCAAACGAATTGCGATCGCATCTTGAAGAGAAATTTTTCGCAGGGTCACCAATTGTAACAGTGACTAACTATGAACTATCAAGTGCTAGCGCTTTTAGTGAATGTCCAAGAATGTTGTTAATTAATAGGCAAAGCATCGGCTATCTAGTGCATGTACCCGTACCTTTGCATTCTGTGCTAGGGAAATCTGGCAGTGATTTGCTTGACTTAGCTTTACAAGAGTTAGAAAAAGCTGGTTTTCCCGATGCACTCAAAGAATTAGTACGATTATCTCCACCAGAAAATATGCTGCAACGTCCGTATTATATTCATCGTGCTGCTATTTCTGAGAATATGTCACTAGCCTGGAGTACTCCAAGAGTTGTATTAGTGGGTGATGCTGCACATGGTATGCCTCCTTTTATGGCTCAAGGTGCTAATCAAGGATTTGAAGATGCAATGGTAGTAACAACATTAATTAATCACATTGCCAAAGAAAATCATTGGGATAACAAGCACGCTATAGCTTCAGCCTTCGAGAAATATGAGTCTCTTCGTCGTCCGTTTATGGAATATATTCAAGAGGCAACATTAAAACAATTTCCCCAATCATCTAACCAAGCATGGCTGGAATATAACCAAAAAGTATACACCCGCAACTTTGACCAAATCATTGAACAATTATGCGTGTAGACAAAATTGATACGCTACTAACATAGAGAAGTTTAAAAGCCGAGATCAGCTTTGGCTAGTTCTGCAGCAGCAAACACTTCTTCGTCTGGTTTTTCTTCCCAAGCAGCATCACCAATTTCTTCGTAGAAGGTTGTATCGTAAGGACGAGTGCGTACAACCACTGGCATGGGAACAGCATGACCCAAGACCAAGGCTTGTTGCTTTGAGTCTAATTTTGCCAATACAGACCGCAATGCACCCCCACCAGACACACCAGTAAAAATTGCTTCAATGTCTTTTTCATCGTTGAGCAAAGCGGTGATCCGAGTTCCAATTTGGGACATGACCTCATTATCTATACCCGATGGACGTTGGTCTACGACCAGTAGTGTGACAAAATACTTACGCATCTCACGGGCGATCGTACCGAAGATCGTGCTTTGGACGACTGCTGAGTCAAGAAAGCGATGCGCCTCCTCAATGGTAATCATTAGTTGTGTCGGGCGATCGCTAGGATTTTTTGTCTGTAAAAACTTTTCGGCTTTGCTGACATAGTGTTGGTGAATCCGTCGGGTGATCATATTGGTCACCAACATATAAGACAGCATATTCGATTGGGAACCAAATTCAACAACAATATTCTTACCAGCTTCCAAGGAACGCAACATTTGATTGACGTAATTGTGTGGGCAAGCTGCTCGCATATACTTGAGACTATCCAACCGCAAAAGTTTACGCTGCAATGCTGTAATTGACCCTTGGTGTCCCCGCTTTTCCTCACAGAACAGCTTGATTTCCTCGTTGGTCATATTTAACAGTTGGAGAATCCAAGACTTACCAAATTCGGCGTACAGAATGTTGGCGTTATCTAAGCTAGCTTCCGAGAGTCCTAAATCTCGACTGCATAACTTAATATCTTCAACTTCAATTTGGTCGTAACTGAGGTAAAGTTCTTGTGCATTACTCACACCACGACGGCGTGTAGATTCAGGATCTAGCGTGTAAACTTCAACTTTACTAGGAAATAGTTGCTTTAAACCTTTAACAGTACTAAATTGCTTTCCTTCAGAGACAGCTTCCCAGCCATACTCAGAATGCATATCAAAAATTAAATTAACTGCTGCATTTTTGCGAATTGTTCCAGCTAAAAGTAATCTTGTTAAAAAAGATTTACCAGTTCCAGACTTACCAAAAACACCATTACTACGTTCTACAAAACGGTTTAAATCGATACAGATGGGTACATCCATATCTAGTGGTTTACCAATCGCAAAATTTTTCCTTTGGAGATCATCTTCCCAACCAAAGACTCGGCGAAAGTCATCAACACTTGCTTCGTAAACTTGGCTAAAGTGGGTAGGAATAGTTTTCACTGGCAACAGTTCCATTGTTGTGCTAGTTTGTGGCTGAAATGATGCCAAACCTGTTGCTGATGGTACAAAGGAATTTGCAGATTTTCCATTAGTAGACGGAAAAGATTCCACAGACTCAGGAGTAAACATCAACATTGGTGAAAGGTTGATGATCCCATATGTGCCACTTCCAGCTAAGATGTCTCGCAAAAAAGTGTCCTCCCAATTAGGGGGATTAGCCATAATTCGTTGGTTAGCAGTTCCTAGTAGCACGTCTGTCAGCATACAGAAAAAACGTGAGCGCACCCCTTGCACAACTAGAAACTTACCCACCCGCATGTCTTCTACAGAGACATCTGGGTGCAATCGTACTTCTAATCCCCCAGTGAGAGAGCCTTGTATTACTGAACCTAATGGCTGTCCCAAATTCATTGTGTTAATTACATAGTTGTTTTCCTTATCTTAGTGTTGCATTGTAATTGCAGAGTACAAAATTTGTATTGTCCTTTGTTTTTGTCCTTTGTCTTTCCTAAGAAATGACCAATAATTAATCTATTTGAATTGAAGTGGGTGCACTGGGACTTCCTGTAGTAGCGAAGTCTGTCAATGGTTTACGAAATTGAGCGTAGATGCGATCGCGCCAACTGAAGAATGGTTCGTAAAGGGGATTATCTGCCAATCCTGGTACTCCTTTGCCTCTGAGGGTCTCGGGGATACTTATATAGGGACCGTCAGGAAACTTTAATAGGAGAGATAAGCCTGCTACTGCTAAGTCAGCTAAGCTAGGTTCATCTCCCAGCAAATACGGTCTATCAGCCAATAAGAGTGTTAACGCTTCTAAATCTTGCTTCAAGTCGGCGATCGCACTAGTTACCACATCTGGTGTATAACCCACGCCAAAACCCAAAAATTTTAGGAGATCGCTGGGGACTCCTTGCACTAGTGTTTTGAGTAAATCTGGTGTTGTTGTAGGTAATAAGGCTCTGCGGAAATTCTGATCTTGACTTATGGCATAAAATAAAGCTTTCCGACTCTTGATCCCTATCGATTCATCTGCCCATTCTTCCATCAGTAAGCACAAACCCCGTTGTTGTGAATCTTGTGGTATCAATGGGCGTTCAGGATACTGACGATCTAAATATTTGGCTATTTCGGTAGAATCTGCTATATATCTGCTACCATCTTTTAATACTGGTACTTGCCGTTGACCAGTTAGGCGGAATAGTTCTACTTGTCCAACACCTGGTGTCACTTCAATTTTGCGGTACTCCAAACCCTTATAGTCGAGAATCAATCGCACTTTTTCTGAGTATTGAGATAATTCAAATTGGTATAATTCCAGCATTTTTTATCTCCTACCATTCTTTGTATTTGTCCCTTTTACAATTGTATATTCTTCTTAACTTTTATCTCTTCAGTGACAACTATCAATATTCCTACTGATTACCCATATAAATACTTATAAGTAATTGCTCGCAACTAAGAATAAGTGTCTCGCCTACATACTCCCTACTCCGATTTCTCGCTTTCTATAGTTCTAGGATTTTTAGCAAAAAATTATCTGGGAACATTAGAGATAAGTTAATCGTCATAATATATCTTACGCTATTCAATTCATTAATAAGGGTGGCATATCATGCTCATGAAGCTCAAAATTTGCTAGAGACTAAATATTCTTAACTAAAGATATTTCCATCAGGTTTGGACATAAGATATTACTACTTTAGTTAGATTTTATGGTTAGCAAAATGTTATAAGTCTTTATGTACAGCGTGGACAGGAAAACAAAAAATTTATGAAGCTAACTAATAGCAATCTTTTAACCAAATTAGTCAGTATAGTGGGAGCAACAGGAGTTGCGTTACTCATGAGTTTGCCATCAGGGGCAAACGAGGTTGTGAATCCTGTGCAAATAGCACAACAGAGTAGTGGTGCTGGTGGCAGATCACTGAATCCTAGCCCTAGTATTTTCAACGAGCCTCCTTATAATCGCAGTCGAACTGCACCTGGTGAAGCGACACCTCCTTCATCCTTACCTACAACTCCACCAGGAACAACACCTTCATATCCTCCATCCTCAACAACCGGAGGGAAAGATTTGGTGTCGTTGACGCAGTCAAACAGCCAATTCAAAAAGCTAACACAGGCTTTAAAAGCAGCCGGACTGACAGCAACTCTTAAGGGCAAAGGTCCTTTCACTCTCTTTGCGCCCACAGATGCAGCATTTAATGAATTGCCCCAAGATGCCCTTGCAGAATTGTTCAAGCCAGAGAATAAAGAGGTACTGGTGAAGATATTAACCTACCATGTTGTACCAGGTGAGGTACTATCCAGTAATTTGAAATCTGGTGAAGTCAAAACTGTTGAAGGTAGTCCAATCAACGTTAAGGTTGATCCAAAAAACGGAGTCATGGTAGATGATGCCAAAGTCATCCAGGCGGACATCAAAGCTAGCAACGGCGTAATCCACGTCATCAATAAAGTGATTTTGCCTCCTAACTTGTAGATTGTTGCCAATGTTAGTTTCTATAGACAACGAGTGCATCCCAATTTAGCAGATTTATTTTGTAGTGCGTTCGCGAAGCGTGTGCTTTGCACTCACATCTTGCTCGCCAAATATATCGCTTGAGCGAGACGCTTGTACTACTTATTTCATTGAAGGGATGCTCCCTATACTACTCTGTTCAAATGTTAATTAGAACAGAGTTTTTTTGTGTTATAAATGTCTATTATTTGTACTACTAATAATTCAAAGTTTTATTATGGCTGATCAACTTATGAATCGAAGATTTCACTTCGGTATTCTACTATTCACAGTATTAGGAAGTTTAGCGTTCCCATGCAGTGCCAAAGCTAGTTTATTGAGCAATTTAACTGTCGAGATTGATGGATTGAAAAATCTGAAAGGGCAGATTTGTGTGAGTGTTTTTGCAAGTAGTAAAGGTTTTCCAACTGATGCTGCCAATGCATTACAAAATCAGTGCCTGCCAATTACCAATAGAGCAATGCTTGTAACCTTTAATAATTTGAAACCTGGAACTTATAGTGTGGCAGTACTACATGATACAAAAGGCGATCGCAAAGTTCATCGAAACTTCTTGGGCATTCCGACAGATGGCTTTGGTTTTTCTAGAAATCCCACAATTCTTACAGGTCCACCCAAGTTTGAAGATTCAGTCTTCCTGGTAGCAGGTCCAAGTACAAATATTCAAATTCAATTGATGTATTTGGGTGGTTAAAGAGAAAGAAAAGAAACCACAAAAGAATTATCTGTGCTTCACTTGCGGGTATACCGATGCTTCACCCCAACTGGAAAGTACTCAGGGTCGCCAGTTGGGGCTAAAGCGACTTGGGGTATTTGGTATTCTTTGGGAACGTAATTAGCAAATTCGCTGTTGAGGCGCTTTAACTGGGAAAGAATAGAGGATGCTATGGTTTGCCTTTTTTCTTCACTACCTTCTACCCCTGGTGCTAACTCCACAACCACAGATAAAAATCGGTTCTTGTCTGCATCTTCTTGCACCTGCAACACAAACTTACCTGTCACCCATTCTCGAATCACTGGTTGCTCTAATCCCACCGTCACATTTTCTGGGTAGATATTCGCGCCAAAGTAGGAAACTGTGAAATTAGAGCGTCCAAAAACATAAACGAACGGTAAAGAGCGAATTCCCCTAACTGTATTTTGTCCAGACGGTGTATGCAAAGTCTTTACACCATGATGTTGCAAATCCGCTACTGGGTCAAATCCCCATTCCTTCAAAAACTGAAACATGGCATCGTAACTAATGATCCCCCCATTGTCAGAGATGTGATAGCGTACCAAGGGAATGCCGTTATTACCAGAGAATAACAAAGTGCCATCCTGAACTTCAAAAAAGCGGCTGAGGGGATCATACTGTACCAGTGTAGGTAAACGAGATTCCCCAAACAAAGCACGCGCTGCATCTGGGTGATCCGCTAAAAATCGCCGAATGCAGATACTTAAAGGCGTTTCGTTCCCCAAAACACCCGCATCTGCTGTCCCATAGAGTGATGCTGAGTCATAGCAAGGATGTTGGGAGCCAATCCTTTCGCCCACTAGGCTGCGCCATTCCTCACTAAACACCTCTCCCGCCATCACCAACTTTATTTGATATTCCTGCCACTTAATACCACGGGCAATACCATTGTCAATAATATCTTTAAGAAATGGCGGGTATCCTAGCAGGACAACTTGCTCAAAAGCTGAACCGAGTTCTGCAAGAACTCGAAAGATTTCTTCTTTATTATTACCAGGAGTAATAACAGTGACAGGATAACCTTTGCTGGCCAAATAGCGACAGCAATTGGTTGTATACATTCCACCAACCCAGGTTCCTAAAGTAAAACAAATAACAGCTAGGGTACGTTTAGTATCTGCATAAAAACTGTCATGAAATATTTGCTCAAAGCGTGTGGCAATTTCCATCTCATCTGCAAAGAAACGAGGCCAAAATGTGGGTTTTCCCGTAGAACCAGAAGAAACTGCGATCATGTCACACGTTTCTAGCCGACCATGGCGGCACAAATTAGCCAGAGAATGGCACAACAGGTAATTTTGTTTCGTCAATAGTGGTAGTTTTTGGAAATCTTCAAAGCTTTGGTATTCAGTAGGATTGATCGCCTCTTGTGCCAAAAAAGCCTGATATGCAGGTACAGTAGCAGCCACTTCGTGAAATAGTGCTAAAGCAGCTGACTCACTCTGAGTATTTAAATGCCGCTGTAGTAATTTCTCTAACGGTGTATGTACAAAATCTGTAAATGCCTGAACTGCCCGTTGTTGTTGTTCTTCAGAGTTCATAAGCTTTATTGATGTAACAAATCCTAACTACCATCCTGAAGTAGAATCGATACTACCGTTACTAGTGTTGTTGCCGTGGCTGTGAAAAATACTCGAAAAATACTCAGTTTGTAATTATATTACCTTAGGTGAGTGTTCTCCCCTCCCACTAAAAAATTTGCGTAAATTGACCTTTGCGCCTTGTAGCAACTACTAAAAACCCATATTCATCCTTCAGTACCATGCAAGTCTATTGCAGTAAACAACACACAAATAATGAGCGTAGCCGCTTTTGCAGCCAGTGTGGTGAGCCGCTACCTCTTTGTGCAGGGCAGGTTATAGATAACCGCTATCGAGTGATACGTTTACTAGGGCAGGGTGGTTTTGGACGCACATATTTGTCTGAGGATCTAAAACAATTGCCGCAAAAGTGTGTACTGAAGGAATTTGCACCTCAAGTAGAACAACTGCAGGATCTACAAAAAGCAAAAGAACTGTTTGAGAGAGAAGCAAGTGTCCTCAAAAAACTTCAGCATCAGCAAATTCCGCACTTTCACGCTTCGCTGCAAGTGAAGGTGGGCAAAAAAGATTTTTTCTTTTTAGTACAAGACTATGTGGAAGGTGACAACTACTGGCAGTTATTAGAAAATCGTAAAGATCAAGGGCAAAGCTTTAGCGAGGAAGAAGTCATAACTCTGATGCAACAAATTTTGCCTGTCTTGTCTTATATCCATTCACGGGATGTTGTTCACCGCGATATCTCTCCTGATAATTTAATTTGGCGGTCTTTTGATCATTTGCCTGTACTGATTGACTTTGGTGGTGTGAAACAATTGCCGGCAAGTAAGGGTTTTTGGTTTACTCAACTTGCAGGAAATCGGACTTTGTTAGGTAAAAAGGGCTATGCACCAGAAGAACAGCTGCGACAGGGCAAGGCTTTTCCTTGTAGCGATTTATATTCTTTAGCAGTGACAGCGCTAGTATTACTAACGGGTAAAGAACCCCAAGATATTTATGACAGCTATCAAGCAACTTGGCGCTGGGGAAAGGAAATCAAAGTCAGCTATCAACTAGAAGCTGTTTTAAAGAAGATGCTGGCTTATAAACCAAGCGATCGCTACCAACGAGCCGATCAAGTTCTCAAAGATCTACAATTCTCTACTCCTCCTGTCAAACGTATAAATTCTCAGATCACTAAGATTAAGACAATAGTCCTTGCGCCTGGGCGACAACAGGCAAACGCTATAGTCAGTCAACTACAAGGTAAAACGCAAGCGATCGCTCAAGCTGCGCCTTTACCTGCTTGGCTACGTTCTCTAGGAATGAGTCTAGTTGGGACAACTCTAGTTGGGTTAACCTTTGCGGGTACTTGGGTGTTAGTTACAGCTGCTATTCATAGCGTCTCTTCCTTTTCTGTACCAAAGATCTCACTCCCAACACTCCCACTGCCAAAAATCCCCAGTTCGGATTCTCCTAGCTCCAACAAACCCTCAAAGAGTAACGAAAACGAAACAAGTCGGATCAACCAAATTTTACGTCATCGTCAACAGCTAGAAATATCAGATGGTTTTTTCAATCTCATGGTTAATGAACTTTTTTATACGAGAAATCCAGATGCAAAAGGACGTAACCTCACAAGTAGCTCTGAAGATAAAGCTTTACGGAATAAATGGTTTGATATTGCGGAAGAAGTCTTGAATAAACTAGAACAAGCTAACCTCAGTACAGCAGCTCGTCATAAATTAGGAAATTATAGTGGGCGAAACTACAGTATTTGGAGACAGCAAGCACAAGCAGGAAAGTTGGGTGACTACACAATCAATCAACTGAACCAAGACACATACCAAATATTTGATCAACTGTTTCCTGGTCAACAACATGGAAAACTGAACCAACAAACACTGGGTCAAATTTGGTACGCGATCGCAGCTGATCAAGTGAGTAAAAGAGTTAAAAACTAAGAATTAGGAGTTTACCAAGAGTTAGGAGTTGGGAATTAAAATTTCACAAATCAGTTTTCCTGTTCGCTGTTCCTTGAAAATTTATTTTTTTAGAGAAAAATCCTTGTGTGTAGAGACCTAGCACTGCTACGTCTCTACTGGAGTGTGTAGAAAGTGAGTGCGATCCTGGCTTTGCCCAACGCCTGTACAAGATTTATGAGTTATCATTTTTTAACTCCCAACTCCCAATTCCTAACTCCTAACTCCCAATTCCTAACTCCTAACTCCTAACTCTCCTATGAATCCTGTCTATTGCTCTAAAAGACATGAAAATCCTGCGGGTAGTCGTTTTTGTCTTCACTGTGGCGAGAAGTTAGATGCTTCGGTGACTCAGGGTATCCAAGGAGGGACGATTTTGAGCGATCGCTATGTGATTATACGTCAACTGGCGCAAGGGGGATTTGGAAAGACTTATTTAGCCGAAGATATTAACCGCTTCCGGGAACTGTGTGTCTTGAAGGAATTTGCTCCCCAAGTTCAAACGACTTATGTCGTCCAAAAAGCTGAGGAACTGTTTGAGAGGGAAGCAAGCGTTCTCCACAAACTAGAGCATCCCCAAATTCCGCGTTTCCGGGAACTATTTCGCATTAACCTAGATGGCAAAGAACGTCTGTTTTTAGTACAGGACTATGTCGAAGGACCAACGTACCGTTCTTTGTTGGAGATGAAAAAACAGAAGGGTTTGCACTTTACAGAGGCGGAAGTACGTCAGCTATTGCAACAAATTTTACCAGTATTAGAATATATTCACTCTATGGGAGTGATTCACCGTGATATTTCCCCAGACAACTTAATTCTGCGCACCACCCAAGTCTTTCCTGATCAGCAGGAGGTGAGGGGAATACCTGTGTTAATCGACTTTGGCGGTGTCAAACAAGTCGCAGCCGTTGTTGCCTCGCGATTTTACCAGTCTGGTGAGTCTGGTGTAGCGAAATCTTCCACTCCACCAACGCTTTTGGGTAAGATAGGTTACGCACCCCCAGAACAGATGCAGACTGGCTTGGTGGAACCCCACAGTGATTTGTATGCTTTAGCCGCAACAGTGCTAGTTTTGCTAACGGGCAAACATCCGCAGGAGCTGATTGATAACCATAATCTTTCTTGGCAGTGGCGACGAGAGGTTAGTCTAAGTTCCAACTTAGGAATGGTTTTGGATAAAATGCTGTCCCCAACGCCAAGCGATCGCTACCAAAGCGCTGCTCAAGTTTTAGATGCACTAAATGCTCCATCTGTCAACCATTCGGCGCAACTTCATACCATCCCGCCAACATCTATCACACTAGGTGTCTCCTCATCTCCCTCATCTTCCTCCTCTCCCCCCAAAAGTCCATGGACACTGGGAAAAACTCTACTCATTGTGTTAGTGTCACTCGCGGTTGGTGTGGGTCTTTGGGCAACCCTAACCAAGCTGCAGTCTAATTCTGATAAGGATTCAGGCAGCGATTTTACACCCCAACCAACACCAACATCAAACACCTATCTAACCAAAGAGCCTACCGAGCCTTTGGCAAAATATTCACTCCTTGAACGACAACGCAAGCAAAGATTACGCGA
>Ga0070738_10001829_pt1 | contig 37892 bp, 31 predicted proteins | sample Coa_R2_2_FD_66446 | JGI IMG/M metagenome (GOLD analysis project Ga0070738, IMG submission 66446) | Surface soil microbial communities from Centralia Pennsylvania, which are recovering from an underground coalmine fire - Coalmine... | ecosystem: Environmental > Terrestrial > Soil > Unclassified ...
GGCCCGCTGTCGGATGCACCGGGTTGTTAATGTTATTGAAGCTGAAATTTGGCGTGATCTGGCTGGTGATGATTCCATTCAGTGCATTCGGGCCAGACACATTACTGAAATTCAACTGCTCGAAATACAGGCGCGAGAAATCGCTGAACACTTGCATTGATGTGGTGTTCAACGCATAGCTGATGCCGATGCGCTTAAAGGAGCGTCTGATCGGATAGCTCAGCGAAACACTGAAGCCGGTGCTGGTCTGGCTGAAGTTTTGCAGGGTCTGCTGGATAGAATCGGGCAAATTGACCTGCTGGTTATAAACGGCGCTTAACTGTTGCAACTGGTTGTAGTCGTACTTGGTGTTGAAGACTGTGAATCCGAGCTGCAGGGGACGGTCAAAAAGATAAGGCTGCGTGAAGCTGAACGAGAGGTTGCGCTCGAATTGGCCGTAGGAGAGATTTACGCCAAGAGTCTCGCCCAACCCGAGGAAGTTATTCGTCTGGTAACTCAGGCCAATGAACGACCCTGCCAAACCGCTCACGCCGCCATTCAGACCAATGCTGTTCTTGCCCTTTTCTTTGACCTTCAGGGTGATATCGACGGTGTGATCCTGGTTGTTGGTCTTCAGCTCGGAATCCTGATCCACTTTCAGGTTTTCGAAATATCCAAGTTGGTTCAGCCGTAACAGGCTGAGCTCCCATAGCCGGGAGTTGTAGACATTCCCTTCTTCCAGAACCAACTCACGGCGGATCACTTTGTCACGGGTGGTAGTGTTTCCCTTGAACTCGATGCGACGCACGAAGAATTGCGCACCTTCGTCAATATCAATTTCCAGGTTTATGAGCTTCTTCGGTTCATCAATGTTCGTGTTCGGAACCGAGCTGAAGTTGATGTAGCCAAGCTCCCCGTAAGCCTTTCGTAGGTTCTCCAGACCTTTACGCATCAAGGCAATATCGAAAATATCGCCGTCCTTGATAGGAAAGAGTTTTCTGAGGGCTGCCTGATCGGTTACGACCTTGCTGCCGGTGAACTTTATGCTGCCCAGACGGTACTGATCGCCTTCGGCTACCGGCATCGTAATGTCGACGACTTTGCCGTGGCTCACCTTAAACGGCAAGTACCACTTGATGCCGCTGGTGTCGCGAGTATTTGTTTTCGGATCCTGGACAACCGCCTTGAAGTAGCCTTTTTGCTGCATCGCATCGCGAACGCGTTCGCTGTCCTCTTCCAGCTTGCTGGCGTCGTAAGTCTTGGAAAACAGATTCTCGAGGAAGATGCTGTGCGGGATGCCGATCGGCTTCAGATTCTTCATCGCCGCGCGCAGGTAGCGCGCGTTTAGAGCCTGATTGCCTTCGAACTTGATCTTGCCGACCTTAACCTTCGGACCTTCCTTGATGTAGAAGGTAATACCGACCGAAGCCGGAGGGATCTGCCGTACCTCGGTACGGATGGTGGCGAACTGGCGTCCATGTTCCGACAGCAATTCCTTGATCACCACTTCCGCATGCTTCACTTTTGTTGGGTCGAACTGGCTCTCCTGGCTGAGGCCTACCTTTTCCTGCTTGTAGCGATCAAGAACGTCTGACTGAGATACCGAGCTCATTCCGACGTACTGAATGTCGCGGATGGTCGGCTTCTCCTTTACATAGACGTGAATGATCCAGCCTTTTTCCGACGGTTCGCGTTCAATGCGGATGTCCTGGAAATAGCCGGTGTTCCAAAGAGAATTGAAGTCACGTTCAATACTGTTGATGTCGTAAACGTCACCTGGCTTGGTGAACATCCGGGCCTTGATCGTGTCCTGTGGGATGCGCCGGTTGCCATGAACCTCGATTGCGGCCACCAGCTCCTGCTGCTGAGTCTGCGCTTGAGCTGAAAATGGCAGCATCCCCAGGAGGGACAGGGTCACGGTCAGGAATCGAACGAGACGAGATGCACCCCGGTGCCTTAGGAGGAAAATTCGGCATTTGTTGCACTGGTGCGAGTCGGGCGCCGGATTCACCGTTCCGTCCCGTTGCAAACGGTTGAAAAAATTAGAAATAGTGCGACCTCAAAACCCGGGATAAGCGGAAACGAGATTATACGGGCCAGCAGCCTTCATCGCCAAACCAGAGACGCTCGCCCACAACTATGATCGCTTTGGAACCCGTCACTCTGGCTGAAGTTTCGCAACTCCTGAATGCGCAACAAGGGCCGTTAAGCCCACCCGCTGACCGTGCTTCTCGATGTGCTGCAGGATTTGCAGAGCAACATCGAGTGCTGCCCGGCCATCCTGCAAAGAAACGACTGGCTTTCCGCGGGAGCGCACCGCACTGAGGAAGGAAACCAGCTCGGCTTTCAATGGCTCTTGCAGAGAAATGGCGGGTTTCGAGATTTCTATTCCCGCTCCGGCAAGAATCGCTGCGCCGGAAAGGGGGAGGGGTCCCTGCGCGCCGTTTTCCATTTGCGCCAGTGCTTCCACCCCTGCGCGCTCATTCACACTGAACACAAGGACGTCCTGCCGGCTGTAGTCCACGGAAACGTATTGACGCGGCTGAAAGAATCGGACCTTGCGAACCCGCTCAGTGCTGACTCGGCTGGCCGTAAAGTTGGCTACACAGCCGGACTCGAATTCGATCCGCACATTCGCAATGTCCACTTTTGGGGAGAGAATAGGAAGCCCCACCGCACGGATCTCGCGAATTGGGGAATTCACAAACGAAAGTACGATGTCGAGATCGTGAATCATCAGGTCGAGCACTACGTCCACGTCGAGCGCCCGCGGACCGAAGATGCTCAGCCGGTGCACTTCGAAAAACATAGGAACTGTTAATAGAGGGTACGTGGCTCGAACTGCTGGATTGAACCGTTCCAGGTGGCCGACTTGAGCGACCCGCCCTGTCTGCTTCGCCACGCGAATTAGTTCATCGGCCTCCGCCAGCGTTGAAGCAATCGGCTTTTCGATAAGCGCATCGAGCCCGGATTCCATTATGGCTTTTGCGACCGCCAGATGCGCAGTCGTGGGAACCGCGACCGACGCGGCATCTACGTCCGTATTCCGAAGCAGATCTTCGATGGTTGAAAACGCCCTGGTGTTGAACTGAGCCGCGAGACTCTGGGCACGCGACAGGTTGGCATCCACGATTCCGACCAGTTCGACCGGCTCTCCGGCCTGCTGTAGATCGTGATAGACCCGGGCATGATTCTTGCCAAACGCTCCCGCACCAATCACTGCGACACGAATTATCTTCTCTTCCGACAAACTAAGATTAAGAAACGGCTGCCTTTCTGAGCACGGCAATCTGGCCGGCATGATATAGCTCGTGCTGGGCCACGCCGAGCAGCATGTAGCGCATGTTGTGGTCGCGGTTCGGAACCTGCTCGTTGAGCCGCGACTCGGGCAACGAGAGAACCGCGTCATAGAGCTTCTTCTGGGCGGCCTGCAGGTCCCGCAACGTCATTTGCCAGGCCTCCTCGGTGCTGTTGCGCACCGTCGGCCAATCCTGTTCGCCAATGAGTTCAATCGCGTGCCCATTCATGCGTTGCAACACCGCACCTTTCCAAGCCGTGAGGTGGTTCACAATCTCCCAAATGCTGTGCGCGTTATTGACCGGGTGCGCGTTGGCGACCATTGAATTCACTGCCGGCAGCAATTCCATCAGCGAGGGCCCGTGCCAGGCATCACCTTCAAAAGCGCGCCGTATCTGGTCGGCAATTCGTTCCACTTCCGTCATTTGCCCTTCTCCACGTCACCAGAGACGATGGCGATACCCGCGCGGTTAGCAGCCGTGATGATCTCGGTGCCGTCAATCAACAGGCACTTGCCGGGATCGATCGCGAGACAAGTCGCTTTCGCCCGCTTCATGGTTTGAATGGTCTTCACGCCGATCACCGGCACGTCAAAGCGCATATCCTGTTTTGGCTTCGCGACCTTTACCACTACCAGGTCGCGCGCCAGAGTAGAGGTATCTCCGCCTTCCGCGAGACTGTGCATGATGTGCCCAGCACGCTCGATCGCTGCATCCGTGCCTTCCATCGCCTCGACGGCAACGCAAGCCGAACCGGCAACGATTACCGTTTGACCAATATCGTACTGTGCCAGGTGACGAGCAACGGTTCGACCATAAACGATATCTTTCTTTTCGTGCTCGGAAGGATGCCGCTTCGTCAGCGTACCCTTTTTCGCCAGCAAAGGCTCGAGCAGTTCAGTGGATGAGATAAGCGTGATACCTTCGTCGGCCAGAACCTTTGCAACGCCGCCGATCAGCGAGTCGGTATTACGGGTTCCGAGTGAAAGCAGAAGTTTGGCGAGACGCCAATCGGGCCGAATACTGGAGAAAATCTGCGTGTGTTTCACCTGGCCGGCCATGACGGCACGCTCCACCCCCTCGCGATGAAACACCTTGATCAGCTTCGAGAGTTCACCCAGAGATAACCAGTGAACCGACTCGGCGCCGGACTTCTCGATCTCAGGAAAAGTCTCTTCTTTGATGGCAGCGACGACAACTTCCATGCCGCGTGCTTTTGCGGCTTCCAGTACCAGGAAGGGAAAGCGTCCGTTGCCGGCTATCAGGCCGAGTTTCATAGTTGTCAGTTGCTAGTTGTCAGTTGTTCAAGCTCCTGACAACTATTTGATCACGCCGCGATCTGACGACTCGATGAACCGAATCAGCAACTCCACGTCCTCGCTGTGCGCCGGCTCACTCTTCAATTTTTCCAGTGCCTGCGAGGTGTTCAGTTTCGATGCCAGGAGAATCTTGTATGCATGATGCAGTTGCGTGATCCGTTCCTTGCTGAAGCCGCGGCGTTCCAGTCCAACTTTGTTAAAGCTGAAGGCATGCACATCACGGACTGCGCTGGTCATTGAAAAAGGCAGAACATCCTGCGTGATGGTAGTCCCGCCGCCGATGTAGGAATGCGCTCCGATGCGCACGAACTGGTGCACCGGGCACAAGGCGCCTACGACGGCCCATTCTTCGACCGTGACATGTCCGGCAAGCGTCGCAGCGTTTACCAGCATGGCATGATCGCCGATCTGGCAGTCGTGCCCGATGTGTGAGTACGCCATGATCAGGATGTGACTGCCAATGCGCGTGGTTCCACCGCCCTTATTCGTTCCGCGATTGATGGTGACGTACTCGCGAATAACGTTGTCGTTGCCAATTTCCAGGCGGGTCGGTTCGCCACGGTAAGAAATATCCTGCGGTTCAATGCCAATAGCAGCGAAAGGAAAAATACGATTGTTGCTGCCGATGCGCGTGGGGCCGTGAATGACGACGTGCGAAATCAGCTCGCAACTGTCGCCAAGTTCGACGCCGGCGCCCACAACGCAATATGGACCGATATGACAGGATTCCGGAACCTTTGCTGCTGGATCGATAATTGCTGTGGGATGTATCGGCATCAGGCTCGCGCGGATCTCATTCTCTATTTTCAGGAGCCGATGTGGTTGCGGGCGGCTCCCTGTCCACCAGCCGGCAGGTGACTACTGCTTCGGCGACCAGCTTTTCTCCGACGAAGACTTCTCCTTGCATACGCACCGCAGTGCTGCGCCAGGCAAGGACATCGACTACGATCTTCAACTGGTCTCCCGGCGTGACCGGACGGCGGAAACGCGCGCGCTCGATACCGGTAAAGACCATCAGTTTGTGATCGCGGTCGGGGATTTCGGTCAGGAGGAGCGCCCCTCCGGCCTGCGCCATCGCTTCCACCATCAACACTCCTGGCATAATCGGAAATCCCGGGAAATGGCCCGCAAAAAAAGGTTCATTGACGGTAACGTTTTTCAACGCGACAATGCGCTGCTTACGCTGAATTTCAATGACACGGTCGATCAGCAGGAACGGATAGCGATGCGGCAGGATTTTCTGTATCTCGACAATATCGAGCACAGTGGTGGCTGCCTCAGTGGCGCTGGCGGGGTTGAGCGCAGTTTCAGTCATTTACGTTCCGAGTCTCGCAGACAGCCTTTGTGCCGTGATGCTTCCGTAGTGGCAAAACAGGCGGTGTCAAAGTAAACGGAAATTATACGCAATCTGATGAAGAGAACAGCAAAACCAGCAGTCAGTTCAACGGAAGCGCGCCGTAAACGGCCAAACAGCGTGCTGGAAAACGCGGAGGGAAAACTCACGCAGCTGATTCGCTATTTGGAAGGGCGACAAAGCGCCATCATCGAAAGCGTCCGCCACATGGTGGAGTTGGAATCACCAAGCCACCACAAAAAGTCAGTAGACCTGCTTGGTGAGAGATTGGCAAGCGCTTTCTCCGGGAGAGGCGGACGAGTTCAGTTTCATCCGGCAGCCAGATTCGGTGCGCATTTGCAGGTGTATTTTGCCGCCGAAAGCCGCCAGCGCGCCGTCTTGTTGCTTGGACATTTCGACACAGTTTGGGAAGTAGGCACGCTACGGACCATGCCCTTTCGCGAAGCGGATGGTCGCCTCTGGGGTCCTGGCGTACTCGACATGAAATCTGGAATCGCACAGATGATCTTTGCCATCGAGGCACTCCAGCGCGTGCGCGGGAAACTGCCGAGGCCGGTGACGGTCATGCTGGTCACGGACGAAGAGGTGGGCAGCGAAAGCTCGCGGCCGCTTACCGAGTCCATCGCCAAAAAATGCGCTGCCGTACTGGTTGTGGAACCCGCCTTCGGTCTGAACGGCGCTCTGAAGACCGCTCGCAAGGGCGTCGGCGATTACACCCTGAAGGTGAATGGACGCGCAGCTCATGCCGGACTCGACTTCGAAAATGGGGCGAGCGCGATTCTCGAACTCTCCAAACAAGTCACCGAGATATCGAAGTTCACGGACCTGAAAAAGGGCATCACGGTGAACCCGGGTGTCATCCGTGGCGGCACGAGAACAAACGTGGTTGCGGACGAAGCCGAGGCCGAGTTTGACTTGCGAATCACGTCAACTTCGCAGGCGAAGGCCGTCGATAAGAAGTTTCATTCCCTGAAGCCGTTCGACCGACGGTGCAAGCTGGAAGTCAGCGGTGGGATCAACCGCCCTCCGCTTGAACGGAGCGACAAAGTTGTAGGCCTGTTTCGCAAGGCACAGACCATCGCTTGCGAAATCGGTTGGCACCTGGACGAAGCCGCAGTTGGTGGGGGATCGGATGGCAATTTCACCGCCGGATTGGGCATTCCAACCCTCGACGGCCTAGGGGCTGTCGGCGAAGGGGCGCACGCACGAAATGAGTCCGTTCTGATCTCAGAACTGGTGCGCAGAACAGCGTTGTTGGCGAGGTTGGTGGAAGAGGTATGAAGGCTAGGCCCGAGGACAGGAATGTCCGCGCCACACAGGCAGATCAGAACAGCCTTTCCTGCCTTCTCAAGTTTCCGAACGTCCCAATGTTTGTCAGGCTCAATGCAAAACGATACTGGTTCTCATTGCGCACCGCACCCAGGGCGAGGCGGCGGAATTCGACGCTGATTCCACAGCAGTCCCAGTTGTAACTGCTTTGCACCGCCGCGTACTGCAAATACTGGTTTGTCACATCGAAGCCAATATTCGTCGCGGCGCTGATCCCACGTTTGTTGGGGTTGCCGTATCCTACCAGCCAGCGAAACTGGTTGAATTCGAGCGGCGCGGGAGCCGGATTCGGGTTCTGCGGCGTCGGCGCCACCGGAATCGTTTCGCCTACTACGCGCACATACGCGGTGCTGCCTGCGACGAAGTAGTCTTTGAAATGGTGTGTCACATAAGCGGTGCTAGCGTTGATGTGGCCGCTGATCGGATCGTAGTCGAGATGCCATTCGACATCCGTGTTGTGGCCGGTTTCCACCCACATGCGGGAGACCACCGGTGAAAAGCGGCGCGGTGCCGTCAGGAAAGCGATACCCGTCAATTCCGCGGTTGTGGTGAACACGTTCTGCTGGCCCGAAACCAGTGCGCCACCGAAGGTCGGATCCAAAAAATACTTCTGAATGACTTCCCAACTGAATATCTGGTGACCGGCAGCAGTTGCTCCGCACGGCGATTTGGTTTCCGGTTGCTTGGCAAAGCTCGACGGCAAGGTTTGTGGAGCCGTCGGCAGAGCCTGCTCGCCTCTGCCGGGAATTTCATTCGTCGTTGTTTCCGGCACGCAATTTTTCGGAGCCTTCGTGGGTTTCGCGTAAAGGCGGTTGGTGATGGAATACTCCACTTCGTTGGTGTCCGTCAGAATGTCGCGCGCATCGAAGCGGATGATTTGCGAAAAATTGTTGACTCCCGTCACGTTGCGATACACGAAGCGGGGCTCGACCACGTGTTTCAGGCGATGGCTGAATAGGGGTTTGTCGAAGATTCGCTCTACCGCCGGCGGTCTAATCTCGATTGTAGCCTCTACTGCTTTGCGATTTACGCCCTGGCTGCCCGGAATGCCGATGCCGGAACCGGCCACGAGATCTTGCGTGTAGTAGGTGTTGTCGACGGAGACCTCCGGACGAATATCCCACTGATGAAAATGGAGGGGCAGAGCCGCGCGTGGATTTACATCAAAACGGCCAACAAGGTTGTCGGTCACGAAGCCGGGCTCACGGCGGGAAACGCCCTGCAGGGCGCTATCGTAACTCCACTTGATCGGCGTGGACCCCAATGAATGCTCCGCACTTCCGAGGTCCAGGCTTGGCATGTGGAGAATGGTGATCGAATCTCCTTTCGCCGTGCTCTGGAAGTTCTGGTAGCGGGAGGCCATCAAACTGACGAAGTACCCATCGGTAGATTTAGAAGCAAAAGCGACGGAATTCGTCTCGGAGTTTGTCGCCTGGGTGAAGCTTTCAGAGAAGGTCTGGCGAAAGAGATACGAGCTGAGGTAATCGATGTTGGCGACGCCGCGGAATCCCCAGGGAAGCTGCGCCGCGCCATCTGCGTGCAGTTCTTCGCCGGTCTGGTTGACGCCGCCTACGCCATAGTTGCGATCAAGTACGCCGAAGTAGTCCGCATTAAGAAAAGAGGTCTGGGTTAGCCGTGACCGAAATTGACCATGCTGCGCCCAACCTATTGCGGAGTAATATTCGGCACCCAGCGTCGCATCCATACTACGGTTAATAGCCCAGTAGAACGCGTCACCCAGGATGGTTCCTTTCAACGATGACTGCCCGATGTCTGGAATCAGGAATCCCGACTGGCGCCCGATACGTTCCGCAGGTAGCCGCGTGTAAGGAAAGTAGAAGATCGGAATATAGAAAAAGTGAAATGTCGCGTGGTACAGCTTCGCATTTTCGCCCAGCAGTACGACGGCTTTCTGAGTCTGAAAGGTCCATTTCGGACTTTCCAGGCGGCAATCCGTCACGGTTCCATTGTGGACGATGAATAAATCACGCCCTATCTTCTCGACCATCTTTCCCTTGAAAGCGAACGGGTTGGACGACGTCAGAAGCACGTGGCTGCCGCGAAATCGGGCCCCCGTGCTGCCGACGACGTTGTAGAACTTGCCTGAGTCGGTAATGCGATTGTACGTAGCGCGTGTCGCCTGGATATGCTCGTCGTGCGGACCGCCATCGAAGATCAGATGCCCCGTGGCTTCAATCTCGCCAGTGGCGGAGTTGTAGGTAATCTCGTCGGCGCGCATGACGTAGTTGTGGGCGGTAATGACGACGTTTCCGCGCAAGTGATACACATCGCCGACTTTTTCCTGTTGCGCAGCTTCGATTACAACTTCTTCCGATGGAGGAGGGCTGGCTGGCCGCGGAGTGATTTGCGCGAATCCTGAGGCTGACAATATCGCGGCCAGACAAACTATGGCCGCTGCGATCAGGATTCTGCTGCGGAGGGTCATCGCGCCATTGGTTCAACCCCAAACGTCCGCTCATGTTGTCCGTCAACGTGCTTTCGCAGGGGGAACTTGCAAGGTAACACGCCGGTACCGGGAAACAAAATAGCCGGAAGCTTAACTGGGGGTATGATGGTTTCGACTCTCGGCGTTCTTCCATCGGCGATGGCCTGCAAGACCTGTGGCGAGCTCTGCCGTTGCTCGGAGCCCGAGGTCGAAGTGTCGCGCCGGATCGCGTTTTCCGATCCCGACTCTTACGATCCCAGCGAAGAGCAGTTTGCTTCGAGCCTCGCTTCGACGAGCAGTTCACCAGCAGAGGAAGAGGAAGAAGAAGCTGCCCTCATTGCCAGCTCGACGTTGGCGGAGAGTTTGCAACGCGCACGAAGCGCAGGCCCTGGAGACATGAGCGAGACGGTTCCCATCGAGAATACCGACAGCCGCAGTTCTAAGCCGGACGACCCCATCAATTGGAAAAATGAACTGAGTACCCGGCTGAGCAAGTACAAGGCTCGGCGGCGCGAACAACTCGGTCAGAGCTCGCTGGACTTTTCTTTCGAATCCACCGCCGCCAATCATGTCTTTCTACAACCTGAGGGTGGTTTGGCGGAGTCAGACGCCAGTTTTTCGACGGACAACTTGGCGGATACACAGTTATGGACACCCTCTCACATGGGCAGCGCAGCTCCAGACCTGCAGGCGAGCACGCGTCCTATGGATGTCACCGGATTGTTCGCTCAGCCGACGAAGGTTGTAGAAGACGAAACAGTCCCGCCGCTGCCCCCGGACGTTGGCAAGCTGATCGAATTCCCAAGGACTAACTACCTTGCTCCGGCTGTCAATCCTGTGGAGTTGGCCGAACCCGTGCTGGATTCACCACGAATTCTCGATGTACCTGAGAATATCCCGGCGCCCCCACCTCCCCTGTCGGATATCGAACTGGATCCGGCAAGTGCAGAGATAGATCCTCATCTTCTCGAACCGGCTCTGGACATAGCACCCCTCCCACAAAGGCTCTTCTCCAGCGCTGTCGATTGCATCCTGGTGCTGGCAGCCTTTGCATTGTTCGCCACCATCGGGATGAAAATCTGCGGGCCAGCGCTGTTCGCGGACAAACGCACTGCGCTACTTGTCCTAACCGTTGTCCCGGCCACGCTTTGGGCGATCTACAACTACCTGTTTCTCGTACATAACGGCCGCACGATCGGGATGTCTCTAGCGCGGCTTCGACTGGTAACGTTCGACTCAGCGCCGGTGCGGCGCACCACCCGTAAGTTCCGCGCCGCCGCCTTGCAGCTCTCGTGTCTTTCGCTGGGCTTGGGCTTACTGTGGGCATTCATCGACGAGGATCAGATCTGCTGGCATGACCGGATCACACACACTTACCTGAGGTCACAGTAACCCGACATCAACAAAGCTGATTGTTCTGAACGAAAAACTGCGGCTCTGAGTGCCAGCTTAGGGGTTGGTACTTTATCCAGCACTGCTCTAGACTGCTATTCGCGCCTGAGCAGGCCGGCGCGTTTATTATTAATCGAAACAGGTCGGAGTTCTTAGCCTCCAATAGAAGCTATCTAATCCAAGAATGTCCACGACAGCCGAGAATCTGAAGCGCCACACAGTACCCGTCTTCATCGCGACCACGGTGATGTTGAGCTTTATCTCTTTCTGGCGGGTCGCGGCCATCGTGTTGTCGGACCTCGCCTCGTCTGCCTATTACGCGGGCGGCGATGCCGAAAAGGTAATCGGCAAGAGCGCGCCGTGGTTCATCCTCGCGGTGATGCTGTTCAGCTATGCCGTGCGGGCAGTATACGTCGAATCGAGTACCATGTTTGTGCGCGGCGGCGTGTATCGCGTCGTGAAAGAAGCACTTGGGCCCACCCTGGCGCGCTTCTCCGTTTCGGCGTTGCTGTTTGACTACATCCTTACCGGGCCTATCAGCGCCGTCGCAGCTGGTTTGTACCTGGCCGGCTTCGTACACGATCTATTTCGTTACGCGCACCATTCTGTCCAGTTCAATGACAACTACTTTGCTGCGGCATTTGCGATCGCAGTAACAGTCTATTTCTGGTGGAAAAATGTCGAGGGAATTCACGAGTCGAGCGACAAAGCACTGAAGATCATGAAGATCACCACGGTGATGGTGGTGATGCTGATTGTCTGGTGCTGTTACACGATCATCAAGATAGGCGCTCACCTGCCGCCTCTGCCCTCACCTCACACCATCACCTTCAGCAAGGAGTCCCTGGGTTGGCTATTCGGCACTGGTGCTGCCCATATTACGATCATCATGCTGCTGGTCGGCTTCGGGCATTCGGTACTGGCCATGAGCGGCGAAGAAACGCTGGCGCAGGTGAATCGCGAGATCGAAAGCCCGAAGCTAAAGAACCTCGAACGCGCCGGATTCGTGATCTTCATTTACAGCCTGCTGTTCACGTCCCTCGTGTCGTTCTTCGCAGTAATGATTATTCCGGACCACATCCGGCCAGATTACTTTGGCAATCTTATTAGCGGACTCGCAATGTTCGTTAGCGGGCCCCAATTAGCAAAGCTGATCTTCCAGGGCTTCGTTGTTCTCGTAGGCATCCTGATTCTTTCCGGGGCGGCCAACACCTCCATCATCGGCGCGAGTGGTGTTTTGAACCGGCTTGCGGAAGACGGGGTGATGACTCCGTGGTTCCAGAAGCCGCACAAGCGTTTCGGCACCACATATCGTGTTGTGAATCTTGTCGCGTTACTGCAGGCAGTCACAGTTGTCGTAAGTCGTGGCAACGTGTATTTCCTGGCAGCTTTGTACGCGTTCGGTGTCATCTGGAGTTTTTCTTTCATGACACTGGCCGTGCTGGTGCTGCGCTTTAAGCCGGTGGAAGGACGCGAATTTAAGGTTCCTGGCAACCTCCACATTAAAGGCAAGGAAATTCCGGTCGGACTTGTCTTTATCGCGATCGTTCTTTTTTCGACCGCGGTCGTGAATCTGTTTACCAAGCAGGAAGCTACCATCGCGGGCGTCAGCTTCAGTCTGATCTTCTTTGGAATCCTAGTGGCATCGGAACACTATACGGCCCGGCAGCGCGCCGGAAAGGGCGAGGTGTTGGAGCAGTTCCGTGTTTACGGCAATCCGGAACTCGATCACAGCACTCTGCAGGTACGGCGCGGCAACGTGCTGGTCTCGGTGCGAGATCCGCGGAATCTCTACTACTTGCGCGATACGCTTCATCGTACCGACACCACTAAGCAGGACGCGGTTGTGATGACTGCCCGCCTCAGTCCCCGTGAACATTCGTTTAGTGGCAGCACGGTGATGGAAGCAAAGGATGTCTTCGATACCTACGAGCAGGAACTGTTCTCCAAGGTCGTGGCAGTTGCCGAAAAGGAGGGCAAGCCGGTCTCGCTGCTGGTCGTTCCAGGCGTGAATGTGTTCGACACAATCATGCAGACCGCTCAACGGCTTGAGTCCGTACGTGTTGTCTGTGGACAGTCAACGAAGCTCACACCGGAGGAGCAGGGAAAGTTGACTGGCGATGCGTGGGAGCGCTTGCCGGAACCCAGGCCGCGCTTGGTGCTCGAGGTGGTAGAACCCAATGGCACACGCCACGAATTTCTGCTCGGCCCACATGCTCCCCGCATGCGCGATGAAGATGTGCAACTCATGCACAAGTTGTGGCTGGAACTCAGCTCGGATCCCCGATACTCCGGTCTGCACCATTACCACGTAGTTGCGCTTGCCTTGAGAGAATTAGAGGAAGAATTGAAAAGTCCAAAGCGCGAACAGTTGCTGGCTGCGCTCAACCAGGAAATGGAAAAAGAGACTCCGAAGCGGCTGAACTGACCTCCAAAATCAAAGGAGGCCCACTCAGGAGCCATACGCGTCTTCCAATAACCAAGGACATCGATGAACGAAGCTGAACTGAAGAGTACGCCCCCTCCTCCGCGACACGGGCAGCAGCCACTGATCATAAGCATCTTCATCGGCGACAATGGCCTTCGATCCGGCTGGCGATTTCTTCTGTACGCCGCGGCTGTATTTCTGCTCGCATGGCTTTCGATCAGCACCTTTGGCAGGTTCTTGCACCGGGGGGAATCAAAGCCAGGAACTCCGGGAACTGTAATCGCGGGCGAAACAATCCTGTTGTTTGCGGCCGTCGTGCCCGCCGTGGTCGCGGCGATTCTTGAGAAGCGACCATGGGGCGTTTACGGTCTGCCATTTCGGGGGAGAAATCTAGGGCGCTTCGCCTTGGGATGCGCAGTGGGATTTGCAGCCTTGAGCTTGCTTCTACTCCTGATGCACTGGTCGCACGGGTTCTCTCTTGGCGGAGTGGCGCTGCACGGCGGGGCCATTGCGCGTTACGCGTTGCTCTGGGGCGTGATGTTCCTCCTCGTGGGTATCACAGAAGAATTCTTGTTTCGCGGATACTCGCAATACACGCTGTCGAAAGGAATTGGCTTCTGGCCGGCCGCGATCCTGCTCTCTGCAGGATTCGGCGCCATCCACCTGCATAATCTTGGTGAGGATTGGATCGGTGCGCTGGCAGCAGCCTGCGTCGCCCTGGTCTTCGTGTTCACTCTCTGGCGAAGTGGAAGTCTATGGTTCGCGGTAGGCGTACATGCCGCATGGGACTGGGCAGAAAGTTTCTTTTACGGCGTGCCGGATAGCGGAACCAGGAACGTGGGGACACTCTTCAACCCGCATTTCAACGGGTCGAAATGGATCACCGGCGGGAGCGTGGGACCGGAAGGCAGCGTATTCGTCTTCGTCGCGATCGTCGCAATCGCGCTCCTCACTCACCTGCTTTATCCGAAGCGGCTGTGGAACCCGCAGTAAAGGCCGCTTCGGCCCCGAGTCCGCCGCGTTCGCTTTGGCGGCTGGCGCGCATTTCACCAACTTCTACGAGCTTCCGATCAGCACTCCCGTTGCAAACACCAGCACTCCGCCGAGTCCAACCTGCAAAGCCGCCGACCAGGCGGGCGTCTCCATGTAGCGATGGCGAATCCACGAGATGACTCCCAGCTCAACGATGACAACAACGGCGGCCGCTGTCAGTGCAGCACGGAAGTCGGGTATCAAGAATGGTAGTGTGTGCCCGATGCCTCCAAGAGCCGTCATGAGTCCGCAGATGGCCCCACGTACCCAGGGATGACCTCGTCCGGTGAGGCTGCCGTCATCGGAAAGCGCTTCGGCGAACCCCATGCTGATGCCGGCTCCAATGGATGCCGCAAGTCCGACGACAAACGCATCCCACGGCTTGTGTGTCGCGAACGCTGCCGCGAAAACAGGAGCAAGCGTCGAGACCGATCCATCCATCAATCCGGCAAGCCCGGGCTGAACGATCTGCAGCACAAACAGGCGGCGGCTGGCTTCTGCTTCCTGTTCCCGTGCACCACCGCTCAATTTCTCTTTTTCCAACTCCTCGGCGCGATCCTCATGACCTCGCTCTTCCTGAGCAAGATCATCAAACAGGCGCCGTAGATTGACATCCTGCGTCCGCATAGCCGCGCGTTCGTAAAAACGGCGGCTCTCGATTTCCATAGCGGCAGCTTGCTTACGGACTGCCTCAAGGCGCAGCGGCCCACGCATCCAAACCGAGCTGCGCTCGACAAAACCTTTCACGTCCTGACGGCGAATGAAGGGAATATGATCACCATACTTTTCCTTGTAAAGCTTCATCAGGCGCTGGCGATGGCCGATCTCTTCCTGGCGCATGCCATCGAAGACTGCCGCCGAAGCAGGAAAATTCTGGTGTAATCCTTCGGCGTAATCGGCGTAGGTACGTTCGTCTTCTTCTTCGAGAGAAATGGCGAGCGCGATCACCTCGCGCTCAGTGAGGGTATCGAAGTTCCGCATGCGGAGAGATTAGCAGAGACAATATTCGAACGGTATGAATTGCTATCCCACATCTGCCTTCGTGGGGCAGATGTGGGATTGCGGAATATGCATTACCACGTGTAGTGCACCGTGTAGGTCACCACCTGCTCTCCCTCCGGCTGCACAGTGACGTAAAATTCCATTTTCTGCGAATCGGTCTTGGTATGGGCCTGCGATTCGTCAGTGATCTTCCAACTGAGTCCGCGGTAGAGTCGTTCGGCAATGATGACGTTCACCGGTTCTGTCTTGTGATTGCGCACACGGATTTCGAACGATTCGTTGATCCAGTTGTTCCGCGTGTCGATGCTGAAATCGGTGCGCTTCCGTTCGCCCGTAAGGTCAAATGCGTTTCCCGTGTAGACGCGCACGGTTTCATCTTTTGGGGTGTGATCGATCATGCTCTCGCCCGTGAATTCCAAATGACCGTCGGTATCGCGTCGATAAAAGCGCAGCTTCCCCTTGGGGAGCGGCATGCCAAGCCCGTTCTTCGCGGAATTGACGAACTTCTGCATGACCCAGACTTTTTTATTACACTGCGTGCCGAAATCACGATCGCTGCGAATCTGCTCAGGCTGCCAGTAGCGGTACTGATTCCAATTGACAGACGCACCGTCATAAACATATAGGCGCTTCGAGGCAACATTCATCGCGCGCACGAATTCGACTTGCTTGGTCTCCTGGTCGTGGAGCGTCGCCGGTCGCTGCAGTGTATACATGTGGAATTCGTCGAAGGTGTGCTCGGTAACCGCTGGAGCGGGGGCGTCGGCAGCCAGCATCTCTTTCATCGCCCTGCCAGCTATCGCAAGCTCGTTGGAGTTCTCGACCTTGTTGACATCACCCGCAAGAAGTTTGATGCGGGCGTTTTCAAAGCTGCGTCCGCTGGTGTTGGTTATCGTCACCCAGCCCACCAGGTCCATTACATCACCCTTCTCTGGAGCTATCAGGTTGTAGTCGGCCTGCCATGTCATGCCGCTGGTGATGTATGCCAGCTCGGCGTCGAATCGTCCGGGCTTGTCGGTTCGAAGCTGCCAGTTCAGCGTGGGCTTCAGGATGGTGTCGGCGGTCAGCGCTGGAAACAGGGGCTGACCCGGTAATCCGAAGCGCAGCACGCCGTCTACTTCAATGATGGGCTGCGAATATGCCGGTGCCTGATACTGGCCATAGCGCACCATCGACGGCACGTAACCGCTGCGGATGATCTTGCCTTTAACGATTTGCTGCGGAGATCCGGCGGGACTTACAAGGAAATCGATTGTCTTGCCTTCGTATAACGAGAGCAGCAGCTCCTGCGAGACGGGGTCGGCACGATAATTCTGCTCCAGCACCTGCAACGAGCGTTGTCCGCTGGGATCGCGCAGAATCACCGAATCCGGCTCCAGATGCGACGAGACCTCAGTGAAGCTGACGTTGCTAACCGCGGAGGTTAGCTCCAGCGGAATGTATTGGCGCACCAGCGCGAAATTGCCGTTGTAGATGGTGAGGGCCGCCGGCTGCGAGGTGGCCGGATTCTCGGCCACTACTCCGGTTGTGAAAAACACTGCACAAAGCAAAGCTGCAGATAGAAAGATCCCCTTCATTTCGTTCTCCTCTACGAGACCTGCAGGGGGAGCTGGCGGTCTGACCAGAGAACGTGGCAGGAAGCATGACTTGCAGCAGAAGGCGGAGGTTACGAGCGTAAGTTACTGTCGGAGACAGGAGTAGGGCCGAGACTAAGCACCACGTTCAGGATGCTCTGTACAGCAGGCTCAGCGCAAACAGCACCGCAGAAATGATCACCACAATCGGTCCCAGACTCGCGTGCGGCAATAACGTGCGATTCACCAGAAATCCAAGACCCGTTGCCAGCACACTCGCGCCGCAAGAGACCATGAGGAAATGAGTAACGTCGCTGGTCAGCCGTCGGCCGGTTGTCGCGGGAATAATGACCAGCGCTCCCGCGAGCAGGGCTCCCATGAAGCGCAATCCCACCAGCACCGTCAGGCTGAAGGTCAGAAGAAAGAACAGATCAAGCCGGTTCAGGCGGACCGATGTCGCCGCAGCCAGCTCTGCCGAAAAAAGTCCCAGGAGCAACTGCTGTTTATATCGGAGAATGACGAAGATGATCAGAGCAACGGCCGCAACCCCGAGCAGAAATGCGAACAACGAAAGCGTCTGAAAACGGCCGAACAGCGCCTCGACCAGATCTTCTTCCGGCGTCAGCGCAGCGCCAATCGCAAGCGAGCCGGCAAATACCACGCCGATCATCGCCTCGGTCGCAAGTCCCGTTTTTTTCTGCAGCTGCCAAATTAAGAATGTGCCTAAGAACAATGTCGCGGCGCCACCAAGCAATGGGTTGAAACCGAACAGCAGGGCCAGACCGATGCCCGGCAGAGCAACGTGCGAGATCACATCGCTGGCCAGAAGCATCCGCTTCATCAGGGCGAAGCTCCCCACCAATCCAGCCGCTACCGCAAACAACAGCGCGAGAATAATTCCGTACACCTCGCCCGCGCTAGTCACGATGAGCACCAGAATCGTGCACGTGGTGATAGAACTTCGGCACTGCGGAATATACCGCAGCGAGAGTTTGCGGAGTCAGAATGTCGCGCGGCGGCCCGTAACATGGGGTTCCGCTTCCCAGGCATAAGACCTTGGTGGCGAACTGGTAGACGACACTGAGATCGTGCGATACCAGCAGCACCGTCAAGCCGCGCTCGAGCCGCAATCGCTCTAACAACTCATAAATATGCTCCTGAGCAAGTTCGTCCAGGCTTGCCGTCGGCTCATCCACGAGAAGCACATTAGGATTGCCCAGCAGCGCAAACGTGATCAGAACCTTCTGGAACTGTCCGCCCGAGAGGACTCCCACTCTTGTGTCCAACAGCTCCGGCGCCAGGTTCACAATGCGAACCGCTTCACCAATAGACGATGCAGGCAGCTTCAGGATGTCCGCTTTAGCCTTGAGCAGATCTCTGACGTGCAGCGGCAAGCGACGGTCCGCGGCAATACTCTGCGGAACGTAGCCCAGCCGCACTCCTTGCGCCCATCGGATCGCGCCCTGATACGGCACGAGGTTCAGTAACGCACGAAGCAGCACGGTCTTTCCCGCGCCGTTCGGGCCGATGATCGCCAGGTTCTCGCGGGCCGCTACTTCAAAACTGAGATCGCGGATTACGCTGCGATTTCCAAACCCGACGCTCAGGTTGTGAACCGAAAGCAGTGGACTCTGTGGCGCACTCAACATACGGAAGTCTCCCCGCGACCGCCGTGGTCCGATATTTTCGAGTGCTGCTTATTTCGTGCAGAACAGCCGGAGCAGAGCCCGAACAAATAGAACTCGTGCGAGGTCGATCGGAAGCCTCTCGGTAACCTCGGCTTGCTCGAGGCAACGCATCCCTCGACTTCAAAAACCTTGTCGCAACCTTTGCAATGGAAGTGATGATGATGACGTTTCCCGGCCACTTCGTAACGCGTCGACCGGCCCGGCACCTCAACGGGAAGCAGCCAGCCATCCTCCACCAGCGCCTTGATGTTCCGGTACATAGTTGCAATGCCGAGCCGTTTGTAATGTGCCTGCGCGTACGCAAGCGCTTCTTCCGGTGAAAGAGGCCGGGCCGCCTCCGAAAAAGCTTCCCGGATCGCCTGCTTTTGTCGTGTGTTGCGCAGCTCCATCAGATTCCCACTCGGACGAGTACGTCCAGCATGCTTACAATGATAACGAATTATCATTACCATCGGCAAGCGAATCCGCCCGCAGCGTTGGCGCTTCCTGGAATGGCTTCGAAATCCTGCTTTGAATGGCCCCGCCGTAACCAGGCGGACTACTGCCAGTTGTTCAGCGAGATTGCTGGTTTGCCGGTCAACCTTTGGACAATATGCTGACCAATCAGTTCCGCGAAACTGCCTTTTGCGCCGAGTGACATGTTCACCAACACGACGACTCCGTAGTCAGCCCTGGGATCGAACAGCGCGAAGCTGCTGTAGCCACCTGTGGCTCCGTTATGCCAATAGCTACCCGTGTCCGTGATATACGCCCAGGCCAGCGCGATTCTTACGCCTGGCACCTCATCGGCTCTCAGTTCGTGCGACTGCACTAGCGCTGCGGAGAGCGTCTTCGCGCCGGCGTAGTGTCGCGCATTGGAACTCACCGCCTTCTCGGGATGGAGATTCGCCTCCATGTAGGTCAACATATCGCTCACGGTGGAACGGATCGCTCCGGCTCCGGCAAACGCATCGAGATCCCAGGCATGTGCCGGTTGATGTGCTGCCGTATGTCCCGCGAGGAATCGCTTCTGTTGATCGGGAGAGAGTACAACAACGGTATCAACCATTCCGAGCGGGCCGGTGATCTCCTTGTGAAGAAGATCGCTATACGACATTCCGGCGCGAACCGAGAGCGCCTGTCCGAGTAATCCGAAACCGAGATTGCTGTACAGGAACTCAGGATTCGCGGGCTTCCCAACTCCGCGTTTCGCGAGGTACGCATACAGATTGGCGGGATGGTAATCCGCATATGGGTTCTGCGGATCTGCGGGATTGAAATTGTCTGGCATGCGCGGCAATCCGGAATGCTGCGTCGCCAAATCAAGCAGCGTAATCTCGCTCCCATCCGGCTTACTGACGGTGCCGGGCGGCAGTAACTCGCGAACCGGCTCGTCCAGCCTAACGGTTCCTTGCGCTACCATCTGCGCCAGAATCAGGCCGGTAAACGTCTTCGTGATCGAGCCAATTTCAAAGATCGACTCCGGCTTGGCTGCGCCGTACGTCATCACCTTCTTGACGCCATGATCGATAACGCCAATCGCAACGCCCGTATCGGTTCCCGGTGCCAGCGCGCCGCTCTTCAAAGACTCGGCAAGATCACGGTCGAGTACCGACTGAAGGTCGTCCGCCTTCACGGGAGCCATCGCAGGATCAACACTCGGCGGCTTGACCGTCACTGCTACCGACTGCCATTCGAAATTGAGCGGCATAGGCATGCCCTGATTCCAGGTGCCCTGGAGATTCTTTCCGTCCGGCGACAGCATGCCTTCCCAGTGTCCTTTTACCGCGGGAACATCAAACGAGAACTTCTGTCCTTCGAATTTGATATTGTCGCAACCTAAGCCCATCGCGCCCTGATCGAGACTGTCGAGGAAGCACATTTGCTTACCCGCGCTGTCGCTCTGGATCCGCAGCTGGATTCTGAGCGTTTGCGGGCCGGCCTTTAACGCACCGAGCCACACTCCATCTACTGCGGAGCGCTTCGATGCACTCGCATTCTCGCGGATGAATGTGAGCGGCATTTCGCTGCCCTGCGTCCACGTGCCGTTCAAGACGCTTCCGCCGTTGGTCACAGTACCTTTCCATCTCCCCTGCACGCTGGGAACACGAAAAGCGAGAGCGTTGCCATCGAGGTGGAAGTCTTCACAAGGTAATCCGAGTGCGTTTTGATCCACGCTGTCCAGCGTACCCGCAAGTCCGCCGTCCGGCTTGCTGGTGATGTGCAGCTTCAGATGCAGTGGCCCAAGCGTTCCGGCATAATCGCCCACGATGCTCGACTGTTGCTGCGCCAACCCATTGCTTCCCAGGAGAGCAACAACCATGAGAAGTAGTACAAGCAATGGTCGACAAATTGCTGGTCGGCTCGCCCGAATTTTCATGCAGGAGCAAAAAGATTCAGGTGCACGGTTGACGCCGTATAGAAGCTTCATAGGAATGCTCTCCCACAGGCACAGAGCAGGGAGATTTGCTAAGTACCCGCTCACTATTCATCTTTTGATTTTTTGACCAAAAGCCTCACACCTGAGCACAAGCCGCACGTTCCCGCGGAGTATACAATCGCGCACACTTATCGCGAAGTGACAGCTGCGACGGAATCGCAATGGAGCGAACCAGTCAGTAAGCCAAGTTACTCAAGTAAGCCAGCAATGATCGAAAAATGCGAGAAAGCAGTCGTCGTTTTCTTCGGTTTGGTCTTCGTGCTTTGGATACAGGCCTTAGTCCCTGCATTCATCCTATCGTTCTTTCACGTGGACGGCTCCGCGCTATTTATGCCGCAGATTTAGCTCGTCTGGGGCGTAATGATTGGAGTTTCACCGGTAAAACCGAAATCCAACGCCGTCCTCTAACATCCGGCCTGAATATCTGGCGAGGCTGCGCAGGAGCAAAAGAAAAGCGGCACAGGACTATTCGCGCCGCGATTCTCTCGGTTTTCGGAAGTCCTAAATATCCAGGTTCTTCACATCCAGCGCATTGTCTTCGATGAATTTGCGGCGCGACTCGACGTCTTCGCCCATCAGCGTTGAAAAGATAGTCTCGCATTCCGCGATGTCTTCGAGTTTGACAGATAACAAAGTCCGCCGCTCGGGATCCATGGTCGTTTCCCAGAGTTGGCTGGCGCTCATCTCGCCCAGACCTTTGTAGCGCTGCACTGTGTAGTCCTTCCGGCCTTCGTTGATCACGAATTCGAAAAGTTCACGAGCACTCTGCTTTTCGACTGCCGCCATCTCGTGCTTGCGACGGGGCGCCGCTTTGGGAGCTTTCTTCTCGGCCTTGTCGAGTGTGGCCTGCTCATCGTCACTGAGTTCGGCCCGGTCGGACTTCGAGTCCTCGCGCTGTTTCGGCTCAATGACGAACGGAGGCTGCATGAACGGCTCGATCTGCTTGTACTTCGAGAGCATCTGCCGGTACTCGGGTGAGCTGGCCAGTTCCCAGCCGATCACATGCTCGGCACCCTGCGAATTCACGAATGCGACTTCCCACAGGTTGTGCTCTTCTTCAAAACGCGATTCCACTTTCTTGAAATCGCGCTCCTTGGCCACCTTCTGCAGCTCTTTCTGCAGCTGCGCAATCTTCTTCGGCTCGCTCTTCTTTTCGCCCTCGAAATCCGCACGCTTGGCGAGGTCGATACGAGGCAGCAGGTCAGCAACTTTGTCGTCCCGAAGACGCTTTGCCACCTTATCGTAGAAGCCGATGTACTCGTTCAGCGTCGTCATGAACTTCGCCAGTTGCGTGCCTTCCAGCTTGGCCGCGCCTTCGCCGTAGCGCACCACCAGTCCTTCGGACGCGCGCTTCACCATCACTTTCACGAACTCAGCGTCATTCTTGATGTACTGCTGCGACTTGCCTTTACGGATCGAATACAGCGGTGGCTGCGCGATATACACGTTGTTGCGCTTGATCAGTTCCTGCATGTGACGGAAGAAGAAAGTCAGCAGCAGCGTGCGAATATGCGAGCCGTCCACATCGGCATCGGTCATCAGGATGATCTTGCCGTAGCGCAGCTTCGCCGGATCGAAATCGTCCTTGCCGATGCCGGTACCCAGCGCCGTGATCATGGCACGAATTTCTTCGTGGCTGAGCATCTTGTCGTAACGAGCTTTCTCGACGTTGAGGATCTTGCCCTTCAGCGGCAGGATCGCCTGAAACCGACGATCGCGTCCCTGCTTCGCCGTGCCGCCTGCAGATTCACCCTCAACCAGGTACAGCTCGCAACGCTCGGGCTGGCGTTCGGAACAATCAGCCAACTTTCCGGGCAGGCCGCCCCCATCGAGCGCTCCTTTGCGACGAGTGAGATCGCGAGCCTTGCGAGCGGCTTCACGCGCGCGTGCCGCATCGATCGCCTTGTTGATGATCTTGCGGGCCGCCGTGGGATTCTGCTCGAAGAAGGCGCCCAGTTTTTCATTGACGAACGCCTGCACGACGCCGGCGATATCGGAATTCAGCTTGCCCTTGGTTTGTCCTTCGAACTGCGGCTGCGGCAGCTTCACGCTGATCACCGCTACCAGTCCTTCACGAACGTCGTCACCGGATAGGGTTTCCGAGTCGCCTTTGAATAGGCCGAGTTGCTTTCCGAAGTAGTTGATGGTGCGCGTCAACGAGGTGCGGAAGCCTTGCAGGTGTGTGCCGCCATCGACTGTGTTGATGTTGTTGGCGAAGCTGAAAACGTTCTCCGAATAGCCGTCGTTGTACTGCACGGCAATATCGATCGCGACACCGCTCTCGTCCGGATCCTTCCGCATGTGAATCGGCTTGTCATGGAGAACGTTCTTGCCGCGGTTCAGGTGCTTCACAAACTCAGCAATTCCGCCGTTATATTTGAATTCCAGCTTCTTCGCTTCGCCGGTCTTCGAATCCGTAGTGCGCTCATCCGTTAGCGTGATGATCAGGCCTTCGTTCAGGAACGCCAGTTCGCGCAGGCGCTGTGCCAGCGTGTCGAAGTTGTACTCGGTGACGGTAAAAATCGTCTTGTCAGGAACGAAATGAACCTTCGTGCCGGTCTTTTTTGCCGGACCGACTTTCTTTAGCTTGCTGGTCGGCTCGCCCTTCGAATACGACTGCTCCCACGTGTGCCCGTCGCGCTTGATTTCCAGGTTCAGCTCTTCGCTGAGTGCGTTGACGCAGCTCACACCTACACCGTGCAGACCGCCGGAAACTTTGTATGTCGAACTATCGAACTTGCCGCCGGCATGCAGCTTTGTCATTACGACTTGTGCCGCCGAGACCCGTTCGCCATCGATGACCATGTCATCCACAGGAATTCCGCGCCCGTCGTCCACTACCGTGATGGAGTTGTCGATGTGAATTGCGACATCAACATGCGTCGCATAGCCGGCCAGTGCTTCGTCGACGGAATTGTCGACGACCTCATACACGAGATGATGAAGTCCCATCTCTCCTGTCGATCCAATGTACATAGCGGGACGTTTGCGGACAGCTTCCATGCCACCGAGAACTTTGATCGAGTCGGCATTGTAGCCGCCGTTGTGATCGCCATTCCCGTTAGTGGATTTTCCGTTGGTGGACTTGATCTCTTTGGGTTCAGCCACGGCGGTTGCGGTACGAGTATCTTTGGGGGGCATCGAACTCCATTCGTTACGGCAAACGCGCCTGAGCGCGCCAGACTTAGCCGGCAAACTGCCGGGCACTGCGGACTCGAATGGGCGGGCAACTAGATACCGGAAAAGCGCGTCCGGGGAACCCCGAAACTGACCTCAAGTGATTGAAATCAAAAACGGTTAGCGCCCATCTGAGCAGTCTCTATTTTAGCATAGAAAGAGGTAAAGAACGGCAAGGTGTCTGGAAGGTAACCGCCCTGATTTCAATAGCTTGGAAGGGCCGGCGAGCGCATGTTCTAAGTCCGCCCAGAAAACCGCTTCGCGCGTCTCCCAAGTAGCAGCTTAGCGAGTCACGACGCGCAAATCAAAGCCTGGTCCCGGTCGTCGTGTCAGGCGATTTTCACCTGCTCATCGGGCTTAGCCACCATGACGCGTTCGCTGATAACAGCGAATAAATCAGCGGGAATAATCATGCGCGAAAGCAAATCCATCTTATTGCGATACGGACGTGATTCCACGATGCGTGTTGCCCATGTAGAATCCATCTCGCCCAGCGACAGCAATTCCTGCGCCGAGCACGAATTCAGATCGAGCAACTCGGCGGAGGGCTGCCCGGTGTTGATCTTGTCCGGCACAAAGGTGTCGCGCATCTCTTCCGCGATCTGTTCGGCGTCAGGCAGAGGTTCGTTTCGGCGCTTATCTCGTAAGTCGCGCGTTATGCCCGAACGCCGCTCCCAAAGCAAACGGATTGCTAACGCGACCAGCAGACCTGCTCCCAATCCCCCTAAAAGCTTTTTCATGGCTCCTCAGTTGTTCGTTCGCAGAGTAGAGATGCAAAGCCGCCAGGATTGGCTGTTCGTCACTACACCGCAGCTCCCGTTGTTTGCGGTACCACGGTGGAAGTGCAGAACGAGCATCGCTTTGCCGCCAGGGGTATTTCGCTCAGGCATTCGGGACACTTGCGCGTGGTCGGATCAGCAGGAACCGGCGCCTTTTTCACGCGATTGACCAGCGCATTGATAGGAAGCACCACAAAGTAGTACACGGCGGCTGCAACCAGGAGGAAGGAAATCAGCGCATTGATGAAGTCGCCGTAGAGAAACTTGCTGCCGTTGACCTCAATGGAAAAGGCGGAGAAGTCCGGCCTCTTCACCACGGCGGCGATCAGCGGCGTCAGTAGATCCTTCACAAAAGCCGTTACTACTGTGCCGAAAGCCGCACCGACTACCACGCCCACTGCCAGATCGACAACATTGCCGCGTAACAGGAATTGCTTGAAGCCGCTCATGGAAGACCTCCCTAGGAGATGCAGGGCAGGTTACTCATCTCCGACGCGCAGGTCAACCCTGAGTCAACCGCACTCGGCGGTGACAGGTGCCAGTGAGTGCTGGGCACCACTCGCAAAACAGCATCTACTTCGCCGGGCTCTTCTTCGTGATCCAAGCCTCAACGTGACTGCGAAGCTCCGTCAATGGAACTACACCTTGTTCCAGTACAACGTAGTTAAACTCCCGCAAGTCGAACTTGTCGCCGAGCTTGCTCTGCGCTTCCTGCCGCAAGGCCCTGATCTCCAACCCGCCAGAGTCATAGGAGGTCAGCTGTCCGGGCATCACCGCGATGCGATCCACGACATCGTTCGCGGACTTGGCATCGAAGCGTCCGGTCGAAATCAGGTAATCGATGGCCTGCTGCCGCGTCCATTGGAACGCATGCAGTCCCGGATCGACAACCATGCCACGCGCTGGCCAAGCCCGGCGCAGAATGAGTGCATCTTTGCTCTGATAAATACCGGCTTCTTCGCTCATTGCCTCAGCGTAACGCGCCCAACCTTCCATGTAGGCAGAATTGAAGATCAGCTTCGCCAGCGGATTATGCGGCTGCAGCTCTCGCGCCAGCGCTATCTGCAGGTGATGGCCGGGCCATGCCTCATGGACAACCGTGATCTCCGCCTCTCCACGTGTTTGCGATTGCCAGTTTCCCAACTCAATGCGATACGTCGCCGGTTTGGAAGCATCAGGTTCGGGATCATAGTGCGACGAAACACCCGCCGCATCTTCGAAATCGCGCTCCGCTTTGATCACCACGTCCTGCTTCGGCATGTGCGCGATTAACTTCTCTGCCGTTTTCGCTTTTGCGCTGGCCAGGATCTCTCGAGAGTACTCGAGCAGTTCTTCTTTTGACTTGAAGTGATCCTCCGGCCGCGCCTTCACATCTTTGATGATGGTCGCGAAGTTCGTCGTACCGAACATCTGCTTACCGAGTTTGACCACATCGGCCTGGTTGGCGGCGACGGTTTTCCGGCCGAGTTCGAAGATCTCCTGCGGCGTGCGATTCAGCGTGGTGCTTTGGCGCAGGAAGGCCTGGTAGCACGCCGCTCCCTCAGGCAGGTCACTGACAGCGACGCCCTCCCGCGCTTTCGGAAGATATTCGGTTCGCAGGAAGTCGCCATAGCGTTTCAGGGCCGGATTGATCTGTTCCGCGATCACTTTCGCGAAAGCGGTTTTGAACCCAGGATCGTTCGCGCGCGCCGCTGGCGAGTAGAACGGCGATTGCTCCGGCGGCGCTGAACTCATGCCGCCCATCTGTGCGATCACGCGCTGCACCACCGACTTGGGAGCCGAGTACCCCTGCGCCAGCCCTTGCTTGAGGTTCGCGATCTCCACGTCGATATAGCGCGGCAAAGAAGCCCAGCGCTTCAACGCCTGCTCTCGCTCGTCCGCGCTTGCGACTGGCTGCTCTTCGGCGACATCCGCAAACTGCGACTGCCATCCGCTGAAGTGATTTACGTTCCACAGCTCGGTCTTGCAGACGCGAAGTTGCAGATCGGACTCAAGCTGTTCTTTCAGATTTGCGTAGATCGGGCGCGATGACGCCGGCAAGCTATCTGGATCGATCGTCCGCAGTTCTTTCAGGTCGGCCTCTTCTTCCGCATCGAAAGCAGCCAGCGCCTGCGGTGTGCGATCCGCAAAGCGGCTGTGATCCTTTGTAGGAAGCCCCGTCATGTAGGAAATCGTCGGATCGTAGTCAAGCGACTGCTGGACGAAGCGATTGGCAAGATTATTCAGCTTCTGTGCTGAAGTCTGCGCAGAGAGGGTAATGGCAATACAGAAAATGGCGCATAACGCTACGAAGTTTTTCAAAGGAGTTTTCCAACACTGGCGAGACGTTACTGCCAATGCATGAGCCGCGTTAGCGGCGAAACAGCATAGCCCGGAGCGTAAGCGTTGGGAAGGGAGAAGAGAAAAGCCACCAAGCCCCGGCAGGGGCGGCACGCTTCTGAAAAGAGCTTCAGATCCGCATCGGCATCACGATGTAGCGGTACTTGAACTCGGCGTCGCCGTTTCCCTCCGGACGAAGCTGTCCGGCCGACTGCGCATCCTTGAACTCAAAGCGCACTTCCCCGCCTGTCGCCGCTTTTAGGAAATCGAGTAGATATTGCGAATTGAAACCGATCACCACGGGATCCGCGGCATAGGTAGCCTCAATCTGGTCTTCCGACTCGCCGGTCTCGGCAGATGAGGAAGAAACTGTAATTCCGCCCTTGTCGAGCTTCAGTTTGATTGCGCCCGAGCGCTCGTCGGCGAACTGCGCTACGCGCTGGATGGCCGAAGAAATGTCCTCGCAACGGACCGTGACGAACTTGTTGTTGTCGCGCGGTAGCACGGCTTCAAAATTCGGGAACTGCCCCGTCAGTTGGCGCGACGTCAACACGCGCCCGCCAATGCGGAAGAACAGCGTAGACTCGTCTTTCGCAAATTCCACGACATCGGCCTCGGTGGAATTCAGAAGCGTGTTCAGCTCCGCCATCGCCTTCTTCGGAACCAGCGTCCGCATGTCGGAAACATCCGGAAAGGCTTCGTGTGCCTTTTCGATGTGCGCCAGGCGATGGCCGTCGGTGGCCACCATCGTGATTGACTCCGGCTTCAGCACCATGAGCGCGCCGTTCAGAGTGTAACGAGACTCTTCGCTCGAGATCGCGAAGATGGTCTTGGCAATCATCGTCCTCAGAACTGCCGCTGGAATCTTGATCACGCCTGCAGTCGGAAACACGGGGAGCGCCGGGAAATTCGAGCGTGCCATGCCCACCATCTTCGTATTCGAGCGCCCGGATCGGATGTTGACCCAATGATTCTCGAGCGCCTTGATGCTGATATCGCCGTCGGGAAGCAGTTTTACGTAGTCATAGAGTTTGCGTGCCGGGATGGTGCAGGCGCCCTCTTTCTTTACCTTGGCAGGACAGGAGGTCCTCAATCCCAGATCGAGATCTGTGGCGGTAATGGAGAGCTTGTCGTCGGCCGCCTCAAAGAGGAAATGAGAAAGGATCGGAATCGTGGTCTTACGCTCGACGACTCCCTGAGTGGCCGTGAGTTCCTTCAGCAGGTCGAACTTACTGACTGTGATCTCCATAACTTCTCATCTCCCATTTCTGCCCGGCACCTGGGCATTGGCCCGAGTTTGGCGCTGCCCGGCAGACTACTGACTGCGGCTCTGGTATGGCCTTGTTTATATATCAAAATAAAAATCAAAGAAACCGCACAACTCACAATCCGTAGTAGATGCCTGCGGAAAAGTGGAAACTTGGTCCAAACAAGGATAAGCCAACTACTTACGCTTTTCGAACTGCATGTTCAAAAGGGCGCTCACATGTTGGCCGGTCTGTAAGGCAGGGTCGCATTGAAGAGTTTCGACCTGACGATGCACGGTTTCCACAATGTATCCACACGATTCGCGCCAGCGATTCTGGTGCAGCGAGTGGAAAACGGAGTGGAAACCGTGGATTTGGAAGTTCGGCCACATCTGCCAGCCGGTAGGTCGATATAGGAAAAGTGCGATAGCTGCGAAATATTCGGGACTGCTGCTTAAGGCCGTTTTTCACACGCATCAGACGCCGGAGCGTGGGATAGCAGCTCTGTTGAGGCTAAAGCCCGATGTTGTCACCGGGCTTCAGTCTTAGGCTAGTTGCTTGGCTGCGTCTGCCCTAAAGCAGCTCGTTCCTCCCCGGTTTTGAGATGAACCTGAACTCTTGCGTATGCAGTACACTAGCGGCATTCACGCCCACAAACAAGATTGTATCGCCAGTCGGTGCATGGATTTTCGGTCGTATTCCAGGAACAAAAAGCCCGGTCTCTTTGACCGGGCTGAATGATTGCTGGTACTCCTTACTGCCTATCCCCCCAACTGCTCCAACATCTTGTTGAGCAGCCGGTTCAGGTCCTTGTCGGTCTTGCGCGACTCTTCGATCTTCTCGATCGAGTGCAGCACCGTGGTGTGATGTTTGCCGCCAAATTGCCGTCCGATTTCCGGCAGGGACGCATCCGTCAGATGCTTAGCCAGGTACATCGCGATCTGGCGTGGGTAAACGATCGCGCGCGAGTTGTTCTTCTGCTTGATCTCCTGCGGGCGCAGCCCGAATTGCTCCGCCACAGCTTTCTGGATGGCTTCAATCGAGACTTTGCGCGTCTGCGAGTCGATGAAGTTCTTCAAGACCTGCTGCGCGTAAGGGAGCGTGATCTCTTGGCCGATCAAAGATGAGTGTGCGATCAGCCGGATCAGCGCGCCTTCCAGCTCGCGAACGTTCGAGCGAATATTGGACGCAATGAAAAGCGCAACCTCCGTGGGCAGGATCACCCGCTCGGACTCGCCCTTCTTCATCAGGATGGCGACCTTAGTCTCGAGATCCGGCGGTTGGATGTCGGCGATCAGGCCCCACTCGAAGCGGCTGCGCAGACGGTCTTCTATCTCGGCGAGTTCTTTCGGCGGACGGTCGCTGGCGATCACGATCTGCTTCATGCCCTCGTGCAGCGCATTGAAGGTATGGAAGAACTCTTCCTGCGTGCGTTCCTTCTGAGCGAGGAACTGGATGTCATCGACGAGCAGCACGTCAACGTTGCGGAACTTGTCGCGGAAGCTGCTCATCTTGTCGTAGCGCAGCGAGTTGATCATCTCGTTGGTGAAGCGCTCGCTCGACAGGTAGCAGATCGATTTCTGCGGATCCCGCTTCTTTACTGCTGCACCGATCGCCTGCATCAAGTGCGTCTTGCCCATTCCGACGCCGCCGTACAGGAACAGCGGGTTATACGCTTTCGATGGATTCTCAGCGACTGCCTTCGCTGCTGCTGCGGCGAACTGGTTGCCGGCGCCGATGATGAAGTTGTCGAACGTGTATTTAGGATTCAGTTGCGCGGCGCTGTCCCAATCGAAGCGAGTCTGGCGCGCGAGCCCTGGCTGAGGCGCTGAAACCGCGGCTGCGGAGAAGCCGCCGTCATGGCGTATGGGCGTCTTCTGCGGAGCATCTTCGGTGGTGATGAATTGTACGTCCTGGAAATCGAAACCCAGATTGTCGATGGCTTCCTGGATGAGATCGCCATACTTGTCGCCGATGTCGCGGAACTCAGCGGTAGGGACGCGGATGAAGATGATCCCATTCTGCAGGTGGCTGAAGCGGGTCGGCTTAAGCCAGGTGTCATACGAATGACGGTTGATCTTCTTTTCCAGGGCGCCAAGAATTTGTGCCCAAGGGTCAATGGATGCGGTCGCGCTTGTGACTGACATTTTTCTATAAATCCTGCTCCGCGCCTGATCGGTAATCGCACAGTATCAGAGCATGCGGAAAAAATCTCACGGCAAAAAGCCTTAGCCGGCCAAAAAAGCCGAACCCGCTCGAAGCAGATAAGCACTGCCTCAAACTCAATGCAACTTCAGCCGCTAACAACGGGCTGTAACTTTTTGATACTTGTTGCTTGCCTCGCCTCGAAGCTCGAATGACACGCTGAAGGCGCTCTGCTTATCCAGCCCGGATACCACCGCTATCGATAGTCTCCGGAGTTTCCACGAAATCCATGCACTGGATTTCGAGCAAAGCGTTTTTGTGTAGCCGCAACGCATACTAGCACGAAAAAAATCCGCGAGGGAAATTTGAAATTCGAGAATCTCGCGGCTGAATGCACGTTTAAAAAACGATTTAGATGATCTGTCAAGTGACTGTTTTCTAACTGTCGCGAGATGTGTGCAGTCCAAAAACTTTCGGCGCGAAGATTTTTCAAAGCAGTAAAGCGGCGGAACCCAGTGTTCACGCCGCTTGCAAAACAATTCTCATGCAGTTTGCGCAGGAATCGCGGATAAATTTCCCAAAGCAGACTCCGCCTGCAGTACGGAAGCGATGGCGTGAATGATCGAAGCAATCCGGACCGCTGCAAGAATTTTTTCTTCAGCCAATCCTTTGTCGCGAAGAGTTTTCTCGTGCGAATCGACGCACGCACCGCAACCGTTGATGGCAGAGACGGCCGTGCACCACAATTCGAAGTCCACTTGGTCCACGCCATGCGTCCGGATGATGTTCATACGGAGCCGCGCCGGCATGCTCTTGTATTTCTCGTTGCTGCTCAAGTGCTGGAATCGATAGAAGATGTTGTTCATGCCCATTACCGCAGCAGCGCCCTTCGCGGCTTCCAATGCTTCTGGCGAAAGATGGGCCTGGGCCTCGCCAATTGCAGCCTTGGTTAATTCGTCGTTGCTGGCAGCAATGGCGCTGGCAGCAACCGTTCCCCACGCTTGCTGAGGGGTGAGTTCCGTCTGCTGCCGAACCAGCGACGAGAAATTCAGCTTGAGATCCTTTGCATAAGCGGGAAGTAGATCGATCAGTTCGTCAAGATTCATAATTTATCTTTCGATTGGATGGGCGCGACTTGAGGCCGCGCGGAGAAGAGCCGAAAAACGGATGCCCCCAGGGTTCGGTCTCCTTCGGGCCTAACCTGGGGGATCGAGAAACTACACGGTCAGGGTTGCTTCACCTTTCTGCCAGTTGCACGGGCAGAGCTCGTCCGTCTGCAAGGCGTCGAGCACGCGTAAAACTTCCTGAGGACTGCGGCCGACGGAAAGATCCGTGACGTAGACGAAGCGAATGATATTTTCGGGATCAACGATGAACGTAGCGCGCTGCGCGACGCCGGCCGCGGGGTCCAGAATTCCAAGCTGCTCGGTCAGTTCACGCTTGATGTCCGCGAGCATCGGGAACGGCAGGTCCTTCAGATCGGGATGATTATTGCGCCATGCGTGGTGAACGAATTCAGAATCGATGCTACCACCAAGAATTTGCGCATCCCGATCCAGAAATTCTTTGTTCATCTTGCCGAACGCGGCGATTTCCGTCGGGCACACAAACGTGAAATCCTTGGGCCAGAAGAAATACACCTTCCACTTGCCCCGATAGTCTTCACTGGTGATCGTCTTGAATGCTTTTTCCAGGTTCTTATCAGTGGAAACAGTTGCGGTAAGCGAATAATTGGGGAACTTTTCTCCAACTCCTAACATAGTGATTGCCTTCTCCTCTTAATTAGTAATGTTGTTTATCAGGATTGCCTTGGGATTGCTCTGAGCACCTCGGACACACTCCCAGAATTTCTACTGCGTATCTGTGAACCTGAAATCCCGCCGGTAGCGATCTCCGCAGTTGCACCGGCTCGACGTCCGATTCCTCAATGTCGGTGATCGACTTGCAACGCGTGCACACCAGATGATGATGCGGGCTGATGTTACGATCAACCCGCAGCGAGCCGTGATGTACGCTAACCTCGCCGAAGATTCCCGAATCGAGAAAGGTATGGATAGCCTTGTAGACGGTCGCCAGCGAGATGGCGGGAACCTTCTTACGCACACGCTCGAAAACTTCCTCCGGGCTGGGATGGCCGGGCATTGAGGTCAGCGCTTCAAAAATAACCTGCCGCTGGTGAGTCACCGCCAGACCGTGCCGCTGACACAATTCCCGGAACTGCGAGATGGAAACGCCTGTCATTTACGGTTCATAATAATAGATGCTATAGGTTCGCAAAGGATAATAATTATTAAATGCTTCGACTTCCCAAATCTCTCAATAGGAGCGGGCCTTTGTGTCCACACATGTGCACTTTTTGCCACACCCCAAGCCGGCACCTTCCGTTGTAACCTAGTGTTCACGAAAGAGTAGCAGTTGCTCCTGCCCAGCATTTGGCCTTAGAACAGACAATTCGGCGCGCTGTCTCGTGTTCCGGAGTGGGACTCCACAGCGGTGTCCCGGTTAAGATGGATATCCTTCCTGCGCCGGCTGGAGCCGGTATCGTGTTCCGCCGCACGGACCTGGACGGATTCGAAATTGAAGCGACCAGCCGCAATGTCGCAAAGGTCAGCTACGCAACCAGCTTGATGAAAAAAGGCGTGCTGATTTCCACGACAGAGCACGTCCTGGCAGCCTTCGTCGGCGTTGGCATTGACAACGCAATCGTCGAGCTTAACAACCTGGAAACGCCAATCCTCGATGGCAGCGCGCAGCCTTTTGTCGACATGATCCTGAAAGCAGGTGTTCGGCAACAACGGCGGGCGCGTAAGTACTACCGAATTCGCAAAGCGATTGAACTATCGGAAGGAGATAAGTTCATCGGAGTCTATCCGGGCAGCGGTTATTCCGTTTCCTACGAGATCAATTTCCCCCACCCCCAGATCGGGCTCGAGCGTTTCGAGGTTCATCTGAGCGATGGCGAGTTCCAGCGCGAAATTGCCGGAGCGCGAACCTTTGGTTTTCGCGAAGACGAACAGTCCATGCGTAACATGGGCCTCATCCGCGGTGCCTCATTGGAGAACTGCATTGTGCTGACTCACGATGGCGTGGTGAACGGGCCTCTGCGCTATCGTGATGAATTTGTCCGTCATAAGGTGCTCGATCTCATTGGTGATCTGGCATTGCTTGGGCGGCAGATCATTGGACGCGTGGTCGCACGCAAAGCCGGACACGCCATGCACACTGCTCTCGTCTCCCGCCTGTTGCGCGATTCCAGCCTCTGGGAAGAAACCAGCGACGACCTCCTGGAAGAACATCATCAGCCCGAAGCCACCGCGGTCGTGCAGCCGGTCTAGTACGATCACGTGGCGCACGCGACTCGGCTGCGCCCGAGCCGCAGGCGAGGGTTGAAGGTGCTGCTGCCCCTCCTGAGCTGTCATGCAAGATGGCAGACGATTACCGGGCAAATCCGAATCCGCAGTCAACACAGTAGCCGGGCGACTCTATTTTCTGAACTATGCACCGATTGGCGGCGTCGAATTCAATCGAATTCTTGAGACGAACAGCGGAGATGTCCCACCGGGGTGACAGACGCACGCTTGGGACATCAGCCGACTCAGTTCTCTGCGGCAGCGGGCTGAAAGAAAATCTCTCGCACCTCACCCGGCGCGCGGCACGCTTTAGCTCCCTTGCGCGCCCATGCTAGCGCCTCATCAAGATCCGCGGTTTCAAGTACCGAAAAGCCTCCAATGTGTTCCTTGGTTTCCAGATACGGCCCGTCGGTGATGAGCACGTCCCCATTGGGCTGCGGCCGTAGTGAGTGGGTCGAGCCCAGGCCGCATGCGAACTTCCTGACTCCAGCGGCGATCATTTCCTCGTTGAGCGCATGAATATCGCGGACCATCGCTTCGTCCACCGAGGACGGATCATAGTTGTCGGGGAGGTAAATAGTAACCAGATATTGTGGCAATGTTGTCTCCTGAAACGAGTTTCAGCGGCTTGTTGTCCCGGCTTCACTATAACGACGCACGGCCAGGCCGGAATCGACAAATTGCTCGGAGAATTTTTTGGTCCTTGTGTTTGAATCGTATTCCTTGCAGTCTCCCGCCTGCAGCTCCGCGCCGAGCGACACCGGCCGGCCCGAATCCCGGCCAGAGAAATCCCCGCCACCTTTTGAAACATCATTCATGAATCGCATATCTCCAGCGCGAACTAACTCGTATCATGATCCGTTCGCGAATGATGCAAACGGAATCGCAGCATAGGAAAGCGTACCTCTCGCTCGGGTCGAATCTTGGGAACCGCGAGGGCAATCTTCGTGACGCGATCGCGCGCATTCGTACGCTCGGGAGGGTCGCGGCGGTTTCCTCGTTTTACGAAACCGAGCCGGTGGACTTCCTCAATCAGCCCTGGTTTCTGAACTGTGTCATTGTTCTAGAAACCCAATTGCCGCCTCGATCACTTCTCCAACGCGTCCTTGCCATTGAGCGTTCAATGGGACGCGAGAGACACCAGCCCAAGGGCCCGCGCCTCATCGACATTGACATCCTTCTACTCGACAATCAGGTAATCGACGAGCCGGAGCTGACCATCCCCCATCCCGCACTGCAAACCCGTCGCTTCGTCCTCGAGCCGCTGGCGGAAATCGCACCGCAGGCAATGCATCCGGTGTTACGAAAAAATGCCCAGAAGTTGCTGGAGGAGTTGTCTCCTGTCCAACAGACGGTCAGAAAAATCCCGCAGGATACTTCGGCAACCGACAGCAACGACTGACAACTACCTGAGCCCCAGCATCATTTTCGCTTCGGCCGTCGAGTCGAGGTTCCCACGGTGGACCATGGTGTAGGTGTCCGTGCGTCGGATAGTGTCGCCGACTTTCATGGTCGAAAGCGGCCCTACCGTTTCCAGTTCCACATACGGGGCGCGGTCGGGATTTGTATAGAGAAACGCGCTGCACCCGCCGCTCGGATAATCGCCTGCGCCGCGCTCTGAATCGATGCGAACGACATAGTCGCTTCCGACCCACACCAGGCTGCTGCTATCGGTACCGATATTGATTTCATTTTTGGGATCGCGCGACATGGACAACAGACGCCCATCAATCCGGATATCCTTCGGAGGCGGTCCCATGAACTGCTTGTAGCCACCAGGAAACGTCGGCTTTGCGGGAAGCAGTGCAAAGATGTTTTGTGGATCGCGCATTTGCGTGATCACCCAGACCGCCACCGTAACCGGACTGCCGCTCAGCTTGTGATATTCGGTGGTGATCGTCATCGCGGTCGCTTCGGCCGTCAGCGCCACCCGCCGTACCACCTCGATACCGTATTCAGGGTCCGGCTTCGAGGTCAGTACCAGCACGTCTCTATCGACCTTGGCGTCCATGGGCTTCGCATCGAAACCTGTGGGAGGCGGCCAACCGCGGCCGATCATCTTTGGCCAGTCTTGCTGCGGAGCGGGCCAGGTTTTGTCGCCACCAAAGTTGTCCCAGGTATCCGACTTCTCCTTCGGATGTTTGCCCAGCAACTCCTCATTAATCCAAAAGACGCCGGTATCGTCCCCTACCATTCGAAACTGCATGACGCGGGCAATTGCCGGAACAACTATGGCCTCCACTTTCCCATTGGTCATTAGGTAAGAATTTGTCCAGCCTTGGTAGTCAACCGGAATAATCCGAGTCGGTACTGCCTGGGCGGAAGCGGTGCCAGTGAAAGAAGTCATGATGAATGCCAGTGCCAAAACAACGATGCGGAGCCATCCGATCATCGCCAACAGTCTAATGCGGAGTGAAGATATGAGGAACTAAGCTTTGGCGACGGCTGCTTCGTGGGGAAAGGCTTCTTCCAGCGGAAACCCGCGATCTTTCCAGCCATTGAACCCGCCGGCCAGCGGATGAACGCGGGTGATTCCCTTTTTTCGCAGTTGCTGCGCCACACGGGCGCTAGTGGCTTCGTGTGGTCAAGTGCAATACAGGATGATTTCGCGGTCGCGCGGAATCTCCGCAGCACGTTCATCCAGCTCTTTTGGGTCGACACGAATGGCGCCGGGGATGAGCTGCGGGTACGCCAGAAAATCCAAGGCATGTCGCAGATCAAGGACGTAGACCGGTTCGCGGCGGTCGAGCATGCTCCGCAGCTCTTCTGGCTGAATGCGCTCGCGCACCAACTGCTGCAGGAAACTCCGGCGTTGCTGATATCGACGCAACAGGTAAATGCCAAAAGCGAGCACCAGCAGGACCAGGAAACCGTTGCCAAGTCCCTCGGCAAAGTCGCCGATTCGCTCCAGTTGATTGCTAAAGAAGTATCCAACCAGAATGAAGGCGCCGGACCATAGCAACGCCCCCAGGCTTGACCACGCCAGGAATCGTTTGCGTGGCATGCCGGTTATGCCCGCCATTGGCGGAGCAGCCGTGTTGAGCCCTGGCAAGAATTTCGCCACAAGAAGCGACCGCGCTCCGTAGCGCTGAAAAGTATCCTCGGTGCGCCGCACGCAGGAATCCGGCTCTAGCGAGATCTTGCACAGGAAACCCAGAATCGAGGCGCCGCGACGGCGTCCGAGTTGGTACCAGAGGGTATCGCTGATGACCGAAGCACAAGCCGCAAGTACAAATGCCAAACCAAGATTCAGATTGTGTGAGCCTGCCAAGGCTCCCGCCGCAAGCAGGATGGGAAAAGCCGGAATCGGTAAGCCAATTTGTTCGGCCAATACCCAGACGAAGAGCAAGGTATAACCGTGACTGGCAACGAATTGGATGGTGTCATGCATGCCGACTCAGGCCGGACCACCCCGAATAGAAGTGTAAATGTAGATGAGAGTTTTGCGGTTGAGGCAGCAAAAGATGAATGACAAAAAGGCCGTGTGAAGTGCAGAGTGCTTCAAACACACAGAGTCCCGAGGTTTGTTGATCAAGCTCGTTCGTCTCGCCCAGTAAGTTGCTTTAGACCCTCGCTAGCCTTCTCTGAACCCCTCTTGCGAGTATGATCCAGCCGAC
>Ga0070738_10001831_pt1 | contig 37856 bp, 39 predicted proteins | sample Coa_R2_2_FD_66446 | JGI IMG/M metagenome (GOLD analysis project Ga0070738, IMG submission 66446) | Surface soil microbial communities from Centralia Pennsylvania, which are recovering from an underground coalmine fire - Coalmine... | ecosystem: Environmental > Terrestrial > Soil > Unclassified ...
AGCCTCGCGGTCCAAAGTGATGGCCGTGGACCTCGGCTCCCGGCGCATCGGCCTGGCGGTCAGCGACGGCCGGGGGCGCCTGGCGTTCCCCTGCGGCGTGCTGGAGCGGTCGGGCGACCCCGCCGCCGACCGGCGCCGGATCGCCGACGCGGCGCTCGAGGAGGGCGCGGCCCGGGTGGTGGTGGGGCTGCCGCTCACCCTCGACGGCCGCCGTGGCTCCGCCGCTCGTGCGGCGGCGGCCGAGGCCGTCCTTTTGGGCGAGGAGCTGGCCGGTCGCGGGGTGGACGTCGAGACGTTCGACGAGCGCCTGACCACCGTCACCGCCGAGGCTTCGCTGGCCGCAGCCGGGAAGCGGGGGAGGCGGGCCCGCCGGGCGGTCGACGCCGCAGCGGCAGCGGTCCTGCTCCAGGCGTGGCTCGACGCCCGATGACCGCAGACGAGCGCAGCGGGCCGGCCGGGCGTGCCGAGGTGCCGGCCGAGCGCAGCGGGCCGGCCGGGCGTGCCGAGGTGCCGGCCGAGGCCGGCGCGGGGGCGCCGCCCCACGAGGCCGCCACGGACCCTCACGGCGTGGCGGTGCCGGGGCGAGGCGGCGGTGGTTCCCGCGGCTGGCGGCCCCGGCGGCGCACCAGCCGTCGCCGCCGCCTGGTGCGCAGCGCCCTCGGCCTGGTCGTGCTCGTCGTGGTGGGCGTGGTCGCCTTCTACGAGATCGAGGCGAACCCGTTGGGCGGGCCGGGCCGTGCGGTCGTGGTGACCGTCACCCCCGGCGAGGCGGTGGGCGCCGTCCTCGACGACCTGGCCGCCAGAGGCGTGATCGGCAGCGCCCTGGCGTTCCGGCTCAGCGACCTGGTCGAAGGAGCTCCACAGGTCCGTCCCGGGCGCTACCTGCTGCACCAGAACCTGTCCTTCGGCGACGTGCGGGCCCGCCTGGCAGCCGGCCCCGACGTCTTCGCGGTGACGGTGGCCCCAGGCGAGTCCCTGCGAGAGGTGGCGAACGAGACGGGCAGCTTCCCGGGCCACAGCGCGCGGAGCTTCCTGGCTGCCGCGGCCAGCGGGTCGGTGCGCTCTGCCCTCGACCCGGGCGCCCCCAGCCTCGAGGGGCTGCTCGGCACGGGCACCTACGAGCTCCTTCCCGGGGAGAGCGACACACGGCTGCTCGGCCAGATGGTGGGTCGCTTCGACCGCCAGGCGGCGGCTGCCGGGCTCACGCCGGCCGCGGCGTCCCGCCTTGGCCTGACCCTGCCCCAGGTGGTGACGGTGGCCTCCATCGTGCAGAAGGAAGCGGTCATCGCCAAGAACATGGGCCCTGTTGCCCGCGTCATCTACAACCGCCTCGCCCGCGGCGACGCCCTGCAGATGGACACGACCGTCCTGTACGCCCTGGGGCGGGACGGAGGCGTGGTGAGCGGGAGCGACCTGCGGGTGCAGAGCCCCTACAACACCTACCTGCACCCCGGCCTGCCCCCGGGGCCCATCGGTGTCCCCTCGGCAGCCGCCCTGCGGGCCGCGCTGGACCCCCCGCCGGGCGACTGGCTGTACTTCGTCGTCGTGCAGAAGGACGGGACGGAGGCCTTCGTCGACACCTACGCCCAGCAGCTGGCCAACGAGCACCTGGCCGAGAGCCGGGGGATCATCCCGTGAGCCGCCCGCCGGCCAACCGGGCGGGCCACTGGCCTTCGGCCGCCACCTCGGTGGTGGGCGTGATGGGTGACCCGGTCACGCAGTCGCTGTCACCCCTGCTGCACAACACGGCCTTCGCCGATCTCGGGCTGGACTGGGTGTCGGTGGGCTTCCCCGTCGGCGCGGGGCAGGCGCCGGCCGCGCTCGCCGGGGTCCGGGCGCTCGGGATCGCCGGGCTGTCGGTCACCATGCCGCACAAGTCGGCGGTGGCAGGCCTCGTCGACGAGCTCACGCCCACGGCCGCCCGGCTCGGTGCCGTCAACTGCGTGGCCCGCGAGAAGGGGCTGCTCGTCGGGGACAACACCGACGGGCAGGGCCTGGTTGCATCCCTGCGCCGCGGCGCCGGGTTCGACCCGGCCGGCCGGCGCTGCCTCGTGGCCGGGGCGGGGGGCGCGGCCCGGGCTGTGGTCGCCGCCCTGGCGGACGCCGGCGCGTCGGAGGTCGTCGTCGTCAACCGGACCGCCCACCGGGCGGCCGAGGCGGCGTCGCTGGCCGGCGGGGTCGGCCGGGTGGGCGACCCGGCCGAGGCCGCCACGGCCGACCTGGTTGTCAACGCGACGCCGGTCGGCATGGCCGGCGCCGCCACCGAGCGCGCCCGGCCCCTCGTGGACCCGGGCCTGCTGTCCGCTGGTCAGCTCGCGGTCGACCTCGTGTACCACCCGCTGCGCACGGCTTGGCTGGCGGCGGCGGCCGCACGGGGGGCCGCCACGATGGGGGGCCTCGGCATGCTGGTGCACCAGGCAGCCTCCCAGCTCGCCCGCTGGACGGGCCGCGAGGCGCCGGTCGAAGCCATGTGGCGCGCGGCTCTGGCGGCCGTCGGGCGCGGGGGAGACGTCGGCGGGCGGCCCCCGGGGGAGGCGCCCGGCACCTGAGCAGCCGGCATCGCCCGGGTCGCGGTCAACCCGGCGCCGGCCACGCCCCCGCAGCGACCAGGCGCTGGATGACCGCCTCGCGCAGGGAGCGTTCGAGCGGCTCGCGTGCGGCAGGGGTGGTGCGCAGGGAGACGCGCACCGTGCACGACGTCGCCCCGGCCGCCACCACGCCGCTCACTTCGGGCGGCTCGCGCACGACGGGTGCGAAGGCGGGCCGCCCTGCGACCTCCCCGGCGGCCTCGGCGGCGATGGCCTTGACGGCGTCGACCGTGGTGGCGCCCCCCACCGTCACCGGCAGGTCCACGACAGCCCTGGCCCAGCCCCGCGAGGTGTTGGCAAGCCGCCGGATCTCGCCGTTGGGCACGTACCAGACCGTGCCGTCCCACGCCCGCACGCGCGTCACGCGCAGGCTCAGGTCCTCGACCACCCCCGACGCCTGGTCGACGGTGATCGTGTCGCCGATGCCGAACTGGTCCTCCAAGGTGAGCAGGATGCCCGACAGGTAGTCGCGCACGAGCGCCTGCGCGCCGAACCCGATCGTGGCGCCGATCACGGTGGCGCTCGCCAGCAGCGGCGTGAGGTTGACCCCGAGCATCCCGAGCACGATGGCGATCAGCACCACGAGCACGACGAAACGCCACAGGTTCGCCACGAGGGCGGTGACGGTCGCGGCACGGGCCGTCGCCCGCTCGGAGCCCGCCCGCGAGGCCGCACGGCGGCCGAGGCTCCCGAGCCAGCGCCGGATGGCCCTCGCCCCGAGGTGCGCCAGCAGCGCCGCGATCACCACCACGACCACGACCTCGAGGGGCCGGAGCACGAACTCCACCACCGTGCTGGCCGTCGAGCGCGAGACGCCGGCCTTGGTGAGCAGGTCGAAGAGCCAACCGCCGCCCGACGCGGCGAGGGTCGCGGGCCACGGGCCCCCCGGCGGTGGGGGGGTCAGGGGCGCGGCGGGCACGCCCGATATTCTGTCCTGTCGTGCAGGCCCGCACGATGCCGAGGGTCCCGGCAACCGGCCGCCGGGCCTTCCCCGTCGACGTCGTGCTGGTGGTGACGACGCTCGTGGTGGCCGTCATCGGCGTGGTGATGGTGTACACGGCCACCCGGGGCACCCTCGTCGCCGAGGGGCTGAGCGGCACCTACTATCTGAAGCGCCAGGCGCTGTTCGTCGTGCTCGGCGTGGTGGCCATGGTGGTGGTCGCCGCCGTCGACTACCGGCGCCTCGAACCGCTTGCCACCGCCATCTACGTGCTCGTCGTGCTGTCGCTCCTGGCGGTGTTCGTGGTCGGGTCCCACGCACAGGGCTCGCAGCGGTGGTTCAGCTTCGGGCCCCTGCAGCTGCAGCCGTCTGAGTTCGCCGTGCTGGCTCTCGTGCTCGCCGTCGCCACGTACTGCTCGCGGCGGACCGAGGGGCTGGCGTGGCGCGACGTCGTACGGGTCCTGTTGCTCGCTGCGGTGCCGATCGTGCTCGTGATGGCCCAGCCGGACCTCGGGACGGCCATGATCATGACCGTCGTCCTGCTCGTGATGCTGGCCGTGGCCGGGCTGCCCGGCCGGATCCTCGTCCTGCTCGTGGCCGGTGCCGCGGTGGCCGTCGTGATCGCCCTCGAGGGCGGGCTCCTCCACCACTACCAGATCGCCCGGATCACGAGCTTCCTCAACCAGGACACCGCCCACCCCTCGGTGTTCCAGAAGGCGGCCATCTACAACCTGACCCAGGCGAAGGACGCGATCGGCTCGGGCGGGCTCTTCGGCACGGGCATCGGGCACGGCGTCCAGACGACGCTCGGCTACGTGCCCGAGCAGCAGACGGACTTCATCTTCACCGCTGTCGGCGAGCAGCTCGGCTTCGTGGGCGCGACGGGCGTGCTGGTCCTGCTCGGCACGATCTCGTGGCGGTTCCTCCGCAACGCCCAGCTGGCCCGCGACCCCTTCGGGCGCCTCTTGTGCGCCGGGCTGTTCACGTTCTTCGCCTTCAGCGTGTTCCAGAACGCCGGGATGACCATGGGGATCATGCCGATCACCGGCATCCCGCTGCCCTTCCTCAGCTACGGGGGCACGGCGGTGCTGTCCTTCTTCATGGCGGTCGGGCTGGCGCTGAGCGTGCACGCGCGCCGGAGGGCCTAGGTGGGCCAGGCCCTGCCGGCAGCCGGGGGCGCCGACGACCCTGGCGCCGCGCAGGGACCGCCGCAGGCCGCCCACCGGGCGGCGACGATGCGGGTGGTCGAGGTGGCGTCGGTCGAGGTCGAGCTGCCCTCGGCGTTCCCGGTGGTCACGCTGCGCGAGGTCGAGCCGCCGTTCCGCGCCCTTGCCATCCCCATCGGCATGCCCGAGGGGATCGCCCTCGCCCAGGCCCGCCACAAGGTGCCGACCCCTCGCCCGCTCACCCACGAGCTGTTCGCCACCGTCCTCCAGCGGTACCGCATCGACGTCGTCGACCTGCGGGTGGTCGGGCGGCGGGCGGGCACCTACCTTGCCGAGCTCGACCTGGTCGGGCCCCCCGGCTCCGAGGTGGTGCCCTGCCGGCCCTCCGACGGGATGGTGCTGGCCCTGCGGGCCCCGGTGGCGGCGCCGATCCTCGTCGACGAGCGCCTCTTCGAGGAACCCGGCGACGTCGAGCCCCCTCCGGGCAGCTGAGCCCGACGGCGACGGCCTCAGCCCGGCAGCGGGGGGCTCCGCCGGGCCGGCACGCCGGCCGGGCCCCCGTCGGGCGAGCTGGTGCCGGCGCTGGCCGCCTCGTCGGAGATGCGCAGCAGCAGGGCGACCACCGCGTAGTTGGTGACGAGCGACGAGCCGCCGTAGGCGACGAAGGGCAGGGTGATCCCGGTGAAGGGGAGGAGCCGCAGGACGCCGGCCATGATGAAGAACGCCTGGAAGCCCAGGATGGCGGTCAGTCCCGTGGCCACGAGGCGCGAGAAGTCCGAGCGTGCCCGCTGGGCGACGTGGAGCCCGGCGCCGACGAGGAGCACGTAGGCGATCACGACCACGCTCGTGCCCATGAGCCCCATCTCCTCGCCGATGCCGGCCAGGATCATGTCGCTCGTGAGGTAGGGGACCTGGCCCGACAGGATGCCCTGGCCGAGGCCCGTGCCCCCGACCCCGCCGTGGCCGAGGGAGAACCAGCCGTAGGCCAGCTGCTGGCCGCTGCCGGTGATGGTCTTCCAGGGATCGAGCCAGATGCTGATGCGCTGGTGGACCTGGCCGAAGAGGTGGGCGGCCACGACGGCGCCCACGGCGAAGATCACCACGCCCACCACGAGGTACGTCGCGCGGCCGGTGGCCACCCACAGCATCGTGATGAACAGGGTGAAGATGAGCATGGCGAAGCCGATGTCGTTCTCGGCGGCGATGACGAGCATGGCGAAGCCCCACGCCAGCACGATCGGCAGCAGCGGTCGCGGGTCGAGGACGAGGCGGTTGCCGATGCGGGCAGTCGGGATCGAGAGCAGCTCCTTCTTCTCTGCGAAGTAGGAGGCGAAGAAGATGCACAGGACGACCTTGGCGATCTCCACCGGCTGGAACTGCACCCCGAGGACCCGGACCCAGAGCCGGGCGCCGTTGATGTTCAGCCCGACCTTGGGCACCAGGGGCGCCAGCATGAGCACCACGGCCGCCAGCAGGAGCAGGTACCGGTAGCGGTCGAGGTCACGAGTCCGCCGTACGACGAGCAGGGTGAGGACGTACAGGCCGGCGCCGATGGCGACCCAGCCCGCCTGGGCCTTGGCGAAGGCGGGGTTCCAGCGGGCGATGACCACGTAGCCGAGGCCGTTCAGCAGGGCGGCGAGCGGGAGGATGACGGGGTTGGCCTGGGGCGCGAGCCAGCGGTTGGCCACGTGGACCGCCAGCGACAGCCCGACGAGGACGGCCAGGAAGGGGCCGATGTGGGGGGGGATCCTCGACTTGGCCCCGAGCGACGCGATGACGTAGAGGGCCGCCGTGGCGAGCGAGCTGAGCACGAGGAGGCCGAGCTCGGTCCGGCGGCGGGGCTTGGGGCCCCAGGTCCAGCCGGGAAGGCCCAGTGCACGGTGCCGGACACGCGACGACGGCCGTGTCGCAATCTCCACCACCGCCCGAGAGCGTAGTGGCGCATGTATCCTGCGGTGTGGAGGCCCCCATGGCATCGCAGCGCACGACCACCGCAGTGGGGCCGGTCGCGCACCCTGCAGCGGACGGACCGGGCGTCCCGCGTGCGGCGTCCCGGGTCCCAGGTGAGGAGCAGATCGCCGCGTTCGGCTCGGACCGCTTCTCCAACCGCGAGCTCTCGCGGCTCGACTTCGGGTCCCGCCTCCTCGACCTGTCGGAGGATCCGGGCCTGCCCCTCCTCGAGCGGGTGAAGTTCCTCGCCATCTTCGCCGAGATGCTCGACGAGTTCTTCCAGGTCCGGGTGGCCGGGCTCGAGGACCAGGTTGCTGCCGGGGTGACCACCCGGTCGCCCGACGGGCTGCGGCCGGCCGAGCAGCTCAAGCTCATCCGGGCCCAGGTGGTCGAGCTGGTGGCCCGCCAGGACCGCATCTTCCTCCAGGAGCTGGTGCCGGCGCTGGCCGCTGCCGGTGTGCGGCTGTCGAGCTGGTCGTCCCTCGACGTGCGGGACCGCGCGTACCTCGTCGACGTCTTCGACCGCCAGATCTTCCCCGTCCTCACCCCCCTGGCCGTCGACCCCGGCCACCCCTTCCCCTACATCTCGAACCTCTCCCTCAACCTGGTGGTCAACGTCGAGAACCCGGTGACGGGCGAGTCGAGGATCGCCCGGGTGAAGATCCCCCCGGTGCTGCCGCGCTTCGTCGTGATGCCCGACGGCGAGCGCTTCGTTCCCCTCGAGCAGGTCATCGCCGCCCACCTCGACAGCCTGTTCCCCGGCATGAACGTGGGCCGCCACGAGACGTTCCGGGTCACCCGCAACGCCGACCTGGCCGTCGAGGAGGACGAGGCCGACGACCTGCTCGTGGCGGTCGAGATGGAGCTCCGCCGGCGCCGCTTCGGGCGGGCGGTGCGCCTCGAGATCAACTCGGGGGCGAGCGCGGAGATCCGCGACCTGCTGGCAGCGGAGCTGCAGGTGGCGCCCGACGGGGTCTACGAGGTGGACGCGCCGATCGGTCTCGGCGGGCTCTGGGCCGTGTACGGCATCGACCGCCCGGACCTCCACGAGGAGACGTGGACGCCCATGACCCCGCCACCCCTGGCCACGGCGGGCAACCAACCGACCGACCTGTTCGCCGTGCTGCGCGAGCGCGACGTGCTCGTCCACCACCCCTACGACTCCTTTGCCACCTCGGTCGAGGCCTTCGTCGCCCAGGCGGCCGAGGACCCCGACGTCCTCGGGATCAAGCAGACCCTCTACCGGACCTCTGGCGACGGGCTCATCGTGCCCTCGCTCATCCGCGCCGCGGAGACGGGCAAGCAGGTGGCCGCCCTCGTCGAGCTCAAAGCCCGCTTCGACGAGCAGGCCAACATCGAGTGGGCAAAGGCCCTCGAGGAGGCAGGGGTCCACGTCGTCTACGGGCTGGTCGGCCTGAAGACGCACTCGAAGACGCTGCTCGTGCTGCGGCGCGAGGAGGACGGGATCCGCCGCTACTGCCACATCGGCACCGGCAACTACAACTCGAAGACGGCGCGCATGTACGAGGACCTCGGCCTGCTCACCTCGGACCCCGAGATCGCCGCCGACGTGGGAGACCTGTTCAACTACCTGACCGGGTTCAGCCGCCACACCGGCTACCGCGAGCTGCTCGTCTCACCGGTCACGCTGCGCCAGCGGGTGCTCGAGCTCATCGAGGAGCAGGCCGCGGCCGGGCCTGCGGGGCGGATCGTGCTCAAGCTCAACGGCCTCACCGACCCGCGCATGATCGACGCCCTCTACCGGGCCTCGGGAGCCGGCGTGCCGGTGGACCTGGCCGTGCGCGGGGTGTGCTGCCTTCGCCCGGGGATCCCCGGGCTGTCGGAGACCATCCGGGTCCGCTCCGTGGTGGGCGAGTTCCTCGAGCACTCCCGCATCTACCGCTTCGGCGGTCCGGGCGCAGGCGCCACCGGCAACCCGAGCGCCACCGGGGACCCGAGCGCCACCGGTGACCCAGCCGGGTCCTCGATCCCTCCCCTTCGGCTCTACATCGGGTCGGCCGACCTGATGGAGCGGAACCTCGACCGCCGGATCGAGGCGCTGGTGCCCGTGCGTGACCCCGAGCTGCAGCAGCGCCTGCTCGAGATCCTCGACCTCGTGTTCGCCGACGACACGAACGCCTGGGCCCTCGGCCCGGACCGCTGCTGGCGGCGCGTGCCCACCGAGAGGGGTATCAGTGTGCAGCGCCGCCTGCGTGAGCTCGCGATCGAGCGGGCCCGCCGCCGGCGCGAGCCCGAGCCCAGGCCCCGGGAGCCCTGACGCGCCCGCCGGTTTGCCGGGCGACCGACCGGTTGCGGGTCAGCCGCCCGCGACCTGCCGGCCGCCGCCCTCGGCTCCGCCGGCGCTCGCCGGCAGTGGGCCGCCGCCCTCGGCTCCGCCGCCGCTTGACAGTGGGCCGGCGCTCGCCTGCTGGCCGCCGGCCTGCTGGTCTCTCTGCGCCTGGCCGCCGCTCGCCGACGGTGAGCCGCCGCCCTGCTGGTCGTCCCGCGGGCCCGCGGGCCCCGCACGGCGAGACCCCCGGCCGAGCCGCAGCGACAGGTACGCCAGCCCACCCGCGGGGATGGGCAGCCAGAAGTTCACCAGCCGGTAGGAGATCACCCCGAGCAGGGCGATCGCTTTGGGCACCCCGAAGCCGGTCAGGGTCGGGATGAGGACGCCCTCGACGACGCCGAGGCCGCTCGGGGTCACCGGGATCACCGCCAGCACGTTGGCCAGCCCGAAGGCAACCAGGAGGTCGACGGGGAAGGTCGCGTGCCCGAAGGCGAACAGGAACACCCAGAGCGACGCGGCGTCGAGGAGCCAGTTGGCCGCCGCCCACACGAGCGCCCGGGTGAGGAGCCGCCGGTCACGCAGGAGCCCGAGGAGGAGGTCGGCGACCCGGTGGGCGAGCGACGACACGGCGTCGGGCTTGAGGAACGGCACGTGCGCGGCCACGCGCTGGAGGAAGTGCGCCGTGCGGCCCCGCCCGCGGGTGAGCAGCAGCACCACGGTGCCGAAGGTCACCACGAGGAGCACGCCGGCCAGCGCGGCGATGCCGTAGAGCGGGTTGTAGCCCGCGAGGGGTACCGAGATGATCAGCGAGAACCAGAAGATGAGGTTGAGCACGAGGGCCGAGCCGACGCCCTGGGTGGCCAGCCCGAAGGCGGCCGTGCTGCCCGGCACGCCCGACTCGCTGAGCAGGCGGTAGCCCACCGCGGTGCCCGGCGCCGTGCCCCCGGGCAGCACGTGGCTGACTGCCAGGCTCGACATGTTGACCCGGAACAAGCGCCAGCGAGAGGGCGCCCCGGGCGACAGGACGGTGTGGGTGAGCTGGGCATAGGCGACGAGCGCGCCCGCTTCCAGGGCCACTGCCACGAGGAGCCAGGCGATGCTCACCTTGCCGAGCAGGGCGACGTCCTTGCGGGCGGTCAGCAGCTGGGGCAGCAGGAGGTACTCGAAGACGAACAGCAGGACGACGACGGTGATCGCGCCGCGGACGCTTCTCGGGAACCAGCTTCTCGGGAGCCAATGGTGCCGGGGGCGCGGTCCCGCGCCCGGCGTCGGCCCGCCGGCGGGCGCGGTTGCTCCCGTCTCGAGCTCGGCCCGCACTGCGCCCCGCTGGAGCTCGGCCCGCACCGGGCGCGCCTCGAGCTCGACCGCAGGAGGGCGGGGCGGGTCGGATCCGTGGACCGGGCCGGGAGGCGCCTCCTCCATCCGGGTCATGCTTGCACGTCCGGCAGCGCCGGGACCTGCCATGCTGGTCCCATGCCCGGGCGGAGGGACACGGCCGTGGGCGGGAGCACGGCGGCGGGCACCGGCGCGCCCGGACGGGAGGCGGGCCGGGCGACGAGCCGCCCCGACGACCAGTGGCGGACGCGTGTCGTGGCCGCCGCCCGCCGGCGCGGCATCCCCATCACCTCGATCGTGGCCACCGTGCTCGTCGTGGTGGCGGTCGTCGACCTCAACGCCCTTGCCATCCTCCTCGTGTGGGTGCTCCGTCGCGTCATCCTGTTCGCGGTGGTGGCAGGGTTCGTCGCCGTGCTGCTGGCACCGCCCGTCCGCCTGCTCGAGCGGCGCGGCCTGTCGCGGGGCGTGGCGTCGGTGCTGGTCTTCCTGGCCGGCGTGGCGATGTTCGGCGGCCTCGTGTACCTCTTCTCCGCCCCCCTCGTGAGCGGCGTCACCCGGCTGACGCGCGAACTGCCCGATCTCGTCAAGCAGGCCGAGCACGGCCGCGGCAGCGTCGGGCACCTCGTCGCCACCCTGCATCTGCAGCAGTGGGTCAGCAAGAACGCGCCGAAGCTGGCTGCCGACATCACCAAGAGCCTGAAGCCGGCCCAGGCGCTGTCGGTGGGCGCGGCCGCCGTGTCGACGGTGGTCGCCTTGACCACGATCGCCGTCCTGTCGTTCTTCACCCTCCTCGAGGCCCCCCGGCTGTCGCGCGGCCTGCTCGGTCTGATGCAGCCCGCCCGGGCGGCTCGGGTGTCGCGGGTGGCCCGCGAAGTGTCGCGCTCGGTGAGCGGCTACATGTTCGGCAACATCTGCACCTCGCTCGTGGCGGGCGTGGTCGTGCTCGTCGCCCTCGTCGCCCTCGGCGTGCCCTTCCCGCTCCTGCTCGGGGCCTGGGTGGCCCTGGTCGACCTGCTGCCCCTCGTCGGCGGCTTGCTGGCGGGGGTGCCGGTGGTGCTCATCGCGCTCTTGCACTCGCCCGTGGCGGGGCTCGTCACGCTGGTCGTGTTCCTCGTCTACCAGCAGGTCGAGAACCACGTCCTCAACCCCATCATCATGGGACGGACGGTCCGGCTCAGCCCGTTGTGGGTGCTCGTCGCCGTGCTCGTCGGCGCCACGTTGGGTGGCCGGGTGGGGTCGGGGCTCGGCACGTTCGTCGGTGCCCTCGTCGGCATCCCGGCAGGCGGGGCGATCCAGGTCGTCGTGCGGGAGCTGCGACGCGGCCCGGATCCTGTGGAGCCCGCCGGCGCGCGCCTCGAGGAAGGTCTCCGCCCGCCCGAGGGGACGCGGGAAGGTGGCCCCCAAGGTCCATGAGCCCCGGGGCCAGGCCCGAGGTCGTACACTGCCCCGGTGCGCGTCCTGGTAGTGCTGCCCACCTACAACGAGGCAGAGAACGTCGTGGCCGTCCTCCACAAGGTGCGCGCCGCCCTGCCGGACGCCGGGATCCTGGTCGTCGACGACGGCAGCCCCGACGGCACGGCGGACCTCGCCGAGTCGGCCGCGGCTGAGGTCGGCCACGTGGAGGTGCTGCGCCGGAGCGAGAAGTCCGGGCTCGGGAGCGCCTACCGGACCGGGTTCCGTTGGGGCCTCGAGCGAGGCTACGACGCCTTCGTCGAGATGGATGCCGACTTCTCGCACGACCCGGCAGCGCTGCCTGCACTGCTCGCCCCGTTGCGCCGGGGCGACGAGGTCAGCATCGGCTCCCGCTACGTGCCCGGCGGGTCGATCCCCAACTGGTCCTGGCATCGGCACCTGCTGTCGCGCGGGGGCAACTGGTACGCGTCGGTCGTGCTCGGCCTCCGCGTGGCGGACTCGACCGCGGGCTTCCGCGCCTACGCGGCGAGCGTGCTGCGCCGGATCGACCTCGACTCGGTCCGGGCGGAGGGCTACGGGTTCCAGATCGAGATGACGTACCGAGCCCGCCGGGCCGGGGCCTCGGTGGTCGAGGTCCCCATTCGTTTCGTCGACCGAGTGGCGGGGGAGTCGAAGATGTCGGGGGCGATCGTCGTCGAGGCGCTCGGGCTCGTGACCTGGTGGGGGCTCGGCCGCCCGTTCCACGCCACCCGGCGGGCACTCGGGCGGGTGAGGCACTCGCTGTCGCGGCTGCGTCGGTTCTCCCTGACCGACCGGGCGCGCCGCCGCATCGGCGGGCGCCGGCGGCGCGTGGAGGGGTCGGCCGACGGTCGCTCGGCGCGCGACGCTCGGGTCGCGCCAGCCGGCGCCGGCGGGCGCCGGCCCGTCGACGCGGTGCCCCTCGGTGAGGCGCGCAGCGACGCGGCGCCGGCGGCCGGTGAGCGTGCGGCGGCCGCCGACGCGCCGGCCCACGGGGGATAGCGGGCACGGCGACGGGCACGGGCGGTACCAGCTGGCGGCACGACGCGGGGGCGAGGTGATGGCGCAGGGAGAGGGTGCAGCGACCATCCTGGTCGTCGACGACGAGCCGTACATCACCGACCTGCTCTCGGCAGCCCTGCGTTTCGAGGGGTTCGCGGTCGAGGTGGCGTCCACGGGTGCCGACGCGCTGCGGGCGGCCCGGGCACGCCGGCCCGATCTGGTGCTGCTCGACGTGATGCTCCCTGACCTGCCCGGGATCGAGGTCTGCCGGCGCCTGCGCGAGGCGGGCGACGGCGTGCCCGTCGTGTTCCTGACGGCGCTGGATGCCACGGCCGACAAGGTGGCGGGCCTGCAGCTCGGCGACGACTACGTCACCAAGCCCTTCAGCCTCGACGAGCTGGTGGCGCGCATCGGCGCGGTGCTGCGTCGCTCGGGGCCGCTCGAGGACGCAGCCAGGCTCCGCTTCGCCGACCTCGAGATGGACGTCGACGCCCACGAGGTGCGTCGCCATGGCGTGCTGGTGGAACTGACCGCCACCGAGTTCAACCTGCTGCGGTACTTGCTCGAGAACGCCCGGCGCGTCGTGTCGAAGTCGGACATCCTCGACCACGTGTGGGACTACGGGTTCTCCGGCGACCCGAACATCGTCGAGACCTACATCAGCTACCTGCGCAAGAAGATCGACGAGTTCGACCCGCCTCTCATCCACACGATCCGGCGGGTGGGGTACAGCCTCCGCCTGCCGCGCGCCTGAGGTCGGACCGGTGCCGGGGTGGCGGCGTCGCGAGCCAGGCAGCCTGGCACCGGCGCGCCCCGGGGGACGGCGGGGACGGCTCCGGTCCAGCCTGCGGCGCCGGCTCACGGTGACCATGATCGTGCTGCTGGCGCTCGGCCTGGCGGCCGCCAACATCGTCACCTACGTGTCGGTCCGGTCCTTCCTCTTCGGGCGGCTCGACGCACAGCTCGACGCCGCCCAGGCCCAGGCCTACCAGTACCTCGTGCGCGCGGGGTTCTTCGGGCGGCCACCATCGATGTTCGGGCTCGCCGGCCGGGTCAGCCCCGACGTGTACGTGCTGCTCGTGGGGATCGACGGCAAGGTCCTCCTGCGACGGCCGTCGGGGTCGCTCGGCCGCCCGGATCCCCCGCCGGTGCTCCCGCCGTCGCTGCGGGTGGAGGCGGAACCGCCGAGGGTGCCCTTCGGGCGCAGCCGCGGCACCTACCGGCCCGACGCCGACACCTTCGAGATGACGGCGGTGGGGGACCGCAGCGCCCGGTACCAGGGCTCGGCGGTCGCCGTGCCCCAGGGCGTGCTCGTGACTGCCGTCTCGCGCAACCCGACCATCGACACCTTGCATTCCCTCGTCAAGGTGGAGCTCGCCGCGTCGGGGGCCGTCGTGGTGGCGCTGTGCGCCCTGGCGCTCGTGATCATCCGCCGCGGCCTGCGCCCGCTCGAGACAATGGCGGACACGGCGGGCGCCATCGCCGCCGGGGACCTCTCGCGCCGGGTCGCGGTGGGCGACGCCACCACGGAGGTGGGCCGGCTCGCCACGACGCTCAACGTCATGCTGGGGCGGATCGAGGGCGCGTTCGGCGAGAAGTCGGCCTCCGAAGCCCGCCTGCGCCAGTTCGTCGCCGACGCCTCCCACGAGCTGCGCACCCCGCTGACGTCGATCCGCGGGTATGCGGAGCTGCTGCGCAAGGGTGCCTTCACCGACGACGAGAGCCGCCAGCGTGCTCTGGCCCGGGTCGAGCACGAGGCGGCGCGCATGAGCGGCCTCGTCGACGACATGCTCCTGCTGGCCCGGCTCGACCAGGGGCGCGAGCTCGACCTGGCGCCGGTCGACCTGTCCCAGGTGTGCGCCGAGGCGGTCGAGGACGCCCGGGCCCTCGACCGCGAGCGCCCCGTGCGGCTCGAGACCGAGGGCCCGGTGGTGGTGACCGGCGACCGCGACCGCCTCCGCCAGGTGGCCCACAACATGGTGCGCAACGCGTTGGCCCACACGCCCCCGGGCACGCCCGTGACGGTCACGGCCGCCCGCGACGGCCCCATGGGGTTGATCCGCGTGCAGGACGAGGGTCCCGGATTGCGGGCCGGCGAGGCCGCCAAGGTCTTCGACCGCTTCTATCGCTCCGACGCAGCCCGCTCCACGCCGGGAACGGGGCTCGGCCTCGCCATCGTCCGGGCCATCGCCGAGGCGCTCGGGGGCTCGGCCGAGGTGGAGCCGGAATCGGGCAGGGGCACCACGTTCGTCGTGCGGGTCCCGCTGTCCACCGGCGAACCGTCAGCGCCGGGCACGGGAGCCCGCCAGCCCCGGGCCGTCCTCGGCCGCTGAGGGCACCGGCCGGCGGCGGTGCCGGCCTCGCACAACCTCAGCCGATGACGCCCGCAGCCGACCGGCCGGAGCCCGCCAGGAGGTCGCCGCCAAGGGCGGGGGCGAGGGCTGGGGCGAGCGCACCGAGGACCGAGGCCAGCTTGACGCTCGCCTCGGCGAGCTCCGCCGCCGGGTCCGAGGCCTCGACGATGCCGCAGCCGGCGCGGACCGTGACCCTGGGCCCGGCCAGGGTGGCGCTGCGGATGCCGATCACGAAGTCGCCGTCGCCGCGGGCGTCCACCCAGCCCACGGGACCCGCCCAGTGCTGCCGGTCGCCGGGTTCGAGCTCCTCGATGAGCGAGAGGGCAGCGGATCTGGGCACCCCGCCGACTGCCGGGGTCGGGTGGAGGAGGCCGACCAGCTCGAGCACCCCGGGTGCCCGCCCGCCGACCGACCGCAGGGTGCCGGCGATGGTCGTGGCCAGGTGCGCCACGGAGCGGAGCCGGACCAGCGAGGGCGTGGCGGGCACGTCGAGGCGCGAGCAGCACGGCTCGAGGGTCGCGGCGACCTCCTCGACCACCAGGCGGTGCTCGCCGCGGTCCTTGGCCGAGCGGCGGAGGCGGGCGGCCGCCTCGTCGTCGGGCCCCGAGCCGCCAGGGAGGCCGACGGTGCCGGCCAACGGGTTGCAGCGGACCCGGCGCCCTCGGCGCGACACCAGCAGCTCGGGGGACGCCCCGAGGAACCAGCCCCCTGCCACCGGGTGGAGGAAGGCTGTGCAGGAAGGCTCGCGGGCGTGGAGGCGCCGGAGCGCGCCGAGTGGCGACGGCGGGGAGGCGAACTCGAGCTCCACGGCGCGGGCGAGGACGACCTTGTCGAGCGTGCCGGCCCGGATGGCGGCCACCGCGGTCGCCACGGCGTCGGCGTACGCGCCGGGGGCCTCGGCGCGTACGGCCGGCGCCGTCGGGGTCAGGTCATCGTCGACGGGGCCCGGCGCCGGGCCGGCCGAGGACAGCTCGTGGCGGAGCCGGGCCGGGTCGAGGGCGCCCGCGGGCTCGCCGGGCCCGGTGACGAGGGTGACCCACTCGTGGCCCCGCTCGTCGCGGCCGTAGGTGAGCCGGGGGAGGACCAGGCGGCCTGGCGCGCCCCGGCGGAACGGCAGCGCCGTCTGGGCCACCACGCCTGAGCCGGGCCGTCCGACCCGGTCCGCGCAGGGGATGTCGGCCAGGCGGGCGCCGGCGGCCCGCAGGTCCGCTGGGGAGTCGAGCCCGGCGGGCAGCGCCAGCTCCGCGGCGACGCCCCGACCCGTCAGGACGAGCCAGGGGGAGCAGAAGGCAACACCGTCGGGTCCGGCGACGGCCAGCGGATCGATGGGCAGTCCCGGCGGGAGCGGGACCGACACCGCCCGCAGCGAGTCGGGGCCGGCTGCCACCCTGCCGGTCACGCTGCGACGCGCGCCGAGCCGGGCGCGAGGCCCGACCGGGTGGCCGTCAGGAGCTGGCTCAGGCCCCGGTGGAGAAGTCGCCTCGCCACGGTGGAGAAGCCGGCGGCGTTGAGCAGGCGGCGCAGCTCTGCCTCGCCGGGCAGGTAGGCAACCGAGCGGGGGAGGTACCGGTAGGCGTTGGCGTCGGAGAGCAGGGAACCGAGGACGGGCACCACGGTGCCGAACCACCAGCGGTGGCCGGCCCGGAGCAGCGCGCCGGTGGGCGTCGCCACCTCGAGCAGGGCGACGCGGCCACCCGGCCGGGTGACCCGGGCCACCTCGGCGAGGCACGCCGGCAGGTCGGCCAGGTTGCGCAGCGCGTAGCCGCACACCACGCCGTCGACGCTGCCGTCGAGGAGGGGCAGGCGGGCGGCATCCGCCTGGACGACCGGCTGAGCGCCGCGGTGGTTGGCGAGCATGCCCCAGCTCAGGTCCACGCCGATCGTGCGGTAGCCGCGCCGGCGTGCAAGGCGCCCGAGGTCGCCGGTGCCGCACGCGAGGTCGAGGACCACCGCTCCGGGCGCGAGCCGCAGCGACGCCACCGCCGCCCGCCGCCAGCTGGTGTCGAGGCCGAAGGTCATGACGCGGTTGACCAGGTCGTATCGGGGGGCGATGCGGTCGAACATGGCGCGCACGGCTGCGGTCTTGGCGGCGCCGGTGGGCAGCTCGGTCGGAGCGGCCGCGCCAGGCCCGGATCGCGGCGCGTGCACGGTCCTTGCCTCAGCTGGCGCGCCGCGCCTCGAGGGCGCAGGCGCTGGCGACGGTGGGGGACATCGACTCCTCGCCTCGACGGTGGCCGCTCGGGGAACAGGGCCCCGGTCACCGGCAACGTTAGCGGGCGGTCAGTGGAACCAGATGCGCTGGTAGTGGCGGCTCATCGGGTGGAGGAGGAGCGCCACCAGGATGGCGGCGAACGCCACGTTGAGGAGCACGCCGAAGCTGTGCAGGAACACCAGGGCGGCCAGCTGGCCGACCAGGTACAGCACGGCCAGGACCACACCGGCGTGGTACGCGAGGCGGCGCTCGTTGGCGATGCCGAAGCCGGCCGCCGCCATGAGCACGAGCACGAGCGACGGCGCCGCCCCGAAGGCGACGAGGTACAGCACGGCCAGGGCTGCGTTCAGGTAGCAGAACAGGACCGCGGACTGCAGGGTCTGGGGTTGGGACTGGTCTATCCACTTGCGCTCGGCCACCGTGCAATTGTGGCAGTGCCCGAGGTCGAGCGGGCGTCACTACGCTCGGACACGTGGAGCGAGGACCTTCGGACCGGCGGAGCGATGCACCCCCGCTCGCTGCGGGGCAGAGGCGGTCCACGGCGGGCGGTGCGAGGCGCGGCGGGGTGGCCCGGCGGAGAACCGGTCCGGAGCGGCTCCGGCACTTGCCGGCGCGCGACGCCGACCACCACCACCGCCGGGTCGACCGGGGCGGGGTGCGGGCGGGCGTGTTCGGGATCAGCGACGGGTTGGTGACCAACGTGTCGCTCATCCTGGGCGTGGCCGGCGGCCATCCCACGGGTGGCTTCGTGCGCCTCGCCGGCCTGGCGGGCCTCCTGGCGGGTGCCTTCTCCATGGCGGCTGGCGAGTACGTGTCGATGCAGGCCCAGCGCGAGCTCGTCCAGCGCGAGCTCGACGTCGAACGGCAGGCCCTCCACGAGCGCCCCGAGGGGGAGGTCCACGAGCTCACCGGGATCTACGTCCGGCGCGGGATCGATCCCGCCCTCGCCCGGGGGCTCGCCCACGAGGTGATGCAGGACCCGGACCTGGCACTGGCCACTCACGCCCGCGAGGAGCTCGGCATCAGCCCGGATGCCCTCGGTTCGCCGCCCCAGGCCGCCGCCGCCTCCTTCGTCTCCTTCGCTCTCGGCGCCCTGCTGCCCCTGGTGCCGTGGCTCGTGGCGAGCGGCACGGTCGCCATCCTGGCCTCGGTCGGCATCGGCACCGTCGCCGCCGTGGCGGTGGGTGCGCTGCTGGCCGTCTTCACCGGCCGGTCGCGGGTGCGCTCGGCCGTGCGGCAGCTGCTCATCTCCGCCGTGGCGGCGTCGGTCACCTGGGGCATCGGGGTGGCCGTGGGCGTCGGCGTCCACTGACGGGTACGCGCCCGAAGGCCTCGGCTCCGCTCCCTGGGTGCCGAGCCAGGTCAGGGGGCCGACGGGGCTCGCCCGGCCGGCGCGGGATCGCCGCCACCACCGAACACGTAGGACCGGTCGACGTGGTGGACGTCGAAACCGAGGGAGCGGTAGAGCGACACGGCAGCCGCGTTGGCTCCGTCGACGAACAGCATGCCGGTGCGCAAGCCCGCCGAGGCCAGCCAGTCGAGGCCGGCGACGGTCAGGGCGCGCCCGAGCCCCCGCCCCTGATGGGCAGGGTCCACCGAGATGACGTAGATCTCGCCCATGGGCGGCTCCGTGTCGCGATGGACCTTGGTCCAGCACGAACCGACGAGCTCGCCCCCCTCTTCGAGGACGAGGAAGCCGGCGGGATCGAACCACGGCTCGGCCTGACGGGCGGCGAGGGTGGCGGCGTCCCACGCGCCCTGCTCGGGATGGTCGGCGAAGGCCCGGTTGTTCACCTCGAGCCAGGACCGGTCGTCGACCCCCGGGCGGAAGGGGCGGACCGCCACCGCAGCCGACCGGGCGCGGACCTCGTCGTCGAGGGGCAGCGGCACCCGCATCTGGAGCAGGTCGCGCTCGGGGCGGCCGCCGAGCTGCCGGACGGCGCGGTCCTCGGCCGCGGTCGGGCTCGACCGCCAGAGCCGCACCGTTCCACCCCCGCGGCGAGCCCCCTGGGCGAGCGCCTCGCGGACGAGCGCGGTGAAGAGCGCCTCGCCGTGCCGTCCGGCGGGGTCCGTCACCACCTCGAGCCCCCACCCGTCGCGCACCGCGCCGAGCTGCGCGTAGCCGACGAGCGAGGACCCCTCGGACGCCAGCAGGGCGACCAGCTCGTGGCGGCCGGCGCCGAAGAGCTCCACGCGCTTGTGCTCGCTCAAGGCGTGCTCGCCGCCGGCCCTGGTGGCCGAGGCGAGCAGCTCGGCGAGGCCGCGGTCGCGGCGTGCCTCCTCGCGGCCCACGACGCGTACGGACAGGTCGCCCATCGGGCGTCACGCTACCCTCCGGTCGTGACCGTCCCCCGGAGCCGCGCCGGCAGGGCGAGAGTGGTGGCCGCCCGGCTGGCGGAGGCCTACCCGGGCACCCCCACCGAGCTGTGCGCGCTGGCGCACCGCAACCCCTTCGAGCTGCTGGTGGCCACCATCCTGTCGGCCCAGACGACCGACGCCCGTGTGAACTCGGTGACCCCGGCCCTCTTCGCCGCCTACCCCGACGCGGCGTCCCTGGCGGTCGCCGACCCGGCCGACGTGGAGGCCATCATCCGGCCCACCGGCTTCTTCCGGGCAAAGGCCCGGAGCCTCGTGTCCATGGCAGCGGGCCTGGTCGAGCGTTTCGGGGGGGAGGTCCCCACCGCCCTGGAGGACCTCGTCACGTTGGCCGGCGTCGGACGCAAGACGGCCAACGTGGTCCGCTCGGTCGCCTTCGACCTGCCCGGGCTGCCTGTCGACACCCACGTGGGGCGGCTCAGCCGGCGGCTCGGCCTGACCGAGGCCACCGATCCTGCCCAGGTCGAGCGCGACCTCGATGCCCTGGTGCCGGCAGCGGCCCGTGGTGCCCTGAGCCTGCGGCTCATCCTGCACGGTCGTGCGGTGTGCCTTGCCCGTTCCCCGCGTTGTGCCGAGTGCCTGCTCGCGGACGTGTGCCCGACGGCGCCCACCTCCCTCCGGGCGGCGCGCCAGGCAGCAGGCGCACCGGGCGCAGCGGCCGAGCGGCGGGCGCCCGCCGGGCCGGCGGGCACCGTGGCCGCGGGGAGACGGCAACGAAAAGAACGGCTACCCGGGCGAGCATGATCCGCACGGTTCCGCTACACTTGGTATCGGAACCGGTTCCCGCCACCTGGTTCCGATGAGAGCGGTCTTCGGGATCCGCCGCCCGAGCCGCTCGTTCCGACGGCGCCCTGAGGGGCGCCGTCGGCGCGCCTGGGGACGGGATGCCCCGCGGCCGATCCGGCTCTGCGTGGCCCAGGAGTCGTCCAGGAGTCGTCGGCGCGCCCGGGGCAGGTCGCGTGGGACAGGAGGTGCCGGCCGGGGCATGCGATCCCGTTGCCCGGTCCGGCGCGAGACGCCGCTGCTGCGTGCCGCGGCGACCACGGGGTAACACTTTGGGTGCTACCGTAGGGTCGTGGTCACGAAGCGGTCGGTGTCGCTCGCGGACGAGGTGGCGAGGGCGGTGGAGGCCGCGGCACGCGAGGACGGGGTCTCCTTCAGCGCTTGGCTCTCCACGGCCGCCGAGCGCCAGCTGCGGATCCGCCAGGGGCTGCGGGGCGTGGCGCAGTGGGAGGCGGAGGCGGGCGCGCTCACGGCCGAGGAGATCGCCGCTGGCGAGGCGCTCCTCGCCCGGCTCCTGTCGGGCGTGACGGGCATGGCCTCGCGGGTCCGGCGGCGCTGATGGCGGCCCGGGCGCGCGCGGGGCTCGTGTACGGCGTCGGTGCCCTGCGCGCTGCAGCCCGGGGGGACCGGGTGGTCTGGGCGCTGCACCGGGCAGCGCTCGCCGAGGGGATCGTGCCCGTGGTGCCGGCCCCCGTCGTCTTCGAGGGGTTCCGGACCGAAGCGCGCGCCGACCGGCTCCAGGCGCTGCTCGCCGGCACCGAGGTGGAGGCCCTGACCGCGGAGGGAGCCCGGCGAGCGGGCGACCTGGCGGCACGGGCCGACACGGCAGACCTCGCCGCGGTCGCGGTGGCCGAGGCCGCCGACCGCCGCAACGGCGCCGTGGTCGGCTCGCGCCAGAACGCGCTCCGCACGGCGGCCGTGCTCCTCGGCCACGAGCTCGTCCTGCACGCCGTGTGAGGACCCGGTCGGGGTGCTCAGGTGCCCGCGGCTCGACGCAGCAGGCGCAGCGCTCCCTGGAGCGCCCGCTCGACTCCGTAGAGCTCGGTCGCCAGCTCCTCGTTCCCGTCACGCTGGGCGCCGTCGGCCAGAGAGGTGAGCCGGCGGCTCAGCTCCTCGAGCGACGAGGCGAGCGACGACAGCTCGGCATGGGCGGCCATCCCCGCATGATGGCCGATCGGCGCCCGCCGGAGGGCCGGCGCGGCGAGAGCCGTGGAATCGCCCCAGGTAGCATCGGTGTCCCATGGCGCTCGCCCGACTCGACCTGCGCGGCCATCGAGGCCCGTTCGACGCGGTCGTGCCGCGCCCGGCGGCAGCGGGCGCCGACGTGCGCGAGGCGGTGGCCGCAGTGATCGGGGACGTCCGCCGGCGGGGGGACGACGCGCTGCGGGAGCTGACGGAACGCTTCGACGGGGTGGCGGTGACCGAGCTGCGCGTGCCGCCCGAGGAGGTCGCCAGCGCCCCGTCGCGCGTGCCGGCGGCCCTCAGGGAGGCGCTCGGGGTGGCCCACGAGCGGATCCGCGCCTACCACGCCCACACCGCCCGCGACGAGCCGGCCGGCACCTTCTGCTCGGACGGCGTCGAGGTCCGCGAGCTCGTCCGCCCCGTCGCGCGCGCCGGTTGCTACGCCCCGGGTGGCCGGGCGCGCTACCCGTCGACGGTGCTCATGTGCGCGACGCCCGCCGCCGTGGCCGGGGTGAGGGAGGTGGCGCTGTGCGCGCCGCCCGGTCCCGACGGCCGGGTGGCCGACGCCGTGCTCGCGGCCGCAGCCCTGGCCGGCGTGGACGAGGTCTACCGGATCGGCGGTGCCCAGGCGATCGCCGCCCTCGCCTACGGCACGGAGTCCGTCCGCCGCGTCGACGTGGTCGTCGGCCCCGGGAACCTGTACGTGGCCGAGGCCAAGCGCCAGGTGGCGGGGGCCGTCGGGGTGGCGTCGGCCTTCGCCGGGCCCTCCGAGGTGGTGGTCGTGGCGGGTCCGGGCACGCCGGCCCGCCTGGCGGCGATCGACCTCGTGGTGCAGGCAGAGCACGGGCCCGACGGCCTGGCCTGGCTGGTGACCTGGTCGGAGGCCACGGCTCGCGAGGTGGCCGACGAGGTGGCCGCTCTGGTGGCCGCCTCGCCGAGGGAGGCCGACCTGCGAGCCACCCTGGCCAAGGGGGGCTACGCCTGCCTCGTCGACGGGCCGGAGGCCGCAGTGGCCGTCGCGAACGTGATCGCTCCCGAGCACCTCGAGCTGCTCGTGCCAGAGGCGGCCGACCTGCTGCCCCTCGTCGAGGCGGCCGGGGCGGTCTTCCTCGGGCTTGGGTCGCCGGCGAGCTTCGGTGACTACCTGGCAGGCCCGAACCACGTCCTGCCGACCGACCGCACCGCCCGCTTCGCCTCGGCCCTCGGGGTGGAGGACTTCCGGCACCGCCTGCACGCGGTGGCGGTCGACCCGCGGGCCCTCGCTGCCCTCGGACCCCACGTCGTGACCCTGGCGGAGGCGGAGGGCCTCCCCGCCCACGCCGAGTCGATCCGGGCCCGGCTGTGACGACCAGCGGACCGGTGACGCCCGCGGAGGGCTCGGTCACGGGCGCCCTGCCGCCCGTGCGCCCCGACCTGCAGCTCGGGGCCGGCTACCACTCGCCGCAGGCGGCCTGCGAGGTCCGGCTCAACACCAACGAGTCCCCCTACCCGCCGCCCGACGCGTTCCGCCAGGCGCTGGCCCGCGAGCTGGCGCTCGTCGACTTCCACCGCTACCCCGACCGCCGCGCCACCCGCCTGCGCCGCGCCCTGGCCGAGCACCACGGCGTGGGGATGGAGGAGATCTTCTGCGCCAACGGCTCCAACGAGGCGCTCCAGTGCCTCCTCCTCGCCTACGGGGGCCCGGGCCGCCGGGCGCTCGTGTTCGAACCCACCTACGCGCTGCACTCCCACATCGGCCGCCTGACGGGCACCGAGGTGGTGGCCGGGCGCCGAGACGGCGACTTCCGCGTCGAGCCGGACCACGCGGCACGCCTGGTGGAGGAGGCGGCGCCGACCGTGGCCTTCTTGTGCTCGCCCAACAACCCCGACGGCCGGGCCGAGCCGGCGTCGCTGATCGCGGACCTGGCCTGCCGGGCACCGGGCCTGGTGGTGGTCGACGAGGCCTACGGCCAGTTCGCGCCGAGGTCCGCCCTCGAGCTCCGTCGCCCCGGCGGGGAGCTGCCGGCGGAGGCTGCGCGGCGCCTCGTGGTCGTGCGCACGTTCTCCAAGACCTGGTCGATGGCGGCCGTACGCCTCGGGTACCTCGTCGCCGATCCCGAGGTGGTGGCGGCCTGCGAGGAGGTGGCGCTGCCCTACCACCTGTCGGTGCCCACCCAGCTGGCGGGCCAGCTCGCCCTCGGCTTCCACGCCGAGATGGAGTCGCGGGCAGCGGCGATCGCGGCCGAGCGGGCGCGCCTGCAGGCGGCCCTGGGGGAGCTGGCCGTCCACCAGTGGCCCTCGGACGCCAACTTCGTGCTGTTCCGGCCGCTCGGGGTGCCCGCCGGCGAGGTGTGGCGGGGCCTCCTGGAGCGCTCGGTCCTGGTGCGCGACGTGTCGTCGCGCGAAGGCCTCGAGGGCTGCCTCCGGGTGACGGTGGGCACGCCCGAGGAGAACGACCGGTTCCTCGAGGCCCTGGCGGGGTGCCTGCGGTGACGAGCGGCGACCCGGCCGGCGCCCCGGCGCCCGGCGGCGACCGGGCGGCCGGCACGCGCCGCGCCGCCCGCCGCCGGCGCACGAAGGAGACCTCGGTGGCGGTGTCCCTCGACCTCGACGGCACCGGCGACGTCGAGGCCGTCACCGGCCTGCCCTTCTTCGACCACATGCTCGAGCAGCTCGGCCGCCACGGGGGCTTCGACCTGCGGGTGCAGGCGGAAGGGGACCTCCAGGTCGACGCGCACCACACCGTGGAGGACGTGGGCATCGTGCTCGGCACCTGCCTGGCCGAGGCCCTGGGCGACAAGGCCGGCGTGCGCCGCTTCGCCTCCGTCCTCTTGCCGCTCGACGAGGCGCTGGTCGAGGTGGCCCTCGACCTGTCGGGCCGGGCGTTCCTCGTCTACGAGGTGGCGTTCGCCCCGGACACGCCGGGCCTCGGCGCGCCCCCCTTCGATCCGCAGCTGGCCGAGGAGTTCTGGCGGGCCGTCGTGCACGCCGCCGGTCTCACCCTGCACGTGCGAAAGCGCGACGGCCGCAACACCCACCACGTGGTCGAAGCGGTCTTCAAGGGTGTCGCCCGGGCGCTGCGCGACGCCGTTCGCGTCGAGGGCGGCGGCGTGCCCTCGACCAAGGGGACCCTGTGACCGAGCCCGCTGGCGCCGCGAGCGAGCGGGGCGGCGGGGTGGCGAGCCTGCGCCCCGGCTCAGGTGCCCCCCGGCCGTTCATCGCCGTCCTCGACTACGGCATCGGGAACCTCCGCTCGGCGGAGAAGGCGCTCCAGCACCTCGGTGCGCCGGCCCGCCTGGTGCGCGACCCCGCGGAGGTGGCCGATGCGGCCGGCGTCGTGCTGCCGGGCGTGGGGGCCTTCGCCGCCTGCGCCGAGGCGCTGCGCCGCAGCGGGCTCGACGGGGCCGTCCGCCGGGCGATCGGCTCGGACGTGCCGTTCCTCGGGATCTGCGTCGGGTTCCAGCTCCTCTACGAGGCGTCCGAGGAGAGCCCCGGCACCGACGGGCTCGGGCTCTTCCCCGGCACCGTCCGGCGCCTTCCCGAGGGCGTCAAGCGGCCCCAGATGCAGTGGAACCGCCTGGTGCGGCTCGGCGCCGGCTCCACTCTCCTCGAAGGGCTCGGGCCCGAGCCGTGGGTGTACTTCGTGCACTCCTTCGCGCCCGAGGTGGGAGAGGAGACGGTGGCGGTGTGCGACTACGGCGGCCCGGTCGCTGCGGCAGCCGAGCGGGGCCGCGTGTTCGGGACCCAGTTCCACCCCGAGAAGTCCGGGCGGGCCGGCCTGGGCGCGCTGGCCAACTTCGTAGCGACGTGCCGCGTGCCCTGCGGCGCCCCGTGACCGACCGGTGAGGAACCGGTGATGGAGCTGCTCGCCGCCATCGACCTGCGAGGGGGCCAGGCGGTGCGCCTCGTGCAGGGCGACTTCGAGCGCCAGCAGGCCTACGGTGACCCGCTCGCGCTCGCACGTTCCTTCGCCCTCGCCGGCGCCCCGTGGCTCCACGTGGTCGATCTCGACGCGGCCCGCGACGGGGTGCCGGTGCACCGCAGCACCGTGGTGGCCATCGCCCGGTCGTGCGGTGTGCCCGTGCAGACCGGAGGCGGGGTGCGGACCGTCGGCGACGTGGCCTCGCTGCTCGAGGCGGGGGTCGCCCGGGTGGTGCTCGGTACCGCTGCGCTGGCCGACCCGGCCGGGGCGGTCCGGATGGCCGAGCTGTTCCCCGGGCGCGTCGCGGTCGGCCTCGACTACCGCCGGTCCGCCGGCCGCCTGGAGGCGGCGGTGCGCGGGTGGACTGCCTCGTCGGGCCGCAGCGTGGGCGAGGTGCTGGCGGAGCTCGCCGGTGCCCCGCTCGGGGCGGTGGTCGTCACCGCGATCGAGCGCGACGGCACCCTCGGGGGCCCGGACCTGGCCGGGCTGGCGGAGGTCCTCGACGCCACCGAGCACCCTGTGGTTGCCTCGGGCGGCGTCGGTTCAGCGGCGGACGTGACGAGCTTGTGCAGCCTGCGCTCGCCGACGGCGGGGCGAGCCCTCGCCGGCGTGGTGGTGGGCAAGGCCCTCGTCGAGGGCCGGGTCAGCGTCGAGGAGGTGGTGGCGGCGTGCGCACCGTGCGCGTGATCCCCTGCCTCGACGTGGCGGCTGGCCGGGTGGTCAAGGGGGTCCGCTTCGTGGACCTGGTGGATGCGGGCGACCCGGTGGAGCTGGCTTCGCGCTACGACGAGGAAGGCGCCGACGAGCTCACCTTCCTCGACATCACGGCGTCTGCCGAAGGACGCGACACCATCGTGTCGGTGGCTGCCCGCACCGCAGAGCAGGTGTTCATCCCCTTCACCGTCGGCGGCGGTGTCCGCACCGCCGAAGACGGGCGCCGGCTGCTCCGGGCCGGTGCCGACAAGGTCGCGGTCAACACCGCCGCCGTGGAGCACCCCGAGCTGATAGCCGAGCTGGCGTCCGAGTTCGGCGCCCAGTGCGTGGTCGTGGCCATCGACGCCCGAGCCCGGGCCGGTGGCGGCTGGGACGTGCACACCCACGGGGGGCGGCGCCCGACCGGGCTCGACGCCGTGGCATGGGCGGCCAGGTGCGCCGAGCTCGGGGCGGGGGAGATCCTCCTCACCTCGATGGACCGCGACGGCACCCGCGACGGGTTCGACCTGCGGCTCACCCGGGCGGTGGTCGACGCCGTCGACGTGCCGGTGGTCGCCTCCGGCGGCGTGGGCACGCTCGACCACCTGGTGGAGGGCGCCCTCGTCGGGGGTGCCGACGCCGTGCTGGCTGCCTCGATCTTCCACCGGCGTGAGGCGACGATCGCCGAGGCGAAGGCCCACATGGCGGCGCGGGGCGTGACGGTGCGCCTCGAGGGCCAGCCCGGGGGCTGACAGGGCTGCCCGGCAGGAGCGGTCGGTGAATGCGGTACCGTGCGGGTGTGGCATCGAACGAGCCGGCAGGCTCCGTCCCCAAGCAGCCCATCACCGTGCTCTTCGACCGTGTGCTGGTGCAGGTGTCCCAGGCCGAGGGCGAGCGGCGCTCGCGGGCCGGCATCCTCATCCCGGCCACGGCCCAGGTCTCGCGCCGGCTGACCTGGGCGGAGGCGGTGGCAGTGGGTCCCCACGTCCGGGCGGTGAAAGTGGGCGACAAGGTTCTGTTCAATCCCGAGGACCGCTTCGAGGTCGAAGTCCACGGCGAGGAGTACGTCATCTTGCGCGAGCGCGACATCCACGCCGTGGCGTCGGAGCGGATGGACAGCGGCACCGGCCTGTACCTGTGAGCACCCGCTACCTGTGAGCACCCTCGGCCCGACCGCCCGGGAGCAAGGGGGCCCGTCGGAGGCCGTGCCGGGCCGGCCCGGCGACGACCCGGCGCCCGGGTCCTCCGAGCCCGGCACCCCTCTCGAGGGGGACGCCTCGCTCCTCGGAGAGGTCCGTTTCGGGCCCGACGGGCTCGTGCCGGCGGTGGTGCAGGACGCTGCGGGCGGCGAGGTCCTGACCGTCGCCTACATGGACGCAGAAGCGCTGCGGCGGACCCTTGCCACAGGCAGGACCTGGTTCTGGAGCCGGAGCCGCCAGGAGTACTGGCAGAAGGGCGAGACGTCGGGCGACCGCCAGTTCGTCCGCGAGGTCCTGCTCGACTGCGACGGCGACGCCCTCGTCGTGCTCGTGGACCAGCACGGGCGCGGGGCGTGCCACACCGGCCAGTGGTCGTGCTTCTTCCGCACTCTCGGCCGAGGACCCGGCAGGCGACGTCGAGACCGCCCGGCGCCGCCTGGCACGGCGCCGGTTCCGAACGCCGGCCGGTGAGCGCCGCCCAGCCGCAGCCTGGCGCCGCCGGAGGGCGCTGGTGAACGGCGCGGCACCGCCGGGCGGCCCGGTGGTCGGCCCCGGCCTCCGGCTGCGCCCCGACCCCCAGGAGTTCGGCGCCCTCGCGGCCTCGCACCCCATCGTGCCCGTGTGGTGCGAGGTGGTGGCCGACACCGTCACGCCGGTGGCGGCGTTCCTGCACGTGGTCGGGGAGGGGCCCGGGTTCCTCCTCGAGTCGGTCGAGGGCGGCGAGCGCTGGGGCCGTTACTCCTTCGTCGGCCGGGCCGCCCTCGCCACGCTCACGGCGCGTGGCCGCGAGGTGTCGGCCGAGGGCCGGCTGGCGTTGCCCACCGGGGCAGGCCGCGGGGTGCTCGCTGCGCTCGAGGAGATCCTGGGCCGCTACCGCTCGCCGGTCCTGGCGGACCTGCCGCCGCTGCACGGCGGCGTGGTCGGCTACCTTGGCTACGACGTGGTGCGTGAGGTCGAGCGGCTGCCGGCGCCGCCCGCAGACGATCTCGGCTTTCCCGACGCCTGCCTGGCCGTGATCGGCCAGCTCGCCGCCTTCGACCACTGGCGCCAGCGGGTGGTGCTGGTCGACAACGTCGTGGTGCCCGAGGGGGCAGGCCCCCGAACCGTGGCCGACCTCTACACCGGGGCGGGCGAGCGCCTGGCCGAGCTGGCGGCCGACTGCTTCCGGCCCCTGGCCGCGGCACCGGTGGGCACACCGGTGCCCGGGCTCGCGCCGGCGAGGGCACGGCGGTCCATGTCCAAGGCGGCGTTCCGCCGCGCGGTGGAGGCGGCCAAAGAGCACGTGACCGCAGGTGACGTGTTCCAGGTGGTGCTCTCCCAGCGCTTCGACGTCGACCTCGGCGTGGACCCCTTCGACGTCTACCGGGCGCTGCGGCTCCTCAACCCGAGCCCCTACCTGTACTTCCTGCGCTTCCCGGAGGTGACCGTCTGTGGCTCGTCGCCCGAGCCGATGGTCCGCCTGCGCGACGGGGTGGTGACCTCGCGCCCCATCGCCGGCTCGCGACCTCGGGGGCGCACCGACGAGCACGACCGCCTGCTGGCCGCGGAGCTGGTCGAGGACCCCAAGGAGCTGGCAGAGCACGTGATGCTGGTCGACCTGGCTCGCAACGACGTCGGCCGCGTGGTGGCCTTCGGCACCGAGAAGGTCGACGAGCTCATGACCGTCGAGCGCTACAGCCACGTCATGCACCTGACGTCCCAGGTGTCGGGGCGCCTGTCGGAGGGCAAGGGCCCAGTCGACGTGCTCCGGGCCACGCTGCCCGCCGGTACGCTCTCTGGCGCACCGAAGGTCCGGGCCATGGAGATCATCGACGAACTCGAGCCGACCAAGCGGGGCATCTACGGCGGGGTGGTCGGCTACTTCGACTTCTCGGGGAACCTCGACACCGCCATCGCCATCCGCACCATGGTGGTCGGCCCCGACGGCCACGCGTCGGTGCAGGCCGGTGCGGGCATCGTGGCCGACAGCGATCCGGGCGCCGAGGACCAGGAGTGCGCTCACAAGGCGGCGGCGCTGCTGGCGGCGATCGCCGCCGCACGGGCCATGGCGGCAGGGCGCGCGCCTGGGCCGGCGGCACCCGCGCCAGGTTCCGCGGCGGCACCCGCGCCAGGTTCCGTGGCGGCACCCGCGCCAGGTTCCGCGGCGGCACCCGCGGGGCCGGTGCCGGCCGGGCAGACCGGTCGGGCAGGGGCGGTTCCGTGACGGCCGCCCGCCAGCAGCTCGAAGCGGAGTACCGGGCACTCCGCCACGGCGTCGGCGCCTACTTCTTGGACCGTGACGCGGTCGTGGTCCGCGGGCCCGATGCCATCGGCTACCTCCAGGGCCAGTGCAGCCAGGACGTTGCCGCGCTGCCCGTGGGGAGCCACGCGGATGCCTTGCTGCTCGCCCCCGACGGCAAGCTCGACGCCCTGGTCCGGGTGACGAGGACCGCCCCGGAGGAGGCGGTGGTCGACACCGACGGTGGCTTCGGCGAGCAGGTCGTGGCCCGCCTCGTGCGGTTCCGCCTGCGGACCCGGGTCGACATCGAGCTGCTCGACTGGTCGTGCCTCGCTCTGCGCGGGGCGGGCGTCGGGCGACCCGGCCCGACGGGTCCGGCGGTGCCGGAGCCGTCGGGGGGAGGGGAGGCCGGTGGGGTCGTGCTCGAGCTGGGCGTCGACTGGAACGGCTTTGGCGGGGTCGACCTCCTCGGCCCGCCGGCAGGCCTGCAGGTGCCCGAGGGCGCCGTTCGTTGCAGCCGCGAGGCCTGGGACGCCTGCCGGGTGGAGTCAGGGGTGCCGGTCATGGGGGCCGAGCTCGACCACCGGACGATCGCGGCCGAGGCAGGCCTCGTCGAACGCTGCGTCAGCTTCACCAAGGGCTGCTACACCGGCCAGGAGCTCGTGGCCCGGCTCGACGCCCGGGGGAGCCGGGTGGCCCGCCGGCTGTGCGCGGTGGTGCCCGACCCGGTGCCGCCCTCCCTGGAGCCAGACGAGCTTGCCGGCGCAGAGCTGCGGGCGCCAGGTGCCGACAAGCAGCTCGGCATGGTGACGACCGCCGCCTGGTGCCCGGGTGTGGGGGCGGTGGCCGGCCTCGCCTACGCCCACCGCTCGCTGGCGGCGCCGGGGCCGGCCGAGCTCGCGCTCGGCGGCTCGAGGGCCCGGATCCCCGCCGTGCTCCGGCCGCTGCCGCTCGTCTGAGCCCCTGGTCCTCGCGGAGGGGCTGCGGGGAGCCACACGACCAGGCGGGCACCGCCGTCGGGGCCGGTCGGCGACTCGGCCCGCACCCCGCCGCCCATGGCGGCCGCCAGCTCCGCGACGATCGCCAGCCCGAGCCCCGTGCCCAGCCCCGGCCGGGCCCGCCGGGGGGCGGAGCCCGCGGGGGTGCCCGGGGCCGAGTCCGACGAGAAGTGCGGCTCGAAGACCCGGGGCAGGTCGCCGGGCGCGATGCCGGGCCCGTCGTCGGCCACCCAGAGCCACACGGTCGGGCCCTCGGCGCGGGCGCCGGCGACCACCGCGTGGCGGGCATAGCGGCAGGCGTTCTCGACCAGGTTGGACAGCAGCTGGACCAGCCGGTCCGGATCGGCCATGGCCCAGGCGGCCCCCTCGGTGTCGGCACGGAGGTCCAGCGAGGCCGCCTGCGCCGTGGGCGCCAGGTTGTCGACCGTCCGAGCCACGAGCTCGCTCACGTCGAGGGGCTCGGGGTGGAGGGAGAAGCGCCGTGCGTCGAGGCGGGCCAGGTCCAAGAGGTCCTGCACGAGGCGCTCGAGCCGCCGGGCCTCGGCGCCGATCACCGCCGTGGCGCCTGCCACGTCGTCGGTGGCGCCCTCGGCGAGCGCGTCGGCGTAACCGACGATCGAGGTGAGGGGTGTCCGCAGCTCGTGGGAGACCGACAGGAGGAACTGGCGCTGCTGGTGGCGCGCGGCCTCGAGGCTCTCGCCCATGACATTGATCGCGGCCGCCAGCGACGCCGCCTCGGGGAGGGTGTCGGGGGCCACCTGCATGCGCGCGCGCAGGTCGCCGCCGGCGATGCGCTCGGTGACGGCGGCCGCCGTGCGCAACGGACGGGCGAAGCGGTGCGCCAGCCACGAGGCGACGCCGGCGGCGACGGCCAGGACGGCCAGGCCGACCAGGGCGAAGTACGCCAAGCCCGACGCCGGGAGCGCCACATGGCGCGTCGTGACCAGGACGGCTTCGTCCTGAGGGGCGACGGGGGGCACGACCACGGCCTTCTGGGCAGCCGTGAGCGCCAGGGGGACGAGGACGTACACGAGGTGGGTCGACCCGCCCGACACGGGGCGGCCCGCCAGCAGCTGGTGGACGGCGCCACTCCCGCTCACGTCGACGGGGAGCGGCCGGTCGAAGGCGCCCGCCGGGGAGAGGCCGGCGATGCTCAACGTCCCGTACTGGCCGACCAGCTGGATGAGCCGGCGGCTTCGCAGGTCCCGCACGGCCACCGGGAGCCTCGGCTGCGCCGCCAGGGCCGTGGCCTGGTCTGCGAGCTGGCGCTCGGCCGTGTCGCGGGCCGCGCCCCGGATGAGGTAGAGGCCCCCGGCGGTGGTGAGCACGAGCGTACCCAGCACCAGGAGCACGATGGCGGTGGTGAGCCGGGCGCGCACGGCGCTCGCTTCACCCGAGCCGGTAGCCGACGCCCCAGACCGTGGCCAGCGGGAGGGCGGGGCCCAGCTTCTTGCGGAGCTGGCGGACGTGCACGTCGACGGTCCGGGGGTCGCCGTACCAGCCGGCACCCCAGACGCCCTCGAGCAGCTGACGGCGCGACAGGGCGAGCCCCCGGTTGGCGGCGAGGTACGCGAGCAGGTCGAACTCCCGCGTGGTGAGGGCCACCGGGCCCGACGGCAGCCTCGCCTCGCGGCGGCCGACGTCGATCTCGACCTCGCCCACCTGCAGCGCCCCCGGTGGCCCGGAACCGGCGGCGCCTGCGGCCCGGCGGAGGATGGCGTGGACGCGGGCCACGAGCTCGCGGGGCGAGAAGGGCTTCGTGACGTAGTCGTCCGCCCCGAGCTCGAGCCCGAGGATCCGGTCCACCTCGTCGTCGCGGGCCGTCAGCATCACCACCGGCACGTCGCCCTCCTTGCGCAACCGGCGGCACACCTCGAATCCGTCGAGGTCCCCGGGGAGGCCGACGTCGACGACCACCAGGCGGGGTCGCTCGCGGCGGGCGAGCTCGAGGCCCGCCGCGCCGTCGGCGGCCTGCGCGACCTGGAACCCGTCGCGGCGCAGGTAGAGGGCGACCAGGTCACTGATGTGAGGGTCGTCCTCGATCACGACCACCGAGCCGGGCTGGGCGCTCACGGGCGCCAGCCTGCCACGGCGCGCCTCGGCGCGGGCGGCTCCCGCCCGTTCGCCCGCCGTCCGGGCACACCAGGCCCAGGGTGGAGCGCCGCTACGCTGGGCTCTCGTGCCCACCTACCTCGCCGACATCGTGGCGGCGCACCGCAAGGCGGCGGCAGCCGACGACCGCGACGTCGACGCGTTGGTCGAAGCGGCGGTCGCCGCGCCTCGCGGACCGGGCTTCGCAGCGGCGCTGGCAGCTCGGGCGGCGACCGGCATGGCAGTGATCGCCGAGGTGAAGCGCCGCTCGCCCTCGAGAGGCGACCTGGCGCCCGGCCTCGACCCGGCCGAGGTGGCCGCCGCCTACGCCCGCGGCGGCGCCGCCTGCCTGTCGGTGCTGACCGATGACCGTTGGTTCGGCGGATCTGCCGAGGACCTGGCGGCAGCCAAAGCAGCCTCCGGGCTCCCCGTGCTGCGCAAGGACTTCACCGTTGCCGCTGCCGACGTGTGCGACGCCCGGCTGATGGGTGCCGACGCCGTCCTGTTGATCGTGGCCGCCCTCGACGGCGACGAGCTGGCCTCCTTCCTGTCCCTCGCCGGGCACCTTGGGCTCGACGCCCTGGTCGAGGTCCACGACGAGGCGGAGCTCGACCGTGCCCTCGAGGCAGGCGCGACCCTCGTCGGGGTGAACCAACGCGACCTGCGCACCTTCGAGGTGGACCCCCAGCGCGCGCTGCGCCTGGCGGCCACCATGCCGGCCGGCGTGGTTGCGGTGGCCGAATCGGGCATCCGCGACCCGTCCGACGCGGCGCGCCTGGCCGAGGCCGGCTACCAGGCCGTGCTGGTGGGCGAGGCGCTGGTGTGCGCTGCCGACCGCGCCCAGGCGGTGCGCTCGATGGGGGGGCACCCGGTGGGGCGCCGGGTGGGGGCGGGGACGCGTCGGTGAGCGAGGTCTTCGTCAAGATCTGCGGCGTCACCTCGGAGGCCGACGCCCTGCTGGTCGTCGGGCTGGGCGCCAACGCCGTGGGGTTCATCCTCGCCCCCTCCCCCCGGCAGGTGTCGCCGACCGTGGTCGGCGACATCGTCAAGCGCCTGCCCCACGAGGTCCTGACCGTGGGCGTGTTCCGCGACGAGTCACCGGCACGGGTGGTCGACATCGCCAACCGGACCGGGCTCGGAGCCGTCCAGCTGCACGGCCACGAGCCGGCGGAGGCCTGCCGCTGGATCCGCCAGCGCGTGGCCCGCTCGATCAAGGCCTTCCCCGCCGGCCACCCCGCCATCGGGCGATTCGGCGAGTTCGGGGCGGACTACCTCCTCGTCGACGGCCCCAACCCCGGCTCCGGCGAGGTGTTCGACTGGCGCCTGGCCGAGGGGGTGGCGGACGTGTCGCGCCTCATCGTGTCGGGCGGGCTCGACCCCGACAACGTGGCCCAGGCGGTGGCGCACCTCCATCCCTACGGGGTGGACGTCGCAAGCGGCGTGGAGTCCGAGCCGGGCCGAAAGGACCCCCACAAGGTCCGCGACTTCGTGGCGGCCGCTCGCGAGGCGGCTCGGGCGCTCGGCTCCCGCACTGCCGGGGAGGGACCGGGCGACGGGGCCCCTGGCAGCGACCGCCCCTACGACTGGATGGAAGCGTGAGGACCCCGCCCGGTCCTTTCATGGGCACCCCGAGCCCCGACGGCCGGTTCGGCGAGTTCGGGGGTCGGTTCGTGCCCGAGTCGCTGGTGCCAGCCTGCCTCGAGCTCGAGGCGGCTTTCGCCGGGGCCTGGGCCGACCCCGCCTACCGCGCGGAGCTCGACGCGGTGCTGCGCGACTACGGCGGGCGCCCGACGCCGGTCACCGAGTGCCGGCGCCTGTCCGAGCACCTGGGGGTGCGGGTGCTGCTCAAGCGCGAGGACCTCGCCCACACGGGCTCGCACAAGCTCAACAACGTGGTCGGCCAGGCCCTGCTCACCAGGCGGATGGGCAAGCGCCGCCTCGTGGCCGAGACCGGGGCGGGCCAGCACGGCGTGGCCGCGGCGACCGCGGCCGCCCTCTTCGACCTGGAGTGCGTCGTCTACATGGGTGAGCTCGACACGGCGCGCCAGGCTCTCAACGTGTTCCGCATGGAGCTGCTCGGCGCCGAGGTCCGCCCGGTGCGCTCGGGGAGCCGCACGCTGAAGGACGCGGTCAACGAGGCCCTGCGCGACTGGGTCGCCAGCGTGGCGACCACCCACTACTGCCTGGGTTCGGTCATGGGGCCCCACCCGTTCCCCTACATGGTCCGCCAGCTGCAGCGGGTCGTCGGCGACGAGGCTCGCGAGCAGTGCCGCGCCATGCTCGGCGGCGCCGATCCCGACGTGGTGGTTGCCTGCGTGGGCGGCGGCTCGAACGCGGCGGGCACGTTCGCCGGCTTCGTCGACACCGGGGCGCGCCTCGTGGGGGTGGAGGCGGCCGGCGGTGCGGCGCTCGGATCGGGCATCCCGGGGATCCTCCACGGCATGCGATCGCGCCTGCTCCAGGACGAGGCGGGGCAGATCCTCGAGGCGCACTCGATCTCCGCCGGGCTCGACTACCCGGGCGTGGGCCCCGAGCACGCCTACCTGGCCGCGGTGGGCCGGGCCTCCTACGCCCAGGCGGACGACGGCGAGGTGCTGGAGGCCTTCGGGCTCCTCGCGCGAACCGAGGGGATCATCCCCGCCCTCGAGTCGGCCCACGCCCTGGCGTGGGTCGTGCGCGAGGCCGGGCACGACGTCCCCGAGGGGGCGACCGTGCTCGTGACCCTGTCGGGGCGGGGCGACAAGGACGTCGCCCAGGTCCGCGAGCTGTGGGGGAAGGACGCCACCCGGTGACCGCCACGCTCGTGCGAGGGCCGGGCGAGAGCTCGCCGGGCACCCTCGAGCGGGCCCTGCGCGCCCGGCGCGACCGAGGCGCCAAGCTGCTCGTGCCCTACGTGATGGCCGGCATGGTGCCTGGCTGGGTGGAGGTCCTCCACGCGGCGGCCGAGGCCGGGGCAGACGCGCTCGAGGTCGGGATCCCCTTCTCGGACCCGGTGATGGACGGGCCGGTCATCCAGCAGGCGGGCACGGCGGCGCTCGCAGCGGGCACCACACCCCAGGGGGTGGTCGACGCGCTTGCCGGCGCGGATCTCGGGGTGCCGCTGGTCGTGATGACCTACTACAACCTGGTCTTCCGGGCCGGCCACCGCCGCATGGCCCGCAGCCTGGCTGCGGCAGGCGTGGCCGGTGCCATCCTGGCCGACCTGCCGCTCGAGGAGCTCGGGCCCTGGGCGTCGGCTGCCGACGAGGCAGGCGTCGAGACGGTGCTGCTGGTGGCCCCCTCGACCCCGCCGGCCCGGGTGGCCGCCATCTGCGCCCGCTGCCGCGGCTTCGTCTACGCGGTGGCCCGGATGGGGGTGACCGGCGAGCGAGCCGACCTGGGTGCCGACGTGGCAGCGGTGGTGGGGCGCGTCCGCGACGCCACCGACCTTCCCGTGTGCGCCGGCGTCGGCGTGTCGACACCCGCCCAGGCGGCCGAGGCGTGCCGGGTGGCCGACGGCGTGGTGGTGGGCTCCGCCCTCGTCAGGCGGCTCCTCGAGGGAGGTGGGGCCGACGCCGCTCTCCGGTTCGTCGGGGAGCTCCGCCAGGCGCTCGACGACGTGGCAGCGCCCGGGCACTGAGCCGGGCGCCGGCGCGAGGCCCCTCAGGCGGGCGGGGCCAGCACCAGGCACCCGTTGTGCCCGCCGAACCCGAAGGAGTTCGACAGGACGGGGCCGGGCTCCCAGGGGCGCGCCTCGCCGTGGACGACGTCGAGGCGGATGTCGGGATCGGGCTCCTCGTACCCGGCAGTGGGCGGGATCAGGCGGTGGTGGATCGACAGCACCGACGCGAGGGCCTCGATGGCGCCGGCGGCCGCCAGCCCGTGCCCGGTCACTCCCTTGGTCGAGGTGACCGGCGGCCCGGGCTCGCCGAACACCTTCGCGATGGCCCGGGCCTCGGCCAGGTCGTTGAGCGGGGTGGAGGTGCCGTGGGCGTTGATGTGGGCCACGTCGCCCGGGGCGAGCTCGGCGTCGGCCAGGGCGAGCTCCATGCACAGCACGGCCCCGGACCCGTCGGGCAGTGGGGCCGTGATGTGGTGGGCGTCGGAGGTGCTCGCCGTGCCGCGCACCTCGGCGTAGACGGGTGCCCCGCGGGCGATGGCGCGGTCCCAGTCCTCGAGCACCAGGGCCGCCGCTCCCTCCGACATCACGAAGCCGTCGCGGCGGGCGTCGAAGGGCCGCGAGATGCCGCTCGTCGACAGGGCGGTCATGTTGGTGAAGGCCGCGATGGCCACCTCGTGCATCGAGGCCTCGGCACCACCGCCGATGGCGACGTCGCAGCGGCCGGAGGCGACCAGGCGGGCCGCCGCCGCCAGGGCGTGGCTGCCGGCGGCGCAGGCCGTCACCACCGTCTCGCTGGGGCCGTGCCATCCGGCCCGCATGGAGATGTTGGCGGCGCCGGCGTTGGCCATCATCATCGGCACGAGCCGCGGCGACACCCGGCGGGGGCCCCGCTCGTGGCAGACGATCACCTGCTCGGCCAGGGTCTCGAAGCCGCCGACCCCGGTGGCGAAGATGACCCCCGCCCGGTCGGGGTCGGCGTGGAGGTCGCCGGCGTCGGCGAGGGCCATGTCGGCAGCGGCCACGCTCAGCTGCGCGAAGCGGTCCACCTGGCGGACCTCCTTGGGCCCGAACCAGGCAGTGGGGTCGAAGTCGGGCACGCGCCGCTCGCCCATCGGGCGAGGGTGCACCAGGCCCTCCCAGAGGGCGGCCACGCCCACGCCGCAGCAGGTGACGGCACCCAGCCCCGTGACGGCCACCCGCCGCCCCCGGACCGGACCCTGCGGGCCCTGGCCGAGCAGCATCAGAGCTTGCTGTAGATCAGGTCGAAGGCCTGGCCCACGGTCTCGATGTCCTCGAGCTCGCTCTCCTCGACGGTGATGTCGAAGGACTCCTCGAGCGCCATCACGAGCTCGACGAGGTCGAGGCTGTCGGCGTCGAGGTCCTCGGCGAGGCGAGCGTCGCGGGTCACCTTCTCGGCGGGCACCTGCAGGACCTCCACCGCGCTCTCCCGGAACTTCTCGAACGCTTCGTCGCTGTCCACCTGGGCTGTTCCTCCGTTGTGCTGGTCTGGCGAGCCTCCGCGTCGGCGCCACTGCTCCGACCCGGC
>Ga0070738_10001832_pt1 | contig 37845 bp, 30 predicted proteins | sample Coa_R2_2_FD_66446 | JGI IMG/M metagenome (GOLD analysis project Ga0070738, IMG submission 66446) | Surface soil microbial communities from Centralia Pennsylvania, which are recovering from an underground coalmine fire - Coalmine... | ecosystem: Environmental > Terrestrial > Soil > Unclassified ...
TACATCGGCATGGGCTGCGGATTCTTTGCCGATCTTGATTGCTGCTGAAAATTGATACCGGTCTTGTGCGCCATAGCCCAGCGGATACCAAAGCTTCGGAGACGCAATGCGAACTGGAATCGAAATATGATTCATGCCCGTATCGAGTTGGATCGCCTGCGTGGCATCCACAACCGCCTTACCTCCGAGTTCAGCGTGAGTCAGCGTCAAGGTTGCCTTCGCGGGCGCGTCAGCTTCAATCTCCACTTCCGCGTCAACCAGCGCTTCGCCCTTCGTGATGTTTCTTTGATGAACGTGGAGGTTCTCGATGCGCATTCCATCCCAACCTTCGAGACGAATGGGTTGCCAGATGCCTTCGGTCAAATAGCGCGGCCCCCAATCCCAGCCGTATTGGTAAGGCGCTTTTCGCGTATAGGGTGCGGTGGCAATGTCTTCTTCGTTGCCAAAGTTGTGAGTGGAGATCGACGGCAAAACGTAAGGCAAGCCCTTCACATAAGGCAACATCTTTTCAACCGGGGAATAAAAAACAATGCGCAAGGTATTCGCGCCGGCTTTCAGCATTTTCTTTGCTGGAATCCGCCAATGACGGAACATGTTGTCGGCATGGAGAATCATCGTGTCGTTCAAATAGACGTCGGCCAGCGTGTCGAGCCCGGCAAATAAGAGATCAACATGCTGATGGTTCAGCGTCGCGGTATCCACTTGAAATGTGGTTTGGTATTCCCAATCGGTAAGGCCAATCCATTGCAGATGAAATTCATTGTCGCGGTCGAAGGGGTCGGGAATTAAAGAATTTTTCAGCAAATCAGTTTGCACAACACCTGGAACCGTCGCGGAGTGCCACTCTTTTATGTCAGCCCGATCCGTTTTCCCCATGGCGCGGAATTGCCAGCCGGAGTTGATTTCTTGAGATGATGGCTCTGCTGCGAAAATCGCAGTTGCGGAGAAAATGATGGAAAGAAAAAGCGCCGCGCGCCTGGATAGGGACATAATTCAACCTCCTCGAAGTTTTGCAAAAACAAAATTATTTTTGCCAGCACAGCGCTGCGCCGCCGGCAATTCCCGATTCGGCGCCATAATGGGCCCGCAATATTGGTATTTCGCTGGATCTCTTGATAATCGAGTAGCCCACCATGCGATTCTTCATTTCATCGAAAAGCGGCGAGAGCATGGCAGACGCCCCGCCTCCGACAACGATCGCATCGGGCTCAATCAAATCCACAATATTGCTCAGCCAGAGAGCAAGCAGATCAATCGTCTCGACCAGGACTTCCCTGGCGAGTGCGTCTCCGGCGGCAAAAGCCTTGGCAACAATCTCGCTGGTAACTTGATCCGAATTTCCATCGGCCAAATCGAGCATCGTCGATTTTTTCCCTGCCGCTAACTTCGCCCTTGCGCGCCGGCCAATGGCGGGCCCTGCTGCAAGAATCTCTATGCAGCCCGGCTTTCCGCATCCGCATGGCGGGCCTTTGTAGTCAATGCTCATGTGGCCACCTTCCGGCGCTGCCCCGGTGCGCCCGTTATAGATGCGCCGGTTCATCACGATGCCAGTACCAATGCCCGTGCCAATGCCGGAATAAAAAACATGTCCGTAGCCGTTCCCGCTGCCCCAGTAAACTTCAGCAAGGGCGGCAGCGCTGGCGTCATTTTCCACGCTGACCGGAACGTTATAGATTTCTTCAATTTTCTGGGCTAGCGGAAAATTGCGCCAACAGGGCAAATTTGGCGGATTGAGAATCACTCCCGTACGCGGATCAAGCGGCCCCGGCGCGCAGATTCCAATTCCACCAATCGTCTCCCGCGCCTCAGGTTGATCGCGAAAAACTTGGTCAATTGCAGCTACGACTGCTTGGAGCCCGGCTTCGGGTCCTCCATTCGCGATCATCGGCGTGCGGATGTGGTTCTTGATATTCCCGCTGTTGTCAACGAGACCGATCGCAATCTTCGTGCCCCCAATGTCAACACCAACCAGAAGCGCCTTCTCATTAGGCATCATTTTGCATGAAGCTCACTGTTTGGCTTAGATCCACTCACGGCGAAAAAGACGATGTACATATAACAAACTGTTGCCACGATCAACGCATAGTGAATGCCTTGTCCCCAACTCGTTTTTCCTAGAGTCATTGCAGGATAGTAGGCGCGATTAAGTGCGTCAGCGAGTTTGCCGGTCAGCAATGGAATAATCGCACCGCCGACTATGGCCATGTTTAAAATGCCGGAACCATCGCCTGTTAGTGGACCTAGCTCTGCGATTCCCATTGTGAAAATGCAAGGAAACATAATTGAATTAAACAGCCCAACGGATAGGATGGACCACATTGCCACGTGGCCATTACTAAGCACCGAAACCGTCACCAACAATCCTGCAACCGTGCCACAGAATGCCAGTAATTTGCCTGCACTAATTTTCTGCAACAACGCGGAGCCGATGAACCGCCCTACCATGGCTCCAAGCCAATAGATGGAAATGTAGCGCGCGGCCTCTGCCAAAGCAGCATGGTAGCGAATTGCGGCGTCAGGAAGTTGAGCGGACGAGAGAAATCCGCCGACATTATCCAGAGCAAGGTAGTTAGCAATGGAACTACCGATGGCGACTTCGGCTCCCACATAAACGAAGATTCCAATGGCGCCAAAAATTAAGTTCGGATGCTTCCATAGGGAATCCGTTATCTTTTCTCCCTTATGCCTCTCCGCGGTGGGAATTGGTGGAAGCTTGAATAGTCCGATCGCTATGGCGAGTAGAAAAAGGACAACGCTGAAGAAGTAGCAATAAAGCCGAATGACGGCTTGCGCCTCCGCGGCGCCACTTTCCGCAACTGCAACGGTAGCTGTACCTAGAATTAAATGGGCTCCAACCCAGGGGAAAATTGCGGTTCCGAGCGAGTTGAATGCCTGCGTCAAATTCAACCGGCTCGATGCAGTTCGAGCATCTCCAAGTACCGCGACATAAGGATTTGCTGCCACCTGCAAGGTTGTAATCCCCGTCGCTAGGATAATTAGCGCGACGAGAAAGAACGGGAAGGAAGGAATCTTCGCAGCGGGATAAAATGCCAAGCAGGCAACGACCATAATCATCAGCCCCACGATGATCGCCCTCTTGTACCCGATCGCGTCAATAATTTTCGCAGCAGGTATCGAGAAAATGAAGTACGCGGAAAAGAATGCCGTCTGAATCAGCATACTGGCGCCAACTTCCAAATTGAACGCATGCTGCGCATAAGGAACTAAAACGTCATTCAGCGAGGTTAGTGACCCCCAAAGAAAAAACAGCGTCGTGACCATGGCCAGAGGGCCGTGATAGTTTGTGGGGTGGTCGTCTGAGTGAACCATCGTTTGCGGACTCGAAATCGCCATGTGGTGTCAATCTCTCCTGAAAAATGAAAGCAATTAGTGACGCGCCATCTCTTTTTGCATTTCTTCGAGCGTGAGGCCTTTTGTTTCGGGATACACAAGCAACACAACAAAAAATTGCACGACCATCATCACAGCAAAGAAAACGAACGGGTACGCGCCCGATGAAGCGGCCATAATCGGGAATATCAATGAGATGGTTCCGTTCATCAGCCAATGCGTGAAGCTTCCCAAACTCTGTCCCTTCGCCCGCACATTGTTTGGGAATACTTCCGCGATATAAACCCAAATAACCGCGCCCTGCGAAAACGCAAAGAATGCGATGTAACCGATCAACAACCACAAGAGATAGGACTGGTGTTGATTGGTGAAAAAGATTACCGATACACCCGCGAGACAGATCGCAGTGCCAACCGAGCCGACCAGCAGAAGCGTTTTCCTTCCAATGCGATCAATGACTGACATGGCGATCATGGTGAAAAGCAAATTCGTGCCGCCCACCGCCACCGCCTGAAGATTGCCGGAAACTTTGCTGAAGCCAGCATGCGCAAAAATGTCGTTCAGGTAATAAAGAATCGCATTGATGCCAGCCAGCTGATTAAACAAGCCAATGCTGACGGCGAGAAAAATCGGGAAAGCGTATTTCCGCGAGAAGAGCTTGTCGGCTTTTTGTTCGTGCTCGGAAGCGATGGACTGAACGATTTCCTGCAAGTCGTGTTCGTAATCTTCATCGCCCGTAAGTTTCAAAACGCTGCGCGCTTCCTCTACGCGGCCCTTTTTCACCAGCCAGCGCGGACTGCGGGGTATGGTGAAAAGCATGACGAAAAAAAGCGCAGCCGGAAGCGCAGCAACGCCAAATTCCCATCGCCATTCTGCCGGTCCAAAATGTTGCAGGCCGATGATGTAGTTCGAAAAATATGCCAGCAAAATGCCGAAGACCACATTGAACTGAAACATTCCAACCAGCCGGCCGCGGAGCTTAGCTGGCGCAATTTCCGCGATGTACATCGGCCCGAGCACTGACGAGCCCCCGACACCCAAGCCACCGATGATGCGAAATGCCAGGAGAGCAGGCCAGCTCCAGGCGAAAGCACAACCCAATGCCGAAATTAGATAGAGAATCGCCAGTCCGCGCATGCTGTCGCGGCGTCCAAAACGCTCCCCCGGAAGCGCAGCCAGCATTGCACCGATGACCGTGCCCCAAATAGCGACGGAAACTGTGATCCCGAGGAGTTTATCGGTAAGCCCGTAAGCCGCCGTCAAAGCGCTCGTAGTGCCGGAGATGACCGCCGTATCGAATCCAAATAAAAGTCCGCCCAAAGCCGCGACCACTGCGCTTTTTGCCAGATATCCATTAAGTTTCATGCTCGCTCCAAACGATAGTGTTGGACATCTAAAGCAGAAACTTCATCGAGCGTCCACATCGGAATTGCGCCCGCGCGGCTGGCCACCAAAGCGCCGACGCGGTTGGCAAAATCCGCAGTTTGCGCGGCCGGCCATTTCGAACCCAGGCCATGGAGCAACGCCGCCGCAAAAGCATCGCCGGCGCCGACCGCATCCGCGACTTTGACGTGATATCCAGGCTGCTCGGTGAATTCATCGCCCAGCAAAAGCGAACAGCCTTTGTGTCCGCGCGTAACGCAAATGGCATCGAGGCGAAACTTATCGGCATAATCGCGGCAGAATTTTTCGAGCGATGAAGATGCTGAACCCAACATCGAGGAGATTTGCGTAACCTCGACATCGTTCAACTTAACCACTGTCGCCAATTCCATCAATTCGCTTACCAGTTCCGGCGTGTAAGATTTTGCGCGAAGATTGATGTCATAAAACCGCCGCGCTGTGGGGATGGATGCCAATATCTCGCGCGTCATTTCGCTCGCTGTCGCGCTGGTTTGAAGCAGCGTTCCGAAATAGATCCAGTCAATCGGCTGCGAAAGCAGTTCATCGAAATCTGACTCGTCAATGACAGGAAAATCGTAAGCAGCAGGGCGTTGTATCACAAAACAAGGTTGCCCCGCGTTATCCAGAGTTACATTCACTACGCCGGTCGCGTGTTTCGTGTGCGTGTGGACATAACGAGTCGAGAGCCCCATGCGTTCCATCGCATGAAGAATGCGCCGGCCGCGGTCATCATCACCAACTGCGCTGATGAAAGAAACTTCATGCCCGAGCCGGGTCAAATGCGCAGCGAAGTTAAAAGGCGCGCCGCCAAGGTGCTCCTTGCCGGCGATTACGTCCCACAACACTTCACCGATGCTGATGACCTTCACCAGTGTTCCTCAGAACTCCACTGCTTACATTCGTCTCGTAACGCGGCTGAGAGTTGGCACAGTATAACCCTCAACTGCGAATTCGCAGAAAACATACATCGCTCTAACGCGGCGCGTTCTGGCCTGCGGGCTGCGATTGCGAGGTTGGACCCTGCAATCTTTGGAACTCCCGCATTTCACTCTGTGCAGCTTCCGTCTTTCCTTGTTTGCGATAAAGGTTTGCCAGTCCAAAATGCGCCTGCGCCGCCAACGGACTTTCTTTCTCGATGGAAAGCAATCTCGTCCACGCTTTCTCAGCTGCGACTGAGTCGCCCTCGAGGGACGCTGCTTTCCCAAGCGCGTAGAGCGTTTCAGGCATATCGGGCTGCAATTTATCCGCACGCATCAACTCTTGTCTCGCTTCGTGTGCCTTCCCTTGCTGCAGCATTGCATCTCCCAGGCGATAGAAGGCCTCCGCGTTTCCAGGCTGGAGCTTGGTTTGTTCGCGAAATTCTTCTTCGGCTTTCGGCCATTGGAAAGCCCCGGCATAAACTTCGCCGAGTTCCAGATGCGCCTCGGGAAGGTGCGGGCGAATTTTCAAAGCTTGTTTGAACTCGCCTTCTGCATCGGGCATGCGCCTAAGAACAAAGTAGTTTTCAGCCATCGCTTGATGGGCGCGGGCGGAATCGGGCGCGCCTGCGAGTAGAGTGTCAATCATTTGCTTGGACAATAAACCACTGGCGCGGCCGAGATAGTAGAGCAAGTCGGTATCGTTCGGATGCGCCGCCAGAGCGGCTTGCAGGTTTGTAACAGCATCGGTCAGTTGCCCAGTTTGAATCTGTGCGATGCCAATCGCAGCCGTGTCATGCGCTCGCTCCAGATGCGGAATCGCCTCCGCAGCGTACCCCTGGGCCAGCAACGAATATCCAAGCAACTGGTGCGCAGGAACGGAATCGCCATTCAACTCGACCGCGCGTTTAAGCGGAGCAATCGCAGCGCCATAGTTGCCACTCTCTATGTTGGCTTGTCCCAGACTGATAAAAGCATCTGGATAGGTTGGATCGAGTTCGGTTGCTTTGCGAAATTCAACGATAGCCTGCTCAAACTGCTGCTGCTTTTCTGCCGCAATGCCGGCCTGCATATGTTGCAGCGCTTCCGGAGAAAGACTTTGCCACGCAAACCACAACAACAATGCGAATCGAGCAATCACGGTTTCTCCGGTTCACGCACTTCCAGAATCTGGTCGGCGTGGATATCGTTTAAAGTCTGGTGGGTTCCCGAGGGCCAGACGATTTCAATTTTCGCCTTGTCAGCATTTCCCAAACCAAAATGCAAGCGTTTGTCGCTGGCGGAAAGATAACTTCCAGCCGAGGTTGCGTACCGGGTTTGCCCATTTACTTGCACCCGCGCTCCGTAGCCATCACGATTGCTGCGTGTGCCCCGTAATGAAATCGTGAGCCAATGCGTGCTGCCGCCATGATTCATGAAAACCTGCGGCGGCCCGCCAAGTTGCGTGACCACAACATCCTGCCAGCCATCATTATTGAGGTCGCCAAAAGCCGCGCCCCGCGCGGCCATGAGAGTTTGCGTGCCCGGATCCACGCGCTCAAAATGTCCGTTACGATTCATCGCCAGCAATGGCAATTCGAGGTAGTGAAGCGAGGGATCAATTTTCTCGACATTATCGAGCACGTGCCCCTGCGCAACAAACAAATCCTTCCAGCCGTCGTTGTCGAAATCTTCGAGTCCGACTCCCCAACCGGAACTACCGCTGGAAAGGGTACCGAGTCCCGTCTCCAAACTGCGATAACTGAAATTGCCTTTGCCGTCATTGTGATAGACGCCGTAAATTTCGCGTGGTAATTCGGTGACGATCACATCGGGTTTGCCATCGTTATCGTAGTCCTGGAAAACTACGCCCATACCCGACAATCTTCGCCCATCTTCCGACAAACCCGCGCCCGCTTCCAATCCGACTTCGCTGAAAGTCCCGTTGCCGTTGTTGTGAAACAAATACTGCTGCATGCCGTCGTTGGCTACATAAATATCCGGGAATCCGTCGCCATCATAATCGGCGAACGCAACCCCAAGGCCTCGGCCTTTTTTAGCAGCGATTCCAGATTTTTGACTGACGTCGGTGAAAGTGCCGTCGCCATTGTTGTGGTAGAGAATATTTGTCGTTGCTGGAAATTCTTCTGGTGGACAATAGGTGTGGTAATTTCCACCGCAGTCTTTGCTGTGCTTTGTGTCCCAATCCATGTAGCGGGTTACGAACAGGTCGAGCTTTCCGTCGTTGTCGTAGTCGAAAAATCCGGCAGAGACTGACCATCCACCTCCGGCGACTCCTGCTTTCTCGGTTACATCGGTGAAAGTTCCGTCCCCGTTGTTGTGATAAAGAATATTTTTTCCGTAACTGGTCACGTAGAGATCTGGAAATCCGTCGTTGTCATAATCTCCGACCGTCACTCCCATACCGTAATTTCCATCGCCCGCTTTGGACAAACCCGCCTGCTGTGTGACATCGGTAAAACTGCCGTCTTTGTTTTGACGATAGAGACGGTTCCAATATTTGGGGTCGTGACGATCGAAATTTTCCGGCAGTTTCATCGGATCGGTGATCTTTCCGCCGTTGACCAGAAAAATGTCCAGCAATCCGTCGTTGTTGTAATCGAAAAGCGCCACGCCGCCAGGCATGGTTTCAATCAAGTATTTTTGTGATGTCGGGGAATTTTCCAGCGTGAAATTTATTCCTTGCGGAACAGTGACGGTAAAAATGGAAGTGATTGCCACAGAGGAGACGGCCAAAATCAAAAGTGAAACGCCGACCAGGGTTACCCGCAGTTTATGCACTTCCAAAGTCCCTCACCATAGCTAACATATTCAGCGTCTTTGTTTCACTCAGGCCTTTGCGCGTTCGCACGCTCTGGCCGTGGATTTTCTTACCACCAGTTCCGGTTCGGTCAGTATTTCCGCAGTGGAACGATCCGGGTGCTCGATGCGGTTCAACAAAGTGCGCGCAGCTATTTCTCCCATCTTACGCAAGGGTTGCCGGACGGTGGTAAGGCTCGGACTGCTGTAGGCCGCGGCTTGAATGTCGTCGAATCCCACCACCGAAATATCTTCGGGAACACGCAACCTGGCTTCGTGGATCGCGCTAATCGCTCCGATCGCGGAATTGTCGTTAAACGCAAACAACGCTGTAAAATTTTCTTTTGTTTCCAGCAAACGCTTTGTGTAGGGATATCCGACTTCCGGAGTGCTGCAATCACCTTCGAGCTGGACCGCCAATTCAGGCCTGAACTGAATACCCAATTCGTGTGAAACATCGCGCACTGCTTTCCAGCGATCTGCCGAATCGGAACTGTCAGGTGGACCTTTCATGGCCGCAATCTTTTTGTGACCAAGCTCCAGTAAATGTTTTAAAGCAAGCGAAGCGCCTTGATGGTGGTCCAACACGATGTTGGTTACACCCTCCACATGACGGTGACCTGCAATCGCGACAGTCGGTAGCGGTAGGGGCTTGTTCACGGGAGCGTCCACAGTAATGAAGCCTTCCACACCGCGCTCCATCAGCAGGTGAGCATAATTTTCCATAACTTGTTCGTCATGCCGGTGCGCAGCCGTCAAGAAAAAGAAACCGTGTTGCCGCAGATATTCTTCGATTCCGCCGATGACCATGGAGTCATAAGCGTCGCCAATCTGTGCGATCACACCAACTGTAAACGAACGTTTCACACGCAGAGATCGGGCAAAAAAATTCGGGCGGTAGTTCAATTCGTGGGCAGCAGCTAAAATTCGATCTTTTGTGCTTTGAGGAACCGATGCGGACGCGGGAGAATTATTTAGAACGGCGGAAACGGTACTGGGGGTAAGTCCCACGTGGTCAGCGACGGATTTCAAAGTAATCCGACGCCGGACTGACCTATTGTCCTTCTCGCCTGATTTCATAATAGAGCCCCCACCCACAAGGAATCGGCGACTCGCCGCCATACACCAAAGAAATTTTTATTCCGAACACGGTGATTTTTCAAAGGCGGTGCCATTAGAACACGCAAGTTCCAAAAAATGGAAGAAACTTCTTTAGAAAATCGATATTTTTGACTTGACAAACCCCTCCCATTTGGCGCAAGCTGCCAAACCGTAAGCAAATCATTGAAAAATACTATTGTCTAAATTTAAAAGTTCTATGCACCCGGTCTGGGGTCGGCATATTGCAGGCCACAAGAGTGTCTTTAGCCGAGGCGAAAAGACACGGGGCAACGGTGCATTGCAGAGTTTGTGTAAGCCCCAAAGTATTTTGTAAGTGATTGAAAACAAGCTGTGCGCCTAAACTTCCTTGGAGGTGGATATGCCGTCTCGCAGAGTCCTAGTGATGTTGCTATTGAGCCTTTTTTGTTTGATGCCTCTGTTCACGTATGCCCAAAGTACATTCGGGACGGTGGACGGCACGGTGACTGACTCGTCGGGAGCAGCTATCCCCGGTGCCCAAGTCACATTGACCAATACTGGTACACAGGAAAAAAGAACCCAGCCTACTGGTGATGCGGGCTTATACCAGTTTGTAAACGTGGTTCCTGGCCAGTACAAACTGGAAATCGAGAAAACTGGTTTCAAACACGTCACCCGTGAGAATGTTGTAGTGCAAGTTCAACAGGACACCCACATTGACGCGAGCTTGCCCGTCGGCCAAGTCAGCGAAACAGTGGAAGTGACTTCTGAAACCCCACTTCTTCAGGCCGAGACTTCTTCCTTGGGACAGGTCGTCGAACAGCGCAAGGCCAACGAACTCCCCTTGAATGGCCGCAACATCTTCAACCTGATTACGATTTCACCCGCCGCAGTGGCGCAAGGCGGATCAGGCGGTACACCAGTCGGCCAGAACCCATTTAGCTGGGGCAACTATCAGGTGGGCGGTTCCTTCGCCAACCAGAGCGCGGAATATCTTGACGGCCAGCCACTCAATATCGGCTACATCAACCTGCCCATCGTTATTCCGACGCAGGACTCAGTCGGCGAGTTTAAAGTCCAGTACAACAACCTGGGCGCCGAATTCGGCAAGTTCTCCGGCGGTATTCTGAACTTCAGCACGAAATCCGGCACCAACACCTGGCATGGCGAAGCATACGAATATCTCCGCAACAAGGTGCTTAACTCCAACGAGTACTTCTACAAGCAAAGCCAACTGGCAGCCGGGCAGAGCAATACACCCCCACCATACGTGCAGAACCAATATGGGTTTAACTTGGGTGGCCCAATCATCAAAGACAAGACTTTCTTTTTTGTGAGTTGGGAGCAATTCCGCCTGAGAACCGGCGGTGTTGTATCCACCGCAGTTCCGACCGCTGCCTTCCGGCAAGGTGACTTCTCTTCCTTGCTGTCTCAAGGGATAACTCTCTATGACCCCTACAGCGTGGATGCTAACGGAAATCGCACGGCGTACCCAAACAACCAGATTCCGCAAGCGGAATGGAGCAAAGCAGCTACCGCACTTTGGGACAAGTATTACACCCCGGTGGCGGCGGCCAGCTTCAACATCAATAGCCCCGACAACTTTACTACTGCGAGCAGCAGCGGCGGCAACAACAACCAGTTCGTGACCCGTGTAGATCAGAACCTCGGCGCAAATACGCGCTTGTTCGGACGGTTCACCTACTTCGGCCTGCTCGACTTGCCAACAAATCCTTTTAATACAGGACTTTGCCAAGATCGTTGCGCAGAGGATTACCACACGAAAGCGTTAGCAGTCGACCTCAATCACTCCATTAACTCAAACCTGATCTTCGACTTGAACGTGGCCGTCAGCCGATTTATTTACCTCCGCGCCCCGCTTCTTGCCGGTTATGACCTGACACAACTGGGTTGGCCCTCAAGTTACAATGCCACGGTTCCGGATGCACAGCGCACACCTCCAACGCCTGCATTCCCCTTCCCTGGTGACGTAGGCCGCACGCAGGGTAACTCAGCCATTGGCGATCACAATACGCAATGGAACGTATCCCCGGCAATCACTTGGATTCACGGCAAGCATACGATTCAAGCCGGCGCGCAATATGAACTGGGATTAGACAACTATTACCAGACGAATATTGCCAGCGGCGCATTCGGCTTCTCCGGCGCATGGACCGCTAACAACGCATTGACGCCGAATTCCGCAACGTCAGGCTTCGCGTTCGCGGACTTCCTGCTCGGCCTCTCGCAAAATGGCCCGGCATCCTTCGTGAACCAGACGGAAGGTGCGGCGCAGGTGCCAGCGCAAACTGCTGGCCGGCAAACCTATCGTGCCGTGTACGTAAACGACACGTGGAAAATGACCCCGAAGCTGACGATCAACGCAGGACTTCGCTACGAACTTCAAGGACCTTGGGACGAGCGTTATAACCGCTTGAGCTACTTCAATCCCAGCTTGACCAACGCAACTGTGACTGGTTGCAGCGGCGTCCCGGGATCGCCTTGCATCGGCGATGCAGCGCTGGTTCAGACCGGAGTAAATCCTGGTCGGAACAACCTGCCTCTCGACAAGAATGAGTTTTCACCCCGCTTGGGCTTCGCCTATAGCTGGGATCAGAAGACGGTAATCCGCGGTGGTTACGGCGTGTTCTGGATTCCAAATTATGTCTCGTTCGGCTTGAATCCAGACAACGACCTCATCAACCTGGCCACTACCCCATTTGTCGCAACGCTGGACCATGGTCTTACTCCAGCTGCGACACTCGACAATAGCAACTGCTCCCTGACACCGGGCACAAGCTTCGGCAGCTTCACCTGCGCCACGCCTGGACCGTTCGGTGCCAACGGGATTCTTCCGCCTCCCGGGCGCAACACGAACGTCTCGAACTTTGCTGCGACCAACGGCTCTCCGAACCTGGCTCCTTACACTAACCAGAAGGAAGGCTATGTACAGCAGTACAACTTGGATATTCAGCGTCAATTGGGCGCCGGGTTCTTCCTTGACGTCGCCTATGCGGGTTCGCATGGTGTGCACCTCGAGCAATACAACACTAACGTCAACCAAATCCCCGATTCCTTTGTCCAGCAAGCGGCAGCACAGGCTGCGGCGGGACAGACACCAACCATCGCTACTTCGTTCGCTAATGCAGGGCAGCCCGGCTTCGGCCCGTGCCTTGTGCAGGGAGGGTCGGCCGGAAATTGCAACAATCCGATTAACAGCCCCAACACCTCATTGCAAGGCAACAACGTCAACCAAGGACAGTTGGATCGTCCTTACCCGCAATACAACGGTCTGAATCTCGCTGGTTACGGCTGCTGCAGCAGTAATTACAATTCGCTGCAAGCCACTCTGACTCGTCGCTTCGGCGGCGGCGGCACCATGCTGGTTGCCTACACCAACGCGAAGTTGTTGAGCAACACTGACACGCTAACAAGCTGGTTGGAAGGCAACACCGGTGGCGTTGGCTCCGTGCAGGATTGGAACAATCTGAACGGCGAACGTTCGCTGTCATCGCAAGACGTTTCACAACGTCTTGTCATCAGCTACGTGCTCGATCTTCCCTTCGGTCACGGCAAGCGCTTCCTCGGCGGTGCAACTGGCGCGATGGACAAAGTTGTCTCCGGCTGGGGTGTGGACGGTGTAACTACCTTCCAACGCGGCTTCCCGCTCAAGATTTCATGGGCTGGCGCTGCGACACCGCTTGAAGCTGCTGGATTGGGCGTCAGCAACGTGCGGCCAGATGTAGTCGCCGGTTGCGACAAGGGTGCAGGCGGCGGCAAAATCACGCAGTGGTTCAATACTTCCTGTTTCGCAGCGCCTCCAGACTGGGGCTTCGGCACTGAGTCTCGCGTGGATTCTTCGCTGCGCCAAGACGGTATCAAGAACTTCGACTTCGCGCTCTTCAAACGAACCACCTTCCACGAACGGTACGGTTTGGAGTTCCGCACGGAGTTCTTTGATCTGTTCAACCATCCGCAATTCGGACCTCCGGGCACCGGATTCAACGGAACGGCTTCAGGCAACGGATTCGGTGTTGTAACCTCTACGGTCAACAACCCGCGCCTGATTCAGTTCGCTCTGAAGTTTGTGTTCTAGCTGTAAAAGGAAACCGCCGGGCTGGGCACACACCCAGTCCGGCTTTTTTATTCTCTTAAATTTTCGTAAACCGGAATCATTTGGATCGCATGAGAAATCTTCCCATCCTCGAATACTCCGAAGCCAAGAAAATCATTGATTTCGTCGTGGATCGTGCCTCACAAATGAAGAAAGCGGTAGTCGTCGCGGTTTCAGATTCTCATGGCGAATTGCTTGCCTTCGCGCGCATGGATGGTGCGCCATTATCTTCAATCAATGTCGCCGCAAACAAGGCCTGGACGGCAGCGCGGGAGCGAAAACCGACAAAAGAAATTGGAGAGAAAGTCCGGCACCCGGAAAAAGGACACGATATCGCCTACTATGGTGACCCGCGATTTGTGGGCTGGGGCGGAGGAATTCCAATCATGCGCGAAGGACAAGTAATCGGGGCGGTCGGGGTCAGTGGGCTTTCATCACTCGAAGATATCGAACTGGCAAACATGGCAATTGCGGCTTTCGACAAATAATTCCACCAGCATTTTTATCTCAAATAGTCTCAAGGGGGCAGGAATGGCACGCCGATGGTTTTCAATTTCTATTTTGATTCTAAGTTCGCTTTCCTGTACGTCTTTGTTCGCGCAGGCGCCGTCTGCTGATTCGGCAACGATTGAATCACGCGTGGATTCCATGCTTAAGAAGCTGACCCTGGAAGAAAAGATCGACCTCATTGGCGGCGTGGATGATTTCTATATTCGCGCTAATGACAAGATCGGCTTGCCGAGGCTAAAGATGGCCGATGGCCCGGTCGGGGTACGGAATTACGGCCCCTCCACCGTATTTGGCGGTATCGGTCTCGCCGCGAGCTGGGACCCGGAAATGGCGAGCCGCGTCGGAATGACGATCGGTCAGGATGCCCGCCAGCGTGGCGTGCACTTCATGCTCGGCCCCGGAGTAAACATCTACCGAGCACCGTTGAATGGACGCAACTTTGAATACTTCGGCGAGGATCCCTTTCTGGCCTCACAAATTGCGATCAATTACATCACCGGTATGCAAAGCCAGGGCGTGAGCGCAACGATTAAGCATTTCATGGGGAATAACTCCGAGTTCGACCGCCACAATACTGACTCAGTGATTGATGAACGCACGATGCGGGAAATCTACCTGCCGGTATTCGAGGCCGCGGTCAAGCGGGCCCATGTTGGCGCGATCATGGATTCCTACAACCTTATCAATGGAGCGCATGCCACTCAAAACGGCTATTTGAATAACGATGTCGTCAAGAAAGAATGGGGCTTCCAGGGCATCATCATGTCGGATTGGGATGCAACCTATGACGCTGAAGCCGCAGCCAATGGCGGGCTGGATTTGGAAATGCCTTCCGGCAAATTTATGAATCGTGCCAACTTATTGCCCGCGGTCAAAGGCGGCAAGGTGAGCGAGGCCACGATTGACGATAAAGTACACCGCATTCTGCGAACAGCCATCGAGTTTGGATGGATCGATCGCGACCAGACTGATCTTTCGATTCCTGCGCTCAATCTCGAGGGGAAAAAAGTCGCTCTGGAAGCTGCGCGTTCCGGAATCGTGCTTCTTAAGAATGCCGGCAATCTGCTGCCGCTCGACAAATCCAAAATCAAGACCATTGCCGTTATCGGCCCGGACGCATATCCAGCCCAACCCGGCGGCGGCGGGAGCGCAGAGGCCAAACCGTTCGCGCAAGTCAGTTACGTTGAAGGCATCGTCAATGAGCTCGGCGCGGATGCAAAGGTCTATTACGCTCGCGGGCTGCCTGACCTTAATGACATTTCAAAAGTAACGAAGTTCTCGACCTTGGCGAAGAATGGACAACCAGGCCTGAAAGAAGAATTCTTCAATAACAAAGATTTGAGTGGCCCACCTGCGATCGTGCGCACGGAAAAGTACCTGAATTATCAGCCGCCCAAGGCCCGTGGCGAATCGAACACAGGATTTTCCATTCGCTGGACTGGCTTCTTCGCTCCGGCTGCGGCCGGTCAGTATGTAGCGATGGTACAAGGGCCCGCGGAAAACGGTGGATACCGGCTTTATGTGGACAAGAAACTCGTGCTCGACAACTGGACGCAATGGTATGCGTTCGCGAACGATGTTCCGCTGAATCTTTCGGCCGGCCCGCACGAAGTGGAGTATGACTATTACATCAAGAGCGGATGGGGTAAAACGACCGCTAATCTCGGCATTGTAACGGCCGATTCGCTGGTGACGAAAGAGGCTAAAACTCTGGCGGCGCAAGCCGATGCAGTCGTGCTTGCTCCAGGCTTCAATGCAGACACCGAAGGCGAAAGCGGCGACCGCACGTTCGCACTGACCTCGGGCCAGAATGAACTGATCAATCAGATAGCCGCCGTCAACAAGAACACAATCGTGGTCATGACATCCGGGGGCGGGGTGGATATGACATCCTGGCTTGATCACGTTCCGGCGCTGCTTGAGGCGTGGTATCCCGGACAGGAAGGTGGAACAGCAGTCGCACAGCTGTTATTCGGGGATTTTGATCCTTCCGGGCGGCTTCCCATTTCCATTGAGAAGCGCTGGGAAGATAATCCTGTGCATGACAACTACTACCCAAAAAGTGGAAAAAAAAAGGTCGAATACAAAGAAGGAATTTTCCTCGGGTATCGTCACTACGACAAATCTGATGCAAAACCGCTATTTCCCTTCGGATTCGGGCTTTCCTACACATCGTTCGTTTATAAAAACCTAACTGTGTCATCGCCCTCAGCCGATCAGCACGTCACAGTCAGTTTCGACCTGACTAATACTGGCTCACGCCCTGGCTCCGATGTGGCTGAGATATATGTAGGCGACAAGCACGCGCCAGTTCCGCGGCCCGTCAAAGAATTGAAGGGATTCTCCAAAGTCAGCTTGAATCCCGGAGAGACGAAGCATGTGGAAGTGACGCTCGACCGGCGCGCATTTTCTTATTACGACGTAAAGAAACACGACTGGACGATCGCACCCGGTGACTTTGACGTTCTGGTTGGGCGATCTTCGGCGGAGATTGTTTTGACCGGCAAAGTAACGCTGCCATAGTGCGTGCTACGAAACGCTCACCCAGCTTCGCGATGCTGCTGACTTTGCCGTCGCATCGAGTAGGCGCTGCACGGCCAGAGCGTCGTCGAAGTTGACGTGGAAGGGCTTGTTTTCGGCAAGCGATTGCAGAAAGTCGCCGAGAGTAGCGATGAAGGGATGCTCATAGCCGAGCGCATGCCCCGGCTTCCAGAACGCTTGCCAGTAAGGATGATCAGGCCCCGTGATGGTTAAAGTCTGTTTGCCTTGCAGGCTGGGAGCCAAGGTTGCGTCAAAAAAACCGAGCTGGTTCATGTCATCGAGCTTAAAGCTGAGCATGCCTTTGGAGCCGTTGATCTCGAAGTCGTTTCGATTGGGACAGCCAACGCCATAGCGAGTGGCTTCAAATGTGCCGATACTGCCATTGGCGAACTTTGTCAGAAGGAGTGTAGCGTCATCCACATCGCGGCCGGGCGCAAAAGTATGCATCATCGCCGAAAGTTCTTTGATGGGGCCGTTGAGGTAAAGAGCGAGATCGAGTACGTGCGAAAGCAAATCTCCTGCCGCTCCCATGCCGGCTTCGCTTCGTTTGTAACGCCAGGTGTCTGTTTTCTTGGGATTATTGCCGGATTGATTCAGATAAAGCGCGCGGTAGTGAAAGATTTCGCCGCAGCGGCCTTCCTGAATGAGTTGTTTGGCAAAAGCTACAGCAGGAATGCGGCGGTAATTGAACCATACGAGATTGGGAACTTTGCGGGCAGCCTGGGCCATTTGTTCCGCCTCTTCCAGAGTGGCTGCGAGTGGCTTTTCGCAGAGAACAATTTTGCCGGCTTCGCAGGCGGCAATAGCGATGGGCGCATGAAGAGAATTGGGAGTAGCAATATCGATTACATCAATATCTTTACGTTCAACTACAGAGCGCCAATCGGTCGCTGTTTCCTGCCATCCCCAAGGCGAGGCAACAGCTTCAAGTTTGGCGTAGTTTCGTCCGCACAGCACTTTTAAATTGATCTCGTAAGGAACATCAAAAAAATGGCCAACCTGGCGAAATGCGTTGGAATGCACCTTGCCAATAAATCCCGAACCGATCATTGCGACGTTAAGTTTTTTCTTGCTCATGCGTGTTCCTCGGTGTTGCCCATTTTATCTGTTGTTTGCATTTAGCCGCAGAAATTCGCCCGCAAAATGAAGGGATTTCATAGATAATATGTCGTTCACTTCCATGGGAGTTCTGATGAAACTTGGGAATCGGATTGTTCTCGCCTTCGTTCTTGGCGCGTTTTTAAATTGCGCAAATCTTGCTGTCGCAAAGTCGGTAAAATGCAAGCTGGAGATTGCAAAGACCGGCTCTGCTACCATTGCTGGCCAAACCGTGGATATTTACACGCTGCGCAATGGCAATGGCATGGAGGTGCGCGTCATGAACTACGGTGGCGTCATTCTCAATCTGCGCGTCCCCGACAAGAATGGCAAATTGGACGACGTGGTTCTTGGTTTCGACAATTTGGAGCAATACGGTTCCAACCCGCCGCACTTTGGCGGCATTATTGGGCGCTATGCCAACCGCATCGCCTACGCCGAATTTACCCTCGACGGGGTGAAATACACGCTGCCCAAAAACAATGGCCCAAACACCTTGCACAGCGGCTTCACCGGATTCGATAAAGTTTTTTGGAGCGCAGAGCCGTTCAAGAAGCACGGTGAAGTTGGCCTGGTTTTCAAGTATTTGAGCAAAGATGGCGAAAACGGCTTCCCCGGCAACGTGCATGTGACCGTTACTTACACGCTAGCGAACGATAACGAGCTCACCTTCGACTATTCCGCAACGACCGACAAAGCCACTCCCATCAATCTGACGCAACATACTTATTTCAATCTCGCGGGCGATGGCCATGGAAAGATTTTGGGGCATGTATTGACGCTCAACGCCGACAACTTCACCCCCACTGATAGCAATCTCATTCCAAACGGAGAAATTCGCTCGGTAAGCGAAACACCCCTCGACTTTACCAAACCACATGTCATCGGCGACCGCATCAACATTAAGTATGAGCCGCTTGTCATTGCCAACGGCTATGACCATAACTTCGTCATCAACGGCAAAGGCAATGATTTGAAGTTTGCAGCGCGTTTAACCGAGCCTATCAGCGGGCGTGTGCTGGAAGTTTCAACAACCGAGCCCGCGATCCAGTTCTATTCAGGAAATTTTCTTGACGGCAAGCTCGTGGGCAAAAACGGCTATGCCTATCAACAGCGCGATGGGTTGGCATTAGAAACGCAGCACTACCCGGATTCCCCCAACCATCCTCAATTTCCATCAACGATTCTGCGGCCCGGGCAGACATTTCATTCCCAAACGAGATATAAATTTTCGGTCGAAAAATAAGATGTACCAGGAGAAGGTTTCATGAAGACCTGGCAATTTTTCTTAGCGATACTTTCAACAATTTTGCTTTATTCCCTTTCCTTCGCCAGCGATGCCGTGAACGTAGCTGGAACTTGGAACGTCATAGCCTCCAACGGCCGACGCTCGGCCAAGCAAACCATCGTCATTCAGCAGGATGGCAGCAAGATCAGCGGAACGTTTAAAGGCCCCCGCCAATCAGGAACGATCGATGGCACGGTCGCAGATGCGGCCATTACCTTCCACGTCACAGCCAAAGAGCCTCTCGACTATACGGGTACGATTTCTGGCGACACAATGAAAGGTACGCTTTCGGGAGGAGGCAAGAGTGGAGAATGGACCGCCGAGCGCTCCAAGTAGCAACAACACCTCGTTTCATGTCATAGTTTTCCATCCGATTTTTCACGGCAACTGCGGAGGATATTTCTGTGCGTCACTCATTTCGGCCTATCGCGTGTACATCTTTCACTGCTGCATTCTTTTTAGCGGCGACTTTCTTTACATCCGCTCAAACCGCCGACACAAAAACACCAAGTAAAACAGTTCGCACAGGCCCCGTAGAAAAATCTGCATCTTCCACAGCGCCAACAGAAGTTCCTCCCGTCTTGAAGCAGCTCAATTCGGAGATGGAAGCCTTGGTTCGCCGTGTTTCTCCCGCGGTAGTTCAAGTGCTTGTCACCGGATTCGGGCCCCTGGAAGAAAAAGATCAGGGTGATACCGGTCTCATCGTTCGCCAACATGCGATTGGCTCCGGCGTCATTGTCGATCCAGACGGCTATATCATGACCAACGCGCACGTAGTAGAGGGCGCGCAGCACATTCACGTGGTTCTTCCGGAGCCATCCATACACACGCCCATGCAAATGAGCGCGTCGGGAAGATCGCAAGTCCTCGAAGCCAAAGTTATTGGCGTTCACCGCGAAATAGATCTGGCATTGCTTAAAGTCACTCCACCATCTCCTCTACCTACTCTTGAATTAGGCAGCGGCCGCGCGGTTGAACAAGGCCAGCTTGTCTTTGCCATTGGCAGCCCCCAAGGCTTGCAGAGCACGGTCACGATGGGCGTAGTGAGCTCAGTTGCCCGTCAGCCCGACCCAGATAAGCCAATGGTGTACATCCAGACTGATGCGCCTATCAATCCGGGCAATAGTGGCGGCCCGTTGGTTGACATGGATGGCTATGTCGTCGGCATCAATACATTTATTTACTCTGAGGCGGGTGGCAGTGAGGGGCTAGGCTTCGCTATCCCTGCGCGCGTGGTGAAGTTTGTCTACGAAAGTCTGCGTAAGTACGGCCATGTTCATCGGTCTGTGATTCATGCTCGCGGACAGACGATCACTCCCTCACTGGCAACTGCCCTTGGTCTTTCGCAGGATTGGGGCGTCATCGTTGCGGATGTACTCCCCGACGGCCCGGCTGAGGCAGCTGGCCTTCGAGTTCAGGACATCATTCTTGCCGCAGACGATTATCCGATCCAAACCCTGCCGGTTTATACGGCTATCTTGTATATGCATCCAGCCGACAAAACTTTAAAGCTGGACATATTGCGCGGCAAAGAGAAGAAAACAATCTATGTTCCGGTTTTAGAGGAGAAACATTCTGTTGACCAGGTGGCTGATTTAGTTGGGTCCGACGAAACGCTCGTGCCGCAGTTGGCGATCCTTGCCGCAGAACTGAATGACAAGATCAGCGCACTCATTCCTGACTTACGTCTGCCTTCAGGCGTTATCGTTGTGGCGCGCGCTGTAGATATGTTTGGCCCCGACACCGGTCTCGCCGCCGGAGACATTATTCACTCGTTGAACCGTACGCATATTGATACGCTCGATAATCTTCGGGCAGCAATTAAAGAACTGAAGCCGGGCGATTCAGTGGCATTGCAAGTCGAACGCCAGGGACATCTACAGTATCTGGCGTTCGAGATGGAGTAATACTAAGGCCAGCGTTAGGCTTAGTTCTGCTTTGCTGACTCGTTCAGGCGCGTAACTTCGCCCGTATCCAAGCTGTATTCCGCTTCAAAAACCTTCAGCTTTCCAGCCTGCACGGCGCTGCGAATGATCTCGCTGTTAGCCAGGACATCTTTCGCGCTCTGCTGAACATTTTCTTTGATGGAGGCATCCAGTAGATCGTCGCCTTTCGCATAAGTTTTGGCCTGATTCACCGCCGGGCCGATTTTATTCATGATGGCGTCAAGGTTTGCGCTGGGCATTTTGTCACCCGAGCAGGCCGCCATCACAGCGCCGCATTTTTGGTGGCCGAGCACGAGCAACACAGGGCTGTGAATATGATCCACCGCGTATTCGATGCTGCCCAGCGCCACCGGATCAGCTACGTTGCCCGCGGTGCGCACCACAAATAAATCACCCAGGCTCTGGTCGAAAATTAATTCCGGGGAAACACGGCTGTCGGAGCAGGAGAGCACGATCACATTCGGACTCTGACCCGACGCCAATTTCTTACGCAGGGGAACTACCAATCTCGCTTTCGTTGTACCAGCAACAAAACGCTTGTTGCCCGCCATTAAATGGGCCCAGATTTCGTCTGGCGAAGCGGCCGGTTTCGCTGCGTCGTGCGCATGATGAGGCGTGGGTGCCGGGGCCGCTTGTTGCGACCATCCTGACACGGAAAAGCAGAGCAGTACACTCAGACTTAGTAGTGCGCGTTTCATAGATTCCTCCGGAAAGACAGAACGGTAGCATTCCACGCGAAAACCGTCAAATTAGAATGTGTATGAAAAAATAGTTCAAGATCACCGTTTTTTGACCTTGGAGTGAATTACCGAGAATGAAACTACAGTTGCCGCCGGGAAATTTCCAGGCCTACCTCTTCGACTGTGACGGCACCATCGCCGACTCCATGCCGCTGCACTACATCGCCTGGAACAAGGCTCTGGCCGAATGGAACTGTTCTCTGCCGGAGAAAGATTTCTACGCCTGGGGCGGTCTGCCCGTTGCTCGAATCATCGCCGACCTGAACCGGCAGCACGGACTCAACATGCCAGTCGAGGAAACCGCTCATCGTAAGGAAAATTACTACTACGAAATTCTTTCCCAGCTCAAGCCTGTTCCCGAAGTGCTCGAGGTCATCCATGCCTCTTATGGTCGAATTCCTTTCGCCGTCGTCTCTGGTAGCACCCGTGAATCAGTTGTGGCATCACTTGAGGCCTTGCATCTGCTAGAAAAATTCCCTGTTATCGTCGGCGCCGGGGACTACCGCAAGCCCAAGCCCGATCCGGAAGCCTTTCTACTGGCCGCGGAACGCGTCGGCATCGCGCCGGAATTCTGCCTGGTATTTGAAGATACTGAGATGGGGATTCAAGCGGCCACGGCCGCCGGGATGGCGTCAGTGAAAGTCTTGCAGCCGCGGGAAAGAAACAACGCGAGATAGTGGCACTTTACGCGCCCTCTATGCACATTTAAAATCAATAGCAGGCCGACGTAGCTCAGTTGGTAGAGCAGCCGATTCGTAATCGGCAGGTCAGCGGTTCAAGTCCGCTCGTCGGCTCCACTCCTACCTCCGCAGTTCTATTCCGTCCCACAAGAATTCTGATGCAGAATTACGTGGAGCGGTCAAAGATGACACCTTGTCAGCAACCATGATGCCCTAATGGAATTAGATTATTGCGCCTGCGACGACGAAGGAATAAATATTCTTGCATCGATCTACTCGATGAAGGGTTGAGGATAACCTTGAGACGGCAGGTCTTCATCCCTTCATCACCCCAATCTCTTCTCCCTTAAATATTTTTTCAGAAAGAAAAACCCGTCCAAGCGACGCTTGGACGGGCAGTTTTTTGTAATTTATTTTTCTACCAAATCCTCACGCGGTCGGCTGGCGCGAGGTACATCTTCTCTCCCGGCTGGACATTGAACGCGCCATACCACGCATCCACATTGCGGACGGTAAATGCGCGGTAGTGCGCAGGCGAGTGGCCGTCGGTCAGCACTTGCTGGCGAACTGCGGCGTCGCGAGTCTTCGACCCCCAATTCTGTCCGAAGGCGATGAAGAATTGCTGATCTCCGGTGAAGCCATCCTGCTCAGGAGCGGGTTTACCGCCGAGTGATGCGATGTAGCCGTCGTAAGCGGCGGAGATGCCGCCGAGATCGGCGATGTTCTCAGCCAGCGTTTGTTTGCCATTTACATGCAGATCGGGGAAAGGCATGTAAGTGTCATACTGCGCCGCCAGCTTCGCTGTGGCTTCATCGAAGTGGGCAAGGTCAGCGTCAGTCCACCAGTTGCGCACGCGGCCTTTGGCGTCGAAGGCGCTGCCTTCGCTGTCAAAAGTATGGCTGATTTCATGTCCGATGACCGAACCGATTGCGCCATAATTCGCAGCAGCCGGCGCCTTCGCATCAAAGAATGGCGGCTCCAGAATGGCAGCCGGGAAGTTCAGCGCATTCTGCAAGGGCAGGTTCACGGCATTCACCGTCTGCGGCGTCATGGACCACTCTTTGCGGTCAATCGGCTGCCCGAGGCGGCCGATTTGGAAGTGCAGATCGAAAATTGCGCCGCGCCAGATGTTGCCGAAAATATCGTCCGCTTTCACTTCATAACCGGAGTAGTCGTGCCAACCATCGGGGTAGCCTACGCCCACATAGAGCGCATCCAACTTGGCTTCCGCTTCGGCTTTGGTGGAAGGCGACATCCACGCGAGGGCTTCAATGCGCTGGTGGAAAGCGGCTTTGATGTTGGCGACCATGGCTTCTGCAGCGGCCTTCGACTCAGGTGGGAAGTAGCGCTGCGCATAGATTTTGCCGACTTCGTCACCCAGCAAACCGTTAACCACGAAAACACCGCGCTGCCAACGCGGGCGCTGCTGCGGCGTACCGGTCAGGGTCTTACCAAAAAAGCCAAAACTCTCATCCGCGAACGCCTTCGGCAACACGCCAGCGTAGGCTTCGATAAGATGGTACGCCAGCCAGTCTTTCCAAGTGTCCAGCGATGTGGAAGCAACCAGTGCCGACTCGCCTACGAATGCGGTAGGCTGCCACACGATGAAACTGGGCTGCTTGCTCAGTCCTGCGCCGCGGAAATATTCCGCCCAATCCAGGCCAGGAGCTTTGGAGCTGAAATCCGCCTGCGACCACGTATTGTTTGCTTTGTGGATGTCGTCGTTTTCGGCAAGGCTGATGTGCTTCTCGGCGATGGCATGTTCCAGCTCAATAATGCGAGTCGCGCGCGCATCGGTATCAGTAAATCCCGCGAGCTTGAGCATCGTAGAGACGTGCTCCCGATATTTGGCACGGACATTCTTCATGCTCTCGCTGTCGGAAATGTAGTATTCGCGGTCGGGCAATTGCAGACCGCCTTGCAGCAGATAGGCTGCGTAGTGTTCGGAATCATTAAAGCCCGGCGCCACCCACAACCCGAAAAGATTGGGGGTATGGAAATTCGTGTTGTTGAGGGCATCCACATCGGCACGGAGGCTTTCTCCCAATGCGTAGGCTAGTTGCTTCTTATCGCGAATGGCGGCAATCGCGTCAAGATGCGGTTTTAGCGGCGCAAGGCCTTTGGCTTCGATGCCGGCTTCATCCATGTAAGAGTTATAGAGATCGGCAATTTTACGCGCGCTCGACCCCGCAGGGGCATTCGACTTGGATGCTTCTTCAATCAGAGCAGCCGTGCGTTTGTTGGCCATGTCCGCCAGCTTGGTGAAGACTCCCATTCCAGCGCGGTCGGCGGGAATTTCGGTGCGCTTGATCCAGGCGCCGTTGGCATAATCAAAAAAATCATCGCCCGGCTTGACCGATGTATCAATGTTGGCCACGGAGATTCCGTGGGTCGCAGGCGCTTTTGCAGCATCTTGCGCGAAAAGCGGCAACGAAATAAGGCCAAGAATCAGACTACGAACAACCACGGAATTCCCGAACCTGGCGTTGAATCTCATAAATTTAGAAGCTCCTGGGAAACGCAAAATGGCGGACTTCAGCGATTGAGTTAGACGAATATGACCCTGTTCAGGTTAGCACGCCGAAAAGACTATCTACTCCGACGACCGCGTTTTCGACCGCTTAGGCTCATGCCGCAGGCTGCGGCCTTCGACGAGATGGAATAGTTCTTCGCCTAGGTTCTTGGCGTGGTCGCCGGCCCGTTCGAACGCCTGCGCCATAAAGAGGAGATTGACGCTGTATTCGCGGCTCCGCCGGTCACTTGCGCTTAGATGGCGGTGAAAAATCGAGCGGCAGAGTTCGTCGATTTTCGAATCAGATTGCATGACCGTCGTCGCTGCTTCCAGATTGCGCTTTGCAAAGCCATCGTGCACGGTGGAGAGCATGGTTTCGAGCCCTTGGGCCATGCCGATTAGATCCCGGGTATCGTCGCGTGTCAGTTTATCTTCCAGCCGTTGTAGGCGCTGCGTTACCGACCAAGCCAAGTCGCCAATGCGCTCCAGATCAATAATGAACTTGAGACAAGCCAGCAACTGCCGCGCTTCAGATTCGCTCACTTCCGTGATCGCCGAAGTGATTTCTTCGTCAATGCGCCGCTCCATGCGATCGAGTTCTTTTTCGCAATCCTTCACCGCGAGGAATGCCATATTCGAAGCGTTTTCGATAAAGTCGCGCAGGTTGAAGGCTGCATCTTTCGCCACCAGGCAAGCCTGCAAGACAAGCTGGGTCAGCGCGCGAGTGGATTCCGGCTCGGCAAAAGCCGCGGGTTTGCGCTTCGAATTAGCTTTAGTAGCTGCGGCTCGTACCATGGAATGAATTTCTAGGAAACGACCTCTTCGACTTCCCGATCAGATTCTTGTGTCCCAAGATTATGATACCGCTGAAATGCCGCCAACCCTTCCTTCCCCATATATCGCGCTAATACTGTGGGATTGCTGCGCCGTAAATCCACCAGTACGAAGCCATCGAGGACACCGGAAAAATTGCGGTCCACATTGAAGCTGATAAGGCGTCCTCCCAGCTTGGCGTAATGTTTCAGCAGAATCGGCACACCTTTGCCGTCACTCTCCACGTCAGCAATCGGATCGGCCAAATCCTGCAAATCGCTCAAGTGGTCGCAGGCGGGATCGGCACTTGGCGAATTCAACATACGCGGCCGGAACGGAGTGCGCGGTGTGACCCATCGGCTTAACTCCACGTCATGCTGCATCGCCAATCTTCGCTCTTGCCCCTGAAAAAATCTCACGATCAACTCGCGTGATGCGCGGTTGTAACGGCTGCTTACACTAACCGCGCCAAAAAGCACGGCATATTGCGGATTCATCGCCAGAAACCGCCCAATGCCCTTCCAGATCATGAGCAGAGGCGCATATTGCTTCTGATACTCCAAGCGAATAAACGATCGCCCCAACTCGACTGCCGGACCTAATCCTTTAAAGAATTCTGAATGATAGCGAAAGAGCGTATTGGTATAAAGCCCATTCAATCCATGATCCGGCAAAATCTCAGTCGTAAATCCCAGACGGTAAGCGCCCGCAAGTTCGCCGTTGGTTTTACTCCACAACAACAAATGCTTGTAGTGGCGATCAAAACGGTCCATGTCCGCGCTCGCGCCCGTGCCTTCGCCGGCCGCGCGAAACGTAATCTCCCGTAGACGTCCGATTTCGCGCATGAGATGGGGGATTTCGTCCGCACCCGCCAGGTAAACCGCAAACTCACGGTTCTGTTCCAAACAACTCGCTGGCGGAAGAGATTCAATTTCCCTTCGCAGTGATGACGGCGCAACTGCTTCTGCAATCGGTTCGTGTTTCTTCTGCGGAAAAATCGCTTTCAGCACCGCCGGAAGATCCTGCTCTGTGCGGTCGCGTTCAGCCAGGAGATACGTGCGCCAGCGCAAGTAACTTGATCCCTGCTCATCATTGCGCGCATGCCGCAGAGCGCTCGCGGAAATTGGGCTGCCGATGCGAATCTCAACTTTTTTTCCCGTCTGTTGCAGGAACTCGGTAAGCAGCCGCGCCGTGCGCAAATTCGGATGCATCATTCCCAGCGCCTGAAAGGCCGCACTATTTCGCCCCGCGATGAATACCGGCAAAGCAACTGCGCCGGTGGCGCAAATCAAGCGCGACGCGGTCGAACTCCACGGCGAGTCGGCAATTTGCCACTGCCAAAGCTGCAAATGGGAAACTTCTCCCGCGGGAAACATGACCAGCGCGCCCCCGGAGTTCAGCCATACCATCGCTTCGCGCAAGGCGCGCCGGTTGCGCGCGATCGCATCTACTCCGCCAAACGGATCCACGAAAATGCAGTGCTCATGCAATTCCGCAATACCTGACAGCAAATGATTGGTGAGAATCTTTACATCCTCGCGCACGCGTCCCAGCACTGTGCCGACGATCGCTCCATCCAGTAGGCCGAAAGGATGATTGGCCGTAACCAAGAGCGGCCCGGTTGCCGGAATCCTCGCCAGATCGGCTTCGGCCACGCGGCACTCCACACGCATTTCGCGCAAAAGATTTTCCAGCAGCGGACGGTTTACCGGTTGTTGCGCCCGCCGGTAAAGTTCACGCACCCGATTGATGGGCAGAAAACGTTGCGCCAGTTTGCGGAAGGGAAATAAATCCGGATTCTGCAAAGGTGCTCCCGTAGCGCCTTGCTCTGCAAGCAGTCCAGAATTCGGCATACTTCTTGATTAACTGCGACGCGTTGCATGGAAATGAACGCAGAGTTAAAAGATGATTACAAGGGAGTTACCTTCGTCGAGTCCTCCATCGTCCCAGCGTACCGTAGCGCGGAAATAAACAGTTGCACCAAATCCGCGACAGTGCTGGGTTTGGTTCCGAGGGGCCGGGTTTTCCACTTGCCATCACAGGTGTACTTCCAGATAATAAAACGGTAGTTTTAAATCACTGTGTACCGCTACAATCGCGCAGACTTGCTACGGATTCTTCGGCTCACGGCGCGCCAATTGGCGGGCTGGGAAAAGGCCGGGCTTGTCGCTGCCGCCGAAACCTACTCTTTCTTCGAACTCCTGCAAATTAAGAAAGTCCGCGATCTGTGCGCCCGCAAGGTGCGCCCCGCCGTTATTCGCCAGTCGCTTGAAGCCATGCAAAAACAAGTTGCAGGCATGTCGAATCCTCTGCTGGAAGCCAGCGCTTTCTCTACCGGACACCGCGTCGCTTTCCGGCACGAAGGCAAAGTGGTCGAACCCATCGCCGGGCAATTTCTTTTCGACTTTGCTCCGAATTCGCGGGAAGCGTCTCTAACCAGCACGCCGATTTCAGGGCGCCGTTCGCACTTTTCCGAAGCGGAAATTTCCGAACTCTTCGCCCGCGGCATCGCCCTCGAAGAAGACCCGAACAATCAGTTGCAGGCCATTTCGACTTATCAGCGGGTACTGGAACTCGATTCCCACCACGCCGCCGCGCACATTAATTTGGGCACGCTTTATTACAACCGGCAGGAATATGGCCTCGCCGAGCAACACTATCGTGAAGCGATAGAGAGCGACCCGCGCTACGCGCTCGCTTATTTCGATCTCGCCAACGTCCTCGACGAAACCGGACGCGTCGCCGAAGCCATCCAGACTTACGCCGCTGCCTTGCAACTCGCGCCGACTTACGCCGACGCGCATTACAACCTCGCGCTGGCCTACGAAAAAATGAAGCAGCCCCGCAAAGCTCTCCAGCACTGGCGCGCTTATGTGAAGCTGGATACTACCGGCCCCTGGTTCGCTCACGCCCGCAACCAGATCGCAAAAATCCTGCAAGCAGATGGGCTGAAGCTCATTCCCGGCGGGAAACAGTAAGAAAGAATCGCGACCGGACGTGTGTCCTCACCCTTCCGTCTAGCGTAGCTCGACAGCTACCAGCCACCTTGTCATGCGAGAAGCGTAGGGGCTTGCCCCCTACTTCAAGCTTTTCCCCACGTCAAACATCCTCAACATATAAATCGTGATTATGGGAGGCAGCACAGCGCGTAAAATGCGTAATCAGAATTTAGCGGTACCCATCCACCGAACAAGGGTGAGGCAGTCCATAATGTCCTAAAATTTTTTGGCGGAAAGGCTGGGCCGTCCTTCTATGAAAAAAACACTATTGACCGCGTGTTTCAGCATCGGATTCGTCATGGTAACGGTTGGGCTAGCGAGCGCCCAATCGCTGGAGGAGAATAAACTGGAATCCGAACTTAGAAGTACGCTGCAGCAAAGGTGGGCAGCCCTCGCTCGCCACGATGTAAAAGCCTATGGCGCTTTTCTCGACGATAAGGTTCTAATCCCTGACAATGGCTCGCTCTACGACAAGAAGACACTACTCGAGCGGGCCCGCACTCTTAACGAAAGCAGCAGCCAGCCCCGAGAAGTTCAAGTTCGCGGCTACGGGGATGCCGCGGTGATGATTTACCGCACCACCTCCCGCGTCCCTTTCGCGGGACAAGAGTTTACCGAGGAACTCAGGGTCATCGAGACTTACGTTAAGCGCAACGGGCATTGGCTTTTGCTGGCGCGCGGAGAAAACGAAATTCCAAACGCCAATCGCGTGCCGGTGAAGATCACGCCTGAGGCCTTGGACGTCTTCGTGGGCGAGTATCAAATTAGCCCGGGCAAACTTGTGAAGATTACTCGCAACGACGGCAGCCTCATGGAACAAGGGCCTGACGATCCTGCGCCCGAAGAAGATTTTCCTTTATCGGCGAACACCTTCTTTCAACGCGAGCAACCCGGAATTCTGACTTTCACGCAGTCGCCCGACGGAAAAGCAGACGAATACGTCCTGTGGATCTACGATAGTACGATTGTGGGCAAAAAAATTAAGTAGGCCAACACAGGTTTCGGGATGACAATCTGATCACGATTTCTGACTCTTGCGTCTCTGTGGTAAAGCCTTTTCCGGTGTTAAAATCACAGGTTCGTATCTCATTGCCGAAGGTGTTCATATGTCCCAGACCACGCTGCAAACACCCACTCCAACGCCGTTGACTAACTTCACGGAGGACGAGAATCTTTTTCGTGAAAACATCCGCCAGTTCGCTGAGGAGAAAGTCCGTCCCCGCGTCAAAGAAATGGACGAGAAGGGCGTCTTCGAAAAAGACCTGCTGCATGAGTTTTTTCAGCTTGGACTGATGGGCATTGAGATTCCCGAGCAATACGGCGGCGGCGGAGCAACTTTCTTTGAGGCTGTGCTTGCGGTTGAAGAGATGTCGCGCGTGGACGCATCCGCCGGCGTCATCGTGGACGTGCAGAACACGCTGGTCAACAATGCCCTGCTGCGCTGGACCACCGACGAACAGAAGAAACGCTACCTGCCCCGCATGGCTGCTGACACCTGCGGCGCTTATGCGCTGAGCGAAGCCGGCTCCGGATCCGACGCTTTCGCGCTGCAAACCAAAGCCGAACTCAAAGGCAGCGATTACGTTTTGAACGGCCGCAAGCTCTGGATCACCAACAGCAAAGAAGCAGACGTGTTCATTCTCTTCGCCACTGTCGATCCCGCGGCGGGATATAAGGGCATCACCGCCTTCATCGTCGAGAAAAATTTTCCCGGATTCACCGTCGGCAAAAAAGAAGACAAGCTGGGGATTCGCGCTTCATCCACTTGCGAGCTGATTCTCGAAGATTGCAAAGTGCCGAAAAATAACGTCCTCGGCGAAGTCGGCAAAGGCTACAAGATCGCGATTGAAACACTGAACGAAGGCCGCATCGGCATCGGTGCACAAATGGCCGGAGTTGCCCGTGGCGCATGGGAGTACGCTGCAAAATATGCGCAGGAGCGCAAACAATTCGGCAAAGCCATTGCCGACTTCCAGGGCATTCAGTTCCAGATCGCCCAGATGGCTACCGAAATCGAAGCCGCCCGCCTTATGGTCTATAACGCCGCGCGCATGAAAGATGCCGGCATGAACTTCATCCGCGAAGCAGCCATGGCCAAACTTTTCTGCTCGCAAGTCGCCGAACGCGTGACCTCACTGGCCATCGAAATCTATGGCGGCTACGGATTCACCAAAGATTATCCCGTCGAAAAATACTGGCGCGACGCCAAAATCGGCAAGATTTACGAGGGCACATCCAACATGCAGTTGGCGACGATCGCCAAACTTGTCATGTCTGGAAAATAACCGAAAGCCTTGCCCGGCAGGGCTTTCAGCTGCAAGTCACGTCCGTAACCCGGCCCGGTTACCAAAAATGTGCAGAGAATTGCACTTTGCAGTCTGGTTTAACCCCGGCCATTCCTGCCTAACCCACTAAATTACAACAGCTTACAAAGATATCCCCTTCTGGTGTTCAAGCTGCATTTGGGGTTGTGCCTGATATTTCCCGGTTCTTCGCCAGGCACAGAACGGAGCCATCTTGTCGAGCCTGCCCATCGCCGCCGAAATCGTCGTTCCCAAGCCCAAGCGCACCATGCTGCATGTGCTCATTACACTGCTTGTCATCTCTTATGGCATGTTGACCCTGCTGGTTGTGGAGCAGGGCATGACCATCGAAAACCAGCGCAGCCTCATCCACGAGTTGTTCGGAGACAGCGCCGAGCTTATGGGATTGAAGGCCAAGCTGGCGCAAAAGCATATTAAAGTTACCCCAGGCCCCTCGGCACAAGCCCCGGCGACACGCGCCCAAAACCAGGCGGCTCCGCAACAAGACAAGAGGCAAGGCAAAGCGCGCGTTTCTGACAACAGCGCTAAAGTGCGGAAAGCAGCCCCGATGAAACCGCCAAAGGCACAGGAAGACGACCCAGATTTGCGGCGGATGAACGTTTCGATTTAGTTCGCGTTTTTTGCGGTATGAACATAACTCCGATTCAGGCTCTGACAAGCAAGACCTGAACACAACTCTCTGTGGATAGGTGAAATGAAAACCTTAGCGGCGTTATTACTACTCTCTCTTCCCGTCCCGCACTTCACACAACCTGCGGCCAAAACCCTGACCCAGCCCGCCGTGCAGCAGGCCCGTAAAGGCGGACGCTGGTATCTCGCACAAACCGGCCACGCCATCTATTGCTACGGCCCGGTCAAAATCGTGACTCAGCCCACCGGCGGACTGCAACGCGTCGCCACCTACTGTCAGGGCGGCGAAATCATGGTCCCGCTGCACGATTAATTAAGCTTATGCGCTTGTCATCCGAGCGAAGCGCTTTTTTGCGAAGCGCAGGACCTCGGCGGGCCGCGCGGCAGAATCCGCGCGCTTGGCCCGCTTCCCTATCTGCCTTGCCCTCGCTTCATCCCTTAAACTATCTCCATGGCGAAATTTGAAAAGCATGTTTTCATCTGCGGGAATCAACGCAATCCGGACGCCCCGCGCGGCAGTTGCGATCCCACCGGAAAAGGCGAATTGCAAAAAGCTTTCAAAGACCGGCTCACTGAGCTTGGATTGAAACGCACCATCCGCGCCAACAAATCCGGATGCCTCGACCAATGCGAGCACGGCCCGACCGTCGTCGTTTATCCGGAAGCAACTTGGTACGGACACGTGCAGCTATCCGATGTTGAAGAGATTATCCAGTCGCATTTAGTTGGAGGGGTTCCGGTAGAGCGTTTGGTATTACCGGAGGAATGTATCAATACTCGCGAGTGCCCGCACAAACCGCGAGCACGCCAAAACTAAACAAACCACAAAGAACTCGAAGTTTCAGAAAGGCATCGCCATTAGGACTTCCTTCGTGTTTCTTCGTGTCCTTTGTGGTTAAGCTCTAAAACTCAAATCACCACAGCTTCCTTGTACTCCCCAAACACTTTCCGCAGCGTGTCGGAGATTTCGCCGACCGTCGCGTAAGCCTCGACCGCACTGAGGATTCGCGGCATTAAATTCTCCCCGCTTCGCGCGGCATCTTCCACTTGCTTCAACGAATCCGCCCAAGCCGAAGCATCTCTTCGTGCCCGTAATGCCCGTAGCCGCTCCACTTGCTTGCGCTCCAGCGATTCATCAATCCGCTGAATTGGAATCGCTTTTTCATCTTCCCACGTGAATCGATTCACTCCGACGACCGTCGCATCGCCGCTATCCACCTGCTGCTGATACTCGTACGCTGCATTTTGAATTTCCTGCTGGATAAAGCCCCGCTCAATCGCGCGTAGCATTCCGCCGAGCACATCGATCTTTGCCAAATAATCGTTCGCTCGCTTTTCGATCTCATTCGTCAGCCACTCGATGTAATACGATCCTCCTAGGGGATCGATCGCATTCGGCGCGCCCGTTTCATAGGCAACAATCTGCTGCGTGCGCAGAGCAATCCGAGCAGCTTGCTCCGTCGGCAAAGCCAGCGCTTCATCGTAACCGTTTGTATGTAAAGACTGCGTTCCCCCCAGCACCGCCGCCATCGCCTGCAAGGCCGTGCGGACAATATTATTCTCGGGCTGTTGCGCAGTCAGAGTCGAGCCAGCCGTCTGCGTATGAAAACGTAGCATCCATGACTTCGGATTCTTGGCCTTGAAATGCTCGCGCATGATCTTCGCCCACATGCGCCGGGCAGCGCGAAACTTGGCCACTTCTTCCAGAAAATTATTGTGTGCATTAAAGAAAAACGAGAGGCGCGGCGCAAATTTATCTACATCGAGCCCGGCATCAATCGCCGCCTGCACATAGGCCATCCCATTGCCGAGTGTGAATGCAACTTCCTGCACCGCCGTCGAACCAGCTTCCCGCATGTGATAGCCGGAAATCGAAATCGTGTTCCATTCGGGCACATTGTCGTTCGTCCACGCGAACAGATCCGTAATAATCCGCATCGCCTGCGGAATCGGATAAATATAAGTTCCACGCGCGATGTATTCCTTGAGCACATCGTTCTGCACCGTGCCCGAAAGTTTCCTGACTTCGCCACCCTGCCGCCGCGCAACGGCAACATACAACGCCAGCAAAATCCCCGCCGTGGCATTGATGGTCATGGAAGTCGAAATTTTCGTCAGGTCAATGCCATCGAACAATCGCTCCATGTCTTCAATGGAATCAATCGCCACGCCAACTTTGCCAACTTCGCCCATCGCGAGCGCGTTATCAGAATCCAGTCCAATCTGCGTCGGTAGATCGAACGCCACCGACAATCCTGTCGTCCCATGCGAGAGCAAGTATTTGTATCGCTTATTCGATTCTTCGGCGTCGCCCATGCCCGCGTACTGCCGCATCGTCCATAAGCGGCCGCGATACATGGTCGGCTGAACCCCGCGCGTATAAGGGAAATCGCCGGGATAGCCCTCGTCCGCATCCCATCCCGCAAGCTCATTCGGGGTATAAAGTGCCCGCACAGGGATGTGCGAAGACGTCTCCGGATCGTGGGTCGGCGTTTCGTTTTTTGGACGGTCGGTCATGACCTGACTTTCTTTTTTCTCACCCGCCAGAATGAACTTACCCCAAACCATCCAAACATCGCCGTGAAACCGGCCAGAGCCAGCACATGCCCGGGGGTGCTTTTGCCAGCAGTAAATTTCATATATTCACGCCACAGGGCAACCGCCCCGATGGCCGCAAATGCAAGAAAAACAAAGCCTGTAACTTCCATCCAGAGCTGGTGCAGCACATGTGCAAAGTGCCTGGCCGTGGCCCGTACGCTCTTGCTCACCGCCCCGAAGGTCCGCGAACGGCCTACGTGGTCTGCGGCCATTCGCGCCGCCACTCCCACTTTCCGGACTGTTGAAACATGGCTCACCTCTGCGATTTTAGCAAGATTTCAAGACCGCTCCGGGGTACAATATGGCGCAGTAGGCACCACACCGCGAAGCCTTCTCGCGGGATTTGCATCTAAGTCTTTAGGGAGACGCAAGTGGATCATCAACTCAAGCAATTGATGAAAGAACTGGGCGAGGCCATTAACGAGTCGCTGGCGGACTCCGATGCCATCGCCGAAGTGGTGTCCAAAATCAAAGACGGCGGTTACGATATTTTCCTGGTGCTCGAAGCCACCATTGGGGTGAGCAAGCCGGGCGAGAAAAACCCTGAAAAGACCTCACTCGTCACTACATTGGCCAGCGATCCGGAGTTGCGCATCAGCGATCAGGATTTGAAATTTTTGAAGTCGCTACGCATCACCATCGAAGACGACGCGGCATAAGGCAATCGCAGCTTTACTTTGCTGAGTTTTGAGCGCGCGCCGCGCGGGCTGCATCAGCTACGTTTCCTACAGAATCGGTGCAGTCGGTGCTTCCCCAGCAATTGGAAAGCGTGCTTCCCCGCTCGTCATCGGAACTGAGCCGTACCACCCGCTTGATATGTTCGCCACCGGAAACCTGCATGGTTTCCTGCCATGACTCAAAACCCACCCTTCTTACTGTCACAATGTGGATTCCCGGCGCCAGGCCAATCACCGCCGGAGTGTTTGAGATGAATCTGCCATCCACATTTACTTCGGCCTCAGTCGGTGAAGAGACCACTTCCAATCTCGTCAACTGGACTTCGTCGCGGCCGGCGTTCAAAGCCTGAAACCGCGCTAAATCTAACGTCGTATCGCCGTTGATATAGGCGATGGTCTGCATACCCTGCACAAATGCCACATCTTTACCTTGCATGGATTGCTTGAATGCCGACTCATGCAAATCCACAAAATTCGTTGCCGTCATCAAGGCCTGTGTAGTCGGATCTTTGGCATTCGGGCTGAGCCGGAGCTCGACAGTTTCTCCATCCACCAGCGTCACATAGTCGAGATGAATTACCAGCTTGCCGTCGTGTCCGCGTCCTTTGTGCGGCTCGGCTGTCACGACCGTTGCAGATGCCGTGCCTCCCTTTGCGGCCACAGCATGCCCTTGCACAGAAACATCTTGCACAACATCGAATGTGACTTTGTCGCCAACCCGAGCATCCGCGGAAGAAAACGATTTTGTCATGCGAAGTTCCACCGCCGTTCCATCGCGCAGAACATTGGCGCTTTGCGGCGTGGAATCCTGGGCAAAGGCTGAGAACAAACAGACTGAAATGAAAGCGCAGAAAATGAGGAAGGCACGATTCATGGCTACAAAACTCCCGTCCAGGCATGTTTGTTGCAAGCCCGGACGGTTTCTAGTTTTGCAGTTCTTCAAACCTCAAGAAAGTTACCGCGGTAATCGTCTCACTGCGGCGCTGGAGGCGCCTGCGGCACATTCGTCGAAGAACTCGGATCCGATTTCAACATAGGATCGGGCAGCGGCTCGCTGCTCTTCGCCAATTCAGTCTTCACCTCTACTTTTTGATTGGCCAGCGGATTGATGTCCGTCTCAAAGCTGTTATAGCCCGGCAATGCAATGCGAATGTGATGTTCTCCCGGCGCAACCAACATCGCCTTCCCCACTCCGGTAAATTCGCCGACATGGCCCACAAACAAGCCGTCCACAAAAACCGCCGCTCGATCTGGCTTCACATCAATCTTTACTGTGGCCGTCTGGCTCGGCATCGGCCCCGTAACGCCTTTCATCATCGCCACCTGCACCACCTGCGTTTGCCCAGGTTGGATAACGATGGACTGCGTGAAATCCTGATATCCATCCTGCCGCACTACAATCTGATGATCGCCCGGCAGCAGCATCACTTTTTTCGAGCCTTTGAGTTCTTTTAAATAGCCGACGTACTGTCCGTCCACCCAAACTCCCGAAGTCTTGTCGATCTTCGACTTTCCTTGGAACTGGACCGTGCCCATGACGGCATTATCCGAACTTCGCAGATTTAAGCAGAGCGAAAGAAACACAAACAGCAGCGCGACCAATTGTACGAACTTCATGAATTTCCTCCCACCACATACGCTTACAGTTCGGAGTTACGATTGCTCATAGAGCAATGGGGTTGCCCATCTTGCTAAGTGATTGCAATATTTAGGCGCAAAATCAAAGTTGGCTATTGACCGTTCTTTGAATTGGAGAAAGAATCTCCGATACCGCGTAAAAAGTTCCAGCTGTCACAGTTGTATTAAGTTTAAAAATTTATACAGGTTTGTAATTCATGGATCATCTTTCGCCGCATGACGTGATGGTTGTGTTTCTCGCCCTCGCTGCGCTTCTCGGCAGCGCAAAGTTTGCGGGAGAGCTGGTTAAAAAATTTAATCAGCCTTCTGTGCTCGGCGAAATCATCGCGGGAATTTTGCTCGGGCCCACGGTTCTTGGGCACTTCAAGCCTGCGATCTACGCTCTTCTGTTTCCCCACACCGGCCCTGTCGCCCTTGTGCTCGACGGCGTTACCGCCATCAGCGTCGTCTTTTTCCTGCTGACCGCGGGCATTGAAATTGACCTGACCAGCATCTTCCGTCAGGGCAAAAGCGCATTGCTGGTTAGTTTGTTCGGGATGGTAATTCCCTTTAGCTTCGGCGTTGTGGCAGCGTGGTTCTTTCCTCACTTCCTCGGCGCGGACGACAATGCCAGCCGTCTGGTCTTTGCTCTATTTATCGGCACCGCGCTTTCCATCTCCGCTCTACCAGTCATTGCTCGCGTATTGATGGATTTAGGTCTGTTGCAAAGTGAAATGGGCACGGTTGTCATGTCGTCAGCCATGTTCGACGATCTCGCAGGCTGGATCCTCTTCGGCCTGGTCCTCGGCATGATGAATCCTGCCAGCGCCAATTCAGCCCATAGCGTGAAGCACACTATCTTGCTGGTGTTGGGCTTCGCCGCAATCATGCTGACCATTGGGCGTTGGCTGATTGACAAGCTATTGCCTTTTATTCAGGCACACACCACCTGGCCCGGCGGCGTCCTCGGCTTTATCTTTTCTCTGACGCTTGCATCAGCCGCCTTCGCTGAATATGCTGGCATTCACGCGGTATTCGGAGCGTTCATCACTGGAGCCTCCGTGGGTGAATCGAAGCATCTCCGCGAACGCACCTCCGAACACATTCACGAAATCGTTACCAACGTTTTCGCGCCGCTCTTCTTTGCCAGCATTGGCCTGCACACCAACTTCGTCACCAATTTCCATCTCGAAGTCACTGCCGTCAT
>Ga0070738_10001833_pt1 | contig 37839 bp, 37 predicted proteins | sample Coa_R2_2_FD_66446 | JGI IMG/M metagenome (GOLD analysis project Ga0070738, IMG submission 66446) | Surface soil microbial communities from Centralia Pennsylvania, which are recovering from an underground coalmine fire - Coalmine... | ecosystem: Environmental > Terrestrial > Soil > Unclassified ...
CCAACGGGAGTGAACGATGCCTGAGATTACCGTGAGCATGGCCGCCGGCCGCACCGAGGAGCAGAAGGTCGGCATGATGCGCGACATCACCCAGGCGCTGGTGAAGAATCTCGGCGTCGACGCGGAAGCCGTCGTGATCCAGATCAACGAGGCGCCGCTGATCCACAAGATGAAGGGCGGCAAGACCTTCGTGGAACGCGCAGCGGCGCTGAAGAAGTAGTCTACCGTCATCCCCGGGGCAGCGCGTAGCGCTGAACCCGGAACCTCGCGCCACAACTTCGAGATTCCGGATCGGTCCGCGTGCCACGGCCCGTCCGGAATGACGGGAGTCGTTGAAGCAATCATGGACGCACGCGACTTCATCAAGGTGGGCATGAGCGCCGAGCGCACGCTGGTCGTGCCGCCGGAGCGCACCGTCGGTCATTTCCTCTCATCCATGCCGCTGGTCTATGCGACGCCGATGATGATCCTGGAAATGGAGATGGCCGCAGGCGATGCCATCGCCGCATCGTTGCAGCCCGGCTGGATCACCGTCGGCACCGAGGTCGACATCCGCCACCTCGCGGCGACACCGGTCGGCGCCACGGTGCGCACCACCGCACGCGTGATCGAGGTGGAACGCCGCGTCATCCGCTTCGAGGTCGAGGCGTTCGACGAGGTTCGTCGCATCGGTGAAGGCCGGCACGGGCGAGGGCTGGTGAATCTCGCCGCGTTCAAGGAGCGGTTCAAGGTCCCGTAGCACCGGAAGCGCCGCGGTCCGTAGGGTGGGCAAAGGCGCACAGCGCCGTGCCCACCATCTTCGGTACAGCTCGGAATGGTGGGCACGCTGCGCTTTGCCCACCCTACACACTCGGCTGTCACTACTTCGCCAATTCCTTCGACCTTGCCGTCGCCGCCGCGACCGCGCGGATCATCAGCTGCTGCAGGCCGTCGTCTGCCATCAGCACGCTCAGCGCCGCTGCCGTGGTGCCGCCCGGCGAGGTCACGTTCTGCCGCAACGTCGCCGCTGAGAGGTCGGAGCGATGCAACAGCTCGCCGGAGCCGGCGACCGTCTCGCGCGCGAGTTTCATCGCGAGCTGTTCCGGCAGTCCAGCGGCGATGCCGGCGCGCGCGAGCTCTTCCGCCAGCAGGAAGATATAGGCCGGCCCCGATCCGGAGACCGCGGTCACCGCATCCATCAGGCTCTCGTCGTCGACCCATTCGACCGAGCCCGTCGCGCGCAGCAGCGCATCGGCGGTCGCGCGCTGTGCCGCGCTGACATCGTTCGCTGGCACCGCGACGGTGATGCCGCGGCCGATCGCAGCCGGCGTGTTCGGCATTGCGCGCACGACGGCGCCGCCGCAAATCTCGCTCAGCGATGCGATGGTGGTGCCCGCCATGATGGAGACCACCAGCGTGGTGGGACTTACGAGCGGCTTCAACAGCGCGCCCGCTTCACGAAAACTCTGCGGCTTCACCGCGACCACCAGCGTCCCGACGGTCCCGACATCCCTGGCATTGAGCCGGATGCCTTTTGCCACAAGCGCCGTGATCTCGGCCGACGGCATCGGCTCGATCACCGCGACCTGCTTCGGATCGAGGCCGCCCGCCAGCCACCCGGTCAGCATCGCGCCGCCCATCTTGCCCGCGCCGGCGAGCGCGATGGTGCCGGTGATATCTTGCAGATTGCTCACAGCAATGTTCCCGTCGTCCCGGCGAAGGCCGGGACCCATAACCACAGGCGGTTCTAGTGAAGCGGGATGCGCGCGACAAGCATTTTGCCCAAACGCGGCCATCACGCGGGATGGGTCCGGCCTTCGCCGGGACGACGCGGGGATAAATTCGGAGGAGGAATCTACGCCTCGCCCTCGGTGTCGAACATCGCTGCCGCCAACGCCTCCGTGGTCGACTTGCCGGCCCAGACCACGAACTGGAATGCCGGGAAGTAGCGCTCGCAGGCGTGGATGGCGGCGGCGAGCATGGCCTGGCATTGGGCGCTGGAGGCGGTCAGTCCGCCCGGCAACACCAGCGCCTGGCGGTGCATGACCATGCCGGTGTGGGTCCACAGGTCGAAATGGCCGACCCACAATTGCTCGTTGATGCCGGCGATCAGCCGCTGCACCTCGCCCTTGCGCGCGTCGGGAATCTTCATGTCGAAGGCGCAGGCCAGATGCAGCGCCTCGATCTCGCTCATCCAGGTGAAGGAGAGCTGGTAGTCGGTCCAGTCGCCCTTGGAAACGATGGTGACCTCGTCTTCGCCCGAGCGTTCGAACGCCCAGTTGTTATCGGACGCGATATCCTCCACCACGGCGAGCGGGTGCTTATGTGAATCGACGATGCCTTCGAGCAGGGACATGCCGTCTCGACCTTCTTCTTTTCAAAGTCTTTGTTGATACGCAGGCGCGCCAATTCAATCCGCGCGCTTCTTACCGGCTGCATCCCCGAACGGTGCCGGGCCTGCCGGGATCAAGTGATGTGATTTGCGGAATCGGCGCAACCGGACCTCGGACGATTCCACAACATGTGACTCCGCCGTCCACAGCGCATTCGTTAACAGGAGAACAAACCGGAATCGGAATGATGCGGTAGGAAGTTGTTAACTTTTGGCGCAGGCGGGTTTTTGATTCGGTGCTGGTTCCGCCTCGCCCCGCTTGCGGGGAGAGGCCGACGCGCCACGCGCGGCGGCTGAGGGGGACTCTCCGCGCGCTCCGCTGCTTCGGTCTTTACGCGGAAGATAGCCCCTCACCCCGACCCTCTCCCCGCGAAGAGCGGGGCGAGGGAGGACGTTCCGCTTGCACCGTCATTCCGGGGCGCCCAAAGGGCGAACCCGGAATCTCGAGATTCCGGGTTCGATGCTGCGCATCGCCCCGGAATGACGGCGCACAAGACGTTGGTGAGCCGCGCGCGGGACAAGAGACTCGCCCGGATGATAGGAGGGGGCTGCCCGCCTCCCGTTCCCGGCATGGGGACCATGAGCATTTTCCCGAGCAAACCGGCTTGCCCAGCGCAATGGCGTTGGTCATATTTCCGCCCAGGCCGGCTCATTCCGAGCCGGCCGATGTTCTCAGGGCGGGGTGGAAGTCCCCACCGGCGGTAAGGGCTGTTATGGCCCAAGCCCGCGAGCGCCTTCTCTCAAAATCTGCAAAGAGAGAAGGGTCAGCAGATTCGGTGCAAATCCGAGGCCGACGGTCAAAGTCCGGATGAAAGAGAACGGTTGCGGTGACCCGCGCCTCCTGGCTCGCGCCTGGGGCGAGGCTCGTCGTTCCGTATGCCCTGATTCTGGTCCTGAAAGAGGAAAACCATGAATCAGATGTTGCAGGATACCCAAGCGCAAGACTCGCAAGTCCAAGGCTCTAAAGTCCAGGACTCCCAAGTCCAAACCTCCCAATTCCAAGACGCTCAAGCGCAAGAGTCCCAGTCGCAAGACTCGCAAATCACTGAGATCGCGCCTCCGGCCGATCCGCCGGTGCGGCCCGAGCATCCGCGCTTCGCCAAGCCGCAGCGGGTTGCCTTTGTGCAATCCGCCTGGCACCGCGACGTGGTGATGGAGGCGCGCATCGCCTTTCTTGACGAGATCGAGGCGCGCCACATTCCGCGCGAGCGAGTGGATGTTTTCGAAGTGCCGGGCTCCTTCGAGATCCCGCTGCATGCGCAAATCTTGGCCAAGACGCGGCGCTACACCGCCATCGTCGCCGCCGGCCTCGTGGTCGATGGCGGCATCTATCGTCACGAGTTCGTCGCCGACACCGTGATCAAGGCGTTGATGGACGTGCAGCTGCGCACCGAGGTGCCGGTGTTCTCGGCGGTGCTGACGCCGCAGCAGTTCCACGAGAGCCAGGCGCATTTCGATTTCTTCCGCAAGCATTTTGCCACCAAGGGCATCGAGGTCGCGGAAGCCTGCGCCAATACCCTGCTCAGCCTGGAGCGGCTCCGCGGCCAGGTCGCAGCCGGCATCATGCCCGGCTCGTAGAGCGGAGCGCATCCGCCACAATCCATTGATTGTCATTCCCGCCGCCGCGTTGATAAACTCGGCGGCGGGAGGAGGCTTGCCCGTGGCGACGGGTGAGCCTGAAAAGATCATGGTCGAAGGACACGATCCCTATCTCGTGGCGCTCTCGGTGGCGATCGCGATCCTGGGCGGCTACACCGGCTTTGCGCTGGCGGCGCGAGTGCGCGGCGCGGCCGGCGTCAGCCGCCGCGTGCTGCTGGCGGGCGCCGCCGCCTTCCTTGCGGTCGGCATCTGGACCATGCATTTCGTCGGCGTGCTGGCGGCGCCGATCCCCGCCGATACCGTCTATCTCGTGCTGCCGACGATGATCTCGTTTCTGATCTGCGCGCTGGTGGTCGGTATCTCGCTGTTTTTCGTGTCCCTTGGCGAGCCGTCGCTGCTGCGGGTGCTGTCGTCGGCGGTGCTGCTCGGGATCGGCATCGTCAGCATGCATTATGTCGGCATCCATGGGCTGTCGGGCAATTTTGCCATTGTGCATGACGGCAGCATGGTGGCGCTGTCGACCCTGGTTGCGATCGTCACGGCCTATGGCGGCTTGCGGGCCTTTCTGGCGCGGGCCGATGGCGTGCGGCTGATCGCAAGCGCGATTGCCTTTGGCATTGCGGTGTCGGGCATGCATTACACCGCGATGTACGGCATGCATTTCGTGCCGCTGTCCGCCGCAGCGCAGCATCATATGGCGGGCGGGCTTGCAGCGTCGCCGCAGATCCTGTCGATCGTGGTGGCCGTGCTGTGTTTTGTGATCGCCGCCGGCTTCCTGCTGTCGCTGGTGCCGGATCCGCGGCGGCAGATTGCGACCGTGCCGGTCGAGCAGACGGATGCGCCGGTGGCGAATGCGGTCGCCGCCGCGGCCGGGATCGCGCCGGTCGCCATGTCAGCGGCGATGCCAGCCACCATGGCCGCGCCGCGGCTGATGCCGGCGCCGCTCGGCGGACTCGGCCAGCCGCCGCGACCGGCGTCGGTGCCGCGGCTTCCGGTGCAAGGCGCCGACGGCACCCATTTCATCGATACCGCCGATATCCGCAGCGTGCGGGCGGATGCGCATTACACCCGCGTCCATGACGGCACGCGGGAGCGGATGTGTCCGTGGTCGATCTCGGAGGCCGAGGCGCAGCTCGACCCCGGCCTGTTCGTCCGGGTGCACCGCAGCCACATCGTGGCCATCCCGCATGTGACGCTGGTGCGGAAGGAGGGCGACGGTGCCGTCATCGAGCTCGACGGCCCCACCCCGCACCGGGTCCCCGTCAGCCGCGCCAAGATCGCCGAGGTGAAGGCAAGGCTCGGACTCGCCAAGCAGCGGAATGGGCACGCGGCGCGGTCGCAGGTGTCGTAGGTCGCGTCGTCAGCGAGCCATAACTCTCTCGCCGTCACTGCGACAGCGTCTGAAACATTCCGATCCGTCACCCTGAGGTGCTCGCGCCAGCGAGCCTCGAAGGGCGACGGCCCCGGTGCGAGCAGCGGGGCCGTTCATCCTTCGAGGCTCGCTGGCGCTCGCGCCTCAGGATGACGGGTCGATAGCTTCACATGCTCTGAGGCGACGCCGCAAAGCGGCGGCCTCGAAGGGCGACGGCCCGGCTGCATCGGCGGGGCCGCTAATCCTTCGAGGCTCGCGTTCCGCGAGCACCTTAGGACGACGGGACGAGAGCTCGGATAAGTCTCACCTCCTGACGCAATTCGTGCGCCCATGGCCGCATCTCGTGCGAATTTCCTGCCTCCGTGCCCCGGACGTTGCCGTGGGACGAATCCGGAGGGAGCCTTACCTTTAACGTCCGCACCACAAGGACAACGGGAGGAGACCATGATTCCTGGCCCATTCAGCTATCACCGGCCCGAAAGCGTTGGCGATGCAATAAAGCTGCTGGCCTCGCTCGGCGAGGAGGCGCGGCCGCTTGCCGGCGGGCACAGCCTGATCCCGATGATGAAGCTCAGGCTCGCGACCCCCGGCCATCTGGTCGATCTGCACGGCGTCGCCGCCCTCAAGGGCATCCGCCGCGATAGCGACCGGATCGTGATCGGGGCGATGACCACCCAGCACGAGCTGCTCGCCTCCGACGAGATCAGGACGTCGCTGCCGATCCTGCAGGAGGCGGCCGCGCTGATCGCCGATCCCCAGGTGCGCTATCGCGGCACGATCGGCGGCAACGTCGCCAATGGCGATCCCGGCAACGACATGCCGGCGCTGATGCTGACATTGGGCGCGGCCTATCGTCTCGAGGGGCCGAACGGCGCCCGCGAGGTGATGGCGTCCGACTTCTATCAGGGCGCCTATTTCACGGCGCTGGAGCCCGGCGAAATTCTCACCACGGTTACCATTCCGGTGCCCGCGGCCGGCCACGGCTACGCCTATGAGAAGTTGAAGCGCAAGGTCGGCGATTACGCCACCGCCGCCGCGGCCGTGGTGCTGACCATGGCGGGCGGCAAGGTCACGAGCTGTGCGATCGGCCTTACCAATCTGCACGAAACGCCGCTATTGGCCGCCGACGCCGCCAAGGCCGTGATCGGCAGCAGCCTCGACGACGCCAGCCTGAAGCAGGCAGCCGCTGCGGCGCAGGCGATCATGTCGCCGGCCGCGGATGCGCGCGGGCCGGTCGAATACCGAAAACATGTCGGTGGCATCATGGTGACGCGGGCGCTGCAGCGCGCCGCGAGCCGCACGAAGTAACGGAGGAAACAATGGCAAAAACCCATGTGACCATGAAGGTCAACGGCGCCGAGGTCGAGGGGCTGGTCGAGCCGCGCACGCTGCTCGTGCATTTCATCCGCGAGAACCTGCAGCTCACCGGCACCCATATCGGCTGCGAGACCACCCATTGCGGCGCCTGCACCGTCGATATCGACGGCATGTCGGTGAAGTCCTGCACCATGTTCGCGGTGCAGGCCAATGGCAGCGAGATCACCACCATCGAAGGCATCGCCAATGCCGACGGCACGCTGGCCTACCTGCAGGAAGGCTTTCGCCAGATGCATGGCCTGCAATGCGGCTTCTGCACGCCCGGCATGATCGTGCGCGCGCACCGGCTGCTCAAGGAAAATCCCTCACCGACAGAAGATGAAATCCGCCACGGCATCTCCGGCAACATCTGCCGCTGCACCGGCTACCAGAACATCGTCAAGGCGATCCAGTACGCCGCAAGCAAGATCAACGGCGTCGAATTCAAGGAGGCCGCGGAATGAACGACTTAACTCCCACGCGGGAACAACGCACCGCCGCCCTCGAAGGCATGGGCTGCAAGCGCAAGCGGGTCGAAGACATCCGCTTCACGCAAGGCAAGGGCAACTATGTCGACGACGTCAAGCTGCCGGGCATGCTGCATGGCGACTTCGTCCGCTCGCCGCATGCGCATGCGCGCGTCAAGTCGATCAACACGGATGAGGCACTGAAGGTGCCGGGCGTGCTCGCGGTGATCACCGCGGAGACGCTCAAGACCGTCAACCTTGCCTGGATGCCGACGCTTGCCGGCGACGTGCAGATGGTGCTGGCCGACGGCAAGGTGCTGTTCCAGAACCAGGAGGTCGCCTTCGTGGTCGCGACCGACCGCTATGCCGCCGACGACGGCGTCTCCAAAGTGGTCGTCGAATACGAGGCGCTGCCGGTGCTCGTCGATCCCTTCAAGTCGATGGCGCCGGATGCGCCTGTTTTGCGCGAGGACCTCGCCGGCAAGACCACGGGCGCGCATGGGCCGCGCAAGCACCACAACCACATCTTCGAGTGGACGGTGGGCGACAAGGATCTCACCGACGCCGCCTTCAAGAAGGCCGACGTCACCATCAAGGAGCTGATCTCCTACCACCGCACCCATCCGTCGCCGCTCGAGACCTGCCAGTGCGTCTGCTCCTTCGACAAGATCAAGGGCGAATTGACCATCTGGGGCACCTTCCAGGCCCCGCATGTGATCCGCACCGTGGTGTCGCTGATCGCCAAATTGCCCGAGCAGAAGATCCATGTGATCTCGCCCGATATCGGCGGCGGCTTCGGCAACAAGGTCGGCGCCTATCCCGGCTATATCTGCGCGGCCGTCGCCTCCATCGTCACGGGGAAACCGGTGAAATGGGTCGAGGACCGCATCGAGAATCTCACCGCAACTTCGTTCGCGCGCGACTATCACATGACCGCCGAGATCGCGGCCACCAAGGACGGCAAGGTGACGGGCCTGCGCGTCCATGTGCTCGCCGATCACGGCGCGTTCGATGCCTGCGCCGATCCGTCGAAATGGCCGGCCGGCTTCTTCAACATCGTCACGGGGTCCTATGACTTCCCGGTGGCCCATCTCGCCGTCGACGGCGTCTACACCAACAAGGCGCCGGGCGGCGTAGCCTACCGTTGCTCGTTCCGCGTCACGGAGGCCGCCTATTGCATCGAGCGCGCCATGGACATCCTGGCGCAGAAGCTCGGCATGGATCCGGCGGAATTGCGCCTGAAGAATTTCGTCCGGCGCGAGCAGTTTCCGTATCACTCGGCGCTCGGCTGGGAATATGACTCCGGCGATTACGAGACCGCCATGCGCAAGATGATGGAGAGCACGGACTACGCGAACTTGCGGAAAGAGCAGGCGGAGAAACGTGCCGCCTTCAAGCGCGGCGAGACGCGCGAGATCATGGGGCTCGGGGTCTCCTTCTTCACCGAGATCGTCGGCGCCGGCCCGTCGAAGAACTGCGACATCCTCGGCATCGCGATGTTCGACTCCTGCGAGATCCGCATGCATCCCACAGGTGCCGGCATCGCGCGGATGGGCACCAAGAGCCAGGGCCAGGGCCACGAGACCACTTGGGCCCAGATCATCGCGAGCGAAATCGGCATTCCCGCCGACAACATCATGGTCGAGGAGGGCAACACCGACACCGCGCCTTACGGGCTCGGCACCTACGGCTCGCGCTCCACGCCGGTGGCGGGCGCCGCCATCGCCATGGCTGCGCGAAAGATCAAGGCCAAGGCGCAGATGATCGCCGCCTACAAGCTCGAGGTGCATGAGGACGACCTCGAATGGGACATCGACGGCTTCCGCGTCAAGGGGCTGCCGGAGAAGGTCATGACCATGAAGGACATCTGCTGGGCGGCCTATAATTCCGTGCCTCCCGGCATGGAGCCGGGGCTGGAGGCGGTCAGCTACTATGATCCGCCCAACATGACCTATCCGTTCGGCGCCTATCTCTGCGTCATGGACATCGATGTCGATACCGGCGTCTACAAGGTCCGCCGCTTCTACGCGCTCGACGATTGCGGCACCCGCATCAACCCGATGATCATCGAGGGCCAGGTGCATGGCGGCCTGACCGAAGCCTTTGCGATCGCGATGGGCCAGGAGATCCGTTACGACGAGGGCGGCAATGTCCTCACCGGCTCGTTCATGGATTTCTTCATGCCGACCGCGGTGGAGACCCCGCATTGGGAGACCGACTTCACGGTCACGCCGTCGCCGCATCACCCGATCGGCGCCAAGGGCGTCGGCGAGAGCCCGAATGTCGGCGGCGTGCCGGCGTTCTCCAACGCCGTCAACGACGCGTTCTCGTTCCTCGGCGCGACGCATATCCAGATGCCGCACGACTATTGGCGCAACTGGCAGGCGGCGAAGAGTTTGGGTGTGTTCGCGGCTTGATGACGTCGTGTTGCGAGCCGCGCCACGGTTTCAGTGTCATTCCGGGGCGCCTCGAAGAGGCGAACCCGGAATCTCGAGATTCTCAGGTGCGCAATTGCGCACCGTAGTTCGGTCCTTCGGACCGCCCGGGAATGACGGAAAGCTTGGCCACAGATGAAAACCCGAGACGAGATCGCGCAAGCACTCGCGGACTGCGGCTATATCGCCGACGCCGAGCTTGCGACCGCGATCTCGCTGATGCAGCTCTTGAAGCGGCCGCTCTTGCTGGAAGGCGAGGCCGGCGTCGGCAAGACCGAGGTCGCCAAGGCGCTCGCCTGCGTCCACGCGACCGAGCTGATCCGGCTGCAATGCTATGAGGGGCTGGATCAATCCGCCGCCCTCTATGAGTGGAACTACCAGCGGCAATTGCTGGCGATCCAGGCCCATCAGGGCAAGGACGCCGACGCGGTCGAGGACCAGATCTTCTCGGAGAAGTATCTGCTGGAGCGGCCGCTGCTCGCATCCATCCGCCGCGACAAGCCGCCGGTGCTCCTGATCGACGAGATCGACCGCGCCGATGACGAGTTCGAGGCGTTCCTGCTGGAGCTGTTGTCCGACTTCCAAGTCTCGATCCCCGAACTCGGCACGATCACTGCGAGCGCGATCCCGCATGTGGTGCTGACCTCGAACGGTACGCGCGAGCTGTCGGATGCGCTGCGACGCCGCTGCCTCTATCACTATGTCGACTATCCCGATGCCGACCGCGAGGCGCGCATCATCATGGCGCGGATCGATGGCGCCTCGGCTTCGCTGTCGCTGCAGATCGCGCGGATGGTGGAGGGCGTGCGGAAAGAGGAGCTGCGCAAGGTGCCGGGTGTGGCCGAGACGCTGGATTGGGCAGCGGCGCTGGTCGGACTAGACGTCCGCGAGCTGCATGATGCACCGGAAGCGGTCTTTGACACCATGATGTGCCTGCTCAAGACCCGGGAGGACCGCGCGCGGATCACGCGCGAGGTCACCGAACGCCTGCTGGGGAAGGTCGCATGAGCTGCTGCGGCGATCATCCGTCGTTTGAGGAGATCGACGCGGTCTCCCGGCTGGTCGCGCAAAAGCTCGCCGCTTTTCTGAAGACGCTCCGCGACAACGGCTTTGCCGTGGGGCTCGCCGAAGGCCGCGATGCCGCGTCGCTGATGGCCTCGGGCTATGCGGCCAGACCGGGCCTGCTGCGTTCGGCACTGAAACATCTGTTCTCGGCACGCAAGTCCGACTGGGAGAAGTTCGACGGGCTGTTCGACGCGTTCTGGCTCGGAAAGCGCGTGCGCTCGCGCTCCATGACATCAGGCGCGGCGAAGGCCGCCAACAGCCCGTCGCTGAAGAATCTGCAGGACACCGGCGATATCGGCGACGGGCAGTCCGCGACCGACCAAATGCCGTCGGCCGACGATGCGCCGGAGGGGCGCGGCGGCGAGGGCCGCATGGAGGGCGCCTCGCGGGCGGAACATCTCGCCGATGTCGATTTCCGCAAGCTCGCCGATCCCGAGCAGGTCGCGCAGGCCCATGACGCAGCCGCGCGGCTTGCAAAGGCCATGCGCACGCGGCTGACGCGGCGCGATCTGGCGCGCCGGCGCGGCTATCGGCTCGACCTCCGACGCACCATCCACCGCAACATCAGCCACGGCGGCGTGCCGATTTCGCTGGTCAAGCGCCGGCGCAAGCACAAGCCGCTGCGGCTGGTCGTGCTGCTCGATGCCTCCGGCTCGATGAGCATGTATACCGGCGTGTTCCTGCGCTTCATCCATGGCGTGCTCGACGCGTTTGGCGAGGCCGAGGCGTTCCTGTTTCACACGCGCCTGGCCCACGTCTCGGGCGCGATGAAGGAGCGGGACGCGGCGCGCGCGCTCGATCGGCTATCGATCCTGGCGCAAGGCGCCGGCGGCGGCACCAGGATCGGCGACAGCCTTGCGACGTTCAACCGCCACCACGCAGCGCGCGTCATCCATTCGCGCACCTGCGTCATGATCGTCTCCGACGGCTACGAGACGGGAGACGCCAGCCTGCTCGGCCGCGAGATGGAGCGGCTTGCGAAACGCTGCCGCCGCATCGTCTGGCTCAACCCGATGATGGGCTGGCAGGGCTACGCACCGGTCGCCGCCGGCATCCGCGCCGCGCTGCCGCATGTCGATCTCTATGCGCCGGCCAATACACTCAAGAGCCTGGCCGCGCTCGAACCTTATCTGGCGAGGCTATGAGCATGATCCGGAAAAGTGGGGGCCGGTTTTCCGAATAGATCATGCTCCAAAGGAGAAGCCATGGGCGCGCATGTCGAAGTGATGGACCTGGTCGCGCAGATGAAGGCTGAGGAACGCGCCTTCGTGCTGGCGACGGTCGTGCGCACGGTCTCGGTGACGGCGGCCAAGGCCGGGGCGAAAGCGATCATCGCGCCCGACGGCACCATCGTCGCCGGCTGGATCGGCGGCGGCTGCGCGCGTGGCGCCGTGCTGAAGGCGGCGCGTGAGGCGCTCGGCGATGGCGAGCCGCGGATGGTCTCGGTGCAGCCGGAGGATCTGCTGGCGGAGCTCGGCGTGAAAGCGGGGGAGAGCCGGCAGGGCGTGCGCTTTGCCGCCAATTTCTGTCCGAGCCAGGGCACCATGGATATTTTCGTCGAGCCGGTGCTGCCGCACCCTTCGCTGGTGATCTTCGGCGCGAGCCCTGTCGCCTTGTCACTGGCGATACAGGCGCGTCAGCTCGGCTATCACGTCACGCTCGCCGCGCCGCCGGCGGATCGGCCGGACGCGGTCGAAGCCGACGCACTGGTCGACGGTTTCGTGCTGGGCGAACTGCACCAGGCGAAACGCTTCGTCGTGGTGTCCACTCAGGGCAAAGGGGACGAGGCGGCGTTGCGCGCGGCGCTTGCGGTCGATGCGGCCTACCACGCCTTCGTCGGCAGCCGCCGCAAGATGGCGGCGCTGCGCGACAGACTGCTGGCGCAAGGTGTTGCGGCCGCGGCGCTGGCGTCGGTCAAGGCGCCCGCCGGACTCGATCTCGGCGCCATCACGCCCGAGGAGATCGCGATGTCGATCCTTGCCGAGATCACGCTGGAGCGGCGCAGAGGCCAGCGCGGCTAGCTCGCGCCGCATCTTCCACTTCTGCCGAATAGCGAGAGAAGGTTGCCCTCCAGCTCCGGTTGTGAAATCCGGCGGGAAGGCGATAATCGGCCGACAGCCTGCGCTGCGGCCCGGCGTCAGCGCCTGAGCCGCCTTCGGCAGTTGTGCGCAGGCCAGGCCTGCCGCTACGCCCTCGATGAACTCCCGGCGACGCATCACCATGCTCCCGCCTGACAGGCCCGTGCCGCATCCAACCGGGCCAACTTGGCGATCAAAACACGGCGCAACCGGTGCATCGCGATTCCCGAGGCTGTTGAAAACGCAGGATACAGGTATATTTTAACCGTCAAGCAGGCGGAGCTCGTCGGGGGCTTGGTCGGGAGGCACTTCCCGATTTATATCCTGAGGCAGGAGTTCTTGTCAGGTTAAAGGACGTCAAGGAATGGCCTCGGTCGTTGCTCGGCGACGAGGCCTTTTCCTTGTGGTCGCGGCCTCGCGGCTGCAGGTCACAACGTCCACCGCCCGACGAAAGAGGGCAAGTCAGGCAGCCAAGCATATGCATTTTCGTTTCATCGCGGCGAATGACGCGGGCCATGTCCAGGCGGTCCTTGGACGTGTCACGGCCGCGCCGGGCGACACTCTTTGGTCTTGATCCGGATCAAGGGGGCCGTGTGATGCAACTCTATCATCCCGCCAATTCCGGGCCTGATCTGAAGGCGAGCATCGACGAGAAGAAAGGGTTCGCTGCGTTTCGAGCGCCGATCATACTTCTCCTCTTGTCCCTGAGCCTCATTGCCGGGGTGTGGCGCTGGCTGGGAATGCCGGTTACGCTGGACGTTGCGCCGATCGATGCCGCGCAAAAAGTGGATTGCGTGTCCTATGCGCCCTTCCGCGAAGGGCAGACCCCGTGGAATTCGCAAATCGTCATCAGCGACACGCAGATCGCCGAAGATCTCGCCCAGCTGGCCGGCATCTCCAAATGCGTCCGCATCTATTCGATCGAGAACGGCCTCGACAGGGTGCCGGAGCTCGCGGCGAGAGTCGGCCTGAAGGTCATCCTCGGCGTCTGGATCGGCCGCAACCCCGAAAAGAACGCCGCGCTGATCGATAGCGCCGTGCGGCTTTCGAAGGAGTATGCCGGGGTGATCGCCTCCGTCATCGTCGGCAGCGAGGTGCTGTTGCGCGGCGAGATGACGGCGCAGGCGCTGCGCGAGACGATCCGCGCCGCCAAGCCGAGATTCGATGTCCCCGTGGGCTACGCCGAGGTCGAAGAGTTCTGGCTGCGCGATCGCGAGATCGCCGGCGATGTCGACTTCGTCGCGGTCCATGTGCTGCCCTATTGGGAAGACGACCCGGTCCGCGCCGCGGATGCCGCGCGGCATGTGGACGATATCCGCAAAGAGATGGCGCGCGCCTTTCCGGGCAAGGAGATCCTGATCGGCGAGGCGGGATGGCCGAGCCAGGGGCGCATGCGCGATCATGCGCTGCCGTCCCGCATCAACCAGGCGCGCTTCTTTTCCGAGCTCTTGACCCTGTCGCGGCAGGAAGGCTTTCGGGTCAACCTGTTCGAGGCTTACGATGAGCCGTGGAAGCGTCAATGGGAAGGGACCGTCGGTGCCCATTGGGGCCTGCTGGACGGCGTCAGTCGCCAGCTGAAATATGCGACGGGAGCCTCGGTCAGCAACTTTCCGTTCTGGAAGGAGCAGATGGGCGCAGGCCTTGCCCTCAGTCTCGCGGTCTTCGCCGCCGCATGGTTGGCGCGCAGGGGCTGGCGCTCGGCAACGGGCTTCACACCGTGGCTCGCGGTGGCGACGTGCGCGACCGCGAGCGGAATCCTGGCCGGTCTGGCGGCGGAAAAGGCGCTCGACGAGAGCTATGGTTTTGCAGGCTGGCTGTTCCAGGGACTGCTGCTGGCCGCGGGCGTCGTCATGCCGCTGCTCTGCGCCGACGCGGTGATGACGCGGCGCTCGCTGCCGGCCTTCGTGGAGCTGTTCGGCCTGCGCCAGAGCCGCGTGCGATCGTGGCCTGCGCTGATCCTCGGATGGACGCTGACAGTTGCTAGCCTGGCCGCGACGGAGACGGCGCTGGGCCTGGTATTCGATCCGCGCTCGCGCGACTTCCCGTTTGCCAGCCTGACCATGTTCGTGGTGCCGATCTGGATCGTGACGCTTCTCAATCCCCGCAAATCCGACGCCAGCCGCGTTGCGGAAGGGGTGTTTGCCTGCCTGTTCGCCGGAAGCGCGCTGTTCATTTTCTTCAACGAAGGCATTCGCAACTGGCAATCGCTTTGGACGTCGGCCGCGTTCCTGCTGCTCGGCGTCAGCCTCGCTCCGCCGCGCGCGCTTTTCGTCGTGAGCACGGTCGCAGACGGCATCCTGTTCAAGCTGTCCGGAAAGGAGCGGCGCGCGGTGCTGCCCGTCGCGGTCGAAACGCGTCCACAGCCGACATCACAGGCCGGTGCAGCCGCCGGCTTTGCGGTGGCGTCATCGCGACTGGAACGCGACAATTGATGCCTGTCGTGATGCAGCCGTCTTCGGTCCGGGAAATGATCTCATGGTGTTGAACGGGCTTTCGCGGCGCCATTTTGCCGGGCTTGCGGCTCTGACCGCGCTCGGCGCGTCGTCGGCGCAAGCCGCGGCGGGCGCCACCCGGAGGCGAAGCGGGCCGGCGACCGGAAGTGTTACGCCCGGCTTTCCCCGCGGCTTCGTCTGGGGCACGGCGACCTCCGCCTATCAGATCGAAGGCGCGGTCAGCGCGGACGGCCGGGGGCCGTCGATCTGGGACACCTTCACCCATACGCCAGGCACGATCGAAGATCGCAGCAATGGCGATGTCGCCGATGACCATTACCATCGCTACAACGACGATATCGGCCTGATGAAGGCGCTCGGGACCAAGGCCTATCGCTTCTCGATCGCCTGGCCGCGCATCTTCCCGGACGGGACGGGCACGCCGAACGGCAAGGGCCTCGACTTCTATCATCGGCTGATCGACGGACTGCTCGCGAGCGGCATCGAGCCCTATGCGACGCTTTATCATTGGGACCTGCCGCAGGCGCTGCAGGATCGCTTTGGCGGCTGGCAGTCGCGCGATACTGCCAAGGCCTTTGCGGATTACGCCGGCTACGTCGCCGAGCGCGTGAGCGACCGCGTCAAGCACTTCTTCACCGTCAATGAATGCTCACGGCTGGTGGCGCTCGGCCACGGCCTCGGCATCGACGCCCCCGGCCTCAAACTGTCGCAAGGCCAGCAGAACCAGGTCCGCCATCATGTCGCGCTGGGACACGGGCTTGCGGTGCAGGCGATCCGTGCGCGGGCGCGGCGGAGCGTCAAGCTCGGCCCGGCCGAGAATCTGGTCGTCTGCATCCCCGCCATCGACAATCCGGCCAACGTCCGCGCCGCGGAGATCGCAACGCGCGAGCTCAATGCCGGCTACCTGACCGTGATGATGGAGGGACGCTATACCGACGACTATCTGGCCCAGGCGGGCAAGGATGCGCCGCAATTCACGCCCGAGGATCTGCGCATCATTGCGTCGCCGATCGATTTTCTCGGCCTGAACATCTACAAGCCCGATCACTACGTCGTCGCTGCCGACAATCCGCGCGGCTTTGCGCTCGCGCCCTTCCCGGCATCGTTTCCGCATATGGATCCGTCCTGGCTGATGGTTGGTCCGGAGGCGATGTATTGGGCGCCGCGTCATGCCGCGCGGCTCTGGAACGTGAAGTCGATCTACATCACCGAGAACGGCACGTCGGGGACGGATGCGCCGGATGCGGACGGCAACATTTACGACGTCGACCGCATCATGTATCTGCGCAACTATCTTTTTCATCTGCAGCGCGCGACATCGGAAGGGATTCCCGTCGCCGGCTATTTTCTCTGGAGCTTGCTCGACAATTTCGAATGGGCCGACGGCCTTAAGAAGCGCTTCGGCCTCTACCGCGTCGATTTCGACACCCAGCGCCGCACGCCAAAGCTGAGCGCCGCGTTCTATCGCGAGACCATCAGGCGAAACGCGGTGGCGTGAGCCACGCATTCCGCCGTCGTCCCGGCGCAGGCCGGGACCCATAATCCCAGGGCGGAGTTGTTTGGCCCAACTTCAACTCCGCGATTGCGAGCGAAGCGAAGCAATCCAGAGTCACGCAAACGACTCTGGATTGCTTCGTCGCTCCGCTCCTCGCAATGACGGAGATAAGGCTCAGGACGACAACAAGAGCCTGTGGTTGTGGTCCCGGCTTGCGCCGGGATGACGGCGAGCGGTTAGCGTCGGCCCACCACCTCATACACAGCACGCTCGAACGCATCCAGCGCCTCGAGCACCGTCGCATCCGCAAATGGCAGGATCTGCGTCATGAACACGCCAGCGACCTTCGCTGAGGGATCCAGCCAATAATAGGTGTTGTTGAGACCCGCCCAACTGAGGCTGCCGGCGCTGCGGCCCGTAGCCGTGGCGTCGGTGTTGATGAGGAAGGTCAGGCCCCATTTCTTGACAATGCCGGGCATCAGGTCGACGGTATTGGAGAGAAGCGGGTTGAACGTCGGCAGCGGCTGGACGTCGAGCGGCCCCATGTGGTTCTGGCCCATCAGCGCGACCGTTTCAGCGGTGAGAATCCGCGCGCCATCGAGCTCGCCGCCATTCATGAGCGCACGCAGGAAGCGCAGGTAATCGGGCGCGGTGGAATAAAGCCCGCCGCCACCGGGAAAGAATTCGCGCGTCGCCTCGTCGACAGGTGGGCTCGCAATCGGCTCAAGCCGGCCTTCGGCTTTGCGGGCATGAACGGCAGCCAACCGGGTCTCCCAGGCAGGACGCGCGACGTAGCTGGTGTCGCGCATGCCGAGCGGCTGCAGGATGTGCTGCTGCAGATAGGTTTCGAGGTCGAGACCGCTTGCCGCCTCGACCATGCGGCCGACCATTTCGATGTTGACGCCATATTCCCAGCGCTCGCCGGGGTCGCGCACCAAGGGCACGTTGAGCGCGGCCAGCTTGCCCGTGCGCATGGCGGGGACTTCTTTTTCCCTGGCGTAGCGGGCGATGTTTTCGTTCCAGATGTCGTAGGCGAAACCTGCGCTGTGGGTAAGGAGATGCCGGAGCGTGATGTCGGTGCGCGGCGGCCGCATCACCGGGCCGGAGGCGTCGAAGCCGGTGAGGACCTGAACCCGGCCGAGCAGGGGCAGGATCTCCTTGGCCGGCTGGTCCAGTGCGAGCTTGCCCTGCTCGACCAGCTGCATCGCCGCGGCGCCCGTGATCGCCTTGGTCATGGAGGCGATGCGGAAGACGGAATCGGCGGTCATCGGCGCCGGCTGGTCCGCGCTTTTCCGTCCGGCTGCGCCCTCGAAGATCACCCCATCCCTGGTTGCGACCGCCGCCGCGATGCCGGGAATTTTGTTGGGACCGACCGCGGCCTCGAGCGCGCGCTGAATAGGCCCGATATCCGTCATGAGACCCCCCGAAAGAGTGTTTGTTCTCTCGGGCTTGGTAGCGAATTGCGACGGCGGCGGCTACTGCCGCCGGCGCGGCCGGGGGATGCATCCCTGCCGGTTTGCGCCGGCTGCTTTACGCGGCCCGTATCGTTCCGAGAAACTTGCTGACCTCCAGCTTCAGCCGATGACTGTCGCTCGACAGCGACTGCGCGGTCGACAGCACCTGCGAGGAGGCCGAACCGGTGTCGGCCGCGCCGCGCTGCACGTCGGTGATGTTGGACGACACCTGCTCGGTGCCCTGGGCCGCCTGCTGGACGTTGCGTGCAATTTCCTGGGTCGCCGCACCCTGCTCCTCGACAGCCGCAGCGATCGTCGACGAGATCTCAGAGAGCCGCTCGATGGTGCCGGAGATTTCCCGGATCGCGTTGACCGAATCCTGCGTCGCGCCCTGGATGCCGTTGATCTGCTGGCCGATCTCGCCGGTCGCCTTGGCGGTCTGTTCGGCGAGCGCCTTGACTTCGGACGCGACCACGGCAAAGCCGCGGCCGGCCTCGCCGGCCCGCGCCGCCTCGATGGTCGCGTTGAGCGCCAGGAGATTGGTCTGGCCGGCGATGGTGTTGATCAATTCGACGACGTCGCCGATGCGCGCGGCCGCCTTCGACAACTCGCTGACGCGCTCCGTGGTGGAGCGGGCCTGGCCGACGGCCTCGCTCGCCATTCGCGCGGATTCCTGCACCTGGCGGCTGATCTCGTTGACCGACGACGACAGCTCTTCCGTCGCGGTCGCCACCGACTGCACGTTGGCGGACGCCTGCTGCGAGACCGAGGCGACCCTGTCGGCCGATTGCTGCGCCCGCGCCGCGGTCGTCGTCAGCGTGACCGCGGAGGAATCCAGCTCGGTTGAAGCCGACGCCACGGTCTCGACGATCTGCCCCACCGCACTCTCGAACGCGTCGGCAATCTTGACCATCTCGGCCTTGCGCTGGCGGGCGAGAATTTCGTCCTGCCTGCCTTTGGCTTCGGCTTCCTCGTGCGCCTTCTGTTCGGCCTTGACCTTGAAGGTCTCGACGGCCTGCGCCATGTCGCCGACCTCGTCCTTGCGGTCGAGCCCCGGCAGCACCACGCTGAAATTGCCTCCGGCAAGCTCCTTCATGCCGGCCGTAAGGCTGGACAGCGGACCGATGATGCCGCGGGCGATCAGCACGGCGATGACAACGCCGATCAGCACTGCGAGCCCGGCGACCGTTTCCTCGCTCGTGGTGGTGGTCGAGATCAGATCGTCGGTCTGCGCGGCCGTTGTCTTGAAGGCGTCTTCGATGCTGGCCTGGGTTTTCTCCATCCTGTCGATGACCGATACGATCACCGGCGTGATGCTCTTGTAGTAGAGGTCGTCGCCGCGCACGAGGTTCGGCCCGGTCTTGTCGAACGCCTCGGCGTATTTGCTGATGCCGGACTTGACCGTCGCGAGCTTGGTCGCGAGATCCGGCGGCAAGTCGAGCTTCTCCGTGCCGGCAATCAGCTCCTGCGCCTTGCTCACATTGGTCTTGAAGGTGGCAAGACCCTTTGCATCGCGCGTCGCCAGCATCCGCCAGTTTGCCACCCGAACCAGCAGGACCTTTGCCTCCAGCGCGGCGGCGTTCTCTGCAAACGGCGTGCCCGCCGCGGCATCGACGAATTTCTGCACGTCGGCGGCCATCTTGTCCCCCTCGGTATACAGCACGGCGCGACCCGCCAGCATCTGCTTGACGGCCTCGCCGAACTCGGCACGTTGAGCCTTCAGGGTTTCGATGTCCTTGGTGGCCTCCTGGAAGGTGGTCTTGCGTTCGACAGACCTGGTGTTGGCGACCGCGTCGTCGAGCTGTTGGGTGAGACGCGACAGGCGTTTGCCCGTCTCCTCATAGGAGGCTTCATCCTGATCAAAGGCGTAGCGGAGTATGCCGCGTCGGACCGCGTGCAATTCGCCGACGATGCCGGCGACGCGGATTGTGTTTCTGGATTGCAGGCTCAATACGTCGACCTGGTCACGAACGGCCAGGAGCTTCGAAACCCCGAACGCGGCGAGACCGAGGCAGAACACCAGCAGAATGGCAAAGCCGCCGTAAAGCCGGCCGCGAATCCGAAACCCGAGCATCGACATGGAAGACCTTTCTAAAAAGAAGAACCGGACGGTGAGCGACCACGCGAAGGTGCTCCGGCCGACTGAAACGCCGGCGAGAGGAATAGCCCAACAGCCCTAAAACACCTTTTGTCCGTCCATTGCCTTCGTGTCCGGATAATGCCGCAAGGGCCGCGGCGTTACAGAAATGCGTCGGTGCGGCGAACGCCACACGTCGCTATCTGCACTATCGGTGCTGTTCTGTTCCGCAAGCCTTAATGCGGCGGCAGAATTCCTGAAATCAAGTATTTGTACGGATGAGTGGCCGGTAATGAGCTACGGGCAATTGCCATCTTGTGATGACATCTATCATCTTTAGATATTCACCTGCGTTCCCGTGCGCGCTTGACGGGAAGACGGGCAACCCCGGAGCGCATCGACGCGTGCACCGGCTATGTCGGCAACGGCGATTCGCCCTGCGCAGCTCAGTCGGTCAGGCTTCCGCGTCCTTTTCCCACGGCGCCTTCGTCTTGGCGAAATTGCGCCAGGCGTCGCGCAGGCGCTGTTCGGTGCTCACCATCGCGGAGGCCTGCCAGCCCGCGATTGCTGCTGCGGCAATGCGGCTGTCCGGGGTTTCCGTGTCCAGCCCCGACAGCAACGAGGCGGTGGTTGCCATGTCGTTGTAGGAGCCAAGCTCCTCCTGCAGCTCGATCAGCCGTTCGCGGAAGCGCTTGATCGCCTTGCCCTCGCCGCACAATGGCAACAGGAAGTCGGAGCCATAGCGCAGCTTTTTGACGGCAAGCCGCAGGCGATGCTTCTGTTCCGGGTTCATCGATTTCAGACGCCGGCCGCGCTTGAGCACCTTGGCGTACTGCGCCGCAAGCGTGCGCTGCGCGAACGCGATGGCAGGCTCGGTCAGTTCGCTCAGGTTTTCCGACGAGATGTCGCTGCGCCAGCCGCGCGCCTCGATCCAGGCTCCAAGGCTGAGCACGAAAGTCGCGCAGCGGTGATCAGCCAGCAGGAAGCGCACCTTGTGATAGGCGGCGATGCGGCGCCGCTCGGCGACCTCTTCCAAGGCATCGAAGCCGGTGACGGACGGACAGCCCTTGGCAATGCCGGGGAGGGTCTGGCTCTTGAAAATATCCCACTCACGGGCGTCGGTCAGGCTGGACGCCAGCCATTTCGCTTCCGAGCGCAGCATTTCGAGCTTGTTGAGCGAGCTCACCGGCCGCATCAGATGCAGCGCCGAGCGCAGGCGCCGCAGCGCGACGCGCAGCTGGTGGACGCCTTCGGGGTCGCGGCCGTCGGCGGCTGCGGGAAGCGATTGCAGCAGATGATGCAGGCAGGCGCGCAGCATCCGGGTAAACGCGTCGTCGAGCGGGACCGATGGGTCGAGCCGCAGCCTGCGCGGCTTGGGCGCGGGTGGCGGCGCATCTTCGGCAAGATCGAAACCGCGTTCCGACTTGGCCTGGATCGAGGGCCGCACCGGTCCGTGCTCGGCAAGCTGCAGCGCAAGCTCGTAGATCGCGGCGGCGCTGCCGGCCTTGAGCTCCAGTTCGATCTCGCTCACCGGCGCGGAGCGCTCGCCTGCCTTCAACAGGCCGTGGTCGAAGGCCACCTCGACCGTGCCTGAGGGCAAGTCGACCAGGCGCTGATGCCGATGGATATCGGACGCGAACACGGGCTCGAGCGGCTCTTGTTCGAGATCGGCGAGCAGCTTCGCCGGAATGAAGGGTGCTGCCAGTGCGACATCGGGCGCAATCGACGGCACGCTCGCCTCCCATTCGCCGCGCGTCAGCGGATCGTCGCCGCACTCTGCTTTGACGGTCTGGGTAAATCGCGTGCCGCTCTGGCGGACGCGCAGGCTCAAGCCTTCGCGGCGAAGCTTCCGCTCCGGCGTGTCATAGTAGACGGTCTTGAAGTGCTTGCGGCTGCCCTTGCTGCGCGCGCTGGCCGCGATGACCGGCGCCTCGTTGAACTCGGCGAGTCGATCGGGATCGACGACAAGCTTGAGCTCGATCTCGGTGTCGGCCGGCGCCGCCTCGTGCTGCTGAGCAATGTCAGGCGGGGCAGGCCTGCGACGCAGCCGTCTTGCCGCGGGCTGCTGGTCAGCAACTTGCTCCGCTGTTTCGAGCCCCTTGGCGGGAGTGACGTCGTTTTCCATCCCCTTCTTATCCGGTGGGACGGAGGTTGCAGGGTTGAGCCCGGTCAAGGCGCGCGCATTTGCACCGCCGAGGTTCATCGCATCGGTTTCTGACATGAAGATTCTGTGATGATCTTATGACAAGTCTATAACACACGACCGAGTCCCTGCAAAGGAAGGAGTGGTGCACAAAGCAAGGTGAGGCAAAAGGTGTTCGACATAAACTTCTCATCTGCGCGAAACGAATTTCGTGAGCCGTTTCAATGCTGCATCGTCCCGGTACCGTCGCCAGGGCCAAAGGAGACGATCCGTCCTTCGCCGCGCCGGCCGTCAATCCTGCAACAATCTGCCGCGGCACGACCGCCGCCAGCAGTAATACCGAAAAACGTGACGATCAGTGCAGCGGCTTGCGAGCGGGCCCAGTTCAGCTGGTCAGTCAAAGGACATCACGTTGTCCACGGCAACCGGCAGCGGACGCGTTTCGCGACCGGCAACCACAATGACGAACCAGAATTGTTCCAGGAAAAAATCACCGCAAGGATGAAGGCAACCGCAAGTCCCGGCTTTGCGACGGCAAGCGCGACATGGCGGAACACCGGCAAGCGCGTGACGCCATCGATGGTCGCGGCTCGCTCCAGTTCCGGCTCGGCCGCGCGCCGGCAGTGCTGACCTTCGCGACAACGAAGACCTGTGGTTATGGCCCCTGGCCTTCGCCCGGGCGACGACGGCCTGATTAGTCGAACAGGCTCGACACCGACTCTTCCGCGGCAGTGCGGCCGATCGCTTCCGCGATCAAATCGGCGATGGAGAGCGTGCGGATGTTGGGCGCGTTGCGCACCGCTTCGGTCGGCTGGATGGAATCGGTGATCACCAATTCCTTCAGCCGCGAGGAGGTGATGCGCGTCACTGCGCCGCCGGAGAGCACGCCATGGGTGATGTAGGCGTAGACGTCCTTGGCGCCGTGGGCGAGCAGCGCATCGGCTGCGTTCACCAGCGTGCCGCCGGAATCGACGATGTCGTCGACCAGGATGCAGGTGTAGCCGGCGACGTCGCCGATCACGTTCATCACCTCGGACTCGCCGGGCCGTTCGCGGCGCTTGTCGATGATGGCGAGCGGCGTATTGATGCGCTTGGCAAGGCCGCGTGCACGCACCACGCCGCCGACGTCGGGCGAAACCACCATGATGTTGGCGAGGTCGAAGCGATCCTTGATGTCGCGCACCATCACCGGCGCACCGTAGAGATTGTCGGTCGGGATGTCGAAGAAGCCCTGGATCTGCATCGCATGCAGGTCCAGCGTCATGACGCGATCGGCGCCGGCATGGGTGATCAAATTGGCGACGAGCTTGGCCGAGATCGGCGTGCGCGAACCCGATTTACGGTCCTGCCTGGCATAGCCGAAATAGGGCACCACCGCGGTGATGCGGCGGGCGGAGGCCCTGCGCAGCGCGTCGGTGATGACCAGAAGCTCCATCAGATGGTCGTTGGCCGGATAGGAGGTCGATTGCAGGATATAGACGTCCGAGCCGCGAACGTTCTCCTGGATCTCGACGAATATCTCCATGTCGGCGAAGCGCCGCACCACGGCTTTGGTCAACGGCAGGTGGAGCCCGCCGGCGATCGCCTGGGCGAGCGCCGGGTTTGAATTGCCGGCAACGAGCTTGATGGTGCCATTCTTGGCCGACATCCCGGCCTCTCCTCGCGGTTTGCTGGAGACAACGTTGAGCATATCGGGTTTCCCCGTGGAACCGGCTAATTGCGACGGGGACGGAATATCAGGGAGATAACGTGGCTGGCAACCCGCGGGGGCGGTTTTCCCGGGCAAAAATGCCCGTCCCTTCCGAGATTTGACTAATGGTCGGTGTAGCCGAGCGCCGTGATACCCTCGTTGCCCGGGGTCGGGGCAGGTTCCGCCTCGGCAACCGCCGGTCCGGTCCTGCCAGGCGAGGGGCCTGCGGGCGGTGGTGTGTCAGGCGCGCCGTTGACCATGCTGCTCAGCCCGGCAAAGCCCGCTTGCGCGATCTTGCGCAACACCAGGTCGTCGACCGTGGCCCAGGCGTCGCGACCGGGTTTGCCGGTCGGCTCTTCGCCCGACAGGCGCAGCGTGCGCTCATGGTCGCGGTCATAGACGTCCCACACCCAGGCAATCACGGTGCGGCCCTTGACCACCTGCGCCGCCAGATAGCTGCGGACGCGATAGGCGGCCTGGCCTTCGCGGGACACGATGGCGAGGTTGCGCAGCTTGCTCTCGGAATCGAGCACGCCGACCATGCGGTCGAACACCTGCGGAGGCGGACCGTCGATGGATTCGAAAGCGATGGTCTGGGCGTCGGGAGTGGCCATCGCATACGCGCCACTTGTGGCACCACTTCCGGCGCAACCACCAAGTGTGCCGGCGGCAGCCAGCAACAAGGCTGCGACGCCCGCACGCAGAGATACGCGGCCGGCCCGCTTCCGGTGATTTGACGCTTCCCTCATTGAGCGCCAGCGATATCGTTAAAATCGATTAACGTCTAGGGCAGGCGGAACACACCGGGCACAACAGGGTAAACGCGCCGCGACGCCTTGCTGTCACGATTCGAGCGCAATCGCATGAACGTGGCGGCCGTAATCCGGCTCCTTGCGGTGCACTGATCGGCGGTAGCTGAAGCAGCGCACGTCGGAATAAGTATCGATGCCGAGATCGTCGATCATCAGGATGCCGGCATTTTCGAGCCGCATGCGGATGAAGCCCGCGAGATCGAACATTGCATGGCCCTGGCGCTCTGACGGAATGAAGAAGACCGCATTGTCCGCATCCGCATCGAGAAAGCGCTCGACGAACTCGCCGCCGACTTCGTAGCTTTGCTGGCGGATCAGGGGGCCGATTGCGGCGACGATGCCGTTGCGGGCCGCGCCGAGCTTCTCCATGGCGTCAATGGTCGCTTCGAGCACGCCGGTGAGCGCGCCTTTCCAGCCGGCATGCGCCGCACCGATCACGCGTGCATTGGGGTCAACGAACAGGATCGGTCCGCAGTCGGCGGTGGTGACGCCGATCGCGAGATTGGGCGTCGCGGTCACGACGGCATCTGCCTTTGGCCGCGCGCTGGTCTGCCAGGGCCCGTTCGCGACCACGGCATCCGGTGAGTGAACCTGGTGCGCGTTGATCAGCCGATCCGCGCTCACGCCCATCTGCTCGGCCATGCGGCGGCGGTTTTCCGCAACGATCGAAGGATCGTCGTTGGAGCCGAGGCCGCCATTGAGGCTTTCATAGATGCCGTTGGAGACGCCGCCCTCGCGAGTGAAGAAGGCGTGACGCAGGCCTGGAACGGCCGAGAGCAGGGGTGAAGCAAGGATCATGACGTGGGAGGCTGTTCGTCGCTGAGGCCGGGAAGGGCCGGGATATCGGTGCTTGAGACGCCCAGCACCTTGAACAACGTCCCCATGCCGCTGCGGCCGCCGCCGACCAGCCGCTTCAGCGCGGAGGAGATGTCCTCGGACACTTCGGGCGAGGCCTTTGCCATCAACGTCGCCGCGCGCGTCTCGATGCCGATCCGCTTCAGGAAATCGCCTTGCGTCACCGGGCCATGGGCGCGCGCGCCGACATCTTCCGCGGCGCGCGCCAGTGCCTGGAAATCGACATGGGCGGTGATGTCGGCCTGTCCCGGCGCCTTCAACGGATCGGTGTAGCTGTGACGGGCGATGGCCTGGAGGGTGTCGCCGGCTTCGCTGCGCACATGACCGTAGTCGATGATCAGCGCCGCACCGCCCTGGTCGCGCACGCGGCTTGCGATCTTCATCATCTCCACATCGGGCCGCCATTCGAACACGGCGCCGATCGGAGCCGCGCGCACCAAATCCGGCAGCAGCACCTCGAAACGTGGGATCAACTCGCCGCTGGCGCCGAAGTCGAGTGTGTCGTTCTCGTCGAGCTCGATGACGCGTTCGTGCCAGCCGTTCGCGCCCTTGACGGCCTGGTGGATCGGCAGCACGTCGAAATATTCATTGGCGAGAATGATGGCGGGGCCTTCCGGGACGTCGTCGATCGAGTCGTGCCAGCTGATGTTGCGCACGCCGGTCAGGGTTTTCAGCTGCTTGTCGCGCAACACCGGATTGATCTCGACGAGATGCACGCTCAAGGTCTGATACAGCGGCGGCACAACGCGCAGCGCGCGCAAGGCGTCCGCCATCATGGTGCCGCGGCCCGGTCCAAGCTCGACCAGATGGAAGTTGGCCGGCGAGCCGATCGATTTCCACACCGAAGCGGTCCACAGCCCGAGCAGCTCGCCGAACATCTGGCTGACTTCCGGCGCGGTGGTGAAGTCGCCCTCGCGCCCGAGCGGGTCGCGCGAGACGTAATAGCCGAGCGTCGGGTGCATCAGGCACAGTTCCATGTAGCGCCAGACCGGCATCGGGCCGGAGGATTTGATCAGCCTCTTGATCTCTGACAGTAGCGGCGAAAATTCGGTCACGGCTCCAACGTTTTGGAAAAGAAATTAACTACGCGATTCTCACGTCTGCGGCTTTTTACCCCGCCACGCCCTTACCATAATGATAATGCCCGCAATCACCATGGGCACCGACAGGATCATCCCCATGGTTAACCCGCCCCACAGGAATCCGAGCTGCGGATCCGGCTCACGGAAATGCTCCCCCGTGATCCGCGCCAGACCGTAGATCGCAATGAAGGCGCCGAGCACCAGCCCTGGCCGCTTCAGGGCACCCAGGCGGATCATCACCGCCAGCACCGTGAACAGCAGAATGCCCTCGAGGCACGCCTCATAAAGCTGGCTCGGATGGCGCGGCACGGGCCCGCCGGTCGGAAAGATCATCGCCCAGGGCAGGTCGGGGTCGGCCGGCCGGCCCCATAACTCACCGTTGATGAAATTGGCGATGCGCCCGAGGAACAGTCCGATCGGACCGACAGCGGTGGTAATGTCGCCGAGCGAGAGGATCGGCACCCGGTTCGTGCGCGCGAACCAGATCACCGCGACCACGCAGCCCATGAAGCCGCCATGGAAGGACATGCCGCCCTTCCATAGCTCAAAAATCTCGAGCGGGTGCTCGATGAAGAACGGCAGGTTATAGAACAGCACATAGCCGGTGCGGCCGCCGAGGATGATGCCGATGGTGACCCAGAGGATGAAGTCGTCGAGCTGGACGACGGAGATCGGCGCCGGGCCGCCCCACAATTTCTCGTCTCTCAGGAGCGAGCGCGCATAGATCCAGCCCAATACGATTCCGCCGATATAGGCGAGCGCGTACCAGCGGATGGCGAACGGTCCGAGCGAGATCGCGATCGGGTCGAAAACCGGGAATTTGATCAGCAGGAACGGCATCAAGCGGCCAGGCTTGCAAGCTTGCGGCGATAGGCGATGAAGGCCGTGGTCTGACCCTCCCTGGTCGGGATGTCACGCTGCTGGTCGATCATGAAGTTTCGGGTGCCGTCTCGGTGTGTCTAGGATTCGTGGAGCCGGTCATACGAATACAAGGAAACGGACGCGTGACAAGGCAAGAGGTCGCGAGGGAGCGGCAGTCGGCCCCTTGATCGCCGCCGCGTCTATCGCCATTCTCCTGCGGAGAGGACATTTGCGCAAACCGCAGGCCACCGGAGTTGTTTCATGACCCAGACCACCAACCCCTTTTTCGACCAGATCGGTCGCCTGATGAACGACGCTGCCGGCGCGGCACAGGGCATGAAGAAGGAAGTCGATGCGCTCTGGCGCGCCCAGGCCGAAAAGGTCCTGCGTGACCTCGACCTCGTCAAGCGCGAGGAGTTCGAGGCCGTCAAGGACATGGCGCGTATCGCGCGCGAGGAGAACGAGGGCCTGAAGGCACGGATTTTGGCGCTGGAGGCCAAGCTCGGCACGTCGGCGAGCAGCCCCAATGCCGGCGGCATGAAGACGGAAGGATAGGATTACGCGGCGCGGTCGTTCCGGGGGGCGACGCGAAGCATCGTGCGCCGCTGCGCCATTGCGCATCTGAGAATCGGAGATTCCGGGTCTGGTCCTTCGGACCATCCCGGAATGACGCCGGGACAAAATTCCCCTTCATTTCCTTGTCATTTCGGTGCTTTGGAGCTAAAAGCCCGCCACGTCCGAAGGCCCCGACACCCCTGGAGGCATGCTTCGCGGACGAGAGACGGGCCGCGCTTGCGGCCTTTAGCTTTTAAAAACAAGGACTTAAGACAATGGCGACCGTCAAGGAATTGAAGGCGACCACACGTCCGTCAGTCGGCAAGGGGGCCGCACGGGCAGAGCGTCGCGCCGGGAGAGTTCCCGGAGTGATCTATGGCAACAACCAGCCCCCGCTGCCGATCTCGGTCGAAGACCGCGAACTGCGCCAGCGTATCCTGGCCGGCCGGTTCCTCACCACGATTTACGACATCGATCTCGAGGGCAAGAAGCACCGTGTGATTCCGCGCGACTTCCACCTCGATCCGGTGCGCGACTTCCCGATCCATGTCGACTTCATGCGGCTCGGCGAAGGCGCGACCATCCGCATCAGCGTTCCCCTGCATGTGCAGCGCGCGGAGTCGTCCCCCGGCGTCAAGCGCGGCGGCACGGTCAACATCGTCACCCACACGATCGACCTGGAATGCGCGGCCGAGAACATCCCGCAATATCTCGAAGCCGATGTCGGCGCGCTCGAGATCGGCCACTCGCTGCATCTGTCGGACATCAAGCTGCCGACCGGTGTGAAGGCGCTGACCCGCGAGGACGCAACGCTGGTTACCATCGTGCCGCCGTCCGGCTATGCCGAAGAGCAGAAGGCGGCTGCGGCCGCGGCCTCGGGTGCTCCGGCGGCCGGTGCTGCGCCCGCTGCCGCCGCGCCTGCGGCCGCTGCGCCTGCGGCCGGCGCTGCTGCTGCTGGCGGTGCGAAGGCGCCTGCCGGCGGCGACAAGAAGAAATAAGCTGGCGCGGGATGCCGCGTCATGCAGCTCTTCGTCGGACTCGGCAATCCCGGCCCGAAATACGCGCGTAACCGGCACAATATCGGTTTCCTCGCGGTCGACGAAATTGCGCGGCGTCATGGTTTCGCACCATGGCGCCGCCGCTTTCAGGGCGAGACCTCGGAAGGCGCAATCAACCATGAGCGCGTGATCCTGCTCAAGCCCACGACCTACATGAACGAGTCGGGGCGCGCGGTGCAGGAGGCGGCGAACTTCTTCAAGCTCGCGGCCGGCGAAGTCACTGTGTTCCAGGACGAGCTCGAGCTTCCGCCGGCCAAGGTCCGCGTCAAGGTCGGCGGCGGCATTGCCGGTCATAACGGCCTGCGCTCGATCACCTCGCATATCGGCAACGAGTATCGCCGGGTGCGGCTCGGCATCGGTCATCCCGGCGTCAAGGAACTGGTGCACAGCCACGTGCTGTCCGACTTCGCCAAGGATGAGATGGGCTGGGTCACGGCACTCTGCGAGGCGGTGGCCGACAATGCCGGCCTGATTGCGACGGGACGCGATTCGACGTTCCAGAACAAGGTGCATCTTGCAATGCAGGCGAAGGGCTTTTTCGACAACGGCGACGGCGGAGAGAAGCAGGTCTGACGCCGTCGCGTCGTGATGGCCGGGCCCGGAGCTCCGGCACGACGAAGACAGATTTGAGGACACGATGGGATTCAAATGCGGTATCGTCGGTTTGCCCAATGTCGGCAAGTCGACGCTGTTCAACGCGCTCACCGAGACGGCGGCGGCGCAGGCGGCGAATTATCCGTTCTGCACCATCGAGCCCAATGTCGGCGAGGTCGCGGTGCCCGATCCGCGGCTGGACAAGCTGGCTGCGATCGCCAAATCGGGGCAGATCATTCCGACCCGGCTGACCTTCGTCGATATCGCGGGCCTGGTGCGTGGCGCCTCCAAGGGCGAAGGCCTCGGCAACCAGTTCCTCGCCAACATCCGCGAGGTCGATGCGATCGCGCATGTGGTGCGCTGCTTCGAGGATTCCGACATCACCCATGTCGAGGGCAAGATCGCCCCGCTCGCCGACATCGAAACCATCGAGACCGAGTTGATGCTGGCCGACTTGGACAGCCTGGAGAAGCGGGTCGACAACCTCGCCAAAAAGGCCAAGGGCAACGACAAGGACGCCAAGGAGCAGCTCGATCTCGTCAACCGCACGCTGGTGCTGCTCCGTGACGGCAAGCCGGCCCGCCTGCTGGAACGCAAGGCGGAGGAGGAGCGCAGCTTTGCCATGCTGGGGCTTCTGACCTCAAAGCCGGTGCTCTATGTCTGCAACGTCGAGGAGGGCTCGGCCGCGACAGGCAATTCGTTCTCCAGGCAGGTTGCGGAGCAGGCGGCGAAGGAGGGCGCGGTTGCGGTGGTGATCTCGGCCAAGATCGAGTCGGAGATCGCAACCCTGTCGCGCGAGGAGCGGGTTGATTTCCTGGAGACGCTGGGCCTCGAGGAGGCCGGCCTCGACCGCCTGATCCGGGCCGGCTACCAGCTCCTGGACCTGATCACCTATTTCACCGTCGGCCCGAAGGAAGCCCGCGCCTGGACCATTCACCGCGGGACCAAGGCGCCGGCGGCGGCGGGCGTGATCCACACCGATTTCGAGAAGGGCTTCATCCGCGCCGAGACCATTGCCTATGACGACTACGTCGCGTTCGGCGGCGAGGCCGGCGCGCGCGACGCCGGCAAGCTGCGGCTGGAAGGCAAGGAATACGTCGTCGCCGACGGCGACGTGATGCATTTCCGCTTCAATACCTGAGGTCTCGACCGACTCCATCATTCCGGGTTCGCGCTGCGCGCGCCCCGGAACGACAAGTCAAATCATCGCATCCCGCCCTGGTCGCGGATGGCGCCCAGATGCTCGTTGATGCGGAAGACGATCAGGATGAACTCGGCCACGATCCGCGAGAACACGATGCCGACCAACACGCTCGCGATCGAGGACAGCAGCAGCAGGAAGCCGCCGAAGGGGCTGATCGCCATGGCAGCGAGGCCCGAGAAGATCCCCGACAGGCCGAACAGGCAGATCAGGGCGATGACCAGCCAGTAGAACGTCTTGATGATCGTCGGCGTGATGAAGCGGTCCCACTGGAACAGGTCCCTGAATTCAAACATCGGTCGGCTCTCCCCCGGCAAATCGAACGCTGCTTACGCCTGAACTGGCAGCCCGGCCAGCCCAAAACCGCGATGCGGCGGAATCGGGCCGTCGGCCATGCCGGCAAACAGGATTGAGATTGCCGGAAAGTGCGGCCACAATCTGGCTTTCCTCACCACAATTCTCCACGTAAGCACTGAATGACCACATTGACCTTCGAAGACTTTCCACCCGGCCGCTTCGGCAGCTTCGGACCGCACCATGTCAGCCGCGAGGACATCCTTGCCTTCGCCGGCGAATACGATCCGCAGCCGATGCATCTCGACGAGGAGGCCGCCGGCAAATCCATGCTCAACGGGCTGTCCGGCTCGGGCTGGCACCTCTGCTCGCTGATGATGCGGATGCTGTGCGACGGCTTCATCACCCGCACCGCGTCGCTCGGCTCGCCCGGCGTCAACGAGGTGCGCTGGCTCGCGCCCTTGCGGCCGGGCGACGAGTTGACGCTCGAGGTCGACGTGATCGAGGCGCGCCCCTCCAGGAGCCGGCCCGAGACCGGCATCGTGACCTTCAAGAGCACGGCGCGCAATGCCGCCGGCGTTGCGCTGTGCGAGATGACCTCGCCGATCATCATCGGCCGGCGCGCCAGCGCAGGGGAGGCGCGCTGATGCGGTTCTTCGAGGACATGGAGGTCGGGCAGCGGCGCGAGGTCGGCGCCTTCACCTTCACCGCCGAGGCGATCAAGGCCTTCGCCGCGCAATTCGATCCGCAGCGCTTTCATCTGAGCGAGGAGGAGGGCCGCAACTCGCTGTTCGGCGGCCTTGCCGCCTCCGGCTGGCATGTCGGCTCGGTCTGCATGAAGCTTCTCGTCGCCGACGGCCAGCGCGAGATGAAGGAAGCGGCGTCGCGCGGCGAGCCGATTGCGGTGTGGGGACCGTCGCCCGGCTTTCGCGATCTGCGCTGGCTGAAGCCGGTGCTGGCCGGCGACACCATCAGCTTCGCCAGCGAGATCGTCGCCAAGCGCGCGTCGGACTCGCGTCCGCAATGGGGCATTTTGCAGGCGCGACAGACCGGAACCAATCAGCACGGCGAATTGGTATACTCGCTGGTCGCAACAGCGTTCGTGCCGCGGCGCGCCGCGAGTTCCTGATCCGCGCAGCGTGCGTTGAGGTGATGCGCGCACAACACGGTTAGCGAATAGTTGCATCGGCCGTGCTCACAATGGCGCTTCGCGCGAACAAATCATTCGCTAACCTGTTATGAACCAGTCGCTGTCTATTTGAGTAACCGGGACAGACGGCGGGGATATACGATGGCTGATCGTGGCGCCTTGAAACTGGTGGGCTTCATCTTTGCAAGCGTGACGATTGCGGTGATGTTGACTGCGACCATGGTGGTCAAGGGTTATGCCGACGGCGTCTACAAGCTCGGCGCGCCGATCGAGAGCCGTTGACGCCTTTCGCAGGCGTCGCGCCGGCTTCTACCGACTATAGATCAGCGCCAGCAGCACGACGGCGATTGCCAGCAGTCCGCAGAAGCGGATCATGATGGTGCCCATCCGCGGCGGTGTCCGGCGCAGCGGAATCGGATCGGTCTGTTCCGGACGGAAGCTTTCCATATCGCGACAGGTCCCCTTGGGGCGCCACCGACGGTGGCGGCGCCAGACCTTGGTCGCGTCCGGCCTCCGAGGCGTTCAATCGCCGGCCGGTTTTTCGGTACCCCGAATCAGAACCGCCGCGCTCCCGTCCCCAAGGGGGCTGTCGGGAGGCGGCGGCTTGCTGTACGCAGCACTGAAAACCGGGTCTTAACCGTTGCGCAGCGTCTCGGCGGCGCGCTTCCACTGCGAGACGTTGTCGGCGATCATGCGGGTCGACTTCATCGCCTGCTGGCTCAGCTGCGCATAGCCGGAGATCTCGCGCTGGACGCGCTGGCCCTCGGCGTGAAGCAGGTCGCGCAGCGCTTCCAGCTCCGAGATCAGGTTCTCGATCTCCGACAGCGAGGTGCCGGCGACGCGCTGGATCAGCGAGTTGACGTTGTTCACGGTGGCCTCCGCACTCTGGTCGAGCGCCGGATCGGCGCCGTTCAGTGCGGGCGGCCGGCGCAGATACGCGATGTCGTTGCGCACGAAATCGCGGATGCCAGCCTCGACCTCCGAAACCGCAGCGTGGTTGCTGTCCAGCTCGCCTTCGGTCTGCTCAGTCTTCTCCGAACGCAGAATGCTCATCGGCCTTTACCCCTGTTTCGCGTTTTGGTTCGCTCTGTACAAATTGAGCATGATCCTTTCGCACCATGCCCTTGCGCGAGTGTCCCCCGCACGACGAATTGCGCCTGCCATAGGGACGGTTGATTTTGACCGCATCGCGGCCGATCTGCGGCAATGCGCGCCCAATAGAAGGATTTGCCGTGGCGCAGCATTGGCCTTAGCGCCGTCATGCTTAACGCCGCGTTACCAGCTCTTCTTCCATCCCGCGGTGACGCTCTTGCTGGTCGTCCCTTGCGCCGTCTCGCCGACCGAGCCGGAGACGGTGACGCCGTCGGACAGCTTCTGCTCGGCGCCGATCTTGCGCAGCCATTTGTCGTCGGCCGACGACAGGCTCTGGCCCGCGATGACGCTGGTGCCGGTATCGCCGATGTCGAGCTTGGCGGACTGGTCGGTCTCGTAGCTGCGCGTGGTGCGGCCGCCGATGCCGGGCACCGCCACCGTGCCCTGTTCGGTCACATTGTAGCCGTTCTGCAGCGTGACCGAATATTGGCTCGCGAGCGGCACCTGCTTGACGATGGAGGTGCCGAGCTTGCTCTGGTCCTGGGCGGGATCGACGCGGGCCTCCACCGCCGTCTTGTCCCAAAGCGAGCCGGCGCCCGGCGCGGTGACCGCGGCCCATGCGGTGCCGGAGGATTGCGGCACGTTGCCGCCATTGGTCGACTTCTCCGCCAGCAGCTCGGACATCGTGGTCGGCTGCGGCGCCACCGTCATGTCGGCGCCGACCCGGGCATCCCAGTAGGGCGAGAGCGACTGCTTCACCGACACCGCGGAGGCGCCGTTGGCCTGGTTCTGCGAGGACCATTTGACGTCGCTGCCGTCGGCCGCCTTTTTCGGCCCGGCTGCCTTGGCCTTGTCATTTGCCTTGGCATCGGTGACCGTCGCGGCATCGGCGGCGAGCTGGCTCCAGTCGAGCTTGGAGACGTCGATATCCTTCATGGCGGGATCGGCGGAGCCGGCGGGCTTGTCGGCCGGAGCGTCGTCTGTCTCCTCGTCCGCGTCCTCAGCCTGGCTCGGCTGCACCGGCCAGGCCGATGCAGGGTTGAGTTGGGTCGGCTTGACTTGCGTGAGTGTCTGTTGTGCCCGCGCCGGCAGCGCCATTAGCCCGACGGCCAGCGCCAGAGCGGCCAGCCTGCCGGAGGAAAGAACGGAAATCATCGAACCAGCCCGCAACATGCAATTCCACGATCAACGATGCGGTGATTTTCGTACCAAATTGTGGCGGCTTGGATCAAGTTACCGTCAGTTGTGCTGGCTGTGGCCAAGTCAATCATTGTCCGTCATTCGGGGGCGATGCGTCAGCATCGAACCCGGAATCTCGGGGTTGTGGCGCGAGATTCCGGGTTCGGTCCTGTCGGACCGCCCCGGAATGACGGTGTCTCCCCGACGCGACGGTGCCGCGCCTCACGCCACCGACGTCATCTTCGGCAGATGGATCGGCCGGCCCAGCGTCTGCTCCACCAGGTCGAAGGTGTCGAGCAGCACGCGGATGCGGACGAGGCGGCCCGCCTTGAACTGCGCGAAATGGGCGAGGCGCAGCGAGATCGGCTTGTTGGACTCGAGCGAGGTGAAGGAGAAGCGCAGCATCGAGGCGGCGCTGTCGACGCCGAGCAGCACCGTCTCGCGGTCGAAGCGATGCACCCGGAAATTCTCCGCGATCTGCCGGATCACCTCCAGCACCGCGGCCTTGCCGCGCCGCGCGCCGAGGAAGGGAAACATGTCGATCGGCCCGAAGATCGCCCACTCGACCTCGTCATCGATCAACTCGGCAATATCGTCGAATTGGCGTTCGTTGATCGCGCGGAAAATGGCGCGCGAGAAACGCCAGAGGCTGTGCTCTGTCATTTTGGATCGTTCCTGGAAATGGCGTGCAAAAAAGCAGCTAACGGAAACATGCCCGCGGTCATTCGCGACGCGCCGGGCTCCGTTGCTGCTGCATCATTCGTTTGTACACAAATAGTACGGCCGGACCGAAGTGCAAGTCACAATTTTGCAATGCACGGATGCGGCCGTTCCGGAACCAATTCTGCGGGAGAGGCGCTACTCGCGCGACTGTCCCTGCTCGCGCTCGATCGCGATCTCATTGTCGCGAAAGGCCAAAAGGCCGAACAGGAAGGCTCCGCCGAGCCCGCCGATCATGGCGCCGGCCGGCATGAAGGTGAAGAACACCAGCATGCCGCTATAGCCTTCAAAATCCGTGGTTTTGAAGATTTCGGTCCAGGCGAGCCCGAGCCCGACCCCGAGCGCGGCCCCGCCAAGTGTGCCCAGCACCAGGCCCAATAAAGCAAGCAACACAATTTTCATGGATGAAATGTTCGGTTCGCAATGACCCATGATTGGGTCGCGACAGGGGGCGATCGGGTTCAATGGCGGCTGCCGTGCCGACAGACGTTTCGGCCGGCTTTGCAGCAGGCCCCGATCTTGGACCGTCATCCTGAGGAGCGGCCGAAGGCCGCGTCTCGAAGGACGACAGCCCGGCTGTTGCAGCGGGGCCGTGCATCCTTCGAGGCTCGCGTTCCGCGAGCGCCTCAGGATGACGGTTTGACAGGGGGCCCCTACGCCTCGCCCGGCGGCGTCCGGCCGATCATCAGCTCCGCGCCGAGATCGCGCTCCAGCACCTGCTGGACCAGGTCGTAGGTATCCAGGATCTCGCGGATATGGGTGATGCGCCCGGCGCGCAAGGTATAGAAGGCGGCGAGGTCGAACTGCACCATGCGCTGATTCTCGACCTTGCGATGGAAGACGCGGATGGCGGCCGCCACCTTGTCGTCCTCGGCGACGATGATCGGCACGTCGTAGCGCGTCTCGGAATAGCGGGCGTGGATGGTCTGCCAGGTCTTGCGCAGGTCGTCCTTTCCGCGGCGATGACCCAGATGGGGCAGGATGTCGGTGGGCGCGCTGGCGAACATCTCGACATCGTCGCTGCAGCGCGCCAGTGCGCCCTCTGTATCCCCGGCGTAGAACAGCTCGAGAAACTTCAACACGCGCGTTCGGTTCAGATTGGCAATCATCCGCTCTCCGCCAACGCGTCCCGCTCTTCTCGGCTCGGATCGCGCTCATTCGATTGCGGCGCATCAATCCGGAAAACCTCTGAGACATTGTTAAGCGATAGGTCGTCGAAAGGTTGACGGCGGTTCACAATTGCATTTGCGGCCTATGCAACCGATGATTTCGGGCGGCCACGCAGCCCAGCCTGATCCGGGCTGGCGCGCCCCGAAGTTGGAGATTCGGCGGCGGGAACCGGATTGCGGCAAACGCCGTTGTAGTCCCAAACATCACCCATCACCCGTCACCTTCAATCGAGGATGTCATGAAGATCGCGATCGCTTCTCTCGTCGCCGTGCTTGCGCTGGCCGGCGCATCGTCTGCGGATGCCAAGGGCTGCATCAAGGGCGCCGTGGTCGGCGGCGTCGCCGGCCACTATGCCGGCCATCACGGCATGCTGGGCGCCGCCGCCGGCTGCCTCTACGGCCGCCACCGCGCCCACGAGCAGGAGAAGCAGCAGGAGCAGCAGAACCAGACCACGGGCCAGAGCAAGAGCTGACGCCAGCGCGGCGTCGCGGGCGCTGCTGCGCGCGTAGGTCAGCGTACAGATTCAACTGTCAAACATCTCGGTTGTCCCGGCGAAGTCCGGGGCAAAGCCAGGACACATGCCGCGACACATGCCGCGGAATCCATCTGCGGCGCTCGGTGCCAGTTACGCCTCGCCCCGGCGGGGAGAGGCCGGATTGCATCGTCAGATGCAATCCGGGTGAGGGGGACTCTCCACGAACTCAGCGCTTGGAGAGTCCCCCTCACCCGCCGCGCTTTGCGCGTCGGCCTCTCCCCGCAAGCGGGGCGAGGCGATCCGAGTCGGGGCGAGCCATGCACCCCGTCATTGCGAGGAGCAACGCGACGCGGCAATCCAGGGCCACGTCCACGACTCTGGATTGCCACGGCGCTGACGCGCCTCGCAATGACGGGTGGATAGACATGAGTCCATATCCTCGCGACGCCTTTCGCCCGAGCTTTGCATGGTCGTCACCCTCGTCGAACCACAGAGGGTACAGGGAAGGCCGGGTGGCCGCATGCACCCGGGGCCCCCGCGCAAGAAAACTTGCGCGAGCGCGCGTGGACCACAGGTACAGCGGAGACACTCCGGCCTTCCCTGCGCAGTGGGTTACGGCTTACTTCGTGCTCTTCCCGGTGAGCTTTGCTGGATTGCCACCGTCGCCGCCGCACGGCCTTTGGAGC
>Ga0070738_10001835_pt1 | contig 37816 bp, 30 predicted proteins | sample Coa_R2_2_FD_66446 | JGI IMG/M metagenome (GOLD analysis project Ga0070738, IMG submission 66446) | Surface soil microbial communities from Centralia Pennsylvania, which are recovering from an underground coalmine fire - Coalmine... | ecosystem: Environmental > Terrestrial > Soil > Unclassified ...
AATTACATCGTGCAGGACGGCGTGATTCCCCGCACTGCCCTGCCCCGTGTCATGGATGAAATCGCACGTTTAAGTACGAAAACTGGCTTACGCGTCGCGAACGTTTTTCATGCGGGCGACGGCAATCTGCATCCGCTGGTGCTCTATGACCGCAGTATTCCTGGGCAGGAGAAAGCGGCAGAAGAACTGTCGTATCAGATTCTGCAAATCTGCATCGACGCGGGTGGCTCGATCACCGGTGAACACGGCGTCGGCGAAGAGAAGAAGATGATGATGTCTAAGATGTTTGCTGAGCCAGATCTGGACACCATGCAGCGCGTGCGTTGCGCGTTCGATCCGCTGAATTTGTCAAACCCAACGAAAGTGTTTCCACGTCCGCGGCTCTGCGGTGACAAACCGGGTGAGTTTCAAGCTCATCCACTTGAGATAGCAGGAATCGCAGAACGTTTCTAAGGATTATGAGCAGCACTTCGCCAGCATCGACGAAGAGCGGAATCGAAGATTCCCTGCGGAAGATTGTCGGAGCCGATCATGTCCGCATGGAAAATACAAAACTGCTGGTCGAGCCCGGCAACGACGCTGAACTGAGTGACGTTCTGTGCGTGGCCAACAGCCAGCGACTGGCGGTGGTGCCGCGAGGAAACTCCACTAAAGCTGGCTGGGCAAATCCGCCTGAACGTGCGGACATTATTTTATCTACTCTGCGCCTCAATCGAGTTCTGGAACACGCGTGGGCCGACCTGACCGTGACCGTTGAAGCGGGATGTACGGTCACCGAGCTACAGAAGTGCCTGGCGCAGCACGGGCAGCGATTAGCGATCGATCCGCTGTGGCCGGACACAACCACGGTTGGCGGACTGATCTCTTCCAATGACAGCGGGAGCTACCGACTGCGTTTCGGCAGTGTGCGCGATTTGATCATCGGGATCACGCTAGCATTGCCCGATGGCACGCTCGCGCGGAGCGGCGGCAAGGTCGTTAAGAACGTCGCGGGATACGATCTGCCAAAGCTCGTGACTGGCGCAATGGGGACTCTTGGGGTGATCACTCGTGCGGTTTTTCGTCTGCACCCACTTCCTCAGAATCGAGTTACGTTGACGGTCGCTTGCTCACACATGGAAGAAGCTCAAAGAATTCTGCTCGGGATTCAGGACTCAAAGCTTGCCCACGTGGCGATGCAAGTTCGTTACGGGTCCCTCTCCGAATCGGCAGATATCGATATTCTCCTGGAGGGGACGGCTGCCGGAATACAGGCTCAACTTTCGCTATTGAACGGGCTTGCCTCGCCAGCTACGTTCGAAAATGGTTCGGAGCAGGTGTGGCAAGCGCGACAGCAACTCTGGGCGGAACCCGATGCAGCCATAGCAAAGCTCAGCGTGTTACCGGCTGACATCTCGGCCAGCCTACAGGTACTTCGGCAACTCTGTGACTCGAATTCCAGTCAATGGGCGGCAGTCATCCAAGCGACAGGACTGGGAGCGATGCGAATCTCATCCGGTTCTCCGGAATCGGTGCAGAAGATATTGTCGATTTTGCGGAGGTCTATCGAAGGTGACGGCGGATCTTTGACGCTGCTTCGGTCGATGGCGCAGATGCCGCATTTCGATGCGTGGGGGAGTGTTGGAGATTCACTTGCACTGATGAGGGCAGTGAAAGAACGCTTCGATCCGAACCGCACGCTTAACCCGGGAGTGTTCGTGGGAGGTATTTGAGAGCGTGAGCGCAGTCGTACACTCGACGAATCTGAATCGTTCTGGAACCAGCGCGTTCGATCAGCATCATCCGCCATCGGCGGAAATCATCGACAAGTGCGTACACTGCGGATTCTGCCTACCAACCTGTCCGACTTATTCGCTGTGGGGGGAAGAGATGGATTCTCCCCGGGGACGAATCTATTTGATGAAACTTGCGGCGGAAGGCGCTGCCGCTATGAATTCCGAGTGGGTTGGCCACTTCGACAAGTGCCTTGGCTGCATGGCATGCATGACTGCCTGTCCTTCCGGCGTCGACTACGGCAACCTGATTGAAGCAACACGCGCTCAGATCGAACGCAACTACCATCGTCCGCTGCATGAACAGGTATTTCGTCGATTTCTCTTTCGTGTGTTCACCAATCCCCAGGCACTCCACGTGATGCGGACTCCGCTGGGCCTCTATCAAAGATCCGGAATGCAGAGAATCGTACGCAAAAGTGGCTTACTGAGATTGCTTCCGATGCGACTGCGGGCGATGGAGAGCCTGCTCCCATCTTGCACGAGGCGGGAATTGATTTCCGAACTAACGCCGGCACAAGGTAACCGGCGTGCTCGCGTTGGTCTGCTTCTGGGGTGCGTTCAGCACGAGTTCTTTTCTCACGTGAATGCCGCAACGGTGAGGGTCCTGGCTGCCGAGGGATGTGAAGTGGTGGTCCCGTCTGAACAATCCTGTTGTGGAGCGCTGATGATCCACGCAGGAGAAGAGAAGCCAGCTTTAGAGCTGGCGCGGCGCACCATCGAGGCATTCGAGCAGGCAGGCGTTGATGTCGCCATCTCGAACGCAGCCGGATGCGGTTCGAACCTGAAAGATTATGGTCATCTCTTACGTGATGATCCTAAATATGCGGAGCGTGCTCGCCGCTTCTCAGCGAAGTGCCGCGACATCGTGGAATTTCTCTCCGAGCTGGGACCTCAAGCCGTGCGACGTCCGCTGCCGATGCGGATTGCGTTTCACGATTCCTGTCACTTACAGCATGCGCAGGGTGTGCGCTCGCAGCCGCGCCAGGTCCTGAAACAAATCCCTGAACTGAAGATTGTTGAGTTGCCGGAAGCGGCGATCTGCTGCGGTTCGGCGGGCATTTACAACCTCGTGCAGCCGGCTCCCGCGCAAGCGCTCGGCGACCGTAAAGCGGCGCTGATCGTTCCTTTGCATGTGGATGCAGTGGCGACCGGAAATCCCGGATGCCTGATGCAAATTCAGTCGGCTCTCACGCGTAAGGGACAGGGGATCCCCGTACTGCACACGATCGAGTTGCTTGATCGTTCGATCAATGCGAAGCAGCCGGTTGCGTAATGCGCGACTAAACTGTCATCGAGTGCGGCGCGACAAGATAGAAGCACAGCCCGATCAGCACCAGGTACGCCAAAACGATCAGCGTCCAAATCATGTTGTGACGGATGACCTGTCCTTCGCTTCGTACGAGTTTACTCGTGGAAACGCCAACGCTCGCCGTCTGCGGGGCAATTGGCTTCCCGACCTCCGCGCCGAGAGAGTTCAAGGACGGCAGGAGGAGAGGCGGAAGGTTCAGCAGGCGGCCAGTGACAGCCTGAATCGGACCGAACATCGCATTCGTCGATGTATTGCTGCCGGAAAGCGCTACGCCAATCCAGCCCAGAACCGGTGCCAGGACCACAAATGGCCATCCGATTTTCGAAAATCCGAATGCCAGGGAATTTGCCATTCCAGTGAACACAAATACGTAAGCAATGGCGAAAATGAAAAAGGCCACGAGCAATGCTCCCCACATCTGCTTGAAAGTGCGGGCAAACACTTGCGCCAACAAACTCCCCTTCGGACGCAACAAGACAAGCATGACCAGCCAGGACACCAGTATCGAGGTGCCACCGCTCAACGGGTTGAAGTTAAAAACAGAGGCCATGGGCTTGTTTGTGACAGACGAGAGCGCCGCAATCTGCAGTTTGTACCAACTGATGGAAGGCAGATGAGACCATGGCCCGGTCCACAAAACGACGACTATGATCAGCACCAAGTAAGGAAGCCATGCCCGGAACACGCCACCGGCGCCAAGTGCAGGTACTACCGGTGCGGCGTCCGGAGTAGAGATAACTTTTCCGCCAAAGCCGCGAATGGTTTTTGGCTTCCAGATCTTTACGAAGAAGAACAGTATCCAGAATGATGTGAGTGCGCCGGCGAGATCCGGCAGGTATGGTCCGAGAAAATGCGACACCGGCCACTGCCCGAGAATGTATGATAGCGATCCCACAAGTCCCAACGGCCATGCCTCAACCAGTCCATCCCATCCACTAACCAGATAGATCAGGACGAACGGCGGCAGCAAGGCCAGAATGGCAACTATGTCCCCAACCGATGCCGACAATGACAGCATCGGCAGGCCGGTGACCGCTGCTAACGCGAGGATTGGCGAGCCCAGAGCTCCATACGAGACTGGCGCATTGTTGGCGAGAGCGGCGACGCGGATCGCGTCGAGGTCGGCAATACCCAGACCAACCAGAATCGGGACCACAACCGCCCAGGGATAACCAAATCCGACAAGTCCTTCGAGCAGGGCGCCGAAGGCCCAAGCCAGCATGATAGTTTGGATGCGTACATCAACGGTGGCCTGATTGACCATCCAGGTTTTGAATCGGTCGAAGTCACCGGTAAGCACCAGGGTGTTGAAAATCACGAGGCCCCAAAAGGTGATCCAGTCAATGACCCACGCGCCTTGCAAGCCGCCATAAAGGTATGCGCGAAGGGTGTGCGCGAGTGGTGCGTGCCAGCCGAGCACGGCAATCGCAACCGTGACTACGCCTGCAATGATAGTGGCGAGCCATGCGGTGATTCGAAGCACTGCGAGCATGAACAACAACACGGCTAGAGGTACCAGGGCCAACACAATGGTCGACCACATGCTTCCGGTCGGTGTCAGAATTTGGTGGAACATTTCGGCATGCCTCGCGGTCAAGTTTTTGACTGCAATCCGGGGGTCGATTTTTGTATCGCAGACTGTACAGCAAACGGAGGCAACCTGCTACAGGTTCCGAAAAAAAAATCGGGCTTTTAGCGAATTGATGCGGGGGACCGATTGTCCCGTTCAGGCGTAAAAGACGGTCTCTGCAGCAGAACGCTGTCCGGGCTATTCGAACACTTCTGCATCACGGAACAGCCGGCCGGCAGCATCTTTTGCCGATATTATCGGCTCGCCCACCAACCGCCATTGAATCGCCAACTGGGGGTCATTCCAGAGAATGGTGCGCTCGTCGGCAGGAGAGTAGAAATCGGTTGCCTTGTAAAGAAAATCTGCAGAATCCGACAGAACTACGAATCCGTGGGCAAAACCGGGGGGAATCCAGAACACTTTCTTGTTTTCCCCGCTGAGCGTCACTCCGGTCCACTTGCCGAATGTTGGAGAAGTTCTTCGGATGTCTACGGCGACGTCGAAGACCTCTCCAGAGACAACCCGAACGAGTTTTCCCTGGGGCTGGCGAAGCTGATAATGAAGTCCACGTAATACGTTCCGGCATGATCGTGAGTGATTGTCCTGAACGAAGTGGCACTTAATTCCGATCTTCTCGAGTTCCCTGCTGTTGTAGCTCTCGAAGAAGAAGCCGCGCGAGTCGCCGAAGACTTTCGGCTCTATGATCAGGACGTCTGGAATCGCGGTTGGTTGCGCGTTCATGGAGATGAGTCTCGTCTAGAAGACCTGCGATTGCAGCACCTGAAGCAGATACTGCCCGTAACCGTTCTTCGCCATGGGCCGCGCGAGGCTTTCTAATTGCGCCGCGGTGATGAAGCCGGCGCGGTAGGCAATCTCCTCCGGACACGCAACCTTCAATCCTTGTCGCTCTTCGATGGTGCGGATGAAGGAACTAGCATCGAGTAAAGACTCGTGCGTGCCGGTATCCAGCCACGCGTAACCTCTTCCCAGTACCTCTACATTCAGCTGCTTTCGCTCCAGATACCAGTTGTTGACGTCGGTGATCTCAAGCTCATTGCGCCAGGATGGCTTAATAGCGGCAGCTACATCAACAACCTGCTCGTCGTAGAAATAGAGTCCGGTCACGGCGTAGCGAGACTTCGGCTGCTTTGGCTTTTCCTCCAGCGACTTCGCGCTGCCGTTGGCGTCGAACTCAACCACTCCATACCGTTCGGGGTCTTTAACCGGGTAAGCGAAAATCGTAGCTCCACTCTTACGATCACGTGCCGCTTTGAGTCTCATCCACAGGTCGTGGCCGTGGAAGATATTGTCCCCAAGCACCAGTGCTGAAGGAGACCTGTCTATAAACTGTTTGCCGATGATGAAGGCCTGCGCCAGTCCCTCAGGCTTAGGTTGCACGGCATATGTGAAGCTGACGCCCCACTGCTCACCGCTGCCCAGCAGTTGTTCAAACCGGGGCGTATCCTCCGGCGTCGAGATGATCAGGATTTCTCGTATCCCGGCAAGCATCAAAACGCTGAGCGGGTAGTAGATCATCGGCTTGTCGTAGATAGGAAGCAACTGCTTCGACAAGCATCGGGTAATGGGATAAAGCCGGGTCCCTGCCCCACCGGCCAGAACGATCCCTTTCAATAGCTTCTCCTGCACACCTGAGTATTATCTTCCGGCATACTGGGTTCTCATCCAGTCACGGTATGCGCCACTGGTAACCGATTCCACCCACTCGCTGTTGTCCAAGTACCAACTGACTGTCTTGCGAATGCCGGTCGCAAAGCTCTCTTTGGGAGACCAGCCAAGCTCGTTCCTGATTTTGCGAATGTCCATTGCATAGCGGCGATCATGGCCCGGACGATCCTTCACGAAATTGATAAGCGAGGCGTGGCTCGTTCCATCCGGTCGGGGGCGGAGTTCGTCGAGAGTGCGACAGATCGTGTTCACGACGTCGAGATTGGTCATTTCCGCGCACCCGCCAATGTTGTAGGTCTCGCCGATACGGCCCTTCTGCAGAACTTGAAGAATCGCTTCGCAATGGTCGGTCACATAGAGCCAATCCCTGACGTTCAAACCGTCGCCATACACGGGGAGCTTCTTTCCGCTCAGGCCGTTAGCAATCATCAGCGGGATCAACTTCTCCGGAAATTGATAAGGTCCGTAGTTGTTCGAGCAGTTCGTAGTCAGCGTGGGAAAGGCGTAGGTGTGATGGTATGCGCGCACCAGATGATCCGAAGCCGCCTTCGATGCCGAATAGGGGCTGTTGGGAGCATAAGGCGTACTTTCGCTGAACGCCGGATCGTCCGGCTTTAGTGAGCCGAATACTTCATCGGTGGAGACGTGCAGGAAGCGGAACTGTGCCTTGGCAGTTCCAGACAATTCGTTCCAGTATGCTTTGGCTTCCTCCAGAAGCTGAAATGTTCCATGGATGTTAGTTTGGATGAACTCATCAGGACCGAGAATCGAGCGATCCACATGGCTCTCGGCGGCGAAGTGCACAATTGCGGACGGTTGAAATTTCCGCAGGATATCCCGGATAGCCGGGCCGTCGTTGATATCAGCCTGCAGAAACGAATAGCCGCTCTTCTGTTCAAGATCGCGAACATTGCCCAGATTCCCGGCATATGTCAGCTTGTCGACATTGATAACCGGAATTCCTCGTTCCAAAACACACAACCGGACAAAGTTCGAACCGATAAACCCCGCTCCACCCGTAACTAAAACGCTATGCTGCATATACCGCCCAAGCATTGAACGCCATCGAGTTTACTTGTAAAAGTATTTGTCGCGGTGCGCCATCTCCAATGGCATCAGGCAAACCTCTTTTTTTCCATTACGGACGAACCGCCAGGAAGTTGGGGGTAAACGTTAGAGGCACCTGCGCCGAGTCCGTACCAGTACCCGTGTTGATGACATGTACAGCGTTGTCGCTGCCGCCGACGTACAGGGTCGAACTATCCAGAGTCGAACTTAAATTCAGTGGTTGCGCGCTATTGGCGAGGGTGATCGTAGAGGCTGTATTGGCCACCAGATCATAAACCAGGATCTGGGGAAGGTTAGTCAGAATGTATGCCTTGGAGCTATTCGGCAGGACAAGCATCTGCTGCGCAGTAAAGGCTCCCAAACCAAAGTTCACGGAGGTCGGGCCAGAGTCGGTAAGAGGTGGCGGACATCCGACATTGGTCGTACTTACACCGAGGATATCGATTCCGGGTGAATCGGCGACGAGTACTCGCGATCCATCGGGCACACTGGCGACCAACTGCGGAGTGCCGGGGACAGCCTTGCTATCAGCCTGGGTATTGTCGCAAGTCGTGCGCACGGTCACAGCGCCGGGAAGTCCACCCGCAAAATACGCAAATGATCCTTGCGGCAGAAAACTCACATCTGTTGCCGGGGCTGATAACGGAATTGTGCCGAGCGGATTGCTCGCTGTCGTAAACACATACAACGCTGAACCCGCCGTAATAAACGTCTTCTGTCCGTCGGGAGAGAAACCTACGCGTGGAACTGCCCCAACCGCGAATGAAGCAGCGGTGGCGCTCGCACTTCCACTCACGTTGAGAATCTGAACCAGATTGTTAGCGGTGTTATAAGTCACCACGAGGCTACCGTCGGGAGAAACCCCGATCACCTGACCTACCGGCGGTCCCGCCAAAACTCCGACACTGTTCGCAACCGGATCGAAGATCATCACACCCGCGGCACTGCCCAAGTACGCCTTCGTTCCCGCGCGGTTGAAGACCAGCGAATTGGCTGCATTCGGCAAGGTGACAGCGGTACCTACCGCATTGCTGCCGGTCGAGATCGGCATCAGGCTGGTGCCACCGTTATTCAGCGCATAAATTGTGGTTGAAGTTGATCCAGTGACACTTGCAGTCACTACATTGCTGTACACCGGTGTAAGGCCGATGTTGCACCCTGTACCGCTACAAGCCGCGATGATCGATGAAGTTCCTGCGGAAACTCCGGTTACAAGTCCGCTGGATGCAACCGTCGCAGCAGCCGGCTGGCTGCTGTAGAACTGCAGCGGAGCATTCGTGATCAGGCTGCCGTTGGAATCGAAAACATCAGCTGCCAATTGAGAGGTACCGCTCGGGGCTACGGTGGTCGAAACTGACGAAGCGCCACTCGCCGCCACGTAGACGTGAATACTGGCAATCGGACAGGTAACGAAATTCATTGGTGTGCTGGAAATCGATATTGTTGGCTGGCTGCCGAGGCTGGCGCTGAAAGGAAGCCCCTCCTGCAGACTTGCCACAACCGTTGTCGTGCCCGGGGCTACGGTCGTAATCACGCCGTTAGGGCTGGCTTTGTTGAACGCAGCTACGGCGTTAGTGGTGACCTGCCAGAGCATCGGACCGACAACATCCCCCGCACCAGAACTCGGAAGCACAGTACTCCCGCTGTATGCAGTTGCCGCGAGTTGGGCAGTACTTCCAAGCGATACGCAACCACCCGTTGGAGGACTGATGACAACCTTGTCTACCTTCGGATGCACGTACACGATGACTTGATTCGAAGCAGCGCCGGACTTGGCAGTCACTGTCACGGAACCACCCGGCGTTCCTGCTGCTGGAGGGATGCAGTCGATGTTTCCACTGTCCCACGTCCCTGCGCATAGCAGGGTACAGCCTTGAAACTGAGTGGGACAACCATAACCACTGGGCAAGGTACTGGAAACCGTCAGCAGAGTGTTGTTGCTGCTACTCCAGGACACCGTCGCATTGGCAACGTTCGTGCCGTTATTTCCGAACACAGTACCTGCGAGCAATAGCACGTCACCGTAGTTCAGCGATCCGGCGAGATGAATCGAGTTGCCGCTGGTGTCCGTGGTATTGGTAACCGCATAAGGAGTGGTCTGTGTATCATCAGGCGGAGAAATAAAGACGCTAGAAGGGAGGTTAACGCTGCCGCCGCCACAGCCGATGAAACCAAGAATAAAGATAAAACTCAGTAATCCGGCCGCTTTTCCAAACTGCTGCATGAATCCTCCCCGCCCGGTTGATAACAACGCCGGACGGAAACCTTGCCTGCTGATACATTGAACCATCAGTTTAGATAGAGCAGCCGATTTCGGCAACTTTGCAGGCTGCCAAGTATGGGATCCGAAAACTTCAGCATCGCAGATTGTTAAGCGCCCAGGTAAGTTCCTGGCAGACGCGATCGATCTGGCCTTCTGTGATTTCATTGAAAAATGGTAGCTGAAAGATGCGCGACGACACGGAGTCGGTGATTGTTAGATTATCTGCTACGCGGCAACGCCCCTTCGTTACCGGCTGCCTATGAAGTGGCGCGAAGTAGCGGGCGCAACCGATGCCCACTCCGTTCAATTCCAGCCAGAGCCGGTCTCGATGTTTCTGATTGAATCTGTCCGATAGCAGCACCGGATAGGTAAACCAGCCAATTGCTTCACCAGGCCTCTCGGTCACCAGCTTCAAATCGGGATTCCCTTCCAGCCGCGCTCGATAAGCCTCGGCGATTTTCTTTCTCCGCCGCAGAACGCTATCAATTCGAGACAATTGCGACCGCCCGAGGGCACAATTCATCTCGGACAGGCGATAGCTGAATCCCACTTCCATCTGCTGATACCAGTCAGCCGAGGTCTGTCGTCCCTGGTTCCGCAAACGCCGGCAGCGATCCGCGATTTCCGAGTTCGCGGTGACAACGGCTCCCCCTTCGCCGGTTGTAAGCATTTTATTCGGATAAAACGCGAATACGCTCGCGTCGCCAAATGATCCGGCACGCTGGTTTCCGATGCTGGTTCCTAAAGCTTCGGAAGCATCTTCAATCAAAAACAGTCGCATCGCGTCAGCGACCTTCCGTAATTCCTGTACCTTTGCTGGGATGCCAAACGTCTGCACGAACAGGATCGCCCTGGTTTGTGGGCCGATGGCATTTTGAATGGAAGTGAGGTCCAGATTGAAAGTGTCTGCTTCAATGTCGGCAAATACCGGAACAAGGTTCTCCTGCAACAAAACATTTCCGACTGCCGCAAAAGCGAACGAGGGGACTATGACTTCGTCTCCTGGTTTCAGGTTGGAGCTGCGGAGAATCAGATGGAGGGCGCTAGTGCCGGAATTTACGGCGATGGCGTGAGGAACTCCTGCATAGGCGGCAATTGCCGCTTCAAATCTCAGCAATTCCGGACCGCCACTTAAGAAAGGAGTGCGCAGAACCGCACTTACGGCCGAGATGTCCTCGTCGGTGACTTCCGGCCGAGCGAGAGGGATCGGCTCATCCATGACTTGCGCCGTGAACCTCGGTGGGATATTTCATCAACAGCTTCTGTCCCAACTGCACTTCGCGCAAGATTTTCAACATGCGCTCCGATGCATACCCATCGCCATAGGGATTGGGCAAGTTTTTAACACTGTCGCGAAAGCCGGACGAGAGCGCCGTCCTTATTTTCGCCGCGATATCGTGTGAATCTGCATGAGCATCCAGAACGTTGGCTGCGTGCTCTCTTCCCTGCTGCCGCAGACCGATGTTGACCGCGGGCAAACCGAGAGAGGTGGACTCCATAATTCCGCTACTGGAATTGCCTACCATCACTGCCGATTGCTGGAGGAGACTGAGAAATGTCACATGGTCGAGGTTCACAAAGACACGTGCATTTCCCCGGGTTGTTGCAAACTCGTGGCTTCGCCTGATCAGCAACCGGCTACCGGCATCGGCATTTGGATACGTAAACACCAACTGGTTGGTAACAACCTTCAGCGTGGCAAGCAACTGATCGAATTCTTCCGTCGTAACGTCCAGTAGAGTTACCGGATGGTAGGCGATAACGGCGGCTGATGAAGACAAGTCCAGATTCAGTTTTTTCTGCAGCTCCTCTTTTGTCAGCAGCGCGCGGCGACGAAGCGCGTCCAGTGCAGGGGTTCCCGTGAAGTGCACTCTCCACGGCTCCTCTCCCATGCTGATGATGCGCTCGCGGGCTTTCTCCGTGCAGGCAAAGTGGATGTGGCTGAGCTTAGTGAGGGCATTACGCACGGCGTCGTCGATGGCACCCTGGCTGACCTCGCCGCCCTCGATGTGCGCAATCGGGATCCGTAAGGCAACCGCGACTGATGCCGGAGCAAGCATCTCGTAGCGATCCGCAATCAGCAGCAGCAAGTCAGGACGAATTCTCGCCAGAGCGTCCGCAAAGCCCAGGGTTGCCAGGCCAATTGTTTTCGCCATTCCTACGTCGGAGTCGGAACTCAGCAGACATTCGATTTCCGCCTCAATTTCAAAGCCGTCTCGTCGGATTTCGTTAATCGTATTGCCGAACTCCGGAGACAAATGAGCGCCCATAACCAGCAGTTTCAGATCAAAAAGCGGATCTGCCGCAAGATCTTTCAGAATCCAGTACAGATGGCCATATTCCGCCCGCGAACTGGTCACGACTACGATTTTTCTCTTCATCTCGTAACAGAGTTACGCAACGCAAAACTCGGTTTGTACTCGGGGACGATTGTCAGCAGAGCGTCGATGACCGCATTTTCATCGCGACGGGAATGCGCGTCCTCCAGTCGGTCGAGAAGCACGAAAAGAGGAGTGGATTGCTCGACAGGCTTCGTTACCTTCAACAACCCTGCTGCTCGAGCAGCGCTTAGTTGCTCTGAGTTGGAGTAAAGTTCTTCGGCCTGCTTCTCTCCGGGACGCAAACCAACGATCTGGATCATCGCGGTTCGATTGCTTGCTCTTAGAATCTTCTCCACTAGATTCCGGATGTTAAGCTTCGATGTGTTTACAGGGACGAAGATGCCAGGTTCTTTTGCAATTGCTGCTGAGAGCAGCAATTGTGCCGCTTCGTTGGGCGCCACAAAATACCGCTCCGCCTGATTGTCGGTAACAGTGACGACGCCGCGTTCTGCCTGCTCGAGTACTAGAGGCAACAAGCTCCCGGCCGTGCCTAGCACATTGCAGAGCCGGACGGAGCAGACTGCCGGAGCTGCAGTTTGCAGCACCATCAACTCCGCCGCACGTTTTGTCGCACCCAACACGCTTGCAGGATTCGTCGCCTTGTCCGACGACAGCACCACAACGCATTCCACTCCGGCTACGGCGCTCGCGGCTAACACATTGCGCGTGCCAAATACGTTCGTGCGCACCGCGGCTAGTATCTGAGACTCGAGAAAATCCACATATTTGTGGGCCGCAGCATGAAAGACAATCTCGGGGCGATGGCGCGTGAAAGCCAACTCCAGTTCGTCGACAGAATTGATGTCGCCAAGAATCAATTCGGGCTGACCGGGCTTAGCTCGAAACTCGCGGTATAGCTGATACAGACGATCTTCCGCGTTGTCAAAAACTATAAGCTCTGCTGGATTTAACTGACGAACTCGCCTCACAAGCTCCGAGCCAATCGATCCCGCTCCACCGGTGACAAAAATTCGTTTTCCGGCCAGCATCCGTGCATTAACGAGAGGCAATTCGAAGGGCGCTCTTCCCAGGAGTTCCCGATACCAATTTTCGCGGTCTGCAATTGGCATCAGCGACGCCCTTCGTGAAAGTCTGCGATTGCATGCACTACAGCCTGCAATTGCTCATCTTTCAATTCCGGATAGATGGGTAGAGAGAGTACTTCCCCAGCGCACTTTTCGGCTTCGGGAAATGCTCCGGCAGCATAGCCCAGATCTCTAAACGCGGGCTCCAGATGCAAAGGGTGCGGATAATAGATCTCGCTCGGAATTCCCTCGCTTGCCAAGTGCGCCTTCATTTCGTCGCGACGTGCCGTCCGGAGGGTGAATTGGTTATAGATGTGGAAACGATCCTTTGGCTCGATCGGCAACTGAATCGCGTTATCTGATCCGGACTGCCGAAACAAGTCTCGATATCGCGCTGCATTCTTTCGTCGCCCATCCGTCCACTGATTCAGATACCGGCGCTTGACCCGCAGCACCGCTGCCTGCAAGGCATCGAGGCGGCTGTTGATTCCAAGCACCACGTAATCGTACTTGGTCCTGCTGCCGTGGTTGCGCAGCAGCTTTATCGTTTCCGCGAGTTCCGGATCGTTGGTCGTAATCAGTCCGCCATCGCCAGCTCCTCCGAGATTCTTCGACGGAAAGAAACTGAAGCATCCGAAAGTTCCCATGCTTCCCGCCAGCTTGCCGTGATATTGAGCCCCAATTGCCTGTGCGGCATCCTCGACCACTGGAAGACCTTTTCGGTTTGCGACTTCAAGGATGGCATCCATGTCGGCGCAGAGTCCGAACAAATGAACCGCGATGATTGCCTTGGTTCGTGGCGTGATGGCCGCTTCGAGCTTCCTGGGATCCAGATTGAAGGTTGAAGGATCAATGTCGACGAAGACGGTGCGCGCGTGCAATCGCGCAATGGCGCCTACGGTGGCCACGAATGTGAATGGAACAGTGATGACTTCGTCGCCAGGTCCGATTCCGAGAGCCATTAATGCCAACAAGAGCGCGTCCGATCCCGACGCGCAGCCGAAGACAAATTCACATCCGGTCTGAGGCTTGATCTCCTCTTCAAAGGCACTCACCTCAGGGCCCATGATGAAAATTTCCGACTCAAATACCCGGCTTACAGCTGCTTCCACTTCGCCGCTGATGCTGGCGTACTGCGCTTTCAGATCAAGGAAAGGAAATTGGGGCTTCACGGCACTGCCGGCAGGCATTCAGAACTCCGGTGGAACTATTGAGATTACAGGAGAAGAAACCAGTGAACAACCGAACCCACCTTATTCTGGCGGCGTTTCCCTAAGCCGCTCTGCTGCACTCTCGGGGCTCACCGGCGTAAAGTACACCTCTTTATATGTGTATGACTTCGCCTTGCCGGGCAACACCGGCATGACTTCGATATGCCAGTGATAGTCGTCGGTAATCGTCTTCCAATATCCAAGCACCTCTGAACGATGCAGGGTGTTCGGCGCCGTATGCAACACCAGGTGGAACGCATCGCTGAGCGTCCGAATCCGTTTCAAGGTCCTGCGCACCAGAGCCGCCAGGTCTCTGACGCCGGAGTTGCGGGCAGTGACGCCCTTTTCAAAGAACGCCTCGTGGCTGCGCTGCATGATCCAGGTCTCGTATGGCACACGCGGCGCATACGGACACAGAGCGACATAATCGCCCCGGTTCTCGATAATTCTTACGGCTTGCCGCTCCTCCTGGTCCAGGATGTCGCAGAAGACGCATCGTTCCTTCTGCAGGAAGTAGTCCTTCCCGGCGCGCAGTTCGTACAGGATACGCCGGGGGACGAACGTGGTTGCCGTCAATTCGCTCGTCGGATGATTGAAGTCCTGCCCGGCGGCTGAACCAAAATTCTTATAGATGGTGACATACTTGAACCGCTGGTCCTGTTTGAGATCCTGAATACGGCCCGCTGCCAATAGCAGAAACTGCTCGATCTCGGAATCCGTAGCATCCCACAATTGACGATTGTGATTCGGATTCTCGATGAGAATTTCGTGTGCGCCGACGGTACGCATCTGGTCGTACAGGCCTTCGCCCCGTCGGGAAGCTTCCCCTTCCACCCGGAACACCGGGTTCGGATGCACGACGGCGCGCGCAGACCACGGCCAGCCGCCTACCGGGGCTTGCGACGAAATCACTTGTGGCTGGGTCGGCGAGTCCGGGCAAAACGGACAAATACGGTCCTCGTGAACGTGCCCAACGGGATCATCACCGGTGATCACCCACGACCGTGTTATGGGATCTTTCCTTAGCTGCATCGCGCTACAAGGAAACCAGAGAGCGGGCCTCCCGTCAATCTCGGGGAGCAGTACAATGCTGCGGCGGAGGCAGCATGAAGCGCGTTACCGGACTCGGCGGTGTGTTTTTGAAGTGCACTGATCCTCAAAAAATGTACGACTGGTATGAGCGTCACCTCGGTATCGAGCGGTTGGAACATGGAGAAAGTGCTGTCTTCCAATGGCGCGATCCTCAGCAACCAGAAGAGGTTGGAATGACGGTTTGGGCACTGTTCCCACGCGACTCGACTTACTTCAAGAATTCGAGTTCTCCTGTGATGCTGAATTACCGGGTTGCCGATCTGGACGCACTACTTGAAGCGCTGGCGCGCGAGGGCGTCTCCATCGACCCACATCGCGAGAACTATGATTACGGCCGCTTTGCATGGATCACCGATCCTGAAGGCAATCGCATCGAGCTCTGGGAGCCGCCGAAGACGCCAAAACGAGAATGATGGTCTTTTGTTGCACTTTCGCGCCGCAGACTACATGCGAATGCGCGCCCATCCACAGCCGTGCCTTGCTATAATCCGCCCAGCTTTCCGCAATGACTGACTCGTCGCATCCGCAACAGACCGAGCCGGGCACTCCCCTGATGCGGCAGTACGCCGCAATCAAAAAGCAGCACCCAAACGCACTCCTTTTCTTCCGGCTAGGCGATTTCTATGAGCTTTTCTTTGACGATGCCGTCGTTGCTTCCCGCGAGCTTCAAATTACTCTAACATCGCGCAACAAAGAAAAAGGCATCGCGGTCCCGATGTGCGGTGTCCCTTATCACGCTGCTGAAGGCTATATCTCCAAGCTGATTCGCAAGGGGTTCAAGGTCGCCATCTGCGATCAGATGGAGGATCCCAAGCTTGCAAAGAAAATCGTGCGCCGTGAAGTGACGCGAGTTCTTACGCCCGGCACAGCTGCCGACTCTGCACTTGGATCGGATGAAAACAATTTTCTGGCCGCGGTCGCGCGAATGCCGGCTCGTAGTGGGTCGATCAGCTCAGGTATCGTCGGATTCGCGGCGCTTGATCTCTCCACAGGAGAGTTTCGCGCGACCGAGTTCTCCGGCTCAGATGCCGAGCGTCGAATATGGGACGAACTCGAACAACTGCGTCCCCGCGAAGTTCTTTATGCGAGCAGCCTGCCCTTGTTCGAACTGAACAGTGCTCCCTGCGTTCCGAGTGGCGCACCACGCGTAGGCGGCACCGGAACAGCGCGCTGGGCGCTAACGCCGCTGGATGACTGGATCTTCGCGGCTGATTACGCCATCCCACTCGTGGAAAATCATTTCGGCGTTCTCTCGCTCGAAGGTTTTGGATTGGCAGGTCGATCCGCAGCCGCTGCAGCAGCCGGAGCCGTTCTTCACTACGTCCGGTCGACGCAACGCGGCACACTGGATCACGTTGACCGCATTGGCTACTACGAACGTCAAGAATGCCTGGTGCTCGACGCCGTCACAGTCCGCAATCTGGAATTGGTCGAACCCTTGTTCGCGGCCTCCGGCGACTCCGTCACGCTCTTTCGCTGCCTCGACGCAACGCTGACACCAATGGGCAAGCGGTTGCTACGCTCGTGGCTGCTTCGGCCAGCTATTGATCGCAACGAAATTGATGCGCGCCTCGACGCCGTCGCCGATCTGCACAGCGATTTGATCCAGCGCGAAGAGCTGCGCCGCAGCCTCGACGGCATCTTCGACATCGAACGCCTTCTCAGCCGCGTCACCCTGGAAACTGCAAACCCGCGTGACGTACTGGGCCTGGCCGCATCGCTGGCGAAAATTCCCGGACTGAAAGGTGCTTTGGCAAAATTCAGCGCGAACCGGTTGCAGCATCGCCTCGCGGCAATGGATGATTTGGCGGATCTGCGCGACCGCATACAGCAAACGATTGTTCCCGAGCCTCCGCTGACATTGAATGATGGAGGCGTGATCTCGCCTGGAGTAGATGCCGGCCTCGACGAGTTGCGCACGCTTTCGCGGAATAGCAAACAATATCTCGCGCGCGTCGAAGAACGTGAGCGCCAGCGCACGGGCATCGGTTCGTTGAAAGTGAAGTTCAACTCTGTTTTCGGGTACTACATCGAGATTTCGAAGGCGAACCTGCATCTCGCGCCGGCGGACTACGAGCGCAAGCAGACGCTTGTGAACGCCGAACGCTTCACCACGCCGGAGTTGAAGGAATACGAAGCCAAGATTCTCGATGCCCAGGACAAGATCGTTGAAATCGAGCGGCGAATCTTTGCGGAGTTACGGGCCTCGGTGACTGCCGAAGCGAGGCGGATTCGACAGACAGCGCTAGCAATCGCTGAAGTCGACGTGCTGGCCTCCTTCGCGCATCTTGCATCCGTTCGCAACTATTGCCGCCCGGTGGTTGACGATACCGCCGATCTTGAATTTGTTGAGGGCCGACATCCCGTGGTGGAGGTGCAGGAGCTCGCTGGCGCCGAACGCTTTGTTCCGAACGATCTTTACCTGAACTCCACTTCGCAGACGATCCTGGTCTTGACGGGGCCGAACATGGGTGGCAAGTCGACCTATCTGCGTCAAACTGCGCTCGTTGTCGTCATGGCGCAGATGGGGTCGTTTGTGCCCGCGACGAAGGCGCGCATGGGAGTGGTTGACCGCATCTTCACGCGCATTGGCGCCAGCGATAATCTCGCGCGCGGCCGCTCAACGTTCATGGTTGAAATGACCGAGACCGCTTCGATCCTGAATACTGCCACTCCGCGGTCCTTGATCTTGCTGGACGAAATCGGCCGCGGTACGGCGACCTATGATGGATTGGCGATCGCGTGGGCGGCGATCGAATACATTCACGCGCAGGCGCGTGCGAAGACGCTGTTTGCAACTCACTACCACGAACTCACGGAGCTTGCCGGCCGGCTGTCAGGGGTGAAGAACTATCACGTTTCGGTTAAGGAAACTGGCGGCGGAATTGTGTTTTTGCGCAAGGTGGAACCCGGCGCGGCCGACAAGAGCTATGGCATTGAAGTAGCAAAACTCGCAGGACTGCCAAACGAGGTGATCCGTCGCGCCCGCGAGGTTTTGAGCGAGCACGAAACAGCCGAGCGCCGCGCGTCGGAAAAGCTCGCCACGGATGAGACAGTGGAGCAACCACTGCAACTCACGATATTCACGCCGCTTTCGCAGAAAATTGTCGACCAACTCCGACAGGCAGACCTCGATCGGCTCACACCTCTCGAAGCGCTAAATCTTCTCAATAGCCTGAAAAAACAACTTGACTGATGGACACAATTTTGCGGAGTCGCGGAAAAAGGGAGTTCGTGGCTCGAATAGCGATTCTTCGTGGACTGAAGAGTGTGCGTGAGAACCGCCGTCCCTGCGGGACTCGGTGAATTTATCCTACTTTTACGAGTCTGTCGCGAAACTCAATCGTCCGCTGGTGCGGACTCAGGTGTGTTTCGCTTTCCGCTGCCCAGCACTTCGTGCTGGGCTACTGTCAACCGTCCGCTACGCGGATTTCCCGCGGTCCGCATCAGTGACATTGACTGCCGCTATGGTTGTGCCGGAGCGGCGGCAGTTTCGCCATATACTTCGTGCAGGATTTCGCGTCCGCCCCGGTTCAATAAGGATTGCCCGAGTTGCTCACCGAGGATTTGAGGATCGCGACTGGTTCCGGTTTCGCGGATGACAGTTGATCCGTCTGGGCGCGCAACCACTCCGATCAGCTTGATCTCGTTAGAAATGACTTCGGCGAAAGCGCCAATCGGAACTTGACATCCCCCACCCAACTCATTGAGAAGCGCCCGTTCTGCAATGGTCGAGGTGCGGGTTGCGACATGATTCAAAAATTGCAATTGTCGGCGGGTATCCTCGTCGCCTGCTCGAATCTCGATACCGAGCGCGCCCTGCCCCGCGGCTGGACACATTACTTCTGCGGGAAGGATCTGCCGGATTCGCTTCGTGAGACCGAGTCGATTCAGGCCGGCTGAGGCAAGAATAATTGCGTCGTACTCGCCTTCTTCGAGCTTTCGCAAGCGCGTGTCGACGTTCCCGCGCAACGGGAAAACTTGTAAGTCAGGCCGGATCGCCTTCAACTGTGCCTGGCGGCGCAGGCTGCTGGTGCCAACTCGCGCGCCCTCAGGCAAATGGGTGATTGACTCGAAATTCCGCGACAGGAAGGCATCGCGCGGGTTCTGGCGCTCGGTGATGGCGGCGATTTCGAATTCCGGTGCGAGCTCAGTCGGCAAATCCTTCAGGCTATGGACGGCGAGATCAACACGGGCTTCAAAGAGAGCCTCTTCGATCTCCTTAGTGAACATACCCTTGGTGCCGACTTTCGCGAGTGCAACATCCAGGATTTTATCTCCAGTGGTCTTGATGATTTCGATCTCGACTTCATGACCTTGCGCGCGCAGTCGCTCGGCAATGTGGTTTGCCTGCCAGAGCGCAAGTTGCGAACCGCGCGATCCTATGCGCAGGCGTGCCATCAGGCGTCTCCTTTATGGGAACCGGCCGAACTTCCTTTGGCTTTGTCGCTGCGCTCCTGCAGATTGAACAGCTTGCGAATTACATCGATGACGGTAGTCGACTCGGGATCTTTGGCCGCGCTCTTCAAGGTTACGATCGGTGTATGCATGATCTTGTTGATCATCGCCCGCGTCATAGCGTCGATCGCGGCCTCCTGTTCGGAGGAAACCTGGCCGAGGCGGCTGCGATAGCGGTCGACTTCCGCCTGCCGAATATCTTCGAGGTACTCCTGGAGCGACAGAATGGTTGGCACAACATCGAGTGTCTGCAGGCGTTGCGCGAAACGCTCGACTTCCACCTTAACAATATCTTCCGCTTTCGCAGCTTCTTTCTTGCGATCGGAAAGGTGCGACGCGACCACCTGTTGCAGATCATCGATGTCGTAAACGAAAACACCGTCAACATCGTTCATGCTCGCGTCGACGTCACGCGGCACAGCTATGTCGATAAAGAACATGGGCCGGTTGCGCCGCCGGGCAATAAAGCGCTCTCCATGTTCTTTGCGGAAGATCGCGACCGGAGCGCCTGTGGAAGTAATAATGATGTCCGCCTGATCGGCGGTCTCGTAGAGTTGCTCAAACCGCAGCGCGCGGCCATTGAACTTGGCGGCCATTGAAAGAGCGCGATCGTACGTGCGATTGGCAACGAAGATAGATCCGGCACCGTTGGCCAGCAGGTGACGCGCGGCCAACTCGCTCATCTTCCCTGCTCCAACCAAATAGACGTTCTTGCCCTTCAGGTCGCCAAATATCTTCTTTGCAAGATCAACTGCAACAGATGCCACGGACACAGCCGAACTCGCGATCGCCGTCTCGGTGCGAATTTTTTTTGCGATGGCAAATGAACGAGTGAGCAGAGCGTCCAGGTTAGATTGAACGGCACCGACAGCACGGGCGACAGCGTAGGCTTCCTTCACCTGGCCGAGAATTTGCGGTTCACCTACGACCATGGAGTCGAGGCTGCACGCAACTCGAAACAGGTGTTGAATGGCATCCCGTTCCCGATACTCGTATAAATAGCGGTCGAACTCGGACGAACTCAATCGGAAGTAATCTCGCAGAAACCCACGAAGATCGGCGCTGCCGTTCTTCAGCCCTGCCAGGACTTCGACGCGGTTGCAGGTGGAGATAATCATTCCCTCCTGCACTCCCGGATACTGCACCAGCGATTGCAACGCTTCCGGCAGCTTCTTCTCGGGGATAGCAAAGCGTTCCCGTATCTCGACGGGAGCACTTCGGTGATTCACCCCGATCAGTTGCAAGTTCATTGCGTCACAAACCTATGCATGGCACTGAAATAGTTCGCCGCCCATGCACTGATTGCCACCAGGAAAGCAAACGTCGCCAGGTAAGCAGCCCGGCGGCCGCGCCATCCGGAACTCCAGCGCATGTACAGCAAAATCATGTATACGGCCCACATCAACAGCGAAAGGACGACCTTTGGGTCCTTGAAGTACGTTGGTCCGAAGTTTGCCTGTGCCACTACCGATCCGGCAATCAATCCAAAGGTCATGAACGGAAAGCCAAGCAGTAGCGACTTGTATCCGATATCGTCGATCACTTGCAGAGCGGGCAGGCGGGATAGAACGCCACTGCTTGGTTGCTTCGATTTCAAGCTCTTTTCCTGCACGATGTAGAGAATGCTGGCGGCAAAACTGAGGAGAAGCGCGGCATAACCGGTGAAGATCAAGGCGACATGAACGCCGATCCAACTGCTGCGCATCAATCCCGAGGTAAAAACAGGCGGCTGCTGCGCCAGAGCGGAAGCAAATGTCAACAGAAACACCAGCGGAAAGACGAAGATACCCGGCGAGGTGGTCCGGTACCTGATGTAGACGATCATGAAGAACGCCAGGATCAGAAATGCAAGCAGCGATTCCGACTCGTGGATCGACATCACCGTCACCGAAAAGTGGCCGGTAGCGACCGCCATCTCGGCAAGCGACACAAAGTGCAGCAGCATGCCGTAGGAGAGAATGCGAACAACATACTTCGTCAACCAGTTGCAGGGACGGCTCACCGCCGCCAATGCATAGAGCAGCCCGATTGAATAGAAAAGAACCGCGATGCGCAGCCAGAGTAAGGGCATAAGGGTTTCCACTGATGGCGCCTGTCCTACCCCATAGCGGAAGTACCAGAAATTATAAATGCGAGACTAGAGTGGACGATGGTGGGTCGCGGCAGCAGTAGATGATGTCACTGGTATCTGTGACAACGGTCACAGTCGGCAGAGACCACGCGAAACTACCTGTTTCCAAGAGTTTTCGAAGCTATTGGGACAGGCGAAAGCAATAGATTGGCGGTAAGTTCGCCTTTACGTGCACTCGTAAAGTCCGGTTACTCTTTTCCGTTTAGGCGCTAAAGTCCAGCGCGTTTGAGAGTCAAGGCAACTGGTCTTTTAAGCAGAGGCGTGCGCAACCTGCGTGGCCTTGTACCATTCCACGGTTCGACGGAGGCCTTCCTCGAACATCACCAGCGGCTTATAGCCGAGGTGCTTTTGGGCCAGGGATATATCGGCCAGCGAGTGTTTTACATCACCGGAACGGTCGGGGCCGTACTTTGGGTTTCCGTTGTAGTTGGTGAGCTTTTTCAGGATCTCGAAGGTCTGATTCAGCGTGATGCGGTGACCTGTAGCCGTGTTGAAATAGCGGCCGGCAACTTGTTCGGCTGGAGCGAGGCAGGCCAACAGATTTGCGGAGACCACGTTATCGATGTAGGTGAAATCGCGGCTCTGCTCGCCATCGCCATTGATCGTAACCGGCTCGCCCCGAAGCATCCGACTGGTGAAGATGGCAAGCACGCCGGAATACATCGAAGTCGGATCCTGATGTGGGCCGAAGACGTTGAAATATCGCAACGACACGGTCTCCAATCCATACACGCGATAAAACGAGCGCATGTAGTATTCGCCCGTCAGCTTAGAAACCGCGTAGGGCGAGATTGGACTGGGTGCCATGTCTTCTCTCTTGGGCAAAGTCGGGATGTCACCGTACAGAGAAGATGAGGAAGCGTAGACCACCCTCTTTACCTTGGCATCACGAGCCGCCACCAGGACATTCAAAGTGCCGTCTACATTAGCCTCATTGGAAGTGATGGGGTCTTCGACCGACCGCGGTACTGATGGAATCGCCGCCTGATGTATGACGTAATCGGCGCTGGCACAAACTTCCCGCATCGCCGCTATGTTTCGGATATCCGCTTCCACGAAGTCGATGTGCGCGGAAAGGTCCTCGAGATTGTGTCGCTTTCCTGTGCTGAAGTTATCGATACCACGCACGCGCTCGCCCCGACGGACGAGTTCGCGTGCGATGTTCGATCCAATAAAGCCCGCGACTCCGGTGACCAGGTAAAGTGCCATGCTTTCCCTTAGCAGCGCACCAGATTGTCGGCTTGAATGCCCTTTGTGGCATTGCGGCTATCGACGACCAGTTGCGACTCGGCCACGATTCGGCGGTAGTCATAATCGCTGTGGTCGGTAACGATCAGAACGCAGTCGTACTGGCTCAGATTTTCCAGAGGAGTGTTCTTCATCTGCAGATCGTACTTGCGGCCTTTTCCCACGAACGCAAAGTACGGATCGTTGTAGCTGACTTGTGCACCCTGTTTCTGCAACAGCTCGATGATGGTCAGCGAGGGTGACTCGCGAAGATCATCGATGTCCTTCTTATAGGCGACGCCCAGCACCAGAACCTTCGAGCCGTTCAGCGACTTCTTGCGTTCGTTAAGCGCGGCGGAAACGCTGGAAACCACGTGGTACGGCATGCCTGTGTTCACATCGCCGGCGAGTTCGATGAAACGGGTTTGAAAATCAAACTCCTTCGCCTTCCACGATAGGTAATAGGGGTCCACTGGAATGCAGTGACCGCCGAGACCCGGCCCGGGATAGAACGCCTGGAATCCAAACGGCTTTGTTTTCGCGGCTTCAATCACTTCCCAGATATCGATGTTCATGCGCAGTGCCAACAGCTTCAACTCATTCACCAGTGCGATGTTGACGCAGCGATAAATGTTCTCCAGCAGCTTGGTCATTTCCGCAGCCGCTGGCGTTGAGACGCGCACGGTGCGCTTAAAGATCGAGCCGTAAACGGCTGACGCGAGGTCGCCCGCCGTCGCTTCCAGTCCACCGACGACCTTCGGAATTTCGTTGCGCGGGAAACTGTTGCCTGGATCTTCGCGCTCTGGCGAAAAGGCAACGTAGAAAACGCCGTTGCCATGGCTCTCGCCCGCACGTGCCGCCTTCAGCCCCAATTTGTTCTTCTTCTCGAGAATCGGCACCAGCACCTCTTCCGTCGTGCCGGGATAGGTTGTGCTTTCAAGAATCACTAACTGCCCTGCTCGCAGATGTGGCGCGATCGACTCAGCGGTGGAGATGATGTAACTCATGTCGGGCTGGCGGAATTCGTCGAGCGGCGTGGGCACGCAGATGATGATCGCGTCCATCTCGGAGATGTGGGAGAAGTCCGTGGTCGCGCCAAAGCCGTGCGCCTTTGCCGCTTGAATCTCCGATGGCTCAATGCGGACGATGTAAGAGCCGCCCTTTGTGAGCGTATCCACTTTGCGGCCGTCGACGTCAAAGCCGGTTACCGGAAACCGCTCCTCGCTGAACAGCAGCGCGAGGGGTAGTCCGACATAACCCAATCCCATAATGCCGACCTTCGCAGTGCGGGCGGCGATTTTCTCTTTCAGTTTTTCCGCGGCGATTTCTGGTACTGCCTTCACAGCCATTGACATTGTTTTTATCCCATTGAACCGGCATCAGCGCCGGCGTTTAACTTGAGTTCCACGTGACCTGTTTGGTCCCAATCTGGTCAGCGCAAAAAGCACCTTTCAGTTTAAGTTGCACAAGACATCTGCAATCCGAGTTGCGGCGTTTCCATCCCAAAGAGGAGGAACCTGGCCCTTTTTCGCTTTGCCATCAAGAACATACCTGAGTTCAGCACGCAGCTTGCCAAAGTCGCGCCCGACCAGGCGATTCGTCCCCATAGTCACAGTTATAGGTCTCTCTGTGTTTTCCCGCATGGTGAGGCACGGCACGCCCAGAAACGTGGTCTCCTCCTGAATGCCGCCGGAGTCGGTAACTACAACGGTTGCATTCTTTTGCAAGGATAAGAAAAGCAGGTACGAAGCGGGATCCATCCAGTGGATCTTTCCGGTCCCATTCAGGTTCAACTTCTGAATGCGTTCGCGAGTGCGCGGATGCACTGGGAAAAGAACTTCTATGTCGGAACTTATTTCGCCAAGCGTTTTCAGCAAGCACTTCAGCCACTCGGGATCGTCCACGTTGGAAGGACGATGCATAGTCATGAGCACGTATCTTTTCGGCAAGTCCTTCGGCCGCAATTTGTCAGAGTTTGGGAGCATGCGCACGAGCGTATCGATCATCACGTTGCCAACTAAATGGACGCGCTCGGGAGAAACTCCTTCCTTGGCCAGATTCGCATCGCCATCCTCCGACGGAGTAAACAGCAGATCAGCAAGCTGATCCGTAATCAGCCGATTGATTTCTTCGGGCATACTGCGATCGAAGGAGCGCAGGCCCGCTTCCACGTGTGCGACTCGAATTCCAAGCTTGGCGCAGACTAACGCGGTAGCCACAGTCGAGTTCACATCGCCATACACCAACACGATGTCCGGCCGGTGCTCCAGAAGCACCGGCTCGAAGCTGGCCATGATCTGCGCTGTTTGCTGCGCATGCGATGCTGACCCCACGCCGAGGTTGACGTCAGGCGCGGAGATTCCCAACTCCTGAAAAAACACATCCGACATGTTGAAGTCGTAATGCTGCCCGGTGTGCACGACTAACTGCTCGCAATTGGGGCGCTGTTGCAAAGCCCTATGAACCGGCGCCAACTTCATGAAATTCGGGCGCGCCCCCACGATATGGAGAACTCTCATGACTGTCCCGCCAGTGCTCGACTCGAATTGACTGAAGGCAACGATTGCAACTCGTCAACCACCATGCTGAGTGCATCGTCCCACTGCGGCATGGTGAGACCAAACGTGTTTTTCAGTTTCGAGTTGTCGAGCACCGAATTTTTCGGACGTACGGCGCGAACCGGATACTCCGCAGAAGTGATCGGAAGCACTCGCGCGAGAGATTCGCGGCCCAGAGCGCGCATTTCATTCACAATCGCTTCCGTGAACCCAAACCAGGACGTCCTCCCGTCCGATGTCAGGTTGTACACGCCCTTCACGTCGGCAAAGCGCTCGGCAACCGTAGATGAATGATTTGCCCTGCCATTGGCGCGTTGAGCAATTACTTGCGCAGTGGCTTCAGCCAACGATCGGCTCCATGTTGGTGCACCGATCTGATCATCGACCACTTTTACCACTTCTCGTTCTGCGACCAGTTTCATCATCGTCAGGAGGAAGTTCTTGCCACGCGCACCATATACCCAGGAAGTGCGAAAGATGATGTAACTACCCCCAGCATCTCGAACCGCTTCATCACCTGCCAGTTTGCTTCGTCCGTAGGCCGAGAGCGGGTTGGGCTGATCTTCTTCGGTGTACGGGCCTTGCTTGGCGCCGTCGAAAACGTAGTCTGTCGAGTACGTGAGGAAGGCAGCACCGGAAACCTTCGCTTCTTCCGCCATGATCGCGGGCGCGGTTGCGTTGATCCCCATTGCCAACTCGGACTCATCTTCGGCCTTGTCGACCGCCGTATACGCGGCAGCATTGACAATCACCTGAGGAGAGTTTTGCCGAATGACTTTGCGGATCGAATCCGCCGACGTCAACTCGATTCCTGGCCGATCGATATCCACCACATCCCCGAGCGTGGACAGGGTCCGCTTCAGTTCCCAGCCTACCTGGCCGACGTTACCGATCAATAAAATGCGCAGATTTGCCATGAGCTATCGCTAATACCACCTGGTTCGGGGAGCTTCACTATTGTATCCAACGCCTCCTGAGCGAGTGATTACCTGCGCCCCTTACCAATAAACCTGCCAAAGTTTCCTGGGGAGAAAATCGGGGGATTTACTGTCCGCTCACTTTCAGATTGTGAAATCCGAAACTGACGAAAGCAACTGTCGAGGCGGCTTGCGGCACCCACCAAACCTTCCGCAGAACGCGGTTTTGACTATGCATCATGCGATTTCCGAGAAAATCCATGCCGGTGGGCCAAACTTGTAACGCGGGATAGATTGCTGCGGAACTGGCAAACGGTTTGAGAAACGGGTTGAGTTCCTGCGCACCGTGGCCGATAGCTTGACGGGTCGAATAAGCGTCAAACCCCGCGCCGATGTGGTTCGCCACAACAAGGGAGTACCAAATCCGTGAATTGCGGGCGTGCCGCTCGTCCACAGTGTTTACTTTCATTGGCTTAAGGACGGCTGTCTTGATGATCGGCTGTCCACCGGGAGCAACGGAAACGGCTTGCGAAATAGGCACGGCGGCCAGCGCTCCTGACGCCTGCGCCAGAAGAACGGGCTTGCTCGAGGATTCCTGAGAGTTAGGTGGCGCAACTTGGCATTGTGCAGCCAAAGGCAATAACAACAAGACGGTGGCCAGAATCCGCATTAATTCCCCTTTTGGTACCCCTGATTCGGCTGGGGAGCAGTCCCTCTGGATGACTATGGGGAATCCCCTCCCTGTCCCAGAGTTCCTGTACGCAGGTAATGTGCCACAGATTGCTCGACTTTAGTAGGTGTTCCATCGGGTACAAAAGTAAGGATGTGCAACATTTTGCACTGTAAGGGAAATAAGTTTTCACCTTGCAACTAAGGCACGTCGCCAACGAGAGCACAAAAAGGGTTAATTCCATAGGCTTCAGCCTCTTTCGCTAGGGATAGTGTCTTCGTGTTGACGCGATGGCCGTCAGATCTTCTAAGCTATGTCACTAACAACCGCACGGTTAGCCGGTAAATGTGGGGACATGTTACCTGGCAACAGAAGTGCACTGCTGATAGCTAAGGTATCCGAGAGCATGAACTTGTATCAGACGCGCTTGCCGCGCTGCCTGCAATATTTGGGAGCGATACTGTTACCGTCCATGTTTTTGGGATTCCTGGCTTGTAGCACTGGCCCGAATACTGCATCTAGCGAGAATCGCGGTACTTCGACTTACAGCATCTCTGGAACGATCACGCCTACCAGCGGTGGCGCTGGTGCGACTGTCACGCTGAGTGGTGCAGCCAGCATGACAGTAACAGCAAATTCATCCGGCAACTATTCGTTTACCGGACTCGCCAATGGCTCGTACACGATTACGCCCAGCAACACTGGCTATACCTTTTCGCCTGCCAGTCTTAACGTGACGGTGAACGGTGCCAACGTTGGCGGCCAGAACTTTACTGCCACAGCAGTAACTCCTCAGACCTACTCGATCTCCGGAACCATCAGCCCAGTTTCGGCCGGCGCCGGTTCCCTCGTCTCACTCAGCGGCTCTGCCTCGGCTACTACCATGGCAGACTCTGCCGGAAACTACAGCTTCACTGGCCTCAGCAATGGATCGTATTCCGTCACTCCCAGCAGCTCCGGTGTTACTTACACTCCTGTCGCTCAGCCGATCACGGTTAGCGGTTCCAGTGTCTCCGGTGTGAATTTCACCGCAACCTCCAATGCAAAAGTGATTTTCTTCGACAATTTTGCTGGATCGTCCCTGACTTCTGATTGGAAAATCATCTCCCGACATGGTGAGTATTCGCAGAGCGAAACGGAGTGCAACATCCCACAGCAGGTCAGCGTCGACAATGGTTTGACCATCACCGCTGCCGCACAGACATGGACTTGCGGCGATTTCAATCCCGACGGAACCGTCTGGCATACCCCGCAGGCATGGCCCTATATCACCGGTGACATCCAGTGGGCGAGTTTGAATTTCACCTACGGCACGGTTGAGATTCGCGCCAAATTCCCGAGCCAGGCGACCAGCCTGTGGCCTGCCACATGGCTGCTTAGCTCCAATTGCCAGGCGACCAATCCGATGACCGGTGAAACCGGTGTCGGCACGTGCCCGAATCTTGGATCGAATGGCTATACCGAAATTGATATGACCGAATGCTACGGCTCCGGCTGGTGCCAGTTCCACGTTGCTAATCCCGGGTTCGGCATCGGCGGCGGTTGCGATGCCGTCTATCCGGTTGACACTAACTTCCACACCTTTACTACAGTATGGACTTCGGCTGGCATCAAGCAGTACATGGACGGAGTGCTGGAGACCACCTGCAATCAGCAACTGAGCCAGCCCATGTTCCTGATTATCCAGATTCAGACTGGCGGCGTCGGAGGAACTCCGAATAACAGCGCTCTCCCCGCGAACCTAGTTGTCGATTATGTGAAGGTCACCCAGCCGTAAGGAAGTGAGTACGTCCAAAGATTTTCCCATAGAATGGGAAAATCTTTTCCCTTCGCCAGATGAGAAAGTTCTCTGTTCACAATGATTTAAGCTGAACTATTGATTCGACTTAGATAAACAGCAGTTATTCTCATTGTTTTCAACGGGATCGGTCAATTTTCGCGTATTCGGGTTTCTGGCACCTTGCTTGCACATATCTGGTTGAGTTTTGCCGAGGATAACACTGCTATGGAATCCGTGCGAGTAGCCCAAATAGGATGCGGGTATTGGGGCCAAAACCTTATTCGAAATTTCTGGGAAGTTGAAGGATCTGAAGTAGTTGTCGCTTGCGATCCGAGCGAGAAGGCGCTCGAACGGATGCGCCGCCGTTACCACGGGGTGGAACTGGTCACAAGCTATGATGCAGTTCTGGCCAACCCTAATGTGGATGCGGTGGTTCTTGCCACACCGGTTTCCACACACTACGACTTCGCTAAGCGCGCCTTCCAGGCTGGAAAACACGTGCTGGTGGAAAAACCGATGGCGACCAGCAGCATGCACGTTATCGATCTGATCGAAACGGCAGAGCGCGCCGGCAAAGTATTGATGGTTGACCACACCTTTTTGTATACAGCCGCGGTTCGAAAGATGAAGTCGATTATCGAGACAGGCCAGGCTGGCGAACTCCTCTACTTTGATTCCGTTCGTATCAACCTTGGACTTGTCCAGAGCGACACGAATGTACTCTGGGACCTAGGTCCGCATGACTTCTCGATCATGGACTACCTGTGTGGCCAGGAGCCGGTTTCGATCACCGCTACGGGCGTGAAGCATCTGCATTGCAGCTACGAAAACATCGCTTACGTAACCGCGCGTTTTGATTCCGACTTTATCGCGCACTTCCACTTGAATTGGCTCGCTCCGGTAAAAGTGCGCACGACTCTGATCGGCGGCAGCCAGAAAATGCTGGTGTACGACGACATGGTGATCAGCGAGAAGATTAAGGTGTATGACCGCGGGATTACGCGGAATCCCGATCCCGCGAATCGTGAGCGCATGTTGACCGGTTATCGCAATGGCGACGTACTTTCACCGAATCTCGAAACGACCGAAGCCATGCGGTTGATGGCTCGTGAGTTTGTCAGTTCCATTCAGGAGAAACGCGCACCTCTGAGCGATGGCTACTCCGCACTGCGTGTTGTGCGCATGCTGGAGGCAGCCCAGCATTCGATCCAGCAAAACGGACGCGAAGTGTTGATGCAGCCAATGGTGCCGCGCCCGCATTCGGTTCCGGCCGTCGCGGGCTCACTTGTCTAAACCTGGAGAATGGAATGGAATTTTGCCGCATTGCGCCGGACGTAAAACTCGGGGAAAACGTGAAGTACTACGGGTTCGTGAATCTTTATGGATGCTCCATCGGCGACAACAGTCGGATTGGGACGTTCGTTGAGATTCAGAAGAACGCCGAAATCGGTAAGAACGTGAAGGTCTCGAGTCACACCTTCATCTGCGAGGGCGTAGTTATTGAAGATAACGTCTTCATCGGTCATAACGTTTCATTCATCAACGACAAGTACCCTCGCGCAACTAACGCTGACGGTTCACCCCAGTCAGAACAGGATTGGAAGGTGGTTCCTACTCGCGTAAAGAAGGGCGCGTCCATTGGAACAAGCGCAACCATTCTTTGTGGAGTGACGATTGGAGAAGGCGCCATCGTGGGCGCCGGCAGCGTTGTAACCCGGGATGTTCCCGATAACGCCATCGTAGCGGGCGTTCCTGCCCGCCCGGTTCGGAGGGCCGTAACTGTATGAAAGTTCCTTTTGCTGATCTTCGCGCATTGCACACGCCGCTGAAGGCCGATCTGATGGCGGTCTTCGAACGAGTTCTCGAAAACAATTCCTTCGTCCTCGGACCGGAAGTGCAGAAGTTCGAGACGGCTTTCGCCAGCTTCGTAGGTGTTCAGCACTGCGTCGCAGTTAATTCTGGCACTGCTGCGTTGCAACTTGCCCTGGAAGCGCTGGGCATAGGTGAGGGGGACGAGGTTATCACCGTCGCGAACACATTCTTCGCGACTGCTGAAGCAGTGAGTGCGGTGGGTGCAACTCCAGTATTCGTTGACGTCGATCCCATTTACTACAACATGGATTCGAAATTAGTTGAGAGGGCGGTCACTTCGAAAACACGCGCGGTGATTCCGGTCCATCTTTACGGACAGACAGCGGATATGGATCCAATTCTTGAGATCGCCAAGAAGCACAATCTGTACATCATCGAGGATGCATGCCAGGCGCATGGCGCTGAGTACAAGGGGCGCAAAGCCGGTTCTATGGGGATCATGGGATGCTTCAGTTTTTATCCCGGTAAGAACCTCGGCGCGCTTGGTGAAGGTGGAGCGATCGTGTGCAATGATCCGACTCTGAATCAGAAGCTCAGAATGCTGCGCGAGCACGGATCTCTCAAGAAATATGAGCATTCTTTTCCTGCGTACAACTATCGCCTGGAAGGACTGCAGGGCGGCTTTCTTGCGGTGAAACTTCCCACGCTGGAGCGTGACAACGAGCGCCGCCGTGAGGCTGCCAAGATCTACGCGGAATTGCTTGCCGACTCCGATGTGGTTACGCCGGCAGTTCTGCCGGGCGCGAAACCGGTTTTCCATCTGTACATTATTAAGTCGGAGGACAGGGACGCTCTCAAGCATTACTTGAATGAGCAGGGAGTCGAGACGGGGTTGCATTACCCAATCCCGCTGCACTTGCAGGAAGCGTATGCCGGCCTCGGATACAAGAAAGGCGATTTCCCGGTGAGCGAGTCACTATCGGAACAGATTCTCTCACTGCCCATGTTCCCGACGATCACCCGAGAACAGATCGAGTACGTTTGCTCCGCAGTGCTGGAGTTCGCAAAGTGTCAAACGGCCAGGGTCTAGACAGCGCGGCGGTTCGGAAAGTCGGCGCCGTTTTCGGAGCAAAGCCGACACAACCAGATCCGGAGTGGGAACGGGGACTCGCGCAGCATTTGCGCGAGTCTCAGTCCCGCGAGGAACTGATGACGCTGTACGGGCGATTCCGCTCTGGTGAAAGTAGTTTTGATTATCTGATGCGCCGAGTGCTGTTACGAGCGCTGTGTAAGTCAGCTGGAAACGAATTGCAGGTAGGACCAAACGTTGTGCTGAAACATCCCGAGACGATGGAATTTGGGGATAGCGTCTTCATCGGCGCGCAGGCAATGATCCAGGGCCGATTCGATGGCACGTGCCGCATTGGCGATCACGTCTGGATCGGCCCGCAGGCCTACTTCGACGCTCGTAACCTTGTCCTGGAAGATTATGTCGGCTGGGGGCCGGGAGCAAAAGCTCTCGGTTCCGAGCACACGGGCGACCCTGTTGATCAGCCGATTATCGCGACGCCTCTCACCATCAAACCGGTGGTTATTGGCTTCGGCGCCGATATTGGCACAAATGCAACGATTCTGCCGGGCGTGCACGTGGGCGCGAATGCGATTGTGGGTGCGGGGGCGGTCGTAAACCACGATATTCCGGAATACGCAGTCGCGGTAGGTGTCCCCGCTAAAGTGCTACGCTCACGGCGCACACAGAAGTAAGACAGAGTTCACTGAGGAGATTATCTCGTAATGAATCAGATTTCAGGAGCGCGGTTTCTAATAACCGGTGGAGCAGGATTCGTAGGAAGCACGATTGCAGATCAACTCTTGGCTGCCGGCGCTTCGGAGATTCGTATCATCGATAACTTTGTGCGCGGCACCTGGGGAAATGTGAAGCATGCGATGGCAAGCGGCAGAGTGCAGGTAACAGAGGGAGACATCAGGGACGTGGAACTCGTCGATCGCCTTACCGCAGGTGTAGATTACGTGTTCCACCAGGCCGCACTAAGAATCACAAGGTGTGCCGAAGCTCCTCGCGAGGCGACTGAAGTTTTGATGACTGGAACCCTGAACGTACTCGAGTCGGCCATCAAGCACAAGGTTAAGAAAATTGTTGCCGCGTCTTCTGCTTCTGTATACGGAGAGCCGTCCTATTTACCGATCGACGAATCCCACCCGTTTAACAATCGGACGATGTATGGCGCCGGCAAAGTAGCGAATGAACAGATGTACCGTGCCTATTTCACGACTTCCGGACTCCACTACATCGCTCTGCGATACTTCAATGTTTATGGACCACGAATGGATCTGACAGGCGTTTACACGGAGGTCCTGATTCGCTGGCTTGACGCAATTGAAGCAGGTAAGCCTCCACTGATTTTTGGCGATGGCGAACAGTCCATGGACTTTGTCTTCATTGACGATGTTGCGCGGGCGAATATTCTGTCGCTGCAATCCGATGTGACGGACGAAGTATTCAATGTCGGAACTGGAGTTCAAACGAATTTGAATCAGCTTTGTGCTGCACTCCTGAAACTTACGGGCTCATCCCTAAAGCCCGAATATCGCCCGGCGCGAGCGGTAGCAAACGTTACGCGCCGTCGCGCTGCAATCGATAAAGCAGAGAAGATGCTCGGATTCCGCTCCACGATTTCACTGGAAGACGGATTGCGACGCCTAATTGAATGGAGAAACCGAGAAGCACGAACCGTTGCCGCTGGAGCAATCGCATGAGCACCGCAACCAGACCCACTAAGACAATTCCAGTCGCTAAGCCGTTTTTCGGAGTAGAAGAAGAGCAGGCACTCGTCTCGTCACTCCGGAGCGGCTGGGTAAGCCAGGGGCCTAAAGTTTCCGAATTCGAAAAGCGGTTTGCCGATTACGTCGGAGCGCAGCACGCTGTCGCTGTTTCCTCGTGCACGACCGCACTGCACCTTGCAATGATTGCTGCGGGGATCAAAGGAGGCGATGAGGTCATTTGCCCAAGCCTCTCCTTTATCGCCACGGCAAATTGCATCCGCTATGTCGGCGCATTACCAGTGTTCGTCGACATCGATCCGCTAACCTACAATCTGAACCCATTGCAGGTCGAACAAGCAATCACTTCCAGAACTCGAGCCATCCTCGCCGTCCATCAAATAGGGCTACCCGCTGCTCTGAAAGAATTGAAAGCGATTGCGGAGCACCACGGTCTTATTTTGCTGGAGGATGCAGCTTGCGCGATCGGCTCAGAGTATTTTGGCAGCAAGATTGGACAACCCCATTCGTTAATGGCTTGCTTTAGCTTTCATCCGCGGAAGATTCTCAGCACGGGGGAAGGCGGTATGATTACAACCAACAGCGAGGAGGTTTCCACACGGCTGCGTAGGTTACGCCAGCACGGTATGACCGTCTCGGATTTGGCACGCCACAGCTCGAATAAGGTGGTGGTGGAGAGCTACGACGAAGTGGGTTATAACTTCCGCATGACGGACTTACAAGCGGCCGTCGGGATTGAACAGCTCAATCGTCTCGACGACATGCTCGCGCGGCGACGTCACTTAGCCAAACGCTACACGCAGGAACTCTCAAAACTGAACTGGCTAATCACACCGATCGAACCCACTGGATACCGTCATAACTTTCAGTCCTATATGATACGGCTACTACCGGAACGCGTCGCATCGCGGGACGAGATTATGCAACGAATGCTTGATCTAGGCATATCGACCCGCCGCGGAATCATGGCGACTCATTTTGAACCTCCGTACGCAGATCGTGATTGGAATTCACTGCTTCCAGAGACGATCAAAGCAACGGCGCAGACTCTGATCCTTCCTCTATACCATCTGATGACAGAGGAAGAACAGGATTGGGTTATTCAATCGTTGGTGGAATCCGCGAAGGGCTAAGTCGTTGTCGGCATACGGAATAATGCGGAATGGAGATTATGTCGTCCATTCTTTCCATGCTTGTTTTATAAACTGATAGAGAAGCTCGCCCGTAAATCTCCATATTGGGCGTTCATATCCGATCCGAGGAAGACTGAACCGATCACTCTCTGCCGTTACGAGTCCTTGCTCTGCAGAAAGGGCGCACAAATATCCAGATTGAACGATATTTTTGCGGGCAGAACTCGACATCTGCTCCCTCCTGCCATATGGGTAAGCAAACGAAGTTATGGGAGTACCGAGATGGCTCTCCAGGAGCTGCTTCGAAATAAGCAGCTCTCTCTTTTGGGTCTGATCCGACTGTACCGCCATGTTGCAGTGAGTATGAGTGTGTGACCCGAAATTTGCTCCGTCCCGAGCCATAGTTTCCAATTCCTTCCACTTGAGCATGGCAAAGCTATCTTCTGCCGCTTTCGAAACTACACTTGGCCGCTCTGCTCGGGCGACTAGCGGCACTAGCGTCTCTGAAGCGCTCGTACGAATTTGCGTTCGTGCCTCCCGCATACTCACCGAATCCAGTTTGCCCTCAGACCAGAGCCAATAAACTTCATTGAGAGGAATCCAATGATCAGAGTCCACAAAAGATGTGGCGACGTAGACCGTGTAAGGGAGTCCAAGGCGCTTCAGGACCGGAGCAGCATAGGAAAAGTTATTGCGATAACCATCGTCGAAGGTAATCACAACTGACTTCTGCAGTGGCTTTCCTTCGGCCAAACTCTTGCACACGTCATCGAGCGGAACAACTTCGTAGCGGCTCTTGAGTGCACGCATCTGCTGCTCAAACTCGCACGGTGGTAAATGGAAATTAATCTCGGGCGGCAATACTGCGCGGTCGCAGACGCCGTGATACATGAGGACAGCGATGGCATTTGGGCGAATTAACCGTGCCAATAGCCTCTCAATACCTGAGTAGTACAGAAAAATGAAGAAAGCAGCCTTAACCAGCCGTTTCATGCATAAGTGGTACTTGATGTGTTACTTAAAAACAACTTTATCATGCCGCCACAAAAAAGGGGCGGCTTGCGCCGCCCGTGATTCGTTGCCGGGTTTCTGCTCTACAGTTGAGGGTTTTGATCAGGTTTCGACTATGGACAAGTTCCCGTCTGCTGGTTCCAACTCTGTCCCATGATCGAACTCGTCGGCGTCGTCACTACTGATCGCAGCGCTGACGATGTCGCATCGTCCCCGTAGTGCGTCGCCACTCCGCTGTTCTTGATCACCTTGTTCCACTCCGCGATCCGCCCCGTCGTGTCATAAACACACGACGTCGTGATCGTCGGCATCGCCAGCGGTGCGCTCGCCTGACATCCGCTGATCGATCCGCAATTGATCGTGTTCGAGTTCACTATCGCAAACGTCCCGCACATGTTCGACGCTCCGCATCCGTACGTCGACGGCGACCCCACCGGGTTGATCACCGATGCGTTCCCTGCAATGTAGTGCGTCTCCAGACTACTCGCCATGATGTCGATCCCGTTCCGCGCATGGCTGCTGTCCTGCCCGTCCAGGTAGTTGTTCATGATGTTCGATGGATCCGCGTCCGCTCCATCCGTCACATACGTGATCCCGTACAGAAACTGCGACACCACGTTCCCGACTACATCCGCCACATGCGCCCCGCTCCACGAATCTTTGCTCGTCGAATCGTTCCCCGCCCACACCAGCGGTACCCGTGAGTCGTTCCCCGTAAACCCTACCCACAAGTTATGGTGCACCGACCACTGATACGCGTTGTACTTGATCAACTCGCCCCCAGAACTCGCCGGCGCTCCCAGCAGGTTCCACGAGATCGTCACATTGTGTCCCGAACTCCCCAGATCCTCGTCCGTCACATTCTCGATCTCGCAGTGATCCACCACGATGTCATGATTCGTGCCTCCACTCTCGTAGAACATGATCCCTTTCGTGTTGTCTGGCATCCCCGACGATCCTCGGATCCGTACTCCCTGGATAATGATGTTGTTCACATTGGTGAGGTTCAGGATTCCTGCACTTCCAGTTCCCCCGGTGAACGTGATTCCCGGTGACGGCGCACTGAATCCGTCGATGAACGTATTCGACGGAATGTAGAACGTCCCGCTGATTGTCCCTGCCACGTCGAACACCACGTGATTACCCGATGAACCAATCGCGGCCGCAAACGAACCCGATCCGCTGCCGTTCAGATTCGTCACATGCACCACGTTGCTGCCGCCCGTCGCTCCTGCTCCATAGCCCTCAAACGTTGGAATCGCGTTTGTCGTGTCTGTCACCGTCGCCGTGGCCAGCTTCGTCGTATCCGCAACACTCGTCGCTGTCACCGTATACGTTCCGGTCGTTGCCGGCGCCGTGTAGGTAACGGTATTGCCGGTTCCCGAGATCGTGCCTCCGGTCGCCGTCCACGTCACCGCCGTGTTGCTCGTGTTGCTCACCGTCGCAGTAAATGACGTGCTCGCATTCGGAGTTAATGACGTGCTACTCGGAGAGATGGCAACCGCTACCGCTGCCGGTACAGTCACGGTCACAGTCGCGCTCGCCGACTTTGTCGTATCAGCCACGCTCGTCGCTTTCACCGAATAGCTGCCTGCGGTACTTGGGGCCGTATACAGACCCGAACTGGAAACCGTTCCCCCCGTCACGCTCCACGTCACTGCTGTGTTCGTGCTACCTGTCACTGACGTGCTGAACTGCTGAGTTGCACCCGTCTGAATTGAAGCGGTTGCCGGACTGATCGTCACCGCAACAATCGGAGCTGTGACGGTGACTGTCGCAGAAGCTGATTTCGTAGTATCGGCTACGCTCGTTGCTTTCACCGTATAGCTGCCTGCGGTACTTGGAGCCGTATACAGACCCGTACTGGAAACCGTTCCCCCCGTCGCGCTCCACGTCACTGCTGTGTTCGTGCTACCTGTCACTGACGCGCTGAACTG